>Ga0224558_1000586_pt1 | contig 42446 bp, 36 predicted proteins | sample 714S32024metaG_FD_180682 | JGI IMG/M metagenome (GOLD analysis project Ga0224558, IMG submission 180682) | Peat soil microbial communities from Stordalen Mire, Sweden - 717 S3 20-24 | ecosystem: Environmental > Terrestrial > Soil > Wetlands > Peat | place: Sweden: Norrbotten County, Stordalen... | reverse complement strand
GACCATGATTCTCGCTATTTCAGCCGCCGTGGCGGGGGCGCAGACAACCGGCCAGGGCCAGATCCGGCACGTCGAAACCTCGATGAACCATCTCACTGTTCTCGAATTCGGTGAGTCGGTTACGACTCTCGCCGTTGGCGATGCGGACACCTTTCAGATCGAACGCCACGAAGACAAGGTCTTCATCAAGCCGCTTCAGCAGGGCGTCTCGACCAATCTCTTCGTGTGGACGGCGTCACGGGAGCTGAGCTACGAACTCGATCCATCCGGTTCGCTTTCCTCCATGGACGTGCTGATCCGCACCGATCCCGCGCCGAATCCGCGCACCGACGCGCACTCCGATGCCCAACCAACCGAGCAGGAGGTTCGCAAAATAGCGACACTGGTTCTCACTCAGACGCTTGCAGGAGCGGAAGACATTGGGCAGGAATCGAGCAAGGCGGAGAGCAATCGCGTGCAAGTTGCACTCGAGCAGGTGTATCGCACCGGAGACCAAATCTATATCCGGTACTCGGTAACAAATCGAACGGAGGCGCCGTATCGCGTAACAATACCGGTTGTTTATGCTCAGACGCCTGGTAAGAATGCAGTCTCGCTCGTGAGCCTTCGCAACCACCAACTCGGGCCCAAGACCTACGCATCTTTCAAAACGCATCGCGGAGTTGCTCTCGAGGTTGCGCCGCCGGAGTCCACTCCGCGCGATCTTGCGCCGGGCGAAAAAGCGACTGGCGTGATCGGCATCAAATGCACAGATGGAAATCAACCGCGTCTTTATCAACTGAACTTTGGAATCGACCAGAACCGGCCTGTTACGGCCGAGGCGGTGCTCTAGCCATGGAGGCCACAGGTTACATCACACCGGAAGAGGTACGCCTGGCACTCCGGAAACTTCACTCAGAAGACACGGAGACGAATCCAGAGTTGGCATTGCGCTCCGCGCTGGCCGACGATCTGAAGCCCGTCGATGCACGGGGACGTTGGAAACCAAGCTCGCTGGTGATTCTGGCAGGCGTCTTTGTCCTCGCATTGCTGGGCGTATTCCATTACTTCTCACTGGGGCGGAGCCTATGAGTCCTTATTATGACCAACCCGGCTACAGGCGCACAGGCCCGGAAGATGCTGCCGGTGTCGTGGTTCTCGTTAGCTGCGCCGTGTTCGGATTTCTCTGGTATATCGCCGTCTCCCGCCTCCATCTGCGCAATGACCAATGCCTGGAGATCTTTCTCGACTGCGCCATCGTGTTCTTTGGCGGAGGCTTGATTGTTGCCCACCTCATTGGCAGAAGGGCAAAGCGCGAGGAGAACTGGCCGCATCCTTCTGTTGTCGTGCCCACAGCCATGGATGCACGAATCGTCACGGATGCGCACAATAATTGCGCTACACTGCTCGGCTACAACGTGCATAAAGAGCCATGAGTCTGGCCGGATGCCGTGCGGATCAAGCACGGAGTAATTGTCGGCGGCACCGGCGCAGGCAAATCCACTTTCCTTGAAAACATCATCGCGCAGGATCTGACGCGCCGCTTCGGCGCGCGCAAGATGCCTATGATCATCTTCGACGGCAAAGGCGAACGTGAGTTTCTGGACCATATTCTGCCGCATATCGCCGCCGCCGGACGCTTGCAGGACCTGCGGATTCTCGACCCGACGCATCCCACTGAATCCTGCCGCTACAACCCCTTCTACTCGCTCGACGACGCCTATCAAGAGCACGTGAATTTCATTTTCCGCTCCTTCGGCCTGCGAGAGGACTTCTTCAAGGGCCACCAGGAAGCCTACCTCTCCGATCTTGTCCGCGTCCTGCAGTACACCGGAAAGCTCTTCAATGTCTACGACGTGTTGGTCATGGCAATCGATGAGGACGTCCTCCAGGAGCAGATCAAAGCGGCCAAGGCGCGCATCGCGACGCTCACTGGCCTTTCAATGCAGAAGCGTCTGAACTTCGAGATGTCGGTCAAAATGCTCATGCGGTCGCTACAGGATCGCGAACGCGTAGAGAAGATTCAGGGACTCCTGAACGAACTGTTGAGTTTCCTCGAAGACGAGTTGTCGGTCGTGACCGGCGCATACCAGGACCTTCTGACGCTCGACGATGTGCTTGAAAACGATCTGATCTTGTTTGTCTCCTTGAATTCGAATCGCAACCAGCGCGCCGTCGAAGCCTTGGGAAAGATCCTTCTCCAGAATATTCAACTGATGGTTGGCAAGCGGTATTCGCAGACAACCGCATCGCGATCCAAGGATGAGCCGATGCTTTCCGTGATCCTGGACGAGTTTGCGCCGTTTGCTTATCCGGGATTCACGCAGGTTCTGCAGACGGCGCGCGGCGCAAAGGTGTCGTTTCTGTTCTCCTTCCAGAGCCTTCCACAGTTGCAGCGTGTCAGCCAGGCATTCGCCGATGAGGTCTCCTCGGCACCCGGAACCAAGATGATCATGAACGTCTCTGAGGAAAATACTGCGCAGTGGTTCCTAAAAGCGTCGGCGAGGATTGCGACGAAGAGGCGCAGTTTATCGGTGCGCAAGACCGGCATCTTCACACCCAAGTACATCGAGACCGGCACGGGAAGCGAGAGCGAAGCGAAGGAGACGCGGGCGCGCGAGGACCACATCAAGAACCTTCCCGTGGGCCAGATGGAGATCTTGATGGTCGATAGCCGCGAAGGAACTCTCCACTCTCATCTCCATGTACGCCGCGCGCCCAGCCACCGTTTGGACAGAATCGACGAGTATCTCTATCCCAAAATGCACAGTCTGTTGGACCCCGGCACTGGCGTCAATCTCCGCTTCAAAGACGCACAGAATCGCCGCCAGAGGCGCAGACGGGTTGCAGGAATCTCGCTTGAAACGCCCTACGGAGGTTGATGATGCGACGCATTTCCGCCATTCAATTGTCGGCAGCCATTCTGGTTTTCTGCGCAATTGCGCCAGCCCCGATGGCCCAGACGCGGACCGTTCAGCCGCAAACGGCTGGGCAACCCGCGCACCAGCGCCAGGGATTCCTCGACTATGCCCTGGGCAAGATCAACCCCTCGAACACCGACTATGGCACAGCGATGGCAAACGGACGGAGCGATCTTGTCGGCCACACCATCGACGATCTTTACTTCTGGTCGAACGGTGTGACACTCGGTCTGCTCGTCTGCGCAGCAGGAATTATCTATTTCGAGTGGCGTTCCGCGGCAAAGAAGGAGATCGTCGCCGCTACCATCATCGCGGAACTCTGGAACGGCCGCGTCAGCGACAGAATCGAAATCCTGCGCCGCACGGAGCAGTTCAACCAACTGGCCGAACGGCATAACGCTGAAATTGAGAGCGCCCTCATGGCGAAGGAACTACCCAATCAAGCAGCGGAGCCAGAGACGACAGATCTCAAAGACACAGTCCATGCCCTCGCACGGATGGCTAACGCAAGGAACGAAGATGCTGCCGGAAGTTCGTCAGATGTACCGGGTACGAGTTTGGCTGATCCCTTATTTGCGGGGAATAGCACAATGACCGTGCAACAGCAGGTGCAACTGCTTAAGAACAGCCTTGAGGCTACGCGGAACAGCGAGCGCAATCTGCGGGAGCGGCTGAACCAGACGAATACGCAGTTGGACGAGGAACGGAGACGCAATCGGACCCTCAAAGGGGCCAATGGATAAAGCGATGACAAACAAGTTGAAGATCAAATCGTCCAGGGATTTCGCCGATCCAGCAGAGTGGCGCGAATATGTTCGCGCATTCGTCCCAGATGAGGACGTGAATTATGCGCTGGCGTTCGAGCGCACACAACTTTTTCTGTGCTTCTATAGACTGCGCGGAATGAAACCGCCTGTTGACGTCAAGGCGGAATTTGATCGCATCGCGAAGCTCAGCGAACCGGAGCGAACTGAGGCGCTTGAAGCGTTCAATGACTTGCTGCTCGCAACGGCCACGATCGAACTGATGTCGAAATGCAAATCTGCGGCGGTCATTGCCGACCACTCCGGCAATCAAATTGATCCGCGTGAGCAGATCAACACACTGCTCGATCACCTCGGGCGAACGAGTCCTTGCTATAGGTTCTGGCGCCACTATACAGATTCTGCTGATTCCACTGAGCGGCGTCCCTGGGAGGATTTCATCACCACATTTCATAGTTTGGATTTGTCCAAGAGCGCGAAACGTGATGGAGAATATGCGGTGTTGATTGGGCGGTTGGGGCAGTTGCTCACGCACTATCGCGACAACAATCTCCCGCTGCCGCCGCTTGCGTACGAGCGAATCTGGTTCCTCAACTGGTTGCGCGGACCGGAACGGAATCTCCAGGCACGCGCCGTCGTGCAGGGACTGATTGAGGCCATAAAGCCGTGCGCGTCCGCATAATTGGTCTGGGAACCAATTGGTGGGCCGCGCACTCGCGCGATCTGAACGATCCATTCTGCTTCCGCCGGAATGCGGCATGGTTCAACTCGGCAGGGCTCAAGTATGGTCGCAGGCTGCGCATGTGCTGGGCATTCCCCGGACAAATCCGCTTCAACCTGACGAGCAACTTCGATCCAGACCGTCCGCTGCGGTCGATCGGGAGGACTTTCGAGTGCTCGGGGCCGAGCTTCTTTGACGGCAGGATACATCTTCTATTTCGTCTTCCTGCCAACAACAATGCGCCCGATCGTTTTCTGGTCACGCTCAACGAGCACACGCATGGGCACATTTCGTTCGCAACCAGCGCATGGAGATCAGACAGGGTTCAGCCCATCTCGGTCAGTGTTCGCGGCGACCGGTACGAAGCGATGGTGCTGATCGGCGCCATGGATTGGATCGAAACGGACTTCGGGCGTTGGATTCTGTCGGCCGATGGCCGCCAGATAGAGCTTGAAACCGGAGTTGCGGAGCGCATCGCATGAGATACCGGCGCGGCTTTATCGCACTCTCGGACGATCGCGACATTCCTATGTTGCTCGTGATTCGTAACGCTCGCGCGATCACTTGCGACCAGATCTGCACGCTATTGCTCAACAATGGACCGGAAACCTGCCGGCGTTCGGTGCTCTGGCGGCTCGACAGATTAGAGCGGAACGGCCTCGTCGAGCGCATCGATTGTGGCCGTTTGCTTTCTGAACCGGTCTTTGCTGTTACGCGCTCGGGACTTGAATTGCTTGAGTTGCGTGGCCATGCGCTCGTCTCTTTGCCATCGACGGCCAAGGATATTGTGCGCAGATCGCAGGTACTCCATTCGGTTGAACTGGCCGAAATCTGCGCGGCGCTGACCGCTGCCCATGTGCTGATATCTTGGCAATGGGAGCTGGAAGTCCTCTCGCAAAACCTCGTTTATGGTGGCGAATGCACGAAGGACTTCGACGCTTTGGTCAAGGTTTCCGACGGCAATCGTATCAAAGGTTTCGCAATCGAGTTCGAGAGAACGGCCAAAGGCACCGCCCGCTATGGCGATTTGCGCAAGGTTCTCGACGCTGAAAAGGGCGTCGACACCATCCTCTATCTGACACCGGACCCGTCCATCCTCTACCTTCTCGCCGTCGAATTGCGCGCGGTCAACAAACGAATCGGCCTCGCTTTGAGCCGGGCATTTCGTTCCAGCCTGCTTTCGACCAACGTCCTCACCAACACATCGGCCAACGATGTCGTCACTTTCCGCGAGTTTCTCTTTGGATAAGAGGGCCTCTCTTCTGAAGGTGGCCACCGTCTGGCCGTCTTTGGTGCGTGAATTGCTACTGCTTCGGCATTGAATACCGATTGCATTCCGATTGTCTTCCGTTTTTCTTCCTATTGAACTGATCCACAGGGTCACAACCCGCGCTGGCTCAGGTAGATGCATTCTGACTATCCCCTTGTTTGTTGGTTGTTTTGATGGTGGTTGGAATGAGTTGTTGGAAGAAGGATGAAGATGGTGAGCTGAATCGCATGTGAGCAGATGACTGTGCTGGAATTTCTTTATCCTTTTTCGGCAACTCTGCACGCCACGCCAAAATCGCGGAACGAGTCGAGTGGCATCCAAGGTTGACCTGTCCGTACCAATAGTCCCAGCGCCGGTTCATCCCGCCCTTGTTCCCAGAAGTCCGCCCACAATTCATCCCACCCATCGAAGGCCAACGCTTCGGAAAGGATCACTTTGCCCGAATCACTGTCAATTGCCTCCATGTCTGCCGTAGCCGAACCTGCTCTGATCCCGCGCAGCACGGCGCGTGTGGCAATCAGCATCCTGCTCACCGTGCTCGATTCTTGGGCTGTTGTCGTCTTTCGCGGAATGCTCTGTAACGTCTCCGCCCATCACCCAATCTGGCTTACCGGGATCGTCCTGCTCTTCGTGTCCCTGTTCGCTTTACTGGCAAGAACCTGGTATCTGGCGCTGCCTGTCAGGCCGCGCTAACTTCCAACCCATCTAACCAATTCTCGAAGAGAGGAGAGTTCCAATGCCCCACAGCCTGGGAAAGATGTCCGTCTACAAGCTGTTCAACTGGCGCGACAGCGCCGCCAACACCATCCAACAGACCGTCCAAGCCTTCCTCGAACTCGGCGAGGCGGTCGCCACCCGCTGGATTCAGACCCGCAAGGGCGTCATGCTCCTACAGATGGTTCCCGATAACAACGCATCCGGCGCGATCTACGTCTTCGACCGGCAGCGCGACGACTGGTACATGCTCTCGTTCGAGGGTTGCGAGGACCGGTTCACCTCCGATCTGTTCGACCGGGTTTTCTCCGAGTACAAGTTGTTCAGCTACGTTGAGCAACCCGGCCTGCTGCTCTCCCAATTGCAACTGGCAGCCGCCTGACCGTTTCACCCTGCTGTATACCACCCACCACACCAAATCCCATTCACAATCAGGAGGAATCCCATGCGCCTATCCGCTGACCGCATTCGCTCGCTTGCGACTCGTTACGCCCTGGCCGAGGCCGCCGCCTTTCCCGGCCTCCGCACCGAACCCAACACCTTCGCCACCAACCGCAAACCCGCGCCTGACTTCAAGCACGGCCGGCTGCGCTTCGCCCACCAGTCCTGAAGAACCCCAACCTCGTCGCTGCTTTGACGGCCCGGTGAACGCTCCGGGCCGTCATTTTTTCTCACCCGCAAACAGCCATCCAGCCGACACGCCACAGATTTGACCGAGTTCTGGAACCGGGGTACAAACACAGAACTTCAGGAAGGAGCGAGATCCATGTATACGACCTTCTGTGTAAGCCGCGAGACGGCCGACCGGTTCATCAAGCTCTTCGTCAACCGGCGCGCCTACGGGATGCAGGCTGCCCATCCCTTGCCCAATGGTTCGGTTCCGTACTACCTGGCGCGGGACTGGCAGACCAAGAAGCCAAAACCTCTCGACGCCGACGTGGTGCGCATGCACCTGAACGGCGACATCACCATCAATCTCTACGCGATCAATCCGGAGACGCAGCGCTCGAAGTGGGTCGCCATCGACGCCGACTTTGACGGCGCTATCGAGGCCCTCTTCCAATTGCATTGGGAACTGAAGCAGGATGGAGTCGAGGCCGCGCTCGAACAATCTCGCCGCGGCGGCCATCTGTGGATCTTCGCGGAGACGCCACTCTTGGCGGCGGAGTGCCGCATCTATATTTATAACCTCGCCCTACGGCTCGGCGTGCCGGTAAAAGGCGGCGGCCTCAAAGACGGCATTGAGGTTTTCCCGCGTCAGGACCGGATTGAGGACAGCGAATACGGCAACGCCATCCGGGCCCCGCTCGGCGTGCACCGAAAGACGAACCAGAGGTACTGGTTCTACGAGGCCGCCCTCACGCCGGAGGCGCAACTCTATTACCTGGACGGGCTGAAGAAGCTCACCGAGGCGGAACTGAGAACCAACATCGGTGGTATGACGCTGCCCGAAGCCTATCGACCTGCAGTTTCTCCTCCATATATACCGCCTGCCACGGCAACGTTGAGCACTGAGTTCCGAATTCTCGACTATGTGCGCACGACACGAAAGGACAGCCGCAACTGGTGGGCGCGTTGCCCATCGTGTGCCCATGCCGGGCACGACCGCTCCGGCGACAACCTCGCCATTCAGATAAGAAATCCCCGCCTCTACAAGTGCTGGGCCGGATGCACGAAAGAAGAGATTCGTGCGGCGCTGGGCCAGCCGATCCGCCGCAAGGTCGCGGTCTGAGGAGGTGATGCCGATGACGCACCCAGCAAAGCCAGTCGCAAACAATGCCAACCGATATGCGCGATATGGTCTGTCGCTTCCGTCGCAGACACTTCGCGCCTTGGAAAAGCGCGGCATCTACTGCCAGCCGAGCGTCTCAATCGAGCACCAGCATCTGGCGCGGCGGTATGTACTACGCGGCGTCGAGTCCGGCGGCGCCGTTGCCGACATGGGCCGCTACTGCGCCTTCCTCAATGCTGATGGGAACCCGGCGCCGTGGCTGCAATTGATCGATTCGATCTACGGCAACGGCCGCCACGCCATCGTGATCGCGCCAGAACTGGTGCGGATCGAGATGCTGCGCATAGGCCATACCTATGAACTGGCCATCACACGGCTTTGGCTGAAGTCCGAAGAAGGCCATACGCGCCCAGCAATTGTTACGGCGCCACTTTTCCGCGGCCACCAGGGAACGCTCGCAGTCGAACTCTGGAATGCGGAGAAAAAATGCCTGCGCGGGACGGTTGCGCCGGACTTCTACACTGCGGCCGGCGAAGTGCTCGATCTGCCGGAGCGCTTCGACGAGGCGATTCGCAAAATCTCCGGCGCGGTCGCATGTCCGGGATGCAAGCACACGCATGTCGCCGTGGCTCCGGCCACGAACAAAGGCGGTGAGCTATGAAGTGCGCCATCGAAGTGGGCAAGCCAGACTGGCGGGCTCTTGAGAACGCGATTCCATCGGATTATGCAGAGGACTTCATGTTCATGGGCAAGGCCGGCGACATCGTGCTTTACAAGCACCGAATCACGCGGCGCTATCTGAACATCGACTCGGTAACCGGGAAGTTCTACCGCTACAACAATGGCGAATATGTCGAGATCGACCGGCGGCAGGCGTTCGATTCTGTCTACGGCCAAGACCAATAAAGGAGAGAAGCATGGGACGGAGTGTAAACAAGGTCATTCTTTTGGGCCGCGCCGGCAAGGACCCATCGGTCCACATCCTACGAACAGGCACAATCGTCAACCTGTCGCTCGCCACCAGCGAGCGTTACCGGGACATCCACGGCGACTGGCAGGAGCACACCGAGTGGCACAACCTGGTCGGCTTCCAGCGAACGGCCGAGATCCTGCGCGATTACGTTCGCAAGGGATCGCGTCTGTATATCGAGGGCGCGCTGCGGACGCGCTCCTGGGATGACCGGCAGACCGGTCTGCGCCGGTACCGCTCAGAGATCGTCGTCACCGAGATCAGCCTCCTGTCGCCCCCTCCCGATGGCGGCAGCGACGACGTGGAGCACTACGTCAGCGGGCAGGGCTTCGCGCCGCCCGAGTTCATCGAGGAACCGGAAATCAGTCAAGCGGAGGTGCCGTACTGACCCCTGATAGCGGTGAAGCGCTCCAAATTTGAGAATACTGGACCCTGGGGGCGTTTCTCAGGACGTTTCTCACGGAGTGCGCCAGTGCAAACCGGTTTAGTGGTGGCTTCCCAGGTCCCAAAGGCGAGTCCTGGAGCACCCAGAGTCGCTGATAAATTAGTGCTCTTGAGAACTAAGCCGCCCCCACGGGGCCTTCGAAAGAAGTAACACTGGTTACAACAACCCGAGAGCCCTCTGTCGCGCAACTGACAAAACTACGTTGGGTAATGACGCTGTCGGCTGATTCTGGAGTTTGGTCAGGATTTCGTCAATGGAAGTGACGTCTACACCCAATTCACGCGCTAAAAAATCGCGCAATTCCTCTTGATCCGATATCACTCGCGGCTTCATTGCCCCGCCCGGCGTGCAGTACGGCGCGAACATCGCTATGTAAGAAGCAGGCCGCGGAGGATCGAGGCTACGGACAATATGGATGGTGCCCTCCTGAATCTCGTTCTTCAGTGCGTCAGCATAATTCAGAAACTCGTTCAGCCATAGATTGAGCGATTCAACCTGTCCTTCTGACGAGGTCTGTTTCAAGAGGTTCAGCACTTCAGCAACACGCTGTTCGTTCCTTCTCAGCTCCGAAGCAACTGTCGAGCTTTGGCTTCCCCCGTTCTCCTCAATCAGCGTCAGAACTTGTCGGGCAGTGTCGAACGCCCCACCGACCTTTAGCGCAACCTGACGTGGAGCATCAATGATCGCTCCTGAACCATCAATGATAATCACCTTGAAAAAAGCTGTGTCTCGTGCCCAAGTGATGCTGGTAGCCATTATGGATTCTTCCTTTTCGCGTTGGATCTTTTCGCGATAGTGTTCGAAAGAGCTTCGTTCTTGATCTCTAGAATCCGGATGTCCTTCCGCTGCATCCACTCAGTGAGGATGCTCGCGCCTCCGATACCGCTTAATACTGCGATTCCGACCTGGCGCACACTGAACTTATCACCAGGATCGAGCGCATACGTTACGAGAGCCGCTAATGCGCCTAGAAACATATTTCCGAGAAAACCCGGATCCCATGACGTTCGTCCGTCCGTTTTGATCACACGCGGTACCGCAAAGTTGCCTTGCATCAGCAAGCTGTTGCCAAGGCCCCCAATCAATCCCAAGATCGGGACGGTCAAATAGGGATTTTCAAACATTGAAACAGCCTCAATCCTCTCGGCAATGCATAGTGAACCCCTTCGGGAGCCGAAATCCGGTAGATCTGAAAACTGATACGAATGATAATTCTGAACCGTTGAGCCTTGCCACGAGCTTACGCTTCAGTTTTGTGGCGCCAGCCCCAGCTAGGGCGATGCACTTTTTCCCATGCCAGCACCGCCCCCAAACTTCCGTTGGCTTCATCCCGTCTGGCACAGCCAGATCTGACATGGTCCTGCCGCTATCCTGATCGCATTGCAACGATATCGCAGAGCTATCGTCTGGATTTCTCATCCCGGTGCCAAAAAACGAAATGAAAAGTCGCTGAGCACCCAGGAATCATAGGCTAATTCCCCGAGCCAACATAAACATAAGTATATCAGCAGGTTAGATGGTTAAGCGTTGCCAAGTGTAGGCAAGCTCTTCAGGCCCAATTCAATTTGCCGGTGTCGAGAGCGCTCTTTGGGGCGCTTTCAGTTTTTCTGCGGCTGGAAATGCAGGCCCCCAGCCAGAGGAGGTGAAGTATGGCCGCAACAAAATTCTCAGAAGCCGAGCGCGAGAAGCTCTTCGCACAGCTCGAAGCGCCGTTCGATCCGGCGCTCGTCAAGTGGCGCGTGATGCGCCCCTTCGACTATGGCCGAAGCGGCGTCATCCTGCCCTTCGCCGATCCGCGCGCCTATACGGACCGGCTCAACGAACTCTTCACGCCGTCGGGCTGGACGCGCGAGTACACAATCTCGACCGTGCCGTCGCTGTGCCGCATGGAGCGGGGCAAGGCGATCGTCACCAGCAAGGTGCTGATCGCCACCGCCGTTACAATCACACGGCTGGGCAGCCACACCGGCACCGGCGAGGAGTGGGCTGACCGCGAAAACGCTGTCACGGCGGCGGACGCCCAGGCATTCAAACGGGCCTGTAGCTGTTTTGGGCTGGGCCGCTACCTCTACCGCTTCGGAGAGACCCGAGTGCGGCTGAATTCCCGTGGTGAGCCGATGGCAATCCCCACCCTGCCCGAGTGGGCGCTGCCGCCGGGCATGACCATGGCTCAGGTGAACGGTCTAGTCGGCGACACGCACGGCCCGGTCGATCAGCGGCTGACGGCCGAGATCGAGGGTTTTCGCACGACTCTGGGCGACCCGATCTACTCGGAAATTCTGCGCCGGGCCGGGCACAGCGCCGACGCGCGGACCATCCCCAACGCGGAGCGGCAGAAACAGACCATCGAAAAGATGCAAGCCGCGGCGCGTGGTTTCGAGCGACTGCGTCATCTGGCCGAGATGGCAGGCGACGCACAGTTCTTCGCCGTGACGGAGCGCTTCAAGATCGCGTCGGTCACCGAACTGCCGAGCTTGGCGGCGTTGAAGCAACTGGTCGAGGATCTCGAATCCCTGGCCAACCAGCAGGTCGCCTAGCGGGCGCTTCAGCGCCGGGAGGAAATTATGGGAGAGATCAGCATACTGCGTCCGCGGCGCAGCCTCGTCAGCATTCCGGTTGTCGAAGCCGTCTACTGCGAGAGTTGCGCCTCGGTCTCGAACTCCAGCGGGGGATGTTGCGGCGTATGCGGCAACATCTCCGTTTGGCCGCTGGCCGAGTTGGTGCCGCAGCCGCCGATGGGGCCGCACTCCGGCTCGGTATCGGCTCGGCACTTTGCACCAAGTATCCAAATCGAATTGGCCAGAGCGGCGTAGTGGACCCCGATAAGAAACGTCGACCATCGCTCTGAGAAAGCTCAAGCAGGAGGTCCGCCATGGACACACCATTGCTTCTCATGCCCGACCTGTTCGCCCACCGGGAGGCGCTGCGACTTCCCGCCGCGAAGGTGGTCGAGAAGCTAGTTGAGATCGTTGGGCGGAAACTGACCGCGTATATCGGCGGCGTCAAGGACGCGCGCGCTGTCGATCGCTGGATCGCCGGCGGCGCGATGTACGGCGGCGCGGAGAGCCGGTTGCGGTTCGCTTTTCAAGTAGCGCGCGCCTTGAGTGAGCTTGATTCGCCCGCTGTCGTACAGGCCTGGCTGACGGGCGTCAATCCTGAACTGAAAGACAGAGTTCCGCTGCGCGTGATGCGCGAGAACGAGATTGATGCAGTGGCGCCAGCCATCCTAAGCGCCGCCCGCGCATTTCTTGGCGGAGGATAAGCCTAGGAAGATGATGTCCTTGAAAAAGCAATCAACTTCTGATGGGGCAACAATCCGGACACTACATCAATCTTGGTTACTTCGGCATCTCTCGGTACACAATATGGGAATGGCACCGCCGGCTGTCATTGCCGGTTCGAAAGAATCGAGTGTCGCCACATTTGCTTTACCCAATGGCTCACCTGTTCATGCTGCGCGAAACCTAAGGGCCACCGTCGCCCTACAGAAACCGCAATTCCTCCTGGCGCTATACGAGAAGTTGTTGCGATAAGACCTCGGTGAGCCCCCTCGTAATGAACGTCGGTCCAAAATGCCTTAACAGTTTCGATCTCGACGTCATTTGTAGCCTTGTACCGTTTGCATTGAATCAGCAGCAATGGCGGTCCTGTCAAATCTGCGCCACCGTTCCACACTCGAACGTCGATTCCACCGTCGTCGCCTCCAGGACCGAGTTCCACTACAAAGCCCTTTCGGCTAAAGAACTCTGCGGTTAATCGCTCAAAATTGCGCCAATGAATCCGTTGAAGATCTTCCGAATTCTTGGCTAAGAAGTCCAAATATCTTTGATCCAAATATGCCTCTGGGTCGGCAGGTATGTTTTCAGTCTGAAACAGATCGCCGAGCGGGATTGCCCAAGACGTATTAATCTCCTCAACTTGAAACCACTGGACGGATCGATCCATCGTTTGACTTATTGCAGCAGCAAAGCGATCTACGTAGGGACGGGGAATTGTGCAGGAAGCAGCAATATTGTCTGCGAGTTCCTTGGACGTGACAAACTGTCTTCCCTGACCGGACACATGTTTCAGCGCGTTAAGTAATGGGTCTGGATCAACGCCTTCCCTTTCCATATCCTTCCATAACTCGATTCTAGTGGCGATGGGATGACGTGGATCGGGGAGGTCTCCGATGAAGTACCGAAGATGTCTTATTAGCTCTTCAATATCCTCAGGCCTAACACGCATTCCGTCATCAGCGGAGCCTTCAAAGACGGAGACGTCTGAGAATCCGCGCCTTTTTAGTATTGTGTGACTCTCGCTCGTTGTGAGCAAGAGTCCGCTCTTCAGTGCGATTTCTTCTGAAATCGTGTCACGCATGAATCTCTTTGAACTGCTTATATTGCCCATAGGCAAAGACTAGCCTTTCCGCAGTGCCCAGTTTCTTTGGATCGAAATTACATATCTGATTATCTTTCACCACGGTGCGCTTGAGCACCTCCCCCGAAGAATACGCGACTCGATTTAAAACCCAGAGTTTACTGCCCAAGGAGGTACCATGGCGCGCAACGCGGCACGGTTGAAGATGGGCTATTACCCACTTCCCATACGCGAGGCCACGCGGCTTAGCGCACTGCTCAACTTTACTGGCCCGGCATCGGTCGTCGATCCCTGCGTGGGGCAAGGAACGGCGCTCGAAATCATCACGCAAGGCGCGGATGTGCGCCCCTACGGCGTCGAACTCGATGCCGAGCGCGCACTGGTCGCTCAGTCGAAAGGCATCGAGACCATTCAGGGTAATGCCTTCGACGTTATTGCCAAGCCAGAGTCCTTTTCACTGCTCTATCTGAATCCGCCCTACGACTCCGAGATTGGCCAGGTTGCGAACAACCGTATGGAGCGGCTGTTTCTCGATCACACCTATCGCTGGCTGGCAATGGATGGCGTGCTGGCGATGGTCATTCCCTTCGAGCGGTTGATGGACTGCGCTGGCCTGCTGAGTTCGCACTTCACCGCGCTCAATGTCTTCCGCATGACCGACGAGGAATCAGTGCGCTTCCGGCAGATCGCCGTACTCGGCGTGCGTGCGAACGTTCGCGGCTCGGCCATTGACGCGAACAAGCGCCATTTGCAACGCATTGGCCTCTACGGGAGCTATCAGGAGTTGCCGGAGCTGGCGCCCGATGCCTGCGAGCCGTATCGAGTCCCGCCTTCGAGTGAAACAGCTATCAGCTATCGTGGCCTGCCCTACGACCTGCTCGAAGACCTGTTGCCGCACTCCGGCGCGTGGAAGCAGGTGATGCCGTTTCTCGCTCCACACGAAGACGTGGCCACCGGGCGGCCGATCACGCCTCTGCATGGAGGCCATGTCGGGCTGCTCTGCACGGCAGGCCTATTGAATGGTGTTTTCGGCCAGGGAGACAACCCTCACACGAATTCTGGTTGATGTCTTCTCTGTGATGCGGTGATACTCAAGCAGCCCGAGCCGCAGGTGCGCATTCTGCATCGGCATCTTCCTCCTGCCGGATCGGCGTTTCGGTCAACTTCAGCGTTCTTCCATCGGCGTAGACCAGCCGCAATTCGTTGGCCCACCGCTCGCGGTGATGGACAATCTCGTTTTCCTCGTCGTGCTCGACAAAGGTGGTAACGTGCTTGACCGACCTCCATCGCGCAATGTGACGGTTGACTCTCTGCTTATGAAGGCACATAGCGCTTGATCCCATTCGAGAGGCGAACAACTCGGTAGGCCGCGTTTGTGGGAGATGTGGATGTGGCCGGAGGAAAGAGCCGATCGAACCAGTTGGGTGACGGAGTCTGCTTTTCGACTTCACTTGCCTCGGTTGTCTTTTGCACTTCGAGCAGATAGAGATGGTCAGCTTGAGCAAGATTGGGCGGATCAGGAGTGAGGTTGACCGAACTGCCCGAAATTGAGACGAGCCCGATGTAGACTTCGCCAGGCAGGCCTGCCGCATCGACGATGCTCTGCATAAGCAACGCCCACAGTTCAAGCTGACCACCGGAACTTGCACTAGGCTGGAGCGTGATGACTGTTGTCGGACTGGATTGCTGACGGAGAGAAACCGCAGTACCGGTTTGAAATACGAGATCCGTCACAGCAACGGGGCCGGCGCTCGAGCTAAAGTGGTCGGAACTCGGCAGCAGCTCCACCCATGTACCGTCGGTGAGCGGGGACTGCGGCGCAGCTCCAAGAGTCGTGTCGTACATGGCGCGATCGATGGTGCGGCTGAACTGCAATTTCGCCATGACCCAGTCGAGTGATTTGTCGAAGTTGCCCGCGGAGTCCTGATTCTGGGGCAAGCGTACATGGAAGCAGGTGTTCGCGAACAGCGGAGCATCAGTGACCTGGTCGAAGGTGGTGCCGATGGGCGTACCGATTGACGTGGCTTCGGTGATGGTGGGGCCCGATGTCGTCTGGAACGTTGCTGCAAGCGTGGGACTGAGGGGAGCCCCCGACAGGATGGGATCCGGGCCGATCTGCGGACGGATTGTCATGTCCGGATTGGAAGTGACCTCAATGGACGCGGTAAGCTGTTCGGCTAGACCGGCTGTCTGATGCCACGGCTCGTTGGCGATGACGAGAAGGTCCGTGCGAGTGACGGACGGCGCAGACGGCGAGCCGGAGAGGATGGGGTAGCCGTCCCGATCGAGGGACGTGGTAAGCGGGATGCACAGAAGAAGTTTGGGTTTGGCGACCTTGGCGCTGGCGGAGACGCGCGCCGGCACGAAGATACGCTTCCAGGTCGTAAACCCGTCAGAGACGCCCTTCGCCCCGAAGGCAATTTTGGCGGCTAACGAGTCTCCACCCGCGAAGGGAGAGAAGTTAGGCAGCCCATCGTAACGGCTGTAAACTCTCACCCCGAAACGGAAGTAGAGTGCTCGGAGGTCCGTGGAGAGATCGGCCGTGTAAATCGTGACGGTAGTGGGGGACGCGGCTCCTTGCAGGAAGTGTACTTTTGATGTGCTCACGGTGGAGTCGCCGTCGACTCGGCCGGCGAAGGCCTCCGCCTCCCACTGGAGAGCGTTCGACATGTTCTGGTCTGGAGATTGGCTCGGTATCGTTGGATCGGTGGTCACAGTATTGAAGCCAGCCGCCGCAATGAACGGAAATGGTTTTGTGTTGTATGGACGCCCCAGCCAGCGCCATGCCTGCCGTGTCACGTCCACGCGCCGTACAAGCGGCCAGTCGCCGACGGTTGGCGCAGTCAGAGAGACGCTCAGCGTGCTGCCGGCGAAGGCGGGAGTGAAGGCTCGCCAGAGGTCTTCGGCACCGATGTTTGCCGTCTTTGCGACCTCAATCAACATCTGCATGGGCTTGAGAACCGGAACCACATTGCGGCCGGCTGGCGTGGTGCCGATATTGGAGGTGTCGAAGAGCGGGCCTGCGGTAATGTTGTCAAATCGGGCGGTGTTCGGGTTCGTAACCGGGTCGATCACAGCTTGATCGACGGCAGACGCAATCGAGAGCTTCCAGACAGTCCCCGGTGGAACCGTAATCGTGACCCCGGATACTTCGCCGATGACGGACGGCGTCGAGCCTGACGCGCCGGTGATGACCTTCACAGGTACCGTGTTCGCCTGCGCCTGCTTGAACCCGTCGCCGAATCCTGGCTTTGCGCCTACGTCGGAGTAGGTCATCGGCAAGTCGACCAGGCAGGTGAAGCGAGACGGCGTACTCGGTGGCGGGAGCGGGTCGAGGTGGAACGCGAGCGCAATAACCGCGCGGTCATTCAGGGAAGTGTCCAGCGCCGGTTTTGTCGAAGTCGTTTTTGCGGCCACGCTGCCTGGCAGGTCGGCAGAGGTCCCCTTGGGTGTTGCGCGGTATACGTCCGCGTACACCGCCTTGCGCAGGTTGTCGAGCGGGTTAGAAGCAGGATTCGCAGGACCGGCCGGGCGGATCCAGCGATCCCACGAATCGAGATGGATCGACGGCGGGCGAATTGCAAAGGAGAACGTCGAGGTTTGAGGCGAAGGCGGCCAAAGTAGCAGCAGCGGAAGGGTTTTGCCATTGGTTCCGGTGGTGAGCGATGGATCGAGCTCGCGGGCGAATGGGTTCACCGTATCGGGGATGCTGGGCAGCGATTGCTGGCTCAGATCGCCAGACTGATCGGCGCCAAGGCCGGCCCAATTGGGCTGCCAGCGCGGCCCGCCGACTGCAATGCGGCGGTTGTAGCTCACCGAGACAGAGGTGGCAGCGGTTGGCAGAGTAAAATTTTTGGGCGTCCGTGGAACCAGAGGGTAGCCGGGAATCGACGGATCGGTCAGGGCGATCGGAAGGGCGCCGCTGTTGTGTACGGCAAACGCGGCAAACTGGTACTTGCAGCCGTACTTGAGGCCTGCAATGTACGCCCAGGCATCCAGCGTATCGGGATTGGTGAAGTTGGCTGGGTTGGGCTGGTAGAGGAACTTGAACAGCGGCGTATATGTGGCGCTGTTTGTCTTCTGGATGCTCTGCTGCAGGTCGGTTCCCACCACGCTCTTCGGCGACGGGGCGATCAGCGGTTCGTTATTGTAGGAGACGGCGGCCTGCAGGAGTCCATTGCGCATCGTCAGGCGTTGCGGGACGAAGTATCCGTTGGCAACGACTTTGGGATTCTTCGAGTCGGCTGGGTCCACGACGGCAACGGAAGAGGCGTTCAGACAGCTCCACTGCGTGCCCGTCACATCTTCCCTGGCCAGGACGCAAACGCCCGCGATACCCCGTAGAGGGTCGTCTGCAGCCGTCAGAGGTGCGGTGGTATGCACTTGAAGCAGAACCGGATGATCCTTTCCGGTTGTCTGTACTACGGCTGCCGGCGGGAAGAGGTCATTTGCCGCGGTGGTGGCCAGCTTGGACATGGCCTGCGCAAGAAACGTAATCATATCGGGTGGCAGAGGCAGCGTCGTCGCGGGAGCGATCGGGGCGAGCCGCGGCAACCTGTTTGCAAACTCTGCGGCCAGCGTCGCATCGGCCGTTGGAGCGTCGCCAATCCGCGTGTGAAAGTAGGCCAGGAGAACCCTGCTGATATTGCCATTCATCTGAGCCCGTTCCGTCGCGGTGCTCTTCGAGTCTATGTTGGTGATTGACTTCCACACAGCCAGAGCGGAAGAGGCTCCGCCGAGGTTGGCCTCGAGCATCCGTTTCCGCAGAGTGTGCGAGGTTGAAAGTTGATTGATCTGGTCCTGCACATAGGCGCCTATTGTGTTCGCGACCTTCGGCGTCCAACTGAGCTGCGCTGCCCAGTTGGAAACGAGCCACTGGCCAAGCGTCGCATCGTCCGCGAGTTTAGTCTGCAAGGCGTCGAGCGCATCGAGCAGACGGGCGAGAGTTTGCGGTTGCGGCTGGGGCGTGAGTGTGTTCCATGTATGGACATCCACAAGCGCGAGCGACCAGGCGCTCGCGGTCGACGTGGAAGACAGCATCAAGAACTGGAGAAGCGAGCCCTGCCACGATTGCAGTGTCATCGACGCATCGGCGGTGGCGAGCTTCGTGACGTTCGTGGCGAAATCGAAGGGTACGCCGTTGGCCCGGGCGGCGCGATCGACGACATAGCGGAAGGTTGAGTACCCGTCAGGCGAGCGGCGTAGTCCAAAGTCGGCCGTATCGCGCAGCAATGAGAGGACCGTGATACGCAGTTGTTCCAGAGCATCGGGGGTTGGACCCGTAGCCGGCGCATACAATGAGCCGCTGTTCCCACGAAAGGCATCGATCACCTTCTGTGCCAGATCGAAGGTGTCCGCCGCTCTCTGTTCGAGCGTGGACCGCCAGTCCTCGTTCCCATCTTCCTGGGACGCTGCAACCCACATCGATCGGAGGTCGATTCGCGTGGCTCCCGAGGCGGGCGCCTGTGCGACATACGGTGCTGGCACGGTGAGCCCGGTCTGATAGACAGCAAGATCGGGAAACGGGCTGGAGCCGGAAGCGTCCAGGTAGGTCCAGCTATAGCCGGGGTCGATGCCGCCGGCCTTGTTTGTCTTGCCCTTCACCTGAGCAGGACTGGTTCCGGCCAGCGGTTTGTACGAATTCCCCCCCACGGAAAAGACTGGAGCCGCGTACAGAATATCGTTGGTGTTCAGCATGGTCGCGTCCACCGTGAAGAAGACAACGAGGTTGAGCAGATGCGGCAACGGCGCGGGGTATGTCGAAGCATGGGACAGGAGTTGCGGCCAGGGTTGGATGACCTGGCCTTGAGCGTTCTCCTGCGAACCGCTGCCGGCGCCCGGGTCGGAAGGGTCCCATAGCAGCAGATTCGCCGGATTGGACGTAGCGGCAAGCTGCTGGGTGAGTTCAGCGGCGTTCTGCAACTCATCATGCATCCGGGTCGTGAGTAGTATGTAGGCTGGATCGGTTTTGACCACCGGAAACGGAGTGAGCCCCACTGCCGGGACCGCTGGTCCGGGAGCCCCACCGCGCTGCACATACAGCTGGACCAGGCCGGCGGTCATGTCGAACGCCCAGAGCCAGGGCGAAAGCAGGTTCTCCGTGGCGGTCGTAAGCGGCAGCGTGGGAGTTCCCGTCACCCCGGCCGAGATGTTGGCCGCGAACAGGCGCTTGGTCGCCGTTGCATGGTCCGCGAGTTCATTGACAGTGCAAACGATGGCAATTGAATCGGACATAAGAGCTCTCCGCAATCGGGTGGTGCTCAAGCGAGCATGGTGACGTAAGAATTCGCTGCCTGGTAGTAGTCGGTGTAGCAGATCGGCTTGGTGGCCACGGGAGTGGAAAGCGCCCTGACCTGCGCCTGCTGCGGCTGAGAAGGCGATGCCGCCGCGCCGAAGCTGTACTGCACGCCCGTATGCACGTCGAGCGTGAAGCACCAGCAAATCTTGATACTGACGCTGAGCACGCCACGCCCTGTCAGGCCGCCGCCCGAGCTGTACTCGGCTTCGAGCAGAAGCGAGATGTCCGCATCCACAATTCCGAGCAGGTTGACGCGGCCATCGATCAAGAGCATGATTCCCAGCTGGAATCCGCCGCCGTTGCCGATTTGAAGCGTCGCGAAAAGCCCGAAATAGATGCACACCGAACCGTCAATCGGTCCCAGCGAAATGGCCAGCGAGGCCGAAGCAGCGATCCCGATGTCGATGGTTCCCGTGATCTTTCCGCCGTTATAGCGGAGATACGACTCCATCCATCCAGCCCCGCCCAGGATGAAGATGGTCAGATCGAACGGCGCTGTTTGCCGTCCCAGATTTGCTCCGACGCCCAGGAAGAACGTGCTTGCGTCGTCAACGCCGATCTCGAATACCGCGCCCAGTTCGAGGTTCTGAATGCCGAATGCGCCTCCCGACATGTCCGGTAGCGGCAGGTCGAGAATGCACTGTACGAGAAGCGGCTGCGCCGTAGCATGCATCGAGAATCCGCTGTCTCCAAAATCGAAGCTATTGATGATGTCGGCGAGGAATTGGAGCACCGAGGCCAGCTGCACATTGGCCGGATTGACAGAGAACGTGAGGTGGCCGGAAGAGTCGAAGGTCAGAGCGGTTTTGACAAAAGTTACCAGCGGAACGCCACCGATAAGAAGAACCCAATTTCCCGAGATCTGTCCGCTGGAGGTCTGGGTAATCTGCTGGCCGACGGCCGCGTCGCAGTGCACATGTGCGGTGAAGCGTGCGCCAGACAGCTGGACCGCGACAGGTCCGATGTCCATCAGGGTCGCCGTGTCCGTCAGCGGAAAGTCGATGTCCGCATCCAGGCTGGCGCGTTTTGTCTGCGGATCGATCTTGTGCGTGACGTGAATGAAGTTTCGGGCGGCGTCCGGCATCTTCAGCCCGGAGAGGAGATCGCCAAGATTCAGACCCGCAAAGTTCGGCAGAACCGAGTTGAGATCGAAATTGGCGAGGTTGATGTCGGGAACGAAGCGGTCGAGAAGCGCGCTGGTGGGCAGGCTCATGCCAAGCTGGCTGAGCGCCTTGCTCGCCGCATTAACCAGCCCGGTCGCTTCCTGCGCGACTCCGGCGAGCACGGGCGTCATGTTGACGTTGGGCAGCAGATCGTTGAAGACATACTTCAGGGAGGGCAGCGGAATCCCTAGACTCGGACCATTGAAGCTCATGGTTGGAACCTGCGGCGGTTCTCCAAACGCACGCAGCAACCGCAGCGGTTCGCCAACGACCGTGGCAACTTCCTGGATGTCCTGCTCGACTCCCTGCGCCACCTGGGCGAGTTGCGATTCGATTTGCTGGCCAACCGAATGCAACGATGCCAGGAACGTATTCACATCGCTTGACGCAGCATTCAGGATCGAGGAGAACTCCTGCTGCGCGAAGTTCAGAATGGCTTGCTTCACAACGTTCAGGTCTTGCGCCAGAAGGGTGCAAAGAGCGGCCGCCTGGCTCTTGATGGAATCGGTCTGCTTCTGAATTGCCCCGGATACCTGTGTCGCGATGGCTGCGCCGCTCAGGCCCTGGATGACGGTCGTGACCGCAGTCTTGATATCGGTCACGGTTCCCGTACTCGCCGTGTCGATGGCCGAATTGATTTTCGTTGCAATCCCTTGGATCCATAGATCGATATCGGAGGGCGTTGCCTGAGTCAACGCGTTGTCAAATGTAGCGGACGAGGTGATCGCGCTGCTCACCGCTGCTGCCAGCGTCCCGGGATTCCCCGTTGTTCCGATGTAGCGATTGAGCGCCACCACGATCGGGTCAGTCGGCTGAATTACCTGGGTCGCGGCCATCTGGTTCAGTTGCGTCATGGCCGCGTCCCACGTCGCGTCGAACCGCGCCACCAGGTTCGTTCCCTGGCTGCCCAGCAGAAACTGTGAAGCCTGATCGACCAACTGCGCGGCCTGATCGAGGTCAGGCCGCAACCACTGAGCTGCGGTCTTTGCAGAGGCCGGCAGCCAACGCGCAATCAGAGGCTGAAAATCCCCTGCCGTCGCGCCTCCGCCGATCCTCGCAACCACGCCTTGCATCGATTGAATATCAGTGTTCAAGGGCTTCAGCTTAGCAATATAGGCGTCGGCCGTCGTGATGATCTTGCCGTAGTCGCCCAGCAGAGGCGTGAGCGTCGTCTTCACCCCCTGGACCGCCGCCGTCACCTGCGCCTTGAGTGCCTTTGAGTAGGTGGCGGCGTCCATGCCAACCAGGTTCATGAGACTGTTCTCGAGATCCAGCGGAAAGTTCACCAGGATGTTGTTGACCAGGGTTGTACCCTGTCCGTTGGCGCGGTTCAGCGCAGAATTCAAGCGGTTGGAGATCGTTTGGCAGTAGCTATTGACCAGATCGATCGGACCTAAATCATTGGCGAGCTGCTGCATGTACTTCTGCTGCGCACGAGTAACGCTCACCAGCTTGCCCTGAGCATCCGTTTCCAGTGCTTTTCCCTGCTGCGCACGCTGTTCCAGATAGCTCTGGGTCGCGGTCCACCAATCCTTCACACGGCCAAATTGGGCGGGCGCTGATGATGGGACGACCAGCGTAGGCGCTGATATCTGAATGGCTCCGGATATCGCTGATAGCGTGAAGCTGCTGCCGCTCGTCGTGCTTGATCGTGCGGTTACGGTAATGACAGCGGTGCCGACCTTAAGGTCGTATGTTGCCTGCGCAATGTTGTGGTCTGTCGACTGAGCGAGAAACTGCTGCAACGCCGTCGCCGTATCCGTCAGCGTTGCCCCGAGCGCCACCTGTCCAGGCTGCGGTGTAACGCCGGCATTGATAAACGTAAGAGACGTGCCGTTGATCGTGATCGTGTCACCGCTCGCGGGATTCGAAGTCAGCGTAAACTTTCCCGTGGCAAGCGGCTGCTGCAGTTGGCCGCGCATCATCGAAGCGTTGCTCAGGCGGGCTCCCACTGCCGTGGCCTGCGTACGGGCGGACACCACGTTGACTTGCGTCTGCGACGGAACAAAGTGATACGTGAACTGGCCGAAGCCGGGATCGACGCTGGGGTCCAGATCGTCAAGGCGCACCAGGTTCGCCTGATCGGAATCCGAGTAGGGTATCTGGGTCGTAAAGTCAATGTCCGGGACCGGAGGCCAGGAATCGGTGTCGGACGTCGTGGTCAGTTGCGTATCGGTATAGAAGCAAAGCTTGTCCGGATCGGACATCTCCGAGTGCACCGCCTCCACGCCCAGAGCCGGATCGACCGCAACCATCAGCGCAATGTGGGGGGTGGGATAAACCGGTGCGGGCTGTGCGCCCGGCTTCCACAACGGCACCTGCCATCCGGTCGTGCTTACATCGCTTCCCCAAGCGCTATCGACCGGAATGCGTATGCTTTTGAACGCCGAGCCCTGGATAAAGCCGCATGTCACCGGGTTTCCTGTTGCGCTCTCCGGGTAGGACCGCGTGGTCTGCAAAAGCTCGACATACTCGCTGGTCTTGCGCAATAGCGGCACGCCGGGGAACTCGTCCTGTTCGTCTTCAAACTGTTGCGATGGCTCAACGGTGCGTTCATAAACGGTGACATGCAGCGCATGGTTCCACAGCACCCCCACGCGGCCCACCAGGGTGACCGTGAGGGTCTCGATGCGGCCCATTGCTGTGTGAGTATCCACGATCACCTTGCCGTTGGCGAACTCGGCGCGTTGAGCGCCATAGCCACCGAACGCGGTGAATCGCGGCTGCACCAGCTTCCCGGCCACCGAGTTCGGTTGCAGCAGGAGTTCGGTCGCGACGTTGGCCGAATCAAGCGCATAGCCAAGACCGCCGTCGAAGCTGCCGACGCTCGGTGAGCCCGGCGGCACCTTGGAACCCGGGCTCGGTTGAGGCAAGGGAAACTTCGAGTCCGTGTTGGTGCGGATAGTGAAGTCCACCCCGGTGTCGAGCACGAGGTCCTCACCCTGCGTCGCATCCCAGAGTTCCAGCACCGCGGGCTTCGAGAGCAATTGCTTATAGAGCCGCGACCAATTTGTAGCCGATGCCTTGTAGGCGGTCGATTGCGCGCCGGTGAAACCCGGTGGCGGGTTGAACGGCGAAGCGATAGTGGGCAGCGGGCCGGGTAGTGAGCCGAGCCGCGCGAAAATCTCCGAAAGACGAAGATTGGGCTGCGTCACCGAAGTCGTAAGGCCATAGAGGAACTCGAACTCCGCCCCGCCATTGGCCGCATCAAGCGCTGCTCCGGGAGCGCTCTGGCTCGGATTGCCGAGCACTCGACGCGTATTCCATCCCGGCTCGACGGCGTTCTGAGCGTTATAGGACGCCAGTAACTGCGCGGTCATCGGAGGCGAGAATCGGAAGTCAACTGGTTGCCCCGCTTGTGGCGCGTTACTATCGTCGGCAGACATGCCCTTGACCATCGCTTCGCCGACAGCCTGCGGAGGAAGAGACAGCTTGAACCCTGAGGCGCCGGCCTGGAGCCGCCAGCCCGGTCCCTCGGGAAACAGATTGCACCAGTTGCCGATCAGCGTGTCATCACTTTCAATGGATTGCGCCGGAGCATTGAGCTGAACGCGCGCAGCGAGGAACGGCTCGGGGTCGAGCACCAGAACCTGCAACCGAACGCTTCCGCCCGCAGTGAGGCTGCGCAGTGTAAGGACAACCTGCTGCGGGTTTCCGGCTGGAATTGTCGATTCCGTAACATCAATCGTGTACGCAGTGATAGTGGTCGGGGGAGGGGGCGCCGCGTCGATGACGATCGGGGCGGCCTGAGTGAAGTTTTGCTGGTCTCCCACGGCGCCGGATGCGGCATTCAGCGTGTAGCCGCTGGTAATCGGAGGCGGATCCTGGCCGCCGGGGCCGTAGTTCGCAATGGGCATCGCCTTCAAGCTGATATTGACGCGAGGCAGCCAGCCTCCCTCCAGCAGCGGGTTCGGCTGGAAGACGGCCTGGAAAGCGAGCGGAGCCTTCGCACTCGCAGCAGCCAGAGTGAGGTCGAGCGACCCTAAACGCACCTTTGGCAGAGTGCCATCTTTGTAGGGTGTGATTGCAACTCCCGAAGCTTGAAATTGCATGTCGAAATAGTTAGGCGCCGGGCTGGAAAGGATTGTCTTCTTCGAGGTTTTGTCGTCTGTTTCAAATAAATTGCCCGCGCCGAGATAATTCAAGGTGGTGCTGAAAGAAAGCGCCGATTGGTCGTGAGTGCGAACGGCGGTCAACGCCGCGGCGGCCGGCACCTGCCCGGACGGCTGCTGGTCTTCATTGTCGAGCAAACCACCAGGAAGCAGCCGAGTGAAATTGGGTTTGAGCAGGGGCAGCCCCGACGCGTCCGTCCCGTTCTCACTCACAGAAGTAACAACGCGCCAGTCGAATTCCGCTCCCGGTCCCGTGGGCTGTCCTGTCGCCTGAATGGTCGGAAGGAAAGAAATCGGGAGAGCCGCATTGACGGCGCGCAAACCCGCCAGATAGGGGGCCACGATGCACTCATTCCAGAAATCCAGAGTTTCGGCCGAGGTGAAGCCGCTCGTCTCCACCAGCCACGATGTCGGAGGCTGGCAGGTCTTGCCTTGACCAGCATCGTCGTCGACATTAGCCCGAAGCCAACCGATGATGGGAAACTGGGTGGAATGGATGAGGCTATCGGTACCGTTTGGATTTGTGACCTCAAGATAGAGCGGCGGATCGCTCGCCTTGCCGGAGGAAGCTGGGTTGCTCGCCAGGGGAAAGACAATCGGCCAGTCTGCTTTGTTTTGGACCGAATAGCCGCGACGGATGGTCAAAACGGGAAGCGTTTGGGGATTGTCGCTTCCGTCCAGCGTTACTGGGCGGATGTGGAAGGTGAGGTGCTCGGAGTTGAAGTCCGTGCGGGAAACTGCCTCAAATGGGGCGCTACCAGATGCCTTCGTTTCCGGGATGTCGATCCACTTGGTCCCAAATACGCTGTCGGCCACCCCTTGAGACAGTGTGAGGCCGGCGAACGTTTCCGCATAGGCCGTTGCCGACTGTTGAGACCAGTACGGAGAAGGGGCGACGGCGCTGTTCGGGTCATAGGCTCCGCCACTCTTCGTGCCGATCCAGAACCCAGGGCCAGTAAAATTGAAGGGATAGGAAAAGACGGGATTGCCGTTGCCGTCGGCGCGAAGATAGGCATCCAGTGTGACCCCATTTCCGCTCAATAGATTCTCGAGAGTAAGCGAAACAGTCACTAGGTTCGAGCTGTCAAGCTTGACCGAGCTTCCGCCTGGGAGGCAGCTGATCACTGCCAGCGGGGTGCTGTTGCCGTCATCACTGTAGAAATGCAGCCGGGAAATATTGGAAAAGACTCCGTTGGCGGCGGGGGCTTGCCCGATCCAACTGAAGTTACCACTATCGAGCCCCAACGCGAATGAAACAGCTCCGCTGCCATCGGGTGACGAGAGATACCCCGCGATGAGCTTCGTCATGGAAGTCCCACCTTTCAATTGCTCTGGTGTGCGTTGAATGAGAGGAGTAGAATTTCCGGCTTTCCGAAAAACCTAAGTGGCGGTGACCTTCGGCGTGACAGTCATCCCCGCATTGTCCGAAATCGTCACGTCGACAACGTCGCCTTTGCTGATACCGGTGAACTTGCCTTGATAGGTGTCTGGTGTGTTGACTGGATTAGAGCGTGTGACAGCAATCGAAGTTGTACCGACGGTACAGGCGACCTTTAGGTTTGAGTCAAGACATGCACCGCTGATGGTGAGAGTCGACGTGCTGCTGTCGATTGCCACCTGATCGACCCTGAATACCTGAAAAGGCCAGGTCGCTCGTTGCGCATCGGGGTTGGTTATGGTGAGGTTGTGCGGCCCGGCCAACCACATGGGTGGCGCCTTGACAACAGTGACTTTGAGAATCCGGGCATAGTCGGGATCGCTTATTGCCGGATCACTTTGCACGATCTCCGGGAGACCCGGTTGGCCATCCGGTCCAACGATCGTGTCGGGGTAGATCGGGAGCTGATCGATGTTGAATAATGCGGATCGCGAAAGACCAGATCCGGTGAGCTGGAACGTGATCTTGTCAGGTGAACCCGAAACCGTAATCGCATTAATGGTGGGTCCGGCTTTGCGTACCAGCTTTCCTGCCAGATAGCCGGCAGAACTGATGCCCATCAGCTGAAGGAATCCCGGAGGGATCGTGGGCAGGTCGTTGATCGAGCTGGGGTCGCTTAGCATGACGATGCTCAGGAAAGTCGCAATCCCGATGATTGTCCATATCACGAACTGCAGCCGATCTGGAGCAACGATTCCTCCACTTGCGATGAAGTCGGACAAATTGGGCCCTGGATTCCCGGCCCCTTTGTCTCCTTTGGCGCTTGATATTCCCGAGGAAACGACAACCGTGCCGACGCTCGCAATTAAGATTCCGGGCAATCCAGAAGGAATATCCGGAAACACGTCGCTTCCCTGAACGAAGCTCTTGGAGACTGCGAGATAGACGTAGCCAAGTACTGCGGCCCCGGTCCAGGCGTAGAATTGGCATTTCGATAGGCTGTATGTGTTCGTCGGTACGTCGAGAAACAGAGCACTGAGATAGTAAGACTTCCCGGACATCTTCTGAACGAGCGCTTTCCCGCTTAGGAGCAGCAGGAAAACCACAAGGAGAAGAAATACGAAGATTAGAACGGCCACGACCATGGGCATGTGAATGCCGGAATCGACGAGTGAGAGAGTTGCGGGAGGAGTCCAGGCACGGCCAACTTCCACGCCGAACTTGAGGGGACCGTTGAAGTATTCGCGTTTACTGTCGAGACCATGGAATTCGAGGTTGATCTGCCGGTCGTTGACTAATTCTGTCTTCAGACAATTTGTAGAGTTTCCTACCGTGCACGCGACTGGAGTCGGTTTTTCAGAGAATTGAACGTGGATGCTCGCTTTAGCCTTGTCATCCGGGGCGACGTCGCTCCATCGGTTGAATCCGGCGCCGATCACGGTAACCCGGTTGAAATTCTGATCGCCGACAAAGGCGGCGGCCGGCGATACCGCCGTGATTGAAGGGCTTTTCAGGCTGATCTGCCCTGGAGATAGATCGGCCAGGTCGCTAGGCGTGACAACTGCTCCAGGGGTTGCTGGTTTGACAATTTGCTTAACCTTGAGGGTATAGGCTCCGTCAGCGATGTCGGTAGGAACAAGGAACCAGAACTCGTGAGCATCATCCAAGGTTCCGTACGAAGAAACAGTTACGCCGACGCCGTTTGAAGGCGTGAGGGTGATCGTAGAGATCGAAGCCGCCGACTTGTCAAACGACCCGCTTGTGACAATAACTCTGTCGCCGGGCAGGCAAGGCGATGAGTTCAAGGGGCAGTCTTGCGCATAGAGCGTACTTACGACGAGGGACAAGGCAAGGACGATCAGCTTTTTCAATGTCACACTCCAACTTGACTTCGAGCTTGAACGAGAGCAAGGGGAACAAAGGCACTCATGCTTCATCTCATGAATAGCGACATCCGATTTCCGGGGCGATGCTTTGAGTTGAGTTTGATGGAGAATTGAATTTCAACCGAGAAAGTGGGGGTGATCTTAGACGAGGTGCGGAATAGATGTCAAGTGAATTTTTACTCTCAGGAAAACCGGGAGCTAGTCGGCTGGATTTCAGTGTCCATATAACAGGCGGCAAAATTTGTTCATTTGTGTGTCGGAGGGGACCCTAACGGTTCATCGACGATGGAAGTCGATGGCCGGCGTGCGCTGCGCGTTTGATATTCTGTTCAAACTTCTGGACCGCTTCGACGATGCGAACGACAGGATGGTCTTCTTTGCCGACGAGGGAGGGTCGTGGATGGTTGGCATCGACTGGAAGCACTTGCTGCCTGCATGGTTTAGCGTTCTATCGGTTACTGCGGATCCGGCCGAATATGCGCGGCGCTTCGAAACATTTGTCGACCGCTACTGCAATTACCAGCGTGCGGAATTGCTTGCGGAAGCACGCCATGTCGCGACTCCTTCTCAACGGAAGGAGCATGCGGAACGGTAAAGCCGCGAGAATCATGCGGTCAGGAGTCTGCCCTTGTCCGGTACGGCTGGTGATGGCATATCCATCGGGGTTTGCCGAGAGTTATCGGCTTTGATTTTCAGATAAGCCTCTTCGCGGCGGCGCGTTCGCCATGTTCGAAGGCGTCTACGAATGGCTCAAGCTCTTCTTCACTCATGCCAATACTTTGTCCAGTCTTGCGCCAACCTTTCACGGCTTGCATAACGTCGCTCAAGATCTCCCTGGCCCGCGTAGGCGTGATGCGGAAATATGCAATCACAGACATGAGGGCATCGATGGTCATGTCAGGGCCGGCATCTTCGGATATCCACGTCTTCAATTCACGCACGCGCTCGGGTGACGGGTTGATGTCGAAGGCGGGTGACAACCGCCAGAATTCCCGATCTACGTGCAGAAAGCCGTGGTTGCGCAGGTGGTCGTCCGAATTCGTGATCAAAATCGAGAAGGCAATGCGCCTCCACAACTCTTCGATATCGGCTTGGGCGTCGGCGCCGTGTACGCGGATTGCGTCCACGATCTCGGTGTAGGTATGTTCCTCGGGTTCCGTCACCTCGACACCCAGCATCGTCGCGGCGGAGAGATACATTATGCGATGCCCGTTGCTTTGCCGGTCGAAGCGGCGGATCAGCGCAACAGGCAATTCTTCGCACTTGACGATACGCGCCGAGGCTGCATCGATCCCGGCCTTTCTCGCAAGCGTCAGAGCGAGCACTTCTCCCTTGGTAACGGCGCGCTCGTCTGCGATGCTCGGAAACTTGGCGATGCTGAGCGCGCCGCCTTCGTCAATGACCGTGCATTTCGGGCGCATGCCGCCAAGCGACGTGCCTCGGCCGCGCAAATATGCCAGGTCCGCCGCCGTTTCTTTGTTCGCCTCGAAAGCACGTGACGCGCTGAGCAAATGTCCAAGCTCGATGAGTGGCGGCGCTGTCCGACGCCCTTCTTCCCGCGCGCGCTGAAACACGCCCTCTTCGTCGCGAAAACGAAGCGCGCCGACACGGCTGAAATCATCCACAGCCAGTAAATAATCAAGCGCGTTGAGCGGTTGCGCTTCTTCTTTTCCTTGACGGCGCAATTCTTGTCTGCGCTTGATGTGGTCGCGCATGATGATACGCCTTGCCCACCCATCGGGTTCGGTGTCGGCAATTGCGGCATGAAATAGAGAACCGTCTTTTGACTTGCGATGAAACTGTGGTCCCGCCTGGAGCGGAAGCGTCGGCCCCAGAGTGAAACGCGCGGGGGCGCCGAGCCAGCCCGAGCCATACTCGAAAGCGGCGCTTTCGCGACGGCCTTGCAGGTCGTAGCGCAGCGTGCCGACCTCAACACCATCGCCCAACATCACGTCGATACTCCGCTTCATGATTGCGGTACCCGTGCTTTCTTCATGCGCACGCGCTTGGGCAAACGTTCTTCATCGAGCAGAAGGCCGGTATCGTCGCGGCTCACGTCGATAAGAGCGCCAAGAGGCTCGCCAAAGCCCAAGACGAAAAGCGCCATCGCATACACGCCAAGGCCGACTTTGGGGTCGCCCTTCTCGGCGCGGAGGAAAGTATTCTTGGCAACACCCATGCGCTCGGCGACGGCAAGGACTGTGAGCCCACGTTTGCGCCGCGCGGTTGCCAGGTCGCTGCCGAATTTGGTCAGCGACCGCTTGACGGCGGGGGGCAGAACATCTGACACATTCGATTTCATTGATAAGGCTCCATACATAAAGCCTTATGGCCTTATATGGTCCAATGTATAGCACATTATTGGAAATGTCCAGGTCGAATGAATTCAAGGACCAAGGTTTTGCGTGCCGATGCAGCGTCACGGACTCTCAGCTCGGAGACTTGGCGGCATCTGTTCCCAGCCCTGTTGAGCTGGTCTCCCCCGTCTTTGCTTGTCCCTTGCCGAGGTGAGAGATTGAACGAAATGCTGGAAGTTGCCGGGCTGATCCCACACGATCAGCCAGTTGGCCCGCTCGGGTAAATTTGGCAGCATTTTGGCAGCAAATAGCGCCAATTGTGCCGTTTTTGCCGACTCTGCCAACTGCTAAGTACTGTGCCGTCTGTTATTTACAGATTGCCGCACACCTTCACACAGTGAAGGTCGCAGGTTCGAATCCTGCCGCGCCTACCCATGACAGTCGGATCGCAATCGTTCACGGACCGACAGCACGGACGAAGTAGCATTTCATAGGGCCGGGGCGGGTCTCGCATTGAGGTTTCAGACGCACTGAGAGACATTGATCCAAATGCCTCGACCGGCGCCCTTTGACCCGGTGGAGCGCATTGTCGTCGAGCCAAGCTTCGATAAGACAAAGTGCTGCGTGCTCGAAGCGATGCGAAATTATTCGTTTTGGGGCTTCGCAGTTGGGTGCTGTCATTTTTTCACAACGCTCATATATATTTCCGACCATGAGTTTCATTACGTCGGATACGAAAATCGTTATCGCGACCATCGCGGCGGGGGCTTCCGTCGCAGCAGCATTGCTGTCGGCCTTCATTTCGTGGATCACAGCCCGGAGTTCACGGATCGCCGCAAAGCAACTCGAAGAGCAGAAAGCCAGGTTAAGCAAGGAGCTTGCTGCGGAAAATGCGAATCTTGCCCAAATAGCCGCGGAGCGCAACGCGCGAAGGGACTATGAATACGATGCGCGAAAACGTCTGTATGAAGTAATCGAGCCATTGCTCTTTCAGCTTTATGAGGCACTGGAGGAGGCGCACTACCGGGTTCGAAGTCTCGCACGCACGTCGAGGGATAACCAGTTGGTCGATTGGCTTCACAGCAAAGGATATTATTTAAATTCCACAGTCTACAAGGTCATCGGTCCGGCCGTGTTTCTTCGGCTCATGCAGAGGCAAATGACGTTTGTGGACATGCGCGTGGACGAGACTATCCGGATCCGATACCAGTTGCTCAAGCTGTACTCCCGATCATTTACGGATGACTTTGACATCGCTGAGATAGATCCTCAATTGCACTATGACCCAAACAACGAACAATGGGCGGAACTGAAATCGAAGGACTCAGCAGCCTACATGCGGCAGGGTCTGGTTCTAGGAGATCTGGAGAACATCTGTGACGCGCTGATCGTGGTTGACGCCGACCATCGCGCGCGTGTAAAAACTTTTGGCGAATTTGAGGCGTATCTGGTGGATTCGCCGAATGACGAGAGCGTGCAGGAGACACTCACGCTGTTCACCGGATTCTCCCCCGTCGGCAGGCCCGTTTTGGCGCGCCTGCTGGTGGCGCAGGCCGTTATGGCTCAACTCATCCTGTCCACATATGGCCAGGAAACTGCGGTGAAGGATCTGCCAAAGCTGTTGGAATCCATCGTGAATGCACAAACGGCGAAGCAGGCACTCGCGTGGCAAAAAGGTAAGGTCTGCGGTGACCTTCCTATCGCGCTTGCCTATTGGAAGAAGAGGTTAAACTGGCTTCAAGCCGGAGACTCCTGGATCGAGACAGATGTGTAACTGGTCCCCCGGGCCGGGGCTCTGGTCCAACCGCAACTTCGGCCAATCCAGATGGCAAGCATTTATTCCCGCCTTACGACGCATTGGACTGGATGGGTGGCGTTCGCCGTCCAGACCGCATGGCTTCGGATCGGCTCCGGGCAACCTGAGCGAGCGTAGATCAAGGTTTCCATTCAGACGGACCTTCCCTGGGTTCTGCTCGCAAAGCGAATGACTCCGGGCCCGGGAACCAGTGAGAATCTGGACGTGGCCACAAGTACCCTTGACATCTGACCGTCGGGGCCCAATAATTCAGCGAAGCCAGGCGCAGAGGAATGGTTAGCCGCGACGGAAACACCACACCGGAAATCCTCGCCTGCACCGGACTGCTCACGCTTCATTGAGATTCGAGTCAACTCTGAAAATTCATAACCACAAACCGGGCTGAATTGCTTTGCTGTTTGCCTCTGCAGATGATTCCTTTCCAGTTCGGCGGTAAACCCGCATGAGGTGAGGTCCAAATGCCAACTCAGATTGAGCGTCTCGTGGTGTTGATGCTGGAAAACCGCTCCTTCGATCATATGCTGGGGTTCCTCAAGGCCGAAAACCCAATCATCAACGGCCTGAATGGCGATGAGTGGAGCTACCCGGTTGGGGAAGGCGCACCCGATATCACTGTCAGTCAGGATGCAGGTGACGTGGAAGACCTAAACCCCGATCCCAACCATGAGTTCGCCCACGTCACCAACCAGATCTCCAGCACCGGCGACCCAGTTGGCAATCCCGATATGAAGGGCTTTGTCCGCGACTATTTCACGGCCTGCAACGACCCAGCGCACGCCGCCAAAATCATGAATTGCTTCACGCCGAAGACACTCCCCATCCTTTCCACGTTGGCGACGCAGTACGCTGTCTGCGATCACTGGTTCGCCTCCGTGCCAGGTTCTACGATTCCCAATCGCCTTTTTGTTCACGGCGCCAGTTCTGCCGGTTCGCTTACCCAGGATGTTGCCGCTGCCCCGTTCGCTCTGCACACCATCTTCGAGAGCTTCGACGCGACCACACCTTACGACTTCGCAATCTATACCTCCGGTTCCTCAGTCCTGCTGGCCAACCGCTACCTCATTCAGCACCAGGACAAGTTTCATGACTACTCAACCTTCGTCTTCGATGCCACCAACGGCAACCTGCCGGCGTACACCTTCATCGAGCCTGCCTACGACGACGATGGCGAAGGGTTGTTCGCCAACAGCCAGCACCCCGACTTCCCAGTTGACCGCGGAGAAGCCCTGATCCGCGAGATCTACTACGCGCTTACCAAAAGCCCTGACTGGGCCAGCACGCTCTTTCTCATCATTTATGACGAACACGGCGGAATCTTCGACCATGTTCCACCACCCGTCCTCAAACGCAACCCGGTCTACGACGACCTTCCAGATGTAGAACACTCCGGGCCGCCCGATGTCTTCGACTTCACCCGTCTCGGCGTCCGTGTTCCCGCGGTCTTTGTTTCTCCGTGCATTCCACCGAAGACCGTACTTAACACCCGCAATTACGAGCACTGCTCCGTTGTCGCCACAGTTCGCAAGCTCTTCTGTTCCGGTAGCCAACCGCTGAACTGGCGAGAGGCGCAGGCCCCTACGTTTGACGATGTCCTGACTCTTACCGGCGCTGACATCCGCACCGACATCGTCGACCTGCCTGACCCGGTGATCTCCGCCGGCATCGACATCGCCGCCAGCGCCGCCGAACCCATACCCCGCACCCCGACTGACCTGTCTGTCCTCATGGCCGGCGCAATGGAGTACTCACTCCAGCAACGCGGGCTGGCGCCGCCTGGCGACTATGCAACGCTCACCAATTCCACCGAGGTGACTGCTTATCTCAAAAAGGCCCAGCAGATCTCATCGGCCGGGGCAGGTAACCAGTAATGGCGCATCTTCGATTTCAAAACCGGGTCTGTCTCTATGTTGCTAGCGCCTTGATCGGCGTATCGACCGCATGCAATGCGCAAACCTTCCATGACTGCAAGAGCTTCTCGGAGAATCTCCATGACGCCATCGACTGCAGCGAAGCGCTGTTTTCCGAAACTCCCCTGCACCTGACCTTCTCCAGCATGCCTCCAGGCAACGGCTTCGCCATTGGTGGCGTGCTGGAACAAAACAACCACTACGTCTCACCTTTCGCGCTGCCAGGCAAATCAGGCATCGTTTCTGGCAAGCTCCAACCGCAACAGCCCGACTTCAGCACAAAGAGCGTTCCCTCGCTTGGCTCACTGTGGAGCACCGATGGACGCATTGCCGCGGTCTTCTCCACAAACGGGAGTTGGCTTACCACCGGCACGCTTACCCTGATGCCCAAGGGCTACGTGCCCCGCCACCGGACAGATCACAATGGCGTCCAGGTCAGCTGCAACAAGCTTGGCCCTCTCTGCACTAGGCAGATCTTCGGCATGCACCTCGAAGCCACTCATCGCAGTCTTCAGACCATCTCTTTCTATGGCATCGGGCCTCTATCGCCTTCGGTCAAATACATCTTTCACCAGAACGATACCTTCGGCTCGTTCCGCGCTGTGCTTCCACTCGCGGATTGGCTTTCCGTCGAGTCGGGCTTCGAATACCGGCAGACCGATCTTCCGCCTTCAACTGCTTCCAACTCCGTGTCAACCAACTTCGACAGCACAACCGCGCCCGGGCTCTCCTCTCAACCCGGCTTTGCGCATCCTTACCTTGCGCTGCGGACCGATCCCACGGCCTATCTATCGCCGAAGACTGACGATCAGGAAGACAACCACTCCGGGCCTCTCATGAAGCCGTACCTCCTGTTCACCTTCAGCAACAGCGCCGAGTATCACTGGTACGCCGCTCAATCCGATCCCGCTTCCTCTTTCCAACAATTCGTCGTCGACTCGGACGAAAGCATCCAGCTTGGAACCAGGGTTCGCCATTACGTGCAGGTTGCCGACACCAAGGGGGGAATCTCCCGGCTGTTCTATTCGATACTCGCCCGCGCTTGCGGCGACTCCGGCATCGACTGGTCCAAGCCGAAGGACTACGTGATCAAGGTTCGCCAACCCTGCCGCTTTGGGGATGTCGATCTGCGCTCTCATATCGTAGCCTCCAGAACCGGGGCCAATTCGACGGTCCCGTTTTACCTGCAGCCGACGATCGGCGGCTCCGATATCGATTCGCGGCCCAGCCTTCGCGCCTTTCCCGACTACCGCTTCCATGCTCCTGACGCACTGTTCGTTCAGACCGACTACTCGGTTCCCATTCGCGACCCGCTCGGCATGCTCGTCTTCTATGACGCCGGAACCGTAGGCCCAACTTTCTCCAGTCTTTCATTCGCTCACCTCCGCCAGGACGGAGGTCTGGGCGTCACTTTGTCACTGCAAGGCCACGTGGCTGCGCAGGGATACCTCGCCTGGGGAGCAGGTCACGGCCCAGCGTTCGGCTATAACTTCACCAAGTTCTTTTGAGATACGAATCCGTCTGTCATTGCCATCACGCGAGGGTAACCACGAAAAACATTTAAAGAGACGAGTTCGACTTCCTACGAGCGCAGCAACTTCATCTATTGGATTATCGAATCTGGATTCTTACTTTCGGTTTAGAAGACTGAGAATTCGGTGTCGAAGCTGAGGAGAGCACCTAATCAGCGAAAACCGGGCATTTTCCGGGTACCAGTCGAGAACCAATTGGGCGGTCTGGGGGATTAGCTACAGAACAACGATGTATCGGATGATATTGATAATAAATCAGATTACAGGAATACTGCTGGCCGGTTTTCTGGTTACTATTCGAGGAGCATCGACCGTCTTGCCCATTGGATGAGAGAAGACGACAGCAACTTCTACGTGCGTTTTGGGAATCCGAAGAGGGTCATTTTCGTTTCGAGTACCACTCGGGGACCAGTTACAGTGAATTTCGGATTCATTGCGATGTGTTCCGATGCACTTCGCTTCGTTGTAATGCGTTCATACCACGGTTTCTGGGGCTTCTTTCACGGCGATAACACGGGTTCAAATCCCGTCGGGGACGCCAACAAAACAAAAGACTTGTAGATATTCCGTTCCCGCGCTCCATCCGAGCGTGACACTATCGTGACAAATTGCGAGTCACGCGACCAGTTCGCGCCTTTGATTTCCCTTTGAATTCGGCGGATCGCGGTGGGAGAATCGGACGCATGAAAGCCCGCATCGCTGTCCTGCTGCTACCGCTGGCCGTTTGGTGTGTCCCTGGGCGCGCTCAGACGGCGCAGAAAGCGAATCCAGTTAGAGAGCACAATTCAGGACCGCTCACCTGGGTAAGCTCCGACACCAACCCTAAAACCGTGTTCTGGATTCAGGGAAGGTTCGTTCCGGTTGACGATACCAATTATCAAGGCAACGCGGAGGTAGTGACAATTCTTTGCTCAATCCGCGAAAACGAATGTCTCGAAATTGACAGCACAAACCCATTCGCTAAAGCCCAACAAGTCTGGGTTCAAGAGTTTAAGCCCCTAAGCTGGGATTCCAGCGAGATCACGGCAACGTCCCGCTCGCCGGACGGATGCACGGACGAAACCTTGAAAATCCGTCTTTCGCAACCGTCTGTGGTCCTGATTAACTCCCCCGTCCTACCAATGTCCGAGCATTGCAAGAAACTCAACGGTGATTTGGATAAGATCATGGGCAAAAGCGGCAGTACGATAACGGCACAGATGGAACAGGATGTGCTTGTCCCCACGAGGGGGCTTTTTCCATTTCAGGATGTGGATTCCGAGACCGGGAAGGCTCCCACACCTGTCCCGCCGAAAAAACCCTGACACCCCCGCGATCCGGCGGGAGCGAATGCCCGGCTGTTCATGCTGCCTGCTCTGCCTGATTACTCGCTTGCGGCGCGCAGGCTGCGGGCAGCATCCCGCCCATGATGCCGTCCAACTTGCCCACGGCTCCGGCCATGTAGTCCGGGGATAGGTGCGCGTACCTTTGCGTCATGCGCGGCGTCTTGTGGCCTAGAATCTGGCCCACCGCGTACAGGTCTACTCCCTGTTGCACCAGCCAGCTTGCCGCCGTGTGGCGCAAGGTGTGAAAGCTGGCATCCAGGATGCCGAGCCGCTTAAAGACGCGCTTGGTGTAGACGGAAAGGAAAGCCGGGTCCACTCCGGCAAAGACGGGATCGCCCGCCGCGCCGCTTGGCAGGGAGCGGAGCACGGTTAGAGCCGACTCCGGGATGGGCAGAATCCGCAAGGCCCCATTCTTGGTTTCCCGCAGATAGAGCCGCCGATTCTTCATGTCCACATCCATCCAGCGGAGAGAGAGCATTTCCCCGCGCCGGACCCCGGTACAGGCGGCAAAGGCCATCGGCGCGCGGAGCCAATCGGGAGCTAATTCGAGAGCCGCCTTCAATTCGCCCGGAGTGAGATAGCGCGTCTTTCCTTGCGGGAGTTGTGGGAGCCGCGCGCCAGCCGCCGGGTTCTGATTCAACTCGCCCCATTCCACGGCCAGCTTGAGGCAATGCTTGAGCACGCTCATTTCCTTTGCCACGGTTCCGGGTTTCACCGTCTCCGCGCGCGCCTCAATGTATTCGCCAACCGTGCGCTTGGTGATCGCCTTCGCTTGCTCCGGCAAATGCGCTTTGAGCGTGCCCAGGATGCCGCCCAGCCGTTCAAAGGTTGTGGAGCGTATCCGCGCCTTCTGGTGCTTTTTGTAACGCTCAAAGAGGGCTTCCGTGGTGATCTCAGTTGCCGGCCGGATTCCCAGCGTGCGCGCCTTTTCCTCTTGCACGCGGATCGCGTCCAGCATCTTCACGGCCTGGGGCCGCGTATGCGCCCCGGCTATCTTGCGCCTCTTGCGCTTGCCGCTGGCATCGGTATAAGAACACCACCAGAACGGCGAATCTGGACGCTGATAAACCCCATCCCATTTCCTAGCTTTTGGCATTTCTTAGCGCCTCCGCGCGCTGCTGGATTTCGATGACTTTCTTTTTGCTAACCCAGTTCTGCTTAAAATCTGTCCCGCACACCGTGTTGACTTGCTGCGCGATCCAAGCCCGCTCATTCGGGTACGCGCGTGAATATTTCCACTTGCCCCATACGGCAGCCGCGGCATCCAAATGCGCCTCGCTCTCCTTCCTCCGGCTGTCTTGTACTCGCCCAACGGCGGCGCGTCCTTTGCAGCGGGGGCAGTAAACGGGGTTCTTACGCTTAGTCCTGGGAGCACGATCATAGGCGAAATATTCGCGGCAGAATTCACAGCGCGCAAGGTGACGCGAATAGGGTGAATCCAGAAGCCGCGCAAACCAGTACATTGCAATCTTCGCCCCGAAGCGCTCCCACTCGCCAGAGGGATCGAAAATAGGTGAGCTGTCAATCGTAAAACCAACCATCGGCTCTTTCAACGACTGTGTGCCGTCAAGATGGATTCGAGGCCACTGTGCTTCATTGCCCAACAATCTGTAGAAAATATCTGCAATGCGCGCCTCCGCAGTGAACCACCGGTCAATATCAACTGCGGCACTCTCAGGCGGCGAATAGAGGGTATTCCGATCTGAAGGGTTATCACATTCTCGATTTGGACCACTCTTACCGGAATCAATCCACAAATCCGCCAACCGCCGCATCATTGCGATCATGCTGTTCCTCACGAGCACTTCGCACTGAGAAACCGCGAAGAGCGCCCGCGCGTCCCCTGCTTGTTCTTGAACACGCCAAACCGGGCGAAAACCAAGGTGCATCTGCGTCACGCCGCAGTCATCACCGGCCAGCACTTTCAGCACAAATGAAAGCTGGGGGCGCGGCCCGTCATGCCCTTGTGAGGGAAATAGGCCTGTTCTGGCAACCGGTATCCACGGCACAACTTCGCTCGTGCTGTTCCGCCGTCTCGGCTTTGCGCTGTTTGCCATCGCTGTAAATACGTTACAACTAATAATAATAATTTGCAACACATTTCTCTTCCATTGCTGCCCACTCCATGCAAATCTGAGGGCGTCCCGATACTTCGGGAACCGGAGGGGAAAAAGATGCGTAGTGTGGGACCACGAATTATCGAACCCGAGTTGCTCGGAATGGATGAGGCGGAGCGGCTGACCGGGCGCTCTCGGTGGAGCTGGCGGCGAGATTGCTACTCGGGAGCCGTTTCCAGTGTGAAGATCGGGCGGAGGCTGTTTGTGCCAATGTCTGAGGTTCGGCGGGTCATTCAAGCGGGGACGCGGCCCCGGCTAGAGCCTCAGCCGTGATGGCAGACGAAAATCTCGCCCGCGCCGCTCTCGAATACGCGGAGCACGGTTGGCTTGTGATTCCACTCCATTCGCCTACGCAGCACGGCTGCTCTTGCGGGCGGGCGGAGTGCGAGAGTCCGGCCAAGCATCCGCGGACTGCCCACGGCCTGAAAGACGCCAGCCGTGATCCGGCCATGATCCGCGAATGGTGGAGCCTTTGGCCCGATGCCAACATCGGCATTGTGACCGGGCCGGAGAGCGGCATTCTTGTGCTGGACGTTGACGGCAAGCAAGGTGAGGAATCGCTGATCGAGTTGGAGCGGCGCTATAGTCCACTCCCTGATACCTACACTGTCCGAACCGGCGGAGGTGGGCTGCATCTCTATTTCCTTTGGCCGAAAGGTGCAGACGTTCGCAATTCGCAAAGCAAGTTTGCTCTGGGCTTGGACATTCGCGGGCAGGGCGGGTACGTCGTGGCCCCGCCGTCCCTCCATTCCAGCGGCGCGAGCTATGAAATAAACGAATCGGCCATCCTGCCCGCGCCGTGCCCGGAATGGCTCCTATCCCTCAACCAAGAACCGCAAGGCGCGCCAGCGGCGGGCGCTGCGGCAAGTCAACCAGTCGGCAAGGGCGGGCGAACGAATCGCCTCGTTTCGCTCGCAGGGTCCATGCACAAGCGTGGCATGACACCAGAGGCGATTGAGGCGGCCTTGCTTAAAGAGAACGCGCGGTTTGATCCACCGCTGCCAGAGGGAAAGGTGAGAGCTATCGCACACGACATTCCCGCCCGGTATCCAAACCCGGCAGAGGAAGGGCAAACGAACGGCTTCCGACTTGAGCGGCTGGGCGATTTGCTCGCAAAACCGGAAGTACCGCCCGATTATCTGGTAGACGGGTTGCTTGTACGCGGCACGGTTTCTGCCCTTGTCGCAAAGCCAAAGGTTGGCAAGAGCACACTTGCCAGATTGCTTTGTCTTGCAGTCGCTACCGGAAAGGAATTTCTAGGCCGGAGCACCAGACAGGGCGCTTGCATCTATCTGGCGCTGGAAGAGCGGAAAGAAGAAATTACTGCGGACTTCCGAGCAATGGGAGCAGAGGGGACAGAGGCAATCGACATTCACGCGGATACAGCACCAGCGGGGGCTATTTCTGCTCTGGTGGGCCTTGTTCGCAATCAGCGTCCGGCGCTGGTGGTCATTGACCCGCTTTTCCGGCTTGCTCACATCCGCGATGAAAAAGCCTATGCGGAAGTCTACGCGGCCCTGGGTCCGCTTATTGACACCGCGCGCGAAACCGGCACACACATTCTCGTAACGCACCATAGCGGCAAGGCGCAGAAAGCGGACGCCATTGACAGCCCGCTGGGGAGCACAGCATTAGGCGGGGCAGTCAGCACGCTGATTGTACTCAAGCGTTCCGACTCTTACCGAAGCGTTCAAAGCGTACAGAGGATTGGCGCGGACATGCCGGAGACTGTCCTATCGTTCGACTCGGCAACGCACCGGCTCTCGATTAGCGGCACACGCGCCGAAGCCGACCGGCAAGCGGTTGAACGCGAGATTGTCGAATACCTGAAAGGAGCAGGTGAAAGGGGCGAACCGGAGATTGTCGCGCATGTGGAAGGCGCAAACGCCGTGAAGCGCAAAGCGTTGCGCTCGCTGGTGGAAAGAAGGCAGGTTGAACGCGCCGGGACGGGCAAGAAGGGCAATCCCTTCAAATACTCGTTTGCTTGTACGGAACCTATATCGCGTACAAGCGTACAAGAATCCAAGAATCACGCTTACACCCGCATGAATACTGGAGGAATGCTTGTACGCGGAAACTCGGAAACGGACGCGGCAAAAATGCTTGTACAAGGGTTGCTCGATAGCGAGTGCGGTGGGCTGCTCCAATGACGGCTGGTATCTGGGGGCCGGAGCATGTTTGAATTGCTGAAAATGAGGGGTGCAAATCAATGGCAGGCAAGGGTGGGAGGCGGCCCGGAGCTGGGAGAAAGCCAAGCACGATAAAGGGCATAGCGAAGAAGCTGCCGAAAGAGTCCGCCGAGCTTCTGCTCACGGAAATCAATGCAAATTCAAAATGGGTCACGCTCGCCAATTCGGGCGATGAACGGATTCAACTGGAAACCCTGAAGTATCTCACTGATCGCGCGTATGGAAAGGCGCGGCAGGCGATTCAGGCAACGGTGAACGGGGACCCGGACAATCCACTCGTCATCAAGCGGGTGATTGCGGACGTTTAGCTGAAGGGGTTGGGAAGCGCAATTCCGGGAGCAGTACGCACGCGCGCGCGCCGGTTGGGACGGATTGGCCTGTTCGTGGCAGCGGCTTACTTACGCTTCATCGTCGCGTCGAGATCTGGCTCTAGGGAACCTCTGCACAAGTCTGCAGCCCGCGTGATTCTTGAATAAACTATAAGCATGAAACGAATGGCGCGTTTTCAGCAAACACTGGCATCGCAGGCGAGTTTTACGAAGTATGGTCGC
>Ga0224558_1000585_pt1 | contig 42453 bp, 42 predicted proteins | sample 714S32024metaG_FD_180682 | JGI IMG/M metagenome (GOLD analysis project Ga0224558, IMG submission 180682) | Peat soil microbial communities from Stordalen Mire, Sweden - 717 S3 20-24 | ecosystem: Environmental > Terrestrial > Soil > Wetlands > Peat | place: Sweden: Norrbotten County, Stordalen... | reverse complement strand
CCCCGCCACGGGGGTCACTCAAATCGAAAGAGGCACAACATGACGACGAAGGCTCTCAGCAAAAGCGATCTCGCGCAGTTCACCGGCAGCGAAAACTGGTATCGGCACGGAATCAACCGCAACGTTCTCTACACCGACGGCGCACAGCACGTTGCCGAGCACGGTGGAGCGTATTGGCTTCTGGACGAAATCGCGATCATTCAGCCCTACAACAAGGCTGTTGCCGCCGAGGAATTTCAGGTCTGGAAACTCGCCGTACGTCACGACCGAACCGCTACGCTTACCTGCGACGATGGCAACGGCAACATCGCCTTCACGAAGGAGATCGAGCACACCGATTTCCCGCTGGATGAGATCACCCTGTACTTCACCAACAACGTGATCCACTTGCCGAGCGAGTACTGACCAGCGCACGCCCGCGTTGGCATTCTCGCTGGCGCGGGTTTTTCTAGCTGTGCCCGAGAAATTCCCACGTGGGCTGGCGACTCACCCTTGGCGGGGCCGCTCCTGTCCCGCAACGTCGCGCTCGCACGGACTCATCGACCTAGAGACTCTCGGCTATCCGTGCCAGAACGCCCGCCCAGAGCTGGTTCCATGAACAAGTGAGTAAAAGTATTTTTGCGATCCAGGAAACTCTTCCAAACTGGCCGGGTTCTAATCGCATAACCACTCGTCGTTTTAGAACCCGACTTTCAGGACCGAACTTCTGATGTCCTGGAATAGGTTGACTCCAGTTCTCTGAGAAATATTCAGAAGAAGAGAATCTCCCGTGAGGATTCGTGTCCCAAGGCGGGGGGCATTTGCCATCGCCCTTACTCTGGTAGTCCTCGCTGCTTGCTCGTACTACGTCTTCAACGCGCGGCGCCGACTAAGTCCTTCAACTCGTGCCGCGGCCTTTCGGGTTGATTCTGCGGATGCCCAGCAATCGACAGACGCCGATGCGCTGCTTGCCGTCGCCGATCACTTCTACTGGTTGAGCAACGGACCCGCGGCTGGGCCGCTCTATGTCAGAGCCGAGAAGCTGTTCTCGGAGCGGGGCGATGCGCGGAACGAACTTCACGCCAAGGTGGGCCGTCTCAGATCAGAAGCCGAAACGATGTCGTTTGTTGACCTTTCACGTCTCTTGAATGAACAGCTACAGAATCCCATCGTGCAGACTGACAAGAACCTTCGCCTATGGTGCCTGATCGCGAAGGGCTACACCGATATTGAGATTGACTACCGAGCCGCAAAGCGTGACTGGCTGGAAGTGCAGGATATCGCAAAGAGCCTGGGCGAGAACCAATGGGTGACTAGGGCTTCCGGGGAATTGGGCCTCATTGGGTTTCTGGAAGGAAACCCCGGACGAGCGGCTAGGCTTCTCGGGGGTGCTCTCCTGTCAACCATGGCGAGCGGCGACACGGCAGGTCAAGTACGGTTCCTAGAATTACTCGGGAGGGGATTCGAGGAAGTCAATCGCCACGCGGAAGCGTTGAAGTTCTTCGAGAGAGCCATCAAGCTGGCGGAGGCTGATCCTGACTGCGGACTTCCATTCATGGGGTATGAAGGAAAAGCGCAAGCCTTGGTCTCGCTCGGCAGAACCGATGAGGCGAAGTCAGTGCTTGAGAGCGCTCTGACCAAAGCGCGATCGCAAGAGAAACGAGGCCATGAGGCGCAGTTGCTCATTCTTCTTGGAAAGCTGGAAGCGCAGACCGGGAACCGACAGCGGGCGCTGACATATTTGGAAGATGCCGGTCAATTTACAACCCGAGTGCAATACTACCGAATAGAAGCCGACGCCATGTTCGAACTAGCGACACTCTATCGTGATGGCGGAGATCTGGTCACAGCGGAAGCGCGTGCCATCCAAGGTCTGGCTGCCAGCCAGCAAGTTGGTGATCGTTATTATGTGCCTCGCAATTTGACGATGCTCGCCGATTTGAAGGCGCGTCGCGGTCGCTTTGCCGAGGCAAACGCTCTCTACGAGCAAGCTGAAGACGTGATTGAGGGAATGCTCATCGGTGTGGATGAGCCATATTGGAACAGCTCCGTTGCTGCAGCGATGAGCGATACCTACCTGCGACACTTTGAACTCATCACCAAGAATGGTGACGCGCCCGGTGCATTCGCAGTTCTGGAACGCGTTCGAGGCCGAACTCTCGCCTGGGCTCTTAAAGACAGGAAGGCACAGCCCGCAGCGGAATCAGATCAGACAGCCGCGCTTGAAGGCGACATTTCGGGTCTCCAAGCTAAACTCATGCAGACCAACAACGCACCTGAACGCGAACAATTGCTGGACAACCTCGTTGAGTACGAGCGACGCCTTGGTCTGGCATGGACCAAAGAAGATGCTCCCAACCAACGACTTCCTGTGCGGCCAGCGGTGTTGACGAATGTGGAGAACGACCTGCATCCAGATGAATTGTTTTTAGAATACGTGCTGGATGAGCCGACGTCTTTCTGTATCGCGGTAACGCGGCGCGGCGCCCGCGTCCAAACTCTGCCGGTTGGCCGCAGGGAAGTCGACAAACTTGTACAGCAATTTGTCGACGACGTGCGCACAAAGGGTGCCGCCATCGAAGTCTCAAAGCAGCTGTATCGGGCGCTCGTGGAGCCGATCCCCGAAGTGAAGACGGCGACCAAACTCATCATTGCGCCGGACGGGATGTTGAACCTGCTTCCATTTGAAGCAATTCGAGATAGCCAGGGCGAGTATCTGTTGAAGTCTCGCGTCCTAAGCTACGTGCCTTCAGGGACCATTCTTGACGTACTGCGGCGAGCGAGGAAGAACGAAAGGGCGCCGCGTCCGTTTCTCGGTGTGGGTGACGTTGCCTACGAGAATCAAGGGGGGGCGGGGCGTAGGATACCGACTCCAGACACGGTCCGCGCACGGCTGGTGCGGGGCATGGCGGACCTTTCCGGGATGCGGCTTCAAGATCTTCCTGAAACGCGGGAAGAGGTCGAGAGAATCGGTAAAATTGTGGGACGGGACGCGGTAATCTTGCTCGGCAAGGACGCCACGGAAACTGCATTCAAGAAGGAGCCGCTCGACCAGTTTCGCGTTTTACATCTGGCGGTTCACGGGTTCGCAGACACGCAGTATCCCGAGCGTTCAGCACTGGTCTTGGGGACAGACCCGAAATCCGCTGACGACGGGCTGCTGCAAGTACGGGAGATAGTCAGATTGCGACTGAATGCCGAACTGACAACGCTATCCGCGTGCGACACAGGCGTAGGCAAACTCCAGGGGCAAGAAGGGGTCAGTAATCTGGTGGAAGCGTTCTTGGTGGCCGGTTCGAAATCAGTTGTCGCGAGCTTGTGGAGCGCCGACGACACCTTCGCAAGTGCGCTGATGGATCGCTTCTACCAGCGGCTCGGCCAAGGCGAGGACACCGGTTCAGCGCTTCGAGGCGCTAAGCTAGATTTGTTGGCGAAATATGGCGACCAGGTGAGTCCATTTTATTGGGCAGCGTTCATCGCTGTTGGAGAGGCTTCCACACCAATTGGGATTAAACAGCAATGAATTTAACTCTCGAAGAGCGCACGAAGATTTTCGACAAGGTCTGCCGCTTGGTGGAAACCAAGCATTTCAATCCTGCCATGAATGGAGTGGATTGGAACGCGCTTGCTCAAAGCCGACGGGACCAAATTCTTGCATGTACCGAAGCGGAGGCATTCGAAAAGGAAGTTCAGAACCTAGTGGCTGAACTCAAGACCAGCCACACCGGCTTCCGACACGCCGGGACGCGAAACATACCGGCGCGGCACGCGATCAATGCCACCATGCAGCGCTTCGCCGTCAATGGCGATGAACGCTGGATGTTTCAGGATGTGCACCAAGGCGGCCCAGCATACTCGGCGGGGATTCGGCCTGGGGATTTATTGCTGGAGCGCGGTGGACGGGAGATTCGGCCTCCGGAGGACTTGACGTTCGCGGTCGGAGAGACGGTCGATCTAACAATTGAGAGGCTCCACGGAGGCCAGGAGCGAGTCAGACTTCAATTGCCGGTGCCGAAGTCAAAGAAACACCCTGTGACCGCGCCGGACCCAGTACAGGCTGAGAAACTCACCGATGAAATCGGACTTCTTAAAGTGACCATGTTTCCCGGAGTGGTGGGAATCGACGTGGCCAAGGACATTGACCGCGGAATCGCGTCTCTGAACGGCTGCAGCCGTCTGATTGTGGATCTGCGCGGGAACACCGGCGGGGGAATTGGCGGATTGCGGCTTATGAGCTATCTGACGCCGGGAAAACTGGAGGTAGGCTATAGCCTCACGCGGAAACGCCGGGAGCGCGGCTATCGCAGGGAAGAACTGACTCGCTTTGGACAGATTCCGTCTCGCAAAGCGACTCTCTATTGGCTGGCGGCTCGATATGCCTTCGTGGAGAAGTCCATCCTTGTGGTCACTGAGGGGCTTGGCGAACGTCGCTTCCACGGTCGTGTCGTACTGTTGGTCAACGAACACACTGCCAGTGCCGGCGAGATGGTCGCGGCTTTTGCAGAAGAAAACAATCTGGCAACCATCGTGGGAAACAAAACACCCGGCCGGTTGTTGAGCGGTAGCGCGTTCAAGGTAGGACACGGCTACATTCTCGGATTACCTGTGGCTGGCTATTTGACGTGGCAGGGAAGGATGCTGGAAAACAACGGAATTGTTCCCAGTGCTCCCGCAGAACTTTCGCGGGACGCCTTGCGAGATGGCAGAGATACGCAGCTGGAAAAGGCCATCGAGGTAGTCAAAGCTCTATAGCTCTGACAGCCGGGCATACTTTAAGACGTGCGGAACTTGCCGAAAACGAAATCAAGGCTACATGAACACTGAGAAGGAACGTAAGACGCGGGGCGCCGCAAAAAACAATCCCACGGTCTGAGCCGTGGGACGTTTTCCGACGTGTCAGAGTATCAGCCGATGGCCAGCGACGCAGCAGAGCCGCTCTAATGAGCACATTTTTCAGTGAATCAGCGCTGAATCGCTAGAATGGGCTGCTTGCATCAGCCGAGCAGAGTTTAGTTTGGAAGCGTGCGACCGATGCCTCTCTCGTCTTCCTCAATGAACTGTCTTTCTATGTTGGAATGACGGTCGATAAAGGACTCTAGTCGTATGACAAAAAGGTGATGCAACACCGCCGATGCCTTTCCATAACCACGCCCATCATCACCGCCTTCGTACAAATCTGAGCAATTGGAAAACTCAGATGAGTACGCAGACAGTTCACTCGCAGCCAGAGATGGCAGGCCGCGCTGCTTGGCTTTAACATTCTCATCTGTCACAGTCACGAAGATAAGATGATAGTCAGACTTACATTGAGCCTCGGTCGGATGGATGACGCGTTGGTGGTCACGCTTGATGTCGAGATGTTGTCCCCAGCACTCCGTCGCCAGCATCACCACCATTGAGAACGCTACTACGATTGCTCTTTTCATAAACCCCTCCTTGGTGGTGCCTTCTTCATAGTTCCCCCGCTCCTCCATGATGACGCACACCCGCACAGGCAGAAAGGGGTTGAAGGTAACCTCAGTAACCTTCCCAGTCCCCGTCCGCGCGCGTAGAACGAAAGGCAGGGAGTACGAATGTTCACCCGTAAGCAGCAGCGTGAAACAAAATGCGAGTGGCGGGTGGGAAGGTTGGATGAGTTTGTATCTCGCTACAACCGCGAAAATGGAACCAGCTACGCTCATACCGAGTGTCTGGACATCAAGCCAACTGGAGGAAAGACCGCACCAAAGCCTGAAGTGCTGGTCACGGACGCCAGTGGTCGACGGATGGTGATCGAGAGAAAAAAGGTAGTGTGGCCAACCTTCTTTCTTTTGCGTGCCCAGAACGAGCAGGATTTTGCGAACATAATTTGGCAGCGGACGCACGGCTTGTTCCAAGACAGATGCTATGTGTTAACGGTCCTGACGAAGGAGTTGGAGAACCTCGATAAATACGCTGTGCAAAAGGTCGCATCGGAAATCGGCTCCGCTCTCGTGGGGAGCAATCCGAACTCCCTCCCGTTGCTAGGGTCCACGCCGATTCATTGGTGTTTCCGCGAAGCTGATATTTCCGAGTATGCGAATAGAAAGGGCATCGTTGTCCTCTGGCAAAAAAGCATGACACTTGAGGACTTCAACTCAAACGATGCAATCGTCGGAACTGCCGCAACGATGAAAAAGGAAATCACTGAAGCTGTCGCGAAGTTCACGGGATTTGAGGACGCCTGCAAGGTGGTCCTGCTGGATTTCTATGGAGATCAACTATCCGAGGAAGACATACCACCGCTGTTGGACAGGAGTGCCGTCCAACAAATCATCGACGAAATCTGGATGACCAAGCGTGATTGGATTTCCGAAGACGACTATGAGATCGGATTTCAACGAATTTTCACTTGGGGCAGATTGACGTGAGGAAGGAACACAATGAAACGATCATGGAAAACCCGAAGGCAAGTGCCCGTAACTTATTCACACTCTTTCTCCAACAACCTGTTCGGGACCTTTGAGGTCGAGTGCCTTGGGGAAAAGCGAAGGCCGCGAAAGCAGGTCGATGATGGCAGGAGTTAAAGAGCGCACAAAAAAGTTCACCTACGTCCCTAAGAAAAAGATGGGGAACAGCAAAATAGCGGCCGACGAAAGTTACGACATCATTGCTTATGACTTCGGCACCAAGAAGGAAGTATTGCACTGGCGGAGTGTAACCCTGAAGCTAGGTGCTTTCTACACCGCTGGAAACACGATTATCGACGGCCCCAACTATTGGTTCGTCGTGGGCGAACGTGTCACGAGCACTGCGCGTGTGAAGCGAATCGACGTTAAGAAGGTGAAGGTCGCGAAGGAAGGTCAGTGATGTCAATGACGAACACACAAGGCCAAGCGGCGGCAACAGCACAGCAAATCGGGTATGTGAGGCGCGCTAAGGTTTACATTGAGGAAGCACTATCGTGCGCTCGTGCTGCTCGGGACGGGGCGCCTCTGTGGCGATTGGCGGTAGTGTCTTTGGGGTCTGCGCTTGAATCGCTGTTGCGCGTTAAGTACGGCGAAGCCCCCCGAGATTTGTTTGCGCTGATTGACAAATTTGATAACGATTCATACTGGGACGGAATGCAGGTTCACGCTGATTCCGAAAGAGGGTGTGCGACGTGCCATCTGGATGCCATTCGCAAACAACGAAACACCGTGCACCCTAATCTGTGGATAGATTGCTCCGAACGTGAGTTTGATTATGCATCGGACGCCGTACTTTTAATCCAACACATGCTGGTGCATTGTGATGGTTCAAAACTAGCCGAGTTCCCGCCCACAGTTGCGTTTGAGGATGTGTTTTGCGATGCCAAATGAACGAGAGGGGTACTTTCTGGCAGCCTTTCCCCCGCCCTTTCGTCCGCTGTCAAACATTTTGTCAAACACTTCGCTGACAAGTACGCCCGAACAACCCCGTTTGACCCCGTGCAGCACACCCAAGAAAGTTTCACTAAAAGTTTCACCAATCAGGCCAAATATCACCTAACGGCGACTCAGTGTTTTCAGTTATTTACGCTGGAATGGCGAGCAAAAATACGATTGAGAATCTTCAGTCCTGTTCCCTCCCAGACCGGTGCAGTGGATCAAAGCAGGCGTATGGGATATCGGCTCCACTCAAAACCAGGCTGCCGAAGCCCAAGAAAATATGCCCCCGGCGGAACACTCCTAACGTCAACATCGACCCGCAAGCCGGTAACGTGATCATGCAACTGTGCCGTGCCCGTCGCGCGCAAAACTTGGTCGCCCGTCTCAGTGAGTAGAACGACATCGTAGGGTCCTTCTTTGCTCCCAATCGGCAAATCCAGAACCAGGTGCTTAGCGGTTCGAGGAATCTCCAAAGGTGCCTGGCCAGTCTCAGATGGGTTTTGCCCGCGAGCCACTGACCGGTCGCGAAGGTCCAACACAGCAACATCGGTCGCGTGCGACAAGGGCCGACTTCGCACCCACAACAATCCGCCGAGCGCGAAAAGCAGAACCGCAGCAGCGGCCAACCACACCTGCATTCGACGCCGTTGGCCTGCCGCTTCTCCACGAAACTTGTTGAAATCCTGGAAGCACGGGCTGCAAGCACTGAGGTGGTCGAACCAAGGCGCCGCTTGCGACAGCGGCAATTTGTGAGAAGCAATGCCCCTGAGGATGGTCGAGTCGGGACACCCTACGCGCTCTGGGTTTGGAAACTCGCGCGATAAACCCCGCGCCAGCACATCCAGGATGCGCTTCTCTTCTTCGACGGAATAGCCTTGTTCGATCAGATTTTGCCTCTCGCCAACCTTGCTTCAAAACCAACGGCCAAGTTTACCGCGAGCCGTACGCTGGGCCTAGCCCCCGCTCGAACCTCACGCTGCACTGCCAAATCGGGCACGGAGCCGCCCGAGTGCGTAACGGAATCGAAGTTTAGCTTGCGGCTCGGTCAGACGCAGATATTCTGCGATTTCCCTCCAGGAATAACCAGACTGCCGTGCCATCCAAACCGTTCGTGTCCAGTCGTCCATGTTCTCGATGGCTTGCTTGACCTGAATCGAACGATCCAGGTCCGCCACCGACTTCAAATCATGGGCGTGTCGCAGCCGCTCAAGATCGCGACCCAGCGGAAGATATTCGACCATCTCTCGTCTTCTGCGTTCCTGCCTCAGTGCGCGGTTGAAACGATGGTGGAAAGCTCCGAAAAGATAGGCCTCCAGGTTCAGTATCGGCCGGCCTTTCCCATTTGACCGGCGCACGGTTTTCGCGACGGACAGCAGTACCGACTCCCACACGCCCGTGGCCAAAACCATCGTGTCATCGGACGTTTTGTTTGTCAGCTCTTTGCGCGCGTGCGCCTGCACCCGCGGCCACAGGCGCCGCGCCACGATTGCCAGTTCGCCGATGTCGTCCTGGTCCCATGCCTCAGCATTCGCAAGGAATTCGGAAAGAACCCATTCAGGGCCCAATTCGCGGCTGGACATCGGACAGGCCTCACCTAGTAATGATTACTGCTAAGGCCAGAGAGTACCAAGAGCGTGACATCCGGCATGAGCCGATGTCAAGGCCCCGTGCACTTCTCGCCCCGGAGCCCATAGTGTCACGCCGGCGGAATTGCGGCCCAGCGGGTCTGGCCAGCGCAGCCCAGAAACAAAAAATCTTTTTGATACTTTTTCTCCCCTGCCGGTTCCTTCACTAGATGTAGGGCAATTACCGATTTCTGCCGTTTGGCGAAAGGGGTATTGAGCAGTGTTCCCCCACATTGAAGTGCGTTACCTGTACGCAGTCATTGTCTTGGCCGAGGAGTTGAGCTTTACACGGGCTGCCCACAGATTGCACATCACCCAATCTACGCTCAGCAAACAGATCACTGAAATCGAAAAACAGAATAGATTTCCGCTGTTCACTCGCGACAATAAGAAAATTGTGGAGCTAACGGACGCGGGACGTATCTTTGTCGAAGGGGCTCGCTCTTCGCTCTTGAATATGGAGCGGACTGTTCATCTTGCTCGTGCTGCCCATGATGGAGGAGATAGCGTTTTGCTGATTGGATACTCGCCCTACGCCGATCAAGCCTGGGTTTCGGCCATTCTTGCAATTCGTCTCTCCTTGTACCCCACACTCCGCCTTCGACTGATCAGTCAGTTCTCAATCGAGTTGGTCCGGAGTGTAATGGCCGGCGAACTGAATCTGGCGCTGGTGACGGCACCGCCGGAGGACTCTCAGATCACGACCGCACCATTCGCTCTGACGCCGCTCTATGCGGTTCTCCCACAGACCCACGCGGCTGCCCAAAAGGAACACCTCGTGCTCCAAGATCTGGCAAACGATGAATGGATTCTGTTCGGACGACGAGTCCACCCCGTCGTTCATGGCGCAATCATGGACGCGGCACGACGTGAGGGAATCGCTCCCAAACACGCGCACGAGATTATTACGGCTCAACAGGCAATTCACTTGGTATCTGAGCACGTTGGCGTGGCCATCCTCACCAAACCTATGGCGCTTAGCGTTCGCACTGAGGGGGTAGTGGTAAAGCCGCTTTCTGATAACTCATTGTGTTTCCAAACCTGTGTGATCATGAGAACCGACGACAATTCCCGATTGGCAAACGAGTTCGTCCGGTCCTTCCTCCGCAAATATGCGCCCCAGCGCCTGCCACCAAAGCAAATGGAATTGTGGCTGTCCGCCTAAGTTGTCAGCCAGAAAACGGCAATCCCGGCGCCGCGTCCTTGACAGCACAGCGTCGTGGGGTTGGGGCATGCCGGGTCCGAGGCTATTTATCCAGACCCGCCCAAAGTGATGGGTCGATTGTGCAGCGCCGAGGACGACATTTCGTGATCCCTTTTTGATCCACGAACCATTCCCAACCCCTCCTAAAACCGCTTGTGGTAGTCATCTGATCAAACTGCCGAAAAACCACCTTGAGAGTGTTAAAGAAAAGGGGGGGCTGATCAGAGCATGGGACATGAAGTCCCATGCCCGTTCTCCGAGACTTGGTGTTCGCAAGGGCTCAACGATGACTTCCGAGCGGATGGGTCTCCACAATACCTGGGCATATATTCATTCTGGTCCCTCCGCCTTTGCAACGTGCTTCTCAAGCCAACAAATTTCGCTACCTGCGTTGAAGATGGCGGCGGCGCGATTCCAGACCCTTTCTAACTCCGCAATCTCTGCTTCTGAAAAGAGTCGAATCGCTGGAAATGCTTTATCGTCCCCGCCCGACAATAAGAATCCAGAATTATCAATGAAGACGTAGGGTGTCCCGAGGTCGCCACCCTCGTTCTTCTTATCCTCGTATCCTCCGCCGCCAGAACTGGCAACATCGCCCGAACGGTTCATCTCCCGCTCGATGGCGTACCATTGCTCGGGCCAATGCCCATCCTCCGGCCACTGCCCACCCTCCGCTCGAAAGTTTTGTGCCCACTTTTCAGCTAGAGTTTTGCTCATTCCCTAAACCCACTTGTCCACGCCCAGCAGCCGCAGGATCAGAGACCCGAGTTTTTGCCGACGCCCGGTGGGGGTGAGCGGGATGCCGATCCTGCGCGAGACTCTGGACTTAAACGCCGACACGCCGAAGAACCGCCACCACGAAAATCCGCCCCGGTTCATTTCCGTTCCTGTCACATCACTCCCAAACGCTGGAGTATATTTCTGTCCCGCTAGTTGGCTTCACTTTGGAGTTCCACGGGCCTTCCGGAAAGTAAAAGAACCCCACAAAACATCTTGTTGTTCCCGAAAGAGCCGAAGTTCCTCGGCAATCGCGTCTTGTAAAGACTACCTTCCTACTAGGCAGAGCCCCCTCATCTACACTGCGCCTCAGTCCTGTCTTTCGCCTTCGCCGCCGCCGATGTCTGCCACTGCATGTTGCTGGGAGCGTCGGTTCCGCCGCACTCCAGCGGCTTTACGTGGTCGATGACGTACCCCGGACATCGGCCCGCGCTCTTGCCCGTGGCGGGGCATGGGTGCTGCTTCTTGAAACTGCTGGTTGCAGCCCTCGAACGCTTGATGTGCCCGTGCTTGTCCCGCACGCAAGATGTGCAGCGGTGGGTGGTATGCATGGTGCTGTGCCCCTGTGGCATCAAGGGCAGGCTCCAGAGCATCCAGAAGAGCAAGAGCGCGATCTTCCTCATCGACAGTCTCAGTATCCAGTAACCAGAGGGGACGCACAGTGCTTTTGGCTACGAGCGCGGGTACCTTCGTAACACAAATAACGAGGTTGTGATCACGACGAATGGAGCAGCCGAAGCAGTATAGCAGGCTGCGGAAAAAGGGACGATGCGACTTAGATCCTCTCCCTAGTTCGAGAGTTTATGACTCAGAGAAGAGCTTTGGCCGCCTACTCTAGTGGCCCGAAGATCCTTTTTCAAGCCGGGGAACACACTTCGGCTTTGGCCTACGTCGCCTGAATTGCCAGATTCCGCAGGCAGATTAAGTTATAGGCGGCTGCCGCGAAGGTAAAGATCCATCCCACCTTGAAGATTCCACGGTGCCGAACCTTCCGCAACAAACGCGATCGTCTTCAGCCAGCCGACAGACATCGACCAACGGCCTCGTGGCACAAAATAGAAACGGCCTCCGCTGGCATGAATTCCAAAGCGGAGGCCGAGATTCCGAGTTGAGAAGCCGGGGCGCGATGCGGTAAGTCTAGCTACTTGCCCTTCTCAATGTACTCTTTTAGGTGCTTGGCGCACGCTTCTGCAAGAGACTGTTGACCACGTGCAGCATGCGTACCGAAAAGCAACGCACCGTGGCTGCTCTTATGCACTTCGTAAGCCCACACTACATCCTTGGTTCTTGCATCTATGAGCATGATGCTCGATTCAAGGCCTCGTGTGGAACTAGCCGCAGAAGCACTCTCATAATGACCGCCGTCCTGATTCCAGTTTGCGCTTGCGCCTGAACCGGCAACAAAACCTCGCCATTCCGTTTCAGTCGACACGACAAAAAATTGCGCCGAATCTCTGTCGAGAGTAAGTGTTATTGGGACTTTCTTTTCACGAATAGCCGCGGCAAAGTAAGTCTCGAACCCGTTCATCGGCGCGATGACGATCCGCGCTCCAGATGGGATTTGACTCGTTGCCGGCTCTTTGTCCTTGCCCACTGCGTACAGCGAGAAAAACAGACACAGGATTGTTACCGTCTTTCGCATAGTGCACCCCGCTTGGAAGAAAATGATTAATGAGCTGAATCACTTCGAATCCTATTCAAGGCTTTCTCCGCTGTCGAGTTACGTTAGTCATAATCGGCAATGCGGTTTTTTCCATCGGCAGCCGATCACACGTTCCGGAATAGTGTCTGGCAGGTGGCGTGGAATACTAAGCTCTGATGTGCTCGGAGTCTTCAGTGTATCCAGCGTCGCTTGACGCGACGTAGAAAACGAAAGCGCCCCAGACTCCGGGTTAGAGTCATGGGGCGCTTTCGTCGAACAGCCCTCCCCCGAAAACTGCTCAATCTCAACGTAGGCTCTGTCCAAAACTTGGTGAATGGCTCCCGCGTGCCACGCGCAGCCACTGCTGTGCCATACCGGTGAGCGCTATGGCGCTACTGCCGCTCTTGCATTTGGTGATTTTTAGGAAGGTCATTTAAAAGTCGATTCCGCCTCGGTCTTCTCCCTCGCAAAAGTTGCCTTGCGCTGGAGAGTAACATCAAAACTTTCACTGGCTCTGATTGAGGGCCCTAAATTGTTCAGCATACGCAGAAGATTTGAATGCCAATTCGACCGAGTTTGCGTCGTACCGACCGACCCGGACTGGCTTGCCAATAAGCTCTGATAAAAGAATACCGGGAGCACAGAATGCTATCCCCAGAACCCAAGCCATTCCCCCCAAATTATACGAAACCGCGACTCCAACGGCTGCCAAAAGACCAAACACAGTCAATGTGCTGCTGTATTTTTGCAGCCGTCGCTCCTTCCTAGCGCAGGATGTACAAAGTGCGATTTGCATTACTAGGTGCTTTCTTGTCGTGAAGAGAACGTAGTAGCCACTGAGTTTGCCATAGTCTGAGGTGATTGATTGGACACTCGATGGTCCCGCACTCAAGCAAACAGGGCAGAGATTGGGAAAGAGAATTTGTTCCCTAGCGACAACCACTTTATTCGATGCAGACATCTTTAATCCTGCGTCGCTACAAATCCCAGCATGGAAGACGACTACAACCTGGGAAGTGTGAGAGTCACGGGTTCTGAACAGTCCGCCGTCTACTTTGTGATAAACCAAGAATCGGCTGCTGCACGTTCAGACAGGGCCGAAGAAGCTAGAAACGATGAAGCAAAGCCGAGCAATGCTACGCCTACTCCTGCGCCTGGATCTCCCGACCCGCAAGATTCCAGCCTCGAACTCGGGCAGACCTTCAAGATGGCCGTGGCCTCGTCTGATGACCTGAGCGATAGATACCTCATAGTGTTTTTCACACCGGGTAAGCCAGAGAAGACCGCCAAAGCGAGCTGCCTCAAAAAGTACTCTGACTGTCACCAGTTGACGGCGGGTAAGGTCTACGATGTCGTCTTCCTAAATGACTCCGACACGCATCGCTATACCGACGCCCCCCTTTCTCTCCGCGTGTTTGGCGCCGGTCAGGTCAGTGGCCGACCCGCAAGCGCAGTCTATGGCTGGATGAAATGACCACACGTATCGTAGGCACTGGAGGGGGACAAATGAGGAACGCCGTGGTGGTTCTGTTACTGGCCTTGGTCGCAGGCATTGTGCAGGCGCAGGAAGTTAACATCGGCCCGTCGCAGGCGAGCATCGCTGGTCGAATGGCATCGAAGACCAAGACGACATTGGAGCCGCTCGATGTCATCACGACGATCCGCTGCGAACGCTCGTTGATGCTCTGCCGTGAAGAGGTCTCGATGCTGTGGGTGACCGATGAGGGCAGCTTCGAGGTTAAGCACGACAGCCGTATCTGGGATGTTCAGGTATGGAGTACCGACACTGGCTCCATTCAAGCAAGTCGTGACGGCAACACGTTGCAGTTCTCAAAAGAGGAGAACCTCATCGTCCACCATCACCACAAGGATGGAATCGACACCGTCCATGAGTTCACAATCGTCACCATGGACAAGTGGATAGCACAGAAATAACCCTGAGGGCAGGGTCCCCAACGAGGAGCGCGTGACGGCAACAGCAGCACTGGCTAGGCGGAAACCATGAAGAAGTACATCGCAATCGCTTTACTCATGCTGTGCTCGTCCTTCGCAATCGCCAAGAAACGCCCGACTAATCCCGATTCAGGTTCGTGTAAGGCGTACTTTGTTGTTGTGGAGCAGGACGCAAGCACAGTGAACATGCAGATGGCGGGGTTTAGCACACCACAAGAGAAGTGGTACGAGAAGCACGGCGGTGAGTTCCCCACACTCTGCGTTGCTACTACAGTCTCTGGTCGGCGAGAGGTGTTGAACGAGAGCACGCTTATAAACCACCTAGAGGGGGGTATTCCCGTCTACGTCATCGGCTGGGAAGAACACCTAATGTACAACGCAGCCGGCAATCGGTACTACGAAGCAAGTGGAATACTCTACCGTGTGGAGGACGGGAAATACGTTCAGCTTGCGCCTCTGCACAACAGAAATCACACCATTCTTACCTCTTCTTCGACTTCTTTGTTGAAGGAAGGACTGGAAGAGATTAAGCGCAGAGAGTGGACGCCACAACAATCTGAGGAGGCAAAAGCAGAGGCGCTGAAAACTCCTAGTCCTTCCAAGCCACAACCTTCAAGAGCCTCTAGACCAGAGGACGATATTGTTGCATCTCTTCATTCTGACAAACAAAACAAATTACCTCTGGTGACAAAGACTGCATACATGATAAAGAGGGACGGAAAATATTTCATTGACGACCGGTTAGATGGGCTACTGCCGAATGATGTGGTCCTCTTTTCAGACAGTACATGTACTGTAGACCCATCCCTTCATGCTCCGGGTTGGGATTACGTGAGTGTATGTCGTGGACAAGTCTGGGACAAATGGCTAACGAAACGCCCGGGTGATGTGTATTGGATTGGTTGGAAAAAAGGGGAAGACTACACTACCAGTGTTTCTTACAAGGGGAGCGGAACCACCGAGAAGGTGAGCGTGACGGTGGACAAGACCTTCGACAACACAGCCACGGAGTACGCGGCGGTCATCGACGGCTGGGATACGGACAACGGCGCGCTCAAGCAGTACACATTCTTCATCATCTGCTCGAAGAGGTTCCCAGATTGTCACAAGCTCACCGCGGGCGCTACTTACTCGCTCACCACGGTGGAGGATAACGATCCTGCTGGCTACCAACCCGGCGCTCCGACTCCCACGAATACCAACGGCAAGCAGGACAAGGTGCTGGGGAGCATCCGTCTCATGGGTGAAGATCAGTCAGTCGTCTACTACATCGACTCGTTGACGATCAAGGACCAGCAGGGCCACGTGCTTGACAGCGTGCAGGTAGAGTAGGAGCAAGTGGCAGCCTCGGAAGGAGAACAGCAGGGGAAACGTGGTCAGACGCTGCATGCTTGGTGTCCCCCTGGGGGGAGGTCGATAAATGCAGGTGTTGGGCATGTTCGTTCCAAGATAGTGCGGCACACGTTAGGCCGTTCAGGGCGCAAGGGCGCATTTGAGTTTCCATCACTGATTCGTAAGCGCAACCAGACCAATCAGTTACAGACTACACTCCTTACTTCGGGACCAGGGGGTCGGAGGTTCAAATCCTCTCTCCCCGACCAATCTCAGAGCATCTTCCTGCCTCTAGAAACATCAAAGAAAACCTATGCAGACTCGACATCTAGGCAACTCCGACTTGAAAATAACTCCCATCGGTATTGGCGCATGGGCGATGGGCGGCGGCGACTGGGCTTTCTCCTGGGGACAGCAGGAGGACGATGACTCGATTGCGGCGATTCACGCGGCGCTCGATGCCGGCGTCAACTGGATCGATACTGCCGCCGTGTACGGACTGGGGCACTCGGAAGAGGTCGTCGGCAAAGCGATCGCGGGAAGCGCCCACCGCCCTTACGTCTTTACCAAGTGCAGCCTGGTGTGGAACGACCAGCGCGAGATCGGGCACAGTCTGAAAGCCGCCTCCGTGCGCCGCGAACTGGAAGCAAGCTTGCGGCGGCTGCGGGTGGATGCGATCGATCTCTACCAGATCCACTGGCCCGATCCAGAGTCCGAGATCGAAGAAGGTTGGCAGACGCTGGCCCAAATCCAAAAGGAAGGCAAGGTTCGTCACATTGGCCTGTCGAACTTCAACGTGGCCCAGATGAAGCGGGTCGAGAGGATCGCGCCCATCACCTCGCTGCAGCCGAACTACAACATTGTGACCCGCGACATCGAAAAAGACCTTCTGCCGTTTTGCCGTGAGCAGCACATCGGCGTCATCGTCTACTCCCCGATGAAGTCGGGACTGCTGACCGGCAAAATGACACGCGAGCGCATCGCGTCGTTGCCGCCAGACGACTTCCGCCCGAAAACCCCCAGCTTTCAGGAACCGCTGTTGAGTCGCAACCTTCGGCTGGTGGAGGTGCTGCGCGGGATCGGTGAGCGTCACAGCCGTACGCCGGGCGAGATAGCGATTGCCTGGACGCTGCGTGATCCGGTCGTCACCGGAGCGATTGTCGGTATGCGTTCCGCCGAACAAGCAAAGCAGATCGTGCGCTCGGCAGAATTCCGTCTGAGTTCCGATGAGATTCTCGAGATCGAGAAGTATCTCAAGGCGAATCCGGTTGCCGATGAGTAGGGAAAGCTCGCATCGGAGAGGCCATCCGCCCGCAGCCTATGCGCGGACAATGTCGCCGTCCCATGTTCCACCCGCAAGTCTTCGGCCGCCACAAAGTCCAGGGCCGTCTGACATTTTGAGTCTACGATTGATCTGAAGGCCAGCGCGACGGATATCAGGTATACTCGTCGGCCATGAAATCAGGGACCAAGTCTCGCCTACATTTTGCCGCGCTGCTTTGCGCGTTCGCAGCCTCACTCCACTGCGCTCCGCTTTTGGCACAAGATCCGAATCCTGCGCCCTCTCGCGCCGCAGCCGTGCTCGACTCCATGCCGCACGCGAAAAAGATCGATCAGGTTGCACTCTCTCCCGATGGAACTCAGGTCGCCTACATCGTCGATGGACAGCTCACGCTGACACCCATACGTGGCGGCTCTCTCCAAGCTATCTCCGTGGAAGGCAAACTTCCGCTGCGCGAGGTCACATGGTCAGCCGACAACAAGCAGCTCGCATTCCTCGCTGACTTGCCGGGCGACATTCCCGTAGCTCAAGTCTGGACTGCGGCAATCGACGGTAGTGCTCCGGTAAAGCGGGCGGAATTAAAAGGTTATGCCCAGACGCCTCGTTTTTCTCCCGACGGAGCGAAACTGGCGATCCTCTTTATTAAGGGCCTTCCGCGCGTGGCTGGTCCACTGCAGCCGATGACCCCGCTCGCGGGAGTGATTGACGACCAAATCTACGAGCAGCGCCTTACCACCATCAACCTGAGCACAAACCACCTGGCGCAGGTCACGCCTGCCGACATATACATCTATGAATACGACTGGACTCCCGACGGAAAGGCGTGGGCAGCCACAGCGGCGCACGGCTCCGGCGACGCCAATTGGTGGGTCGCGAGGCTCTATCGCATCAACGCGCAAAGCGGCGAGATGCAGGAGATCTACGCGCCCAAATGGCAGATGGAGGACCCGCACGTCTCACGAGACGGAAAGAATGTAGCCATCATCGAGGGCCTCATGAGCGACGCCGGCGTCACGGGCGGCGACATCGTCATCATTCCCATCAACAGCGGCGTTGCACGGAATATCACTTTTAACCTCAAGGCATCTCCTTCTTCCCTCGCGTGGACATCTCCCGACCGCATCCTTTTTGCCGAAAACATCGATGGGAATTCCGGCTTCGGCAGCGTAAGCGTCACCGGAGGCGACCCGCAGACACTTTGGACGGGTGAAGAATTGGCAACAGCGGACGCGTGGCAACCTGGCGGCTCCGCCTCCCGCGACGGAACGGTGACCGCGGTTATACGTCAGTCAGCCGGCACTCCCCCCGAAGTCTGGGCCGGCCCCATAGGCAACTGGAAGCAGATCACCCACCTGAACAGCGGCATCCAACCAGCATGGGGCGCAATGCGCAATATTCACTGGCAGATCGCTAGCACGCGGGTGCAAGGCTGGCTTACGCTTCCCAAGGACTTCGTGCCACGCAAAACATATCCGCTCGTAGTCAGCGTTCACGGCGGACCGTCGTCGGCGTGCATGTCTCACTGGAATGAAAGTTTCACCGGAGCCGCATCGGCGATGGGCTACTTCGTTCTCTGTCCGAACCCGCGCGGCAGCTACGGGCAGGGCGAGGCATTCACGCAAGCCAACATCAAGGATTTCGGCGGCGGCGACTATCGCGACGTCATGGCCGGCATCGATGCCGTCTCCAAGGAGTACCCGATCGACCCCAAGCGCATCGGCGTGCGCGGGCACAGCTATGGCGGATACATGACCATGTGGGCCGAGACCCAGACGCAGCGTTTTGCCGCAGCGGTCGCGGGCGCCGGACTCTCCGACTGGCTCAGCTACTACGGCCTGAACGATATCGATGAGTGGATGATCCCGTTTTTCGGAGCGTCCGTCTACGACGATCCCGCTGTGTATGCCAAGAGCGACCCTATGCACTTCGTCAAAGCGGTCACGACGCCGACCCTAATCCTAGTCGGCGATCGCGATGGTGAAGTTCCGATGGAACAATCGGTGGAATGGTGGCACGCGCTCAAAACCCTGAAGGTGCCCACCAGGCTGGTTGTCTATCCAAACGAAGGGCACGAGTTCGTAAAGCCCGCCGACTCCCACGACTACAACTTGCGCACTCTGGAGTGGTTCGACGAGTGGTTCACGAAAGCGTCAGCGGATTAAAGCGCTTCTCACTCCGTCCTACGACCCGAGCCCACCGCAGGAAAGAAGTTCAGTGGCGGCGCGCTGGCCGCTCGCGATGGCGCCGTGCAACGTCCCGCTGTTTCCGCTGTAATCCGTCGCTTCTCCGGCAAAGAACAGAGTATTTCCAACCGGTGCACCTAGTCTGCGCGCAGCATCCTCACCGCCAACAAGAGGGTAACTGTAGGCGCCTCGGCAGTAGAGATCGGACTGCCAGTCGTGTACAAAAGACTCTTGCAGCAAGTTTCGCAAGGTTTCCAGAGGCACTCCAAAGACGTGGCGCAAGACCTCCAATCCACGCTCCACGATGGTTGCATTTCCGTGACCGGAGAGCTGCTCGGCACGGGTTCCGCCGGACCAACCAGTCAGCATAGCGGTCTTCACCGATACAGACGACCACCACGTTGGAAACAATTCTTCTGGCGCTGACAAGAAACTCATGTTCGGCATAGGCGTTGGCACCAGTTTGGGGTCTGTCCAGAAGCAATGCCGGAAACACAGGACAAGTCGGAGCGCGCTGCCCATCTCCAACTGCTTGAGTGCATCGGCCTTTTCGGTCAGCTCTGGCCGAAAGCTGACGGCACCGCCAGTTCCAAGTGGTGCCCGCAGAACGCCGAGAGGCAAAGTGATAACGGCAGCGTCGGCACGAATACTGGCGTGCTGCTGTTCTTCGGGCAATCGTTCGGGCAATTGGGCCGTCACCTCCACCGTGCCTGGCTTCCAAGCAATCTCGGTAACAACCGTATTCAGCCGCACCGTGAGGAGGTCCGGTTTACTGGCGGCCACAAGCGCTCGAACCAGACCCTCGCATCCCTTGGGGAAACGGAAACCCCGCTGTCCTTGGAGTTCCTCGTCGCTCCGATGCCATCGCGCGAGCGCATGAGCGCTGATGCGGCTTGCGTCACATGCGTGGAAGCTCTCGACATATGCGGCCGCTTCGATCCTCGTCTGCCGAGGTAGGTCGCTACAAGAGTGTTCAAGAAACTCCCGGAATGATTGATCCGGTCGAGACTCATCAATCCTGCTAAAGATATTGTCGATTAGATCCCAGGAGCCACTCGCGGGCGCCAGCCTTGCTTGCTCCAGACGCCATCGGTTTCCAGTCAGTTCGTGAGTCTGCAGCTCAGCCCGCTCCACGATCTGCCACACTTCCCGAGGCAGACCATGGATGAATTCCGCCCCTAGTTCGACCGGCGCATTTATCAGGGAGGGGTGCACGGTCCAGATGCGGCCGCCGATACGGTTCCGCGCTTCGAGAATCCTTACCCGGAGACCTGCCTGGCAGAGCGCCTGCGCGCATGCGAGTCCTGCGACTCCAGCTCCGATCACCACAACCTCAGTAATCCGCTTGGGCAATGCCTTCTCCGCAATCTAAGCCGGGATTTCCTTCTCTATCTCGAAAACGGCACTATAGTACACCGTTCTCGCAGGTCCATCTGATGTGGAGTTCCTTAGGCCCAATCTCTCGCACCCATTCACCATTCCCCGGTGGTCAGGTAATCGTGAATCGACTTGGCTGCCCGCCGTCCCGCCCCCATCGCCAGAATTACAGTGGCGCCTCCGGTAACGATGTCACCTCCGGCAAACACACCCTTCCTCGTCGTACGCTGAGTATCCGCATTGGCCTGGATGTACCCCCGCTTGTCCGTTCCCAAGCCAGGAGTTGTGCTCTGGACAATCGGGTTAGCGGTGGTGCCAACCGCGATTACAGCCACCGACAGTGGAATTTCAAACTCCGACCCGGCTACCGGCACCGGCCGCCTCCGTCCTGAAGCGTCGGGTTCGCCCAGTTCCATGCGCTGGCAGCGGACTAAGCCAAGCCAGCCCTCACCATCAGGCTTAAATTCGATGGGGTTGGTCAGCATCTGAAACTCAATCCCTTCCTCCCGCGCATGCTTCACTTCCTCCGCCCGCGCTGGCATCTCCGCTTCGCTGCGGCGGTAAAGCACATAGGCTTTGCGCGCTCCCAGGCGCAAGGCTGAGCGAATGGCATCAAGCGCAGTGTTCCCGCCGCCGATTACGGCTACATCTTTTCCGTGCAGGTCGAGCATCGGCTCGTCGAAAACCGGGAACTTGTAAGCTTTCATCAAGTTGATGCGAGTCAGAAATTCGTTCGCGGAATAGACCCCGTTCAGGTGCTCGCCCGGAATGTTCATGAATACCGGCAACCCGGCGCCCGTCCCGATAAACACCGCGTCGTAACCTTCTTCCTCGAGCAGTTCATTGATGGAGATGGTCCTTCCCACGACCACATCGGTCTCGAACTCGACTCCCATGGCACGCATGTAGTCGAGCTGCTCCCGGATGATCTGCTTGGGCAGGCGAAACTCAGGAATGCCGTACACCAGCACGCCGCCGAGTTCGTGCAGCGCCTCGAACACGCGAACCTTGTGTCCCTTCTGCACCAGGTCCCCAGCGACCGTTAGCCCGGAGGGACCACTGCCGACGACGGCAACTCTTTTCCCAGTCGGAGGAGCATTCGGCACGGGGCTAACACCCATTCGCTTCTCGTAATCCGCAACGAATCGCTCCAGGTAGCCGATCCCGAGCGGTTTAACTTTCTTCCCCATCAGGCAGCCGCCCTCGCAGTGGTCTTCCTGCGGACAGACGCGGCCGGTGATCGCCGGCAGAACGTTGTCTTCCCTGATCTTGGCGGCGGCGCCCAGGTAATCGCCCGCCACGATCATTTGCACGAATTCATGGACCTTGACGCCGACGGGACAGTCCTTCGTACACGCCGGCTTGGCGCACTCTATACAGCGCAGGGCTTCCTGCCGGGCAAGTTCCTCGCTATAGCCGAGATTCACTTCGGTGAACTCGGTCGCGCGGACTTCTGGCGCCTGCTCCGGCATGTGCTGCCGAGGCAACTTCATGCGGTCCTTAATGGGCACCGGATTCAGCGATGGCTTGGGGGGAACGGTCATTGGGTGACTCCTTTCGCGGCACAGACGCCGTTCCCTTCGGCTTCCGTGTTCTTGAGATGCGACTCCAGTGCACGCCGATATTCGGCCAGGGATTGCTGCTCTTGACTGCGGTACGCCCCATTGCGCTGCACCAGCACGGCGAAGTTCACCTGGTGCGCATCGAACTCGGGTCCATCGACACAGGCAAACTGGCTCTTATTGTCCACCAGCACGCGGCAGCCGCCACACATGCCAGTGCCGTCAATCATAATGGGATTGAGGCTCACAAGCGTGCGAATGCGCTCGCTGCGCGTCATGTCAGCTACTGCCCGCATCATGGGAATGGGACCGATTGCCAGCACCAGGTTAATAGGCACGCCGTTCTGAATCAATTGGCGAAGCTTGTCGGTGACGAACCCTTTATCCGCATAGCTCCCGTCGTCGGTCGTGATCATCAGCACATCGCTGACCTCACGCATCTCACGCTCCAGTATGACCAGTTCCTTGTTGCGTGCTCCCACAATCGAAATGACCTTGTTCCCGGCCTGCTTCAAAGCCGCCGCGGTGGGATATGCCATGGCAGTCCCCACGCCTCCGCCCATCACAACCACCGTGCCGAACTTTTCTATCTCCGATGGTTTCCCCAGGGGGCCGACCACGTCCATAATGTGGTCTCCGGCGCCCAGAGAATTGAGCAGGGTGGTGGTCTTGCCCAACGACTGCACGACGATATTGATGGTTCCCTTCTGCGGGTCGGAGTTCTCGATGGTGAGCGGGATGCGCTCGCCTTCCTCATGAATGCGCACTATGACGAACTGGCCGGGTCTCTGCTTGCGCGCAATGCGTGGCGCCTCAATGACGAACCGCTTGATACCCGGGGCTAGGAATTCGGCGTGAAGAATATTGAACACGAGCACCTCAACAATTTGGTTTTAACAACAGATTTAATAACGGGTTTCTCAAATCACCTTCCGGATGCGCTCGAAGGCCCAATCAATCTCCTCCCGCTGGATGATCAGCGGTGGCGCGATCCGAATCACACGATCGTGGGTTTCTTTGCACAGGATTCCCTTTTCTTTCAACGCTTCGCAGTAGGCGCGGGCCGGACTGTGAAGTTCGATTCCGATCCACAGCCCCTTGCCGCGGACTTCCTTCAGATCGGGGCTATGGAGCGTCTGCAGCAACTCAAGAAAGTAAGCGCCCAGTTCGGCGGAGCGTTCGACCAGTTTCTCCTGCATCAGTACCTGAAGCGCGGCGCGCGCTACGGCGCAGCCCAGGGGATTGCCGCCGAAGGTGCTGCCGTGGTCTCCGGGCTCGAAGATGCTCATGATTTCCCGTGAGGAGAGCACTGCGGAGACCGGGTAGAAGCCGCCCGAAAGCGCCTTGCCCACGATCACTACATCCGGCCTGATGCCCTCGTGCTCGTAAGCGAAAAGTTTGCCCGTGCGGCCGAGGCCGGACTGAATCTCGTCCACGATCAGAAGAACGCGGTTCTGGCGGCAGATATCGGCGGCCTGCTTCAGGAATCCGGCTGGAGGAATGATGATCCCCGCCTCCCCTTGAATGGGTTCGACGAGGAAGGCGCAAGTGTTCGGCGTGATGGCGCTCTCCAGAGCTTGCGCGTCTCCAAAGGGAATCACCTTGAATCCGGGTGTAAACGGCCCGAAGCCGTCGCGATACTGAGCGTCCGTCGAGAAACTCACTTCCGTGATCGTCCGCCCGTGGAAATTATTGGCGCAGACGATGACCTCTGCTTTGTCCTCGGAAATGCCCTTGATCTTGTATCCCCACTTGCGCGCGGTTTTGATGGCGGTTTCCACCGCTTCCGATCCGCTGTTCATGGGCAGCGCTATGTCGTAACCGGTCAGCTCGTGAAGTTCTTTGTAAAAAAGCGGGAGTTGGTCATTGCGAAAAGCCCGCGAGGTCAACGTCACCTTGTGCGCCTGCTCGACCAGCGCCTTCAGAATCTCGGGATGGCAGTGCCCCTGATTGACCGCGGAATACGCCGCCAGGCAGTCGAGATAGCGCTTGCCTTCGACGTCGTAGACCCAAACGCCCTCCGCCCGCTCGATCACGACATCAAGCGGATGGTAGTTGTGGGCGCCATACTGGTTTTCCAGTTCAATAAAATCGCGCGTGCGCAGATGTTCTTCTGTAATAAGTCCGTCATGCATAAATGTGTCCTTACCCTTACTCCTTATCCAGCAACATGGTCAGCAGCGCCATGCGCACGTACAGTCCATTCACCGCCTGGCGGAAATACAGCGCCCGCGGATCTTCATCCACTGACTTGTCGAGTTCCACGGTTCGCGGCAAAGGATGCAGGATGAGCGCGTCCGGCTTCATCTTCCGCAAGACCGCCGAGTTGATCGCGTACTGTTGCGGGCTTCTCAGACCGGTCACGCGCTCAGGCCGGATGCGGGTCTGATAGACCACATCCACTTCTCCGATGATCCGGTCGATGTCAGGCTCAAGTTCGTAACGCACTCCGTGCCCCTCGAGATATTCAAGGATGTCGGGCTTCATCTGCAGCTCGGGCGGACTCACAAAACAAATCTTCACCCGTTCGAACTTTGCCAGAAGATAGGCCAGCGAACGCGCCGTACGTCCTTTGTCAAGTTCTCCGATTATGGCGACACTCAAGCCATCGAGCGGACGCTCGCGATAGATCGTGTACAGGTCGAGCAACGCCTGCGTGGGATGCTGCCCGCCATCGCCATCTCCGGCATTGATTACCGGCACATGAGAGACCTGTGCCGCCCGTTTGGCGCCACCTTCCTCATGGTGCCGGATCACGATCACATCGGAATAGCTGCCCACGATGTGGATCGTGTCCTCGACGTTCTCTCCCTCAATCTCGGAGGAAAACTCTCGCGCGTGCTCGGTCGACACGACCCTGCCTCCCAGCCTCTGCATGGCGGCTTCGAACGAAAGCCGGGTACGGGTCGAAGGCGTGTAAAACAGCGTCGCCATGATGCGGTTTTGATAGTCGAGTGTTCCTCCGCGCTCCACCACCCGCTCCATGCCGCGGGAACGGTCAAAGAGCTCCATCAGCAACGGCACCGTGAACTGCTGCGACTCGATGACGTGCTTCAGCTTCCCTTCGCGCGTAGCCATGGGCTCTGCGCGTCCGCTTCTTTGCGCGTCCGGAATGAAAACTTGATCTTTCATTGTTACCTGCCTCCCACCGGCAACTCAGTGTGCACAGGGGCGTCAAGCGCGGCCACTCCCCGATCCAACTCAACCCGATTCGGCACAATGTGAGTGCCCACCGGTCCAGACTCGGTTGAACCAGACACGGCTGCATACAGGTTTTCGCAGGAGGTTATGATTGCCTCGCGCCCTCCCTGCATCAGGAATCGCAATACGGACTCGACCTTAGGCCCCATGTTGCCGGGCGGAAAGTGTCCGCCCTCTGCATACTCCTGCAACTCGCTGCAGCCCACGAGGTGCAGCGGTCTTTGCGTCGGCTTCTTGTAATCCAGATACACATAGTCCGTGTCGGTAGAAATGACGAACAGGTCCACTCCCAGACGCGATGCCAGCAGCGCGGAAGCGCGATCCTTGTCAATTACCGCTTCGACACCTTGCAATCTCCCCTCGCGCCACGCCACGGGGATGCCGCCCCCTCCGCAAGCGATTACCAGTACGTTCCGCTCCATCAGATCGCGGATGATTTCGAGCTCTATGATGTCCTGCGGCTCGGGCGAGGGCACCACCCGCCGATAGCCGCGCGCCGCATCTTCCACAATTTCCCAGTTTAACAGGCGCTTACGTTCCTCAGCATCGGCCCGGGAGTAGAACGGACCAATCGGTTTGCTCGGTCTCCTCATGGCCGGATCATCCAGCGAGACCACGACCTGGGTCAGCACCGTCACCACCGCCGGGGTCCCCGTCAAGCCCGGTTTTGGCTTGACGGGGTGGAGCGGCACCTGCAAACCCGCGAGCCGAAGTTCCGTATCAAGCGATTGCTGCAAGACGTAGCCGATTTCGCCCTGCGTGGAGGCGTCACACACATCGAGCGGCTGTCCCGGGACCTGGCTCGCTCCCCGTTCCGAACGCAAGAGCGCCGCTCCAACCTGCGGCCCGTTGCCGTGGGTGAGAACGACGCGGTAGCCGTTACCGATCAACTTGGCGACCTCTACCGCCGTGCGCCGGGCGTTGGCCAGTTGCTCGGCGATGGTCCCCTTTTGGCCGGCGCGAATCAGCGAGTTCCCGCCTACCGCCAGCAGCATGGTTTTTGTGGCTGTTCCTGTCAAGCGTGCACCAACTCCGGTATGGTTGCGGGACGCACCGGACCTACGGCCACGTCCTTCATCAATTCCAGCATGATCGCCTTCTGGATATGCAGCCGGTTTTCCGCCTGCTGGAAGACAACCGAGCGCGGCGAATCAATCACGTCATTGGTCACTTCTTCACCGCGATGTGCCGGCAGGCAGTGCATGAAGATGGCATCGCCCTTAGCACAAGCGAAGAGCTCCGAATTCACCTGATAATTTCGGAAAACACTAGGCCGCTTGGCGGCGTCGGCCTCCTGCCCCATGCTCGCCCACACATCGGTGTAAACCACATCCGCCGCCGACACCGCTTCTTTCGCATGGTTCGTGATCCGGCAACTGCCTCCTGTGTCTCTGGCCCGCTCGCTGGCCCAGGCGATCGCATTCGCTTTCGGCTCATAGCCCGGGGGCGTTGCCACGAAAACGTCCGCCCCGAGTTGCGCGCCTGCGAACAGGAGCGAGTGCGCGACGTTGTTTCCATCTCCGATGAATGCGACTTTCAACTTCTCGAGCCTGCCTTTGACCTCCCACATGGTCAGAAAGTCTCCCATCGCCTGGCAGGGATGGCTGTAGTCGGTCAGCCCGTTGATCACCGGAATCCCGGCATACTCTGCCATCTGTTCAACGATGGCGTGCGCGAAGGTCCGGATCATGATGCACTGCACCATACGTTCCAGGTTCTTGGCCACGTCATACACGGATTCGCGCTGGCCGAGGTTGATCTCCGCCGGAGAAAGGTAGAGTGAAAAGCCGCCCAGTTGCTGGATGCCAACATCAAACGTCACCCGTGTCCGTAACGAGGGCTTTTCGAAAATCATGGCCAGCGTTTTCCTTTTGAGGGCTTCGCTATAAACATCAGGGCAGGCTTTGATCTGCCGGCCCAGCAGCAAAAGGTCTTGAACCTCCTGCGGAGAGAAATCTCTGATCGAAACGAAGTCTTTGGTGTTCATCGTCAAACCTCCGCCGGCATTTCAATTTGCGCGAGGATCTCAGCCAGTCCTGGATGCGTGAGCTCTTCCACCTCGTAAGTAACCCGCAAACTGGGTTTGTTGAGCTTGATGACTCGCGCCAGGTCAATCGGCGTAGCGATCAAAACCAGGTCGCACGGCACGCGGTTGATGGTCTCTTCCAGTTCATGCCGTTGCATAACGCTGTAGCCCATCGCAGGCAGAAGATTGGTCAGGTGGGGAAAGCGGTCAAAAGTGCCGCGAATGGAGCCGACTGCATAGGGCTTCGGGCAAACCAACTCGGCCGCTCCCCATTTCCGCGCGGCCACTACTCCGGCGCCATATGGCATTTCGCCGTGGGTCAGGGTCGGGCCGTCTTCCACCACCAGCACGCGCTTCCCCCTCACCAGTTCAGGCGTAGGCGCCGAGACCCGGCAGGCGGTTTCGAGAATTCTGGCTTTGGGATTGCTTATGTGGATATTGTGCCGGACGGTTTCGATGTCCTGCTGCGCGGCCGTGTCTACTTTGTTGATGACCACCACGTCGGCGCGCCGCAGGTTTACCTCTCCAGGAAAATACGACAATTCGTGCCCCGGCCGGTGCGGGTCGACGACCACAATTTCCAGATCGGACTTGTAGAACGGCGTATCGTTGTTCCCTCCATCCCACAAAATGATGTCCGCTTCCGTCTCTGCCTGGCGCAGAATCCTCTCGTAGTCCACGCCCGCATAAACGGTTGTTCCCTGACGGATGTGCGGTTCGTACTCCTCGCGTTCTTCGATGGTGCATTGCTGAAAATCCAGATCCTCCACGGTGGCAAAGCGCTGCACCGCCTCTGCCGCAAGGTCGCCGTAGGGCATGGGATGGCGGATCACTACTGGCTTCCAGCCTTGCCGCCGCAGCTCACTGGCCACCAGTCTCGACAACGGACTCTTGCCGCAGCCGGTTCGTACCGCGCAAATCGAAACCACCGGGACTGACGACTTGAGTTGAGTGTGCTCGGTCCCCAATAACCAGAAGTCCGCGCCGGCAGCCACCACACGCGACGCGAGATGCATCAGGTTCTGGTAGGAGATATCGCTGTAAGCGAACACCACCGTATCCACCCGCTCGTTGGCAATCAGTTTTTCCAGGTCCTTCTCTTCAAAGATCGGTATTCCATCGGGATACAGCAAACCGCCGGCCAGTTCCGCCGGGTATCGGCGGTTTGCAATGTCGGGGATTTGCGTGGCGGTGAAAGCAACCACCTTGTAGTCGGGATTGTCGCGGAAAATCACGTTAAAATCGTGGAAGTCCCTGCCAGCCGCACCTAAAATGAGGATTTTTTTCATGGCTTTCCCCCTGTAGACCCACTCTTACTGCTATATGTTCTCGCGTCAAATGGAAGCGCACCGTGCCGCATATCACAGCCTCGTGTGACCCCGCACAGAGGGCTAATTTTCCCGGATTCCGCCCCTCCTTTTTCATCACATTTTTCTCGTACCGCCATCACAGACCCGCACCCCAATCGGTGCGAAGATACCTCGACAGTGCACTATCGAGAACTGCGCCAGTCTCCAGAGACGAACGCATTTCCGGCCGCAAACTTTTCATGTGCTCTTTGACAACAAATGTCCGACAAATGGCCCCGGTCAGCACCCTCGCAAGTGCACGCCAAACAGAAAAATCAAGCGCTAAGTCCCGTATTTGTAACACCTTACATGTAACTACCTTACTATCATCGACTTAACCCATTTTAGGGGGGAGGGGGGGGTACCCCCCACAAATTGCCCAATTCTTACCCGCGAAAAGCAACTTGCGGTTACCCGCTCGACAAGCGAGCCCGCCGCCTGTCGCAGGAAACGGCAGAATTCACGATGGTTGTGGACCTGGCCCCTCGAAACGCGTCCAGCGATGCAGGCGCACTCGGTCGTCAGCTCGCGGAGGCAGGCAGGATCGCTCCCCCGCAACTGCCCAGTCCAATGCGCCGGAACCCGTCCCGTTCGCAAAATCCCCGGAGGATGATTTCGTCTCCGTCTTCCAGAAATTTCCTCTGCTCTCCGGTCGGCAGCAAAACCGGATCCTTGCCCCGCGAGGTGAGCTCCAACAGGCATCCACGCGCGGTCTTGTCCGCGCCCGACACAGTTCCGCTTGCCAGCAGATCGCCTGAACGCAGATTACAACCATTGCTCGCGTGATGGGTCAGCATCTGCGCCATGGTCCAGTACATGTCGCGATAATTGCTGCGGCCCAATACCAAGGGAGCGATGCCGGATTCCCGCATCCGCACTGACAAGAGAGAAACTTCCAGCCACAAGTCGAGACCCCCTTGCTCCTGATCGCTCTCGCCGAAAAGGTAAGGCAACGGCGCCGGATCGCCCTCCGCGCGCGCAAATGCAGCCGTGCGAAATGGAGCCAGCGCTTCCATCGTCACCACCCACGGTGAAAGTGAGGTCGCAAAACTCTTCCCCAGAAAAGGTCCAAGCGGTTGGTACTCCCAGGCCTGAATGTCCCGCGCCGACCAGTCATTCACCAGGCAGATCCCGAAAATATGTTCTTCCGCTTCGCCGATTGGAATAGTTTCTCCCAACCGATTTCCAGCGCTCACAAAAAAGCCCACTTCCAGTTCGTAATCGAGCGCCAGGGTCGGCCCGAATTTCGGAGCGTCGCTTGGCTCGGCGTCGCCATCGCGCGTCTGGCCGCAGGGCCGCCGGATCGCTGTTCCCGTAGCAACCAGCGACGACGCTCGCCCGTGATAGCCAATCGGAATGTATTTGTAATTCGGCAGCAACGGATTGTCCGGGCGAAACAACTTTCCGACGTTGGTGGCGTGGAAGATCGATGCGTAGAAATCGGTGTAGTCGCCGACGGAAGCGGGCAGAAGCATCTCAACATCAGCCTGAGCGACGAGATGGCGCGCAGCGGCCTGCCGGTCGGAGGCGGCCGCGTCCAGTCGCAAAATAGCATGAAGACGCTGGCGCAAAGCTCGCCGCGGACCCGTTCCCACCGCCATCAGCGGGTTCAGCGCATCGGATGCGCAAGCATTCGCCGCGAGCCGCACACTCTTCTCCGCCAGCAATCCCTCACGCTGCATTCCGTTGAGGTCAAGAATGCGGTCTCCGATCGCAACTCCCACTCTCGCGTGGGCGACTGCATCGCGCCGCCGAAAAACTCCGAAAGGCAAATTTTGAATGGGAAAATCCGACTCGGCAATGTTGGCGGATTCAACCCAACTCTGCACCTTCGAATAGTGAGTTTCGTCGAGAGCGGGTTTCATAGCGGAAGCTTCTTACGAGATCCCCTGATAGCACATTCTTCATAAGAGGCGCAGAGACCGCAAGTCGTCGATCGGCTCGGTAAATGAGCACGACCCAAACGAAACCGCGAAACTCCGCCGCGCGGCCGCGATTTCATGCCGCCTCAGCCGATGCTGGTGCCACCCGATTCCATCCAAATCAAAGTGGAATGCCTCCGCCGATTGTTCGTCGAGCAACTGAACGGCAAGCGTGGTCTCCATACCCGCCCACAAAAACGCGGCTGCCAGAAAAACATTTACAAAGCCGTGCATGATTCCCGACGGGCTTTCGGTTTGATACGTGAACCGGTGCACCGAGCGCAGAGGATGGTGCAGTCCGGCGGTCGCCTTGAAGGGCACATTGGCCGCCACACACAGGCGAAGGAATTCGATCACGCTCTCGGAAGCGGGAAACTTGTCGGCCGTCTCGCCACCCGTCCGGATCTTCGCTCTGCGCCCGCAACCTGCCACCGCCGCAATGCACTCGCTGCAACCGGACAGCGGAACTTCGAAATAGGTCGCGAGCTTCACCGGAATCATTCCGGACAACCGCTTGACCTCTGTGGGGCTCGCAACCTTCACCTCAACCGACTCGACGACCGCCCTTCTGCCGGAACCAGAGCGCTCAATTCGAGCATTGAATTCGCGAATGTGAGCGACCTCCGCCACTACCTCGGAGCCCAGCAGGGCAGACAGCCGCCAGTTTGTGAAGCCAGGCCCTGGCGTTGGAGTTGGCAATCCCGCAAACGCTTCTTCGAACTCACCGAGCCGCGCCACCGGGACAATGAAACGCCCGAGAATCCAGTTCCATTCCGACCGCGAATAGGCGTCGTAGTTAGCCACAGACGGCGCCATGGCCAACGACGCGGGAGGAAATAATCCGGCATAGTCGATCAGGTCGCGCAGCAACCAGGCGGCATAGATCACATCCGCGGAATTTCGCACCGTCTGAGAAGTTTGCAAATTCATTGCCCTAACGTCGCCGCTCGAACCGGCTGCTGAAATACTCGCGTTTCGTATCAGGGCATCGCTTTAGCGATGCCCTAGGTCGTTCGGTCTCGACCGCCCCTTTAGGGGCTGCCGCTGCAACCTCGACTTTTTCAACGGCCTGCCTAACTGCCGTTCCCCTTGAACTTCTTCCGCAATCCCTGCCAGCACTCGAAGTACTGATGATCAAGCTGCGAAGTCTCCAGTGCAAACTTCGTCGGCTGGCACACGAAACGAGTCTCGAACATGAACGTCAGCGTGTCGCCCAGATAAACCGGCTTCAGTTCGGCCTTACTCGCCCTCTCGAACGTTTCAGCATCGGGCCCGTGACCCGCCATGCAATTGTGCAGGCTGGCGCCGCCCGGCACGAACCCTTCCGCCTTGGCGTCATATTCACCGTGGATCAGCCCCATGAACTCGTTCATAAAGTTGCGATGAAACCACGGCGGACGAAACGTATGCTCAGAGACCATCCATCGCGGCGGAAAAATTACGAAATCAACATTCGCGGTTCCCGGGATTTCTGAAGGCGAAGTCAGCGCCGTGTAAATCGAGGGGTCCGGATGATCGAAGCTCACCGTGTTAATGCAATTGAAATTCGCCAGATCGTACTTGTAGGGCACGTAGTTCCCGTGCCAGGCAACCACGTTCAACGGCGAGTGATCAATCGCCGCCGCCCACAGTCTTCCCTGGAACTTGGTCACAATCCTGTAATCGCCTTCGCGATCTTCAAACGCCGCCACCGGAGCCAGAAAGTCGCGCGGATTCGCCAGTCCATTCGCGCCAATCGGTCCCAGATCCGGCAGACGAAGCAGCGCGCCGTAGTTCTCGCAGATGTAACCGCGCGCATCCTTCTCCAGAAGTTCGACGCGAAAACGAATTCCCCGTTGAATCACTGCAATCTCGCCGGGACCGGCTTCGAGAACGCCCATCTCCGTACGCAGCAGCAGCCCTCCCGTTTGCGGCACGATCAGCATCTCTCCGTCGGCGTTGTAGAAAAAGCGATCCGTCATCGAAGCGTTAGCAACGTAGATGTGAATCGCAACGCCCGCATGGGTATGCGTGTTGCCGTTGCCAGCCATCGTAACCAGACCGTCAATGAAGTCGGTGCGCTGTGAGGAAGCCGGAATCGGAATCGGCCCCCAGCGCAACTGGTTCGGCGGCGTCGGCGCCTCGTCGAACGGCGCGCTGCGCAGCCTTCCTTGCTCGATCGGCTGAAACGGCTTATGCGCCACCGACGGACGTGTCCGGTAAAGCCAAGTCCGGCGATTAACGCCGCGCGGCGCCGTGAATGCCGTCCCGCTCAGTTGTTCCGTATACAACCCATGCGCCACATTCTGAGGAGCATTTTGCCCGCGTGGCAGTATGCCTTCCACCGCCTCGCTGGCGAACTCGTTGCCGAATCCCGACTGGTAACGCAACCCGCTCTTCGCTGGCATCTTCGCTCTTACGCTCGCCATACTTACGTTCGCCATTCTTGCGTCCGTCATTCTAGCTTTAGCCATTGCCTACAGATTCCCGCGCCGCGCCTGCTCCATTTCGATCGATTCAAACAGCGCTTTGAAATTCCCTTTGCCAAATCCGCGGCTGCCCTTGCGCTGGATAACCTCGAAGAACACGGTCGGTCGATCTTCCACCGGCTTCGAAAAAATCTGCAGCAGGTAGCCTTCCTCGTCGCGGTCCACAAGTATACCCAGCGACCTCAACTCCGCCAGCGATTCCTCCACCGGCCCGACCCGCGACGGCAGCAGGTCGTAATATGTGTCGGGAACGCGCAGAAAATCGAGCCCGTTGCGCTGCAGTTTTCCCACCGTGTTCATGACATCTTTGCATTGCAACGCAATGTGCTGCGCCCCTGCTCCGCCGTAAGCTTCAATGTATTCCTGAATTTGGCTCTTGTTGCGCGCCGCGGCCGGTTCGTTGATGGGAAATTTCACCGAGTGCGAATCGTCCGACATCACGATGCTCATCAACGCGCTGTACTCGGTCGAAATATCCTTATCGTCGAACGTGATGTAACGGTGGAACCCGAAAACGCGAGTGTAATAATCCGCCCAGTACTGCATCTTGCCGAGTTCCACATTCCCCACGATGTGGTCAATGCGCAGAATGCCGCAGTCGTCCCCAGCCAGCGGGGCCGCCATAAACCCCGGCAGAAACGGCCCTTTGTAATCCTTATATGAGAGCAGCGAATGGATCGTGTCGCCATAGGTGCGGACCGCGGCACGGCGAATGGCGCCGTGTTCATCCCTTATCTCATGCGGTTCCTCGGCCGGCTGCGCTCCGCACCGCACGGCTTCGGCAAACGCCTGATCAGCGTCCTCCACTTCCAACGCGATATCCCGCACGCCATCGCCATGCTTGCGGATATGATCCGCCGCCAAATCGTCGGGCGTCATAGGCGTGGTCAAAATGAAGTTCGCCTTGCCCTGGCTCAGCGCATAAGAAGCGCGCTGACGCTGGCCCGTTTCCAGTCCGCTGTAAGCAACCTGCGAAAAGCCGAATCCCTTGCGGTAGAAGTAGGCCGCCTGGCGCGCGTTGCCAACCCAGAATTCGACGTGGTGAATGCGCTTAAGCTTAAGTGGGTTCTCCATGGCCTTGCTCTCCCCGACTCCATCTTCGCATATTTTGCCGTCGGTCCGAGTGCCGCACCGGTTCTGAAACCCGCGCCAGTTGGTCGCGCTCAGTGCACTTCTACCGACACCAATTCTCCTTGATTTCTCCCGACCGCACGGTAGTTCACCGATACGACACGGTTCTTCCACTCGCAGGAAAACTGGTCCTCCCCAATCGTCAGCAACGATTTGTAATCCGAAGCATGAAGCTTGTAAGTCGTCATGCCACTCAGAATCGTAACGGTAGCCTCGGGAGGCTTGGAGCAATCACTACTCACGATCTTGCCCTTCAAAAATTGCACCGGTCCCGTCGTCCCCGGCTTGACCGGCGCAGGTTTCGGCGCCGCATCAGCCTCCTCATTCTGATCTTGCCCTGCGCTCACGGCCGCTGAAACCGCTCTCGTCCCTGCCAAAGGAGTGCTAGCCGCCCCCGCCGGCGCTGCGCTTTCCCCCGCTCGCTGCGGACGCACTCCGTACTTCTGCAGCGTCTCTAAATCGTCCAATTGCTGTTTCGCCGCTGCCGCCGCCACCCGATCAGGTCCCGCCTTCAGCCGCGTAAACACTTCCCGCGCCAGATCCCACTTCTTCCCCGCTACATAAATCTGTCCCAGGTTGAACTGATACTCCACATTGCGCGGCGCCAGCGCGATCGCCTGCCGTTGCGCCTCCAGCGCCGAGTTGATTCCTCCCCCCTCCACTCGTGCCATACCCAGCATGTTATAAGCGTCGGCAAACTCCGGATACCAATCGGTTACCGCTCGCAGATCCTGCATCATGTTTGCCAGCCCCGGCATTTCCTGCCGTGTCGCCTGCGCCTTCTGATACTTCAGCACCGAACGGTAATACCAAATCCATGGATCGCGCGGATTCAAATCCGTCGCCTTTTCCAATTCGTCGTCGGCCGCGTCGAACTTCTTCTGCCGTAAATATTCCCGCGCCAGCCCGCGATGCGCCGCCTCATTACCTTTTGGATCCGCCGTCAACTGCTGCAAATCGTGCAGCGCCTGATCGCGATGCTCCGGAATGCGCGCCATCATGTCGCCAATCACAGCTTTAGCTTCTTCATCCTTAACCGGATTGACCGCCATCCCGGCGTCGTCCGCGCCAAACGGCAGCGCGAAATGATTCGGCTGCTGAATGTCCGCCGGATCTACAACCGGCTTCTTCGCCTGATCGAGCGCAATCCCCAACCCGCTCTGTGTTTTGAAATAAGCCTTGACCGAGTCTTCCATCTGCGCCGGCGTCATATCAAACGCCTGCACCATCGCCTTCTCCACCGGCAGTTTCTGATTCACCACCAGATCGAAGTAAGTCCCCGCCTCCGGCATCTTGTTCTTGTTCAGCAGGTAGTGGACGACCATCCAAGCCTGCGCATAGTACAGCGTGTTGTGCGTCCCCTCGCGCGTCCCCGATTCGTCGTGCTTCATCGTGAACAAGTCCACCATCGACAGCCATACCGGAGAACTCACCAGCTGCGTCAGCGACTGCGGCACATTCGGGTCCCGCCGCATAAAATCAAAGATGTCCTCGTGCCACTCCGCTTGCAGTTCCGGATCGCCTCCGATCTCCACTTCCTTGCCGATATAAATCGATCCAAAGTATTCCGCCAGCCCTTCGTCAAACCAGCCCTGCACCGGAGGATAGTTGTAATTCAAAAGATAGTGCGCCAGCGAATGCGCCACCGAGTGCCACGGGTCGGCCTCAAAAAGATTCAGGACGATATAAACCCGATCCGACCCCGGCACATAAAACCCGGCCGCCGTGCTCTGCTTCGTCGGAGCAACCAAGGCATATTGTTTGTCGCTCTTAAGTGCGATGACGGTGATCGGTACCGACATTTTCAGCTTGTCTTTCAGTATCAGCTGTCCAAAAACCGTCCGCATCTGTTCCATCCGCAAAGCAACTTCCCGCCCGTGCTTTTCCCCCGCATCGGTAAGCACGGAAAAATGTGCGGAATGCACTTCGATCCACTTAGGCTCATCCTTAGCGAATGCCGGAGGCGAGAAACAACCCGCGATCAGCAGACCCAAAATTACGGGGCCGATACCAAACTTGCACTTCACGGTAGAGTCCTTCCCCGAAAATGCTAGCATGCCAGGCAGCAACATCGCCGCAGAGCAGCGCAAAAAGAAGCGCAATACCGATAACCGATGGAGAGACGGGCGTCCTCGCCCGTCCGCCTTTCACCTTGGTCCCACCCCCGCTCGCACGTTACACTCTCGTCCGTGACCTCGGCCCCTTCTTCCCGTCTCGCTTGGATCGACTGGATGCGCGGCCTGGCCTGCGTCCTGATGTTCCAGACCCACTGTTACGACGCATGGCTAGGCGGCAACGCCCGCAAAACCAGCTTCCTCAAAGCATCGCAACTCCTCGGCACGCTGCCCGCGCCCCTCTTTCTTTTTCTAGCCGGAGTCTCCTTCGCCCTGGTCACCGACAAACTCATTCGCAAACGGCTGACCCCCGCCGAAATAACCCGCGCCATGCTCCGCCGTGGCGCCGAAATCTTCGCCTTCGGACTCCTCTTCCGCCTGCAAGAATTTCTAATAGCCTGGGGATGGGCCCCATGGTCCGACTTACTCCGAGTGGACGTCTTGAACATCATCGGCCTATCCATGATCCTGATGGCGCTAACCTGCGGCATGGTCCTGCATGTGTGGGGACGGGCGTCCTCACCCGCCCAAGCCGAGCATACCGGGGCCCCCGTCAAGAACGGTGTTGGCTTGGCGGGGTGGAGTAGCTCGGCAGTTGCCGGTGGCCAGGGCCACTCCGGATTTCCGATGATAGCCGCTGCCATCGCCGCCGCGGCTCTAATCGCCCTGCTAACTCCGCCCCTCTACACCACCTGGCGACCAACCTGGCTGCCCTGGCCGCTCGAGTCCTACATCGACGGATGTCACAACCTCGGCGCCCCCCAGCCCTGGCTCTTCCCCCTATTCCCTTGGGCCGCCTTCGCCTTCGCCGGCTTGGCGGCCGGATTCATTCTCTTCAGTGACCAGGCCCGCAACCAAACAGCGAAAACTCTAACTCTGTTCGCAGGCATAGGAGCTGTAGCCATCCTCGCAGCGCGCCAACTGGATCACTCTTCCTTCCATCTTTACTCGACTTATGATTACTGGCACACCAGTCCGAATTTTCTAATGATGCGCATAGGCATGTTGTTAGTAATCTGCTTCCTGAGTTATGCCTGGTGCCGTTGGGGCCTCGGAACTCTTGGCTTCAGCCCGCTAATTCAACTAGGCCAGACGTCCCTCCTCGTCTACTGGGTCCACATAGAATTCGTCTACGGACGCTTCTCCCTGCTGCCCAAACGATCCCAATCCATTCTTACCGCCTCGCGAGGATTGCTGGAAATCTGCCTATTCATGCTGATCCTCTCGCTCCTTCGCACCAGAATCGACTGGAAAAGAGTCGACTGGAAACGATTCAACTGGAAAAAGATTAGCCGACCAGTCCAGCCCGTGTAGGCATATGCAAAGGGAACCTGGCGTACTGTTGTCAGTGTAGGGACTCTAATTCACCACCCCTCAATACTCGGGTGGGTCTATGGGTAAAATCAAAACTGCGGAGCCTGCGCCAACTCCACGCTTGGTGCGGCTGCGTAAGCGAAGCGATGATGGCCGCCCATCCCACGTTGCCAGAAGAAACATCGTCCCGATTTGCACCCAACGTGTTGGGTTTTGAAAGCCGATTCCAATCAACCCTGCCCACCCCTGTGGCTCTCTCTGCCTGAAAATTCCGGCTGCATGATTTCGCCGCCTTAATTTCGTAAGCCGCGGATTCCCTGTGTCAAGGGCAGGATTCCCCGGTCGCGCCGCGCTTGGGACCTCCTTACCTATCACCCCACCCCGCTCGCCGACAACTGCATGATCGCGTTCCCCATCAGCTTCAGCCCCACTCCCCAATTCTGACGCGCGCTGCCATCGTCGTTGCCGTAGCCGCTCACATACAAGGTGCAGTAAAATCCTTCACGGATCGCACCTTCCTCCCCGTAGTAACACCGCCGCACGCACACCTCCGCCGACGACGGAGCCTCCGCCGCCCGCCGCAGCAACTCAACCAGATTCCTGGCAAACTGTTCGTGAGCGGACAAGGATTGGCGCGACAAGGATTGCCGAAACAAAGATAGTCGCACATCAATCTCAGCAAACACCACGTCGACATAACTCGCACACTTGTGCGTCGCGTCGTAAATTTCTTCCTCTGCGCTCAGTTCACTCGTCGCCCACGCATCGCACTTCGCCGTCTCCACCATGCTCCGCGCCGAGTTCATCGTCCGAAGAAATTCCCCCAACTCGGAAAACCTTTCCGCCTCCTCGATCCTCGCCACCAACTCCGGACGCCCCTTCAAGTCAACATAAGCAAACTTGGCCGCCGGATCTGTCCAAGGAAAATCCAGCGCCGGATCTTCCTGCCCCAGTTCGATCGAGAAGTCGGCATCCATCAGAATCCGCGCAGGAAGTTCACGATCTCACGCTCCGCCCAATAACCGTCGTCATAACGACCATCGCTCGTATTCCCCACCCCCGCGGACGATCTGCGGGGGGACGCGTTAGCTGCTCCGATGAACGCGCAGTGGCCGCCGTCGCCCGTCTCCACGAAGGTGATGTTCCTGTTCGACGAAATCTTCCGCCGCGTCTCCGCCGTGATGCGGATGAACGGATCGTTCGCCGCGTACAAAATCAGCGCCGGCACAGCGATCCGCTCCACCACGTGCGCCGCCGAAGCACGATCGTAGTAATCGTCCACGCCCGTGAAGCCGCAATAGTGAGCCGTCACCTTGTCATCAAACTCCCGCAGGCTTCGGATGCTGCGTAGGCGGCTCACGTCGAAATGGTCGGGAAAGAGCCGCGCCTTCTGAATCATCCGGCGGCGCAGCGCCCACAAAAAATACTTTTCGTAAATCCGGTTAGCCGGTTCGTGCAGCGTATCCGCTGACGTAGCCAGATCAATTGCGGGACAACACACCGCGGCCGCGCGAAACTGCGGCGGCGCCTGCGATCCCCACTCCCCCGCCAGCTTGAGTACGATGTTGCCGCCCATCGAGAAGCCAACCAGTGCCAAGCGAGAAACGCCGTCGCGCGCGATGACCTCTCGCGCCACCGCCGCGACATCATCCGACAGCCCCGAGTGATAGAGCACGGGCGCAAGCGCGTCCGTGCCGCCGCAGTTGCGCTGGTTATAGCGGATCACATTCATCCCCGCCGCCAGCGCCTTCTCGGTGATGCCAAGCATGTACTGCGAGTCGCTCGACCCTTCGAGCCCGTGCACAATAACGATGGTCAGCGCCTGTGCTCGATCCGCTTGCCAGTGGCAGTGGCAAAGCACCTGGACGCCGGGCGCCACTTCGATCAACCGCTCCTCGGGCGCGGGCAGATGAAAACGTCGCGGGATCAAAAAACTGGCAACCGTCTGCACATGCCCCCCGCGCAGCCAGCGGCGCGGTTTGAAGGGACGAGTCTCCTCGTGTGTTTGCGAAGTACCCACTCTTTGATTTTAAATAGGAAACAGCAATTTTCTTCGCGGAGTTTTTACATGCCCATCTTCGAGTACGTCTGCAAAGAATGCCAGCACGAGTTCGAGGCTCTGGTCTTCGGCAAGCAGAAAGCCGAGTGCCCGAAGTGCCAGAGCAAGAAACTGGAGCCGCAACTCTCCGTGTTCGCCGTGTCGGCGAAGAGCGGAGCAACGAGCCAGCCGCCGATGCCGGCGGGACCATGCGGGTCGTGCGGCAACGCTCGCGGGCCGGGGGCCTGCTCGATGAAAGACTTCGACTAAGTCCTTTGTTTGCATTCAAAAGTGTTCCACGTGGAACATAAGTGCGTTTTGTAGTATCTCTAAGCTATAGGCAGGCAATACCTATTTCCTCCACTATTCCTTCCGTTGTGCAATGTAACTTCGGGAACTCGTTCGCATGTAACTGATGTGACGTTTCGCTTTGGGGCATTCGTGGTTATGATCCGTTTGAAACGTTAAGCAAAACTCGGAGCGCGAATGGATCGGCGAAAAGAGCGCAGACTGAACCTGGAGTTGCCGGTACGCATCTGGGGAGTGGACAAAAATGACGCGGCCTTTCGCGGAGATTGTCCGGGTGCGCAATGTCAGCAACCACGGGGCGGTTCTGATCGGCTTCCGCTCGAAGGTGCAGACGGGTGAAGTGCTCGACGTGCAACACGGCGCGTCGCGGGTGCAGTTTCGCATTGTGTGGATGAGTCCTTCGGGAGAGGCCGGCATCGAGGCTCTGGCATTCGAGTCGCCCATCTTCGACATCGGCTTCGGCATCGGCCTCCCGAAAGTTTTTGAGATGGTGGGAACCGGATAGGCCAAAAGCCGAACGGCACTGATCGGCCAACTAACGTGGATTCACGTGGCCGGTTCCCACTTTTGTTTCTTCGGTAAGAAATCGGGCAAATACCTCGTTGGATAAGAGACGGCCACGGGCGGTGAGGCGCAGAGTTGCGCCTTGCCGCTCGAGCAGGCCGTCTTGCACGCATGGCTGGATCGCCGATTCCCAAGTAGCGACTGCGTCCTGGCTGAACATCGGACTGAAGTCTGCGCGAAGGCGTTCGAGGTCGATGCCGCGGTTGAGGCGCAGACCTAGAAAAAAGCTTTCTTCGATTGCTGCCTGCGCCGAAACCGGAGTCACCGTGTGCGGCGCGCGATTCATGTACGCGTCGAGCGAGTCGGTGGTTGCGAAGCGGAGGGCTTGGTGGACGGCCTGGTTATGATTGGCGGCAAGCATGGAGTGCGCATCGACTCCGAAGCCGAGGTAGGGCTGGCGTGTCCAATATTTCAAGTTATGGCGCGACTGGTTACTTTGTAACTCGCCATTTTGCGAATGCGGGGCGGTGCGGGCAAAATTGGAAATTTCGTACTGCGCGATGCCGGCGGAGGCTAGCATCTGGCACGCCAGCTGGTAGAAATCCGCGGTCGCGTCGTCATCGGGCACGAAGTGGGCGTGGTAGCGCGAGCCTCCAGCGATCAGTTCCCTGCCCAGGCGCGAATCCTCGTCTACTTCGAGCATGTAGACGCTCACGTGCGGAACGCCCGTGGCAATCGTCTCCGATAGCGAGAAGGCCCAGCTTTCGGCCGTCTGGTGCGGCAACCCGGCAATCAGGTCGATGTTAATGTTGGCGAGGCCGGCCTCGCGCAGGCGGCCAATCTCTTCGAGAACGGTCGAGCGTTTGTGCAGCCGTCCCACGGACTGCGCTTCCTGATCGACGAAGGACTGCACGCCCAGGCTCACCCGGTTCACGCCGCATTGCAACAAGGTTTCGATAAGAGAGGGAGTAATTGTGCCGGGAGCGCATTCGACCGTGATCTCGGCATCGGGCGTAACCGCAAATTGACCGCGCACGGCGGCAAAGATGCGCAGCAACTGCGAGGCATCGAGGATCGACGGAGTTCCTCCGCCGAGGTAAATGGAGTCGGCGGTGTCATCGCACGTACATCCCAGGTCCATCGCAAGCTGGCGCGAGTTGGCGATATCCTCGAGCACACAGATAACGTAATTTTCGTAAGCGGACTTCGAGAACACGTCGGAGGCGAAGTTACAGTAGCTGCATTTGGTCCGGCAGAACGGAATCGAGATGTAGAGGCCGAGCGGCATGTTTTGCTTTATTCTATGGGATGGCGCCGCGGGCCGTGATACCGCGGCAGTCGCCTAGAATAGAAGGGCAGGAGTCCGCTACCGAAAGGCTACAACAATCAAACGTGGCTCTGGAACGAGAAAAAATATGAGTGCTGAGCAGATTGATGTTTTGTGCAATCACTGTGGCCAGGCGTTTTCAACCTTTCTGCACGAGATGGCTGATCACAATGCCAAGGTTACCTGCCCGAGTTGCGGCAAGGTCCATGACGACAAGCCTCCGAAGACTGCCCAGCCCGATGTACGGGCAGCATCCATCAAAAAGACTAGCAAGCCGATTTAGAGTGCCTTTTTTCCTTCTTTGCTGATCTCTTCATTCTTTGTTTTCCGGCCTGCAATGAAATCGGCATAGGGGGACGGGTCGCCCCGCCTCCCCTGCCACACCACCGTACATGCGGGTCCGCATACGGCGGTTCGGCGGATTAAGCTAGGACGGCACGACCATGGGTGGAAGCCCGAGCTTGGCA
>Ga0224558_1000584_pt1 | contig 42531 bp, 33 predicted proteins | sample 714S32024metaG_FD_180682 | JGI IMG/M metagenome (GOLD analysis project Ga0224558, IMG submission 180682) | Peat soil microbial communities from Stordalen Mire, Sweden - 717 S3 20-24 | ecosystem: Environmental > Terrestrial > Soil > Wetlands > Peat | place: Sweden: Norrbotten County, Stordalen... | reverse complement strand
TCCTCGGCTTTTCCATCCGTCCTACTCCTCTGCTAACCTTCTTCATTGGCTGGTCTCCTTTTGCACCTCGAGTGCGTGCGAACAGATTAATCTGCTTCGCGAGACCAGCCGTCTCATCCCATCTAAAATGTCAGGGTTGTGCCCGGCCGTACACAGGTGGTCAGTGGTCAGTGGTCAGTGATCAGTTGTCAGTAACTGCCCGAGAACATGGCCATTGATCATTCATTGATTGTGCGCCAGATGAGGGTAATTATCTGCAATTAGTGGCGGGGAAGGTTTCGTGGTTTCCCAGGTCCGAAAATCCGGACCTGGGCGCACGGCACCCGGCATCTATAGTGTCGATTAGTTAGGGACGATTAGTGAGCCAACGTAAAATAGCCTCTACAGGATCTGGCATCTGAATGTCAGTTTCCATCGCTATTAACCGAGCGCGCGTAGGCTTTCCAACGTTGGTAAACTTCTGACAGAGTTGCAGATACTTCGCTTCTCCTACTGCTTTTCGGAGATGATCTTCATAATTCGCATCAAACCGCCATACCTGGACTGTTTTGTCTGGTTTCTGTAACGCATCCAACTTCGCGTTGTATTCCTCTTCTTCGGCGCGCTTATCCTTGGGGAAATCTGATGAATCTTTGTCGTACACGATACCGGTCGGAATGTCGAAAGAAATGGCAATCGAAGCGAATTCCATCAGGTTGCGCTTTCCCCCTACTTCGATAATTGTTGCGCCTGTGGTATCCAGGTCCAGTTTCAAGGTCTTGGCATATTCAGGAAAAGCGAGCTTCTCGGTATCCCTTCGACGATGAGCAACCTCGTCGCAAAGAAGAGTTCATTTCGTTCCGGATCCAGTTCCTTAATTAATTTCTCTCGGCGTGCGATATTCGTGAGCAATGTCGACTGGAACACCTTTGTTGATCCACTTGTCTTGCGAACAAGGATGACGTGTTCATAATCGGGAACCGTGACAAAGTGCGGGGAGTGTGTCGTATATACGACCTGATTCTTCTCGCCAATGTGACGAAGCGTCTTGTAAAGTGAGCGCTGCATCTGGGGATGCAAGAACATTTCGGGTTCCTCGATCAGCAAGATAGCTCCCTGTTTCTGCGTCTCCTCAAATGCCTGTAAGATGGCAAGCACGATGGCGTTCTGTATGCCTTCGCCCATTTCCTGTGCGCTGATCGTAAAGTTATCTTCTTTCACAAGAAGGTCCAAGGTTTTGTAGAAATCGTAGCTATCAGGCGGCGTGAAAAACAGGTCAATATTCCCGGCGTCGGTAGCCGGATCGAATCCCAATTGCCGCAATACGTTTCTCTTGATTGCCGTTTCTACTTGAATGAAAGCATCCGTGCGCAGCAGTTCCAGCGCAAATTTCATTGCAGACTGGAATCGTTCGATGCGGGGAACTTCTCTTTCGGTGCCGTTATGCACCACTTTCACTGTATCTGTGGTGTCATGCAGTCGATGGTTGATATCCTCAAACATCTGCCGCAACAATGAATAACGCGCTGATGGCAATTGCTCTTTCAAAGAGCGATTGGTCCCGATGTAAATCAACGGAATTGCATCACGAACCTCAGTCGGCACTCCGGTCAACCGCTGATATTCATGTTTTTGGCCTACCTTCGGGGCCTTCGCGAGGACGGCGAGTGGTTGATTTTTCGCGTCTAGGCAAGTCTGCTCTAATCGTGGCTGCCCCTTCTCCTCGCCTTTCTTGTAACGAGTGTATTCGAAGGAAAGTGCGTGTATGGCGACGGGATCCGATTCCTTGAACCGTTTATATGATACTGGCGGGTCAAGCGAGCAGCGGATAAGGATATCCCTGTCTGGATCGAGCTTAAATACATCCTCTGCTGAAAAACTCGATACACTTACCCAGTTTGTTCCCAGCACCCGCTTGAGCGCCTCGAGAATATTGCTCTTTCCTGCATTGTTAGGCCCAACCACGGCACATACCTGCGGTATTTCAAAGGAGAGATTCTCAATCGAGCGGAAGTTTTCTATCGGGAGCTTGGAAATGCGCATGTTCGTATTTTCCTGATAAATCGATCCACGATTATTCTATGCGCGTTATCTCAGTTTCTGGATGGACATGTGAAAGTCAGATCTTGCGCAGTGGTAACCCCGGATTTCGTTTACGCTATATCCTTGACTATTTCTATTCTTCAAGTGAGAGTAACGCGAAAAGGCCCGAGGCTGAAGCCGATTGTGGTTGTGTCGGCATTATGCGGGGGTTGAAACCCCCGCCTCCCTCCGGAAAAACTTCCCTCAGGGGCTAAAGCCCGACAATTATTAATGCTTTTGCGGCAGTCAGGGTTAAAACCCTGACCTACCAGTCGTGCCCTGATACAAAGCTGGTGCCTTTTTGTCACCCTTCGACAAGCACAGAGCAAACAAACAGTCATACTCTTTCAGGGAATTCGTTTTGATTGGGATCGACCTATTAACGCTGCTGATTTGGGTATTGACGATCAGAGGTGACTCATGGGGGTATAATTCGAGAGAAATTGCGCGGGGATTGGAGATTTGAAATGGCGGAGATGGTTGGTTATGTATTGTCATTTTTGATCATCGTAGTTGCGGTGTTTTTGATTGGCGCCGTCTTCATGTCGTTCTACAGTATTGGACCTACCCAGATCGGACTTGTACGAAGCAGGTTTGGAAGAAAGCTGCCCGGCGATAACCCCGTCGCCTTTCTGGGAGAGGCCGGTTATCAGGCAGAGCTTCTTATGCCGGGGATACGCTTCAAGTTCAAACTGTTTTCTGATGTGACCAAACACCCGTGGGTGCAGGTGCCGCCGGGACAGATTGGCGTGGTGATTGCGCAGGTTGGCAAACCTACGCCGATCGGGGCGAAATCAGGCAGGTACAATCCGGCCTTCGGCAACTTCACAGACTTTAGAACATTTCTTGAGAAGGGCGGAGAGAAGGGTGTTCAACGACCCGTTCTTTCTCCGGGTACGCTGGCGCCGATTCACCCGGTAGCTTTTTTGGTGATCACCAAGCCGCAGGTCTTTGGCGTGCCGGTATCAGAGGAGTACAAGAACCTGGCAGACTACGGCAAGCTCAACTACAAGGCCTTCGGTCTTGAAGATTGGCAGCTTGATGTGACGCGCATTGCTCCCAAGCCGGCTGGCGCGAACGGCGTTGTCACGGACATGATTGGAGTGGTGACCACATTAGACGGCGAACCGTTGCAGGCGGGCGCGATTGCAAGCAGGCTGGGCGGATTCAAAGATGTGAGCGAGTTTGAAGGGCAGGATGGGGTTACCGATTTTCAGTTGATGAGTTTGATACTGGGAAGCAAAAACGATCAGCATAATAACTATCAGGATTTTCAGAAATTTCTGGAAGCAGGCGGAAAGATCGGCCTGCAACATGACCCGCTACTCTATGGCGCTTACAACCTGAACCCGTTTCTGGTTCGCGTGGAACAGGTGCCGATGCTGGTTGTGGAACAGGGTCAAGTGGCCGTCATCAAGGCATATGTTGGATTGCCTACGCAGGACACATCGGGCGTGGGCTTCAAGTTTGGCAGCCTGGTTAGGCCGGGGCATCAGGGCATTTGGCAAGAAGCGCTGCGAACGGGGAAGTATCCGATCAATCCGCGGATTTATGACGCGAAGCTTGTGCTGACGGCGATACTCAAACTCGATTGGGCGAAGGATGTGACGGGTGCTCACGGGCTTGATGCGCGCCTTGAGCCGATCATTGCAAAAAGCAATGAGGGCTTTGTGTTCAGCATCGACCTGCAGGTTTTGATTCACGTTCCGGATACAAAAGCTCCGCGTGTAATTTCCATGGTTGGCTCGATGGAGAACCTGGTGAACGAAGTTCTGCAGGCTGCGGTGGGCAATCTTTTTCGAGACAAGATTGGCGGCATGGAAGCGATTACGTTTATTCAGACGCGTCAGAAAGTGCAGGAACAAGCCTTCAACTACATCCAGGAAAAACTTGCGGAATACGAAATCGAGACCAGGGGAGTTTATATCCAGGATGTCGTTTACCCGGAACAGCTGGTTACGGTTCTGACACAGCGAGAGGTCGCGCATCAGGAAGTGGAAACATTCAAGATGCAGAGACAGTCTCAGGACCAGCGCATCGAGACGGAGAAGGCTCGGGGTACCGCCGATATGCAGGTGGATCTTGCGAAGTCAAAGGTCGGAGTGGACATCCAGACAAACAAAACCGAGGCCAGGATGAAGGAGGCCCAGGGAGAGGCCACGTACATTGAGCAGACCGGTAATGCCAAGGGCGCCGAAGTTCGTGCGGTGGGTTTGGCCAACGCGGAGGCCTACGAGAGACAGGTGGAAGCGCTGGGCAAAGGACCTACGACTCTGGTGAACGCGATTAAGGCACTTGCGGTTGGCAATGCCTCTTTCATGCCCAAGATTTTGGTGGTTGGCGGAGGGAATAATCAAGGGGTTCTTGAGAGCCTGGGAGCGATGCTGATGGACAAGCTCGACACGAGCGCTGCGGACTCTGGCTCTGCTGGCACAGCGAGTGGCAAGCGCAAGTCTGACACGGCTGCCGCTGGCACCAAAGCGTGAGCTACGAACACCCCAAGAGTTCGTGGGGACTCCGAAGCGGGGGCATCCCTATTCTTGCGTGGGAAGATGGGCGGGCCGCCGTCACTTCATCACCTCAATCCCGAAGGTCCATTGGCGAGACCTGGCGTAGTTGTTAGCCGGGTTCACCGAGTCCGAGTATTTCACGCGCAATTGAGAGTTCAGGAGACTATCCTTCTCCACGAGCTTAAACTTTTCGAAATTGAGATTTGACAATGGAATGAGGATGGAAACATCTCCATAACCCTCCACCTGCTGGCTTCCGCTCTTCGTTTTGTCCAGCGGCAAATACCAGGTTCCGATGTCGATCTGAAGCCCCAGGCAAAACTGGCGAGATGTGCTGGATGTGCTGTCAGGGGCCTTTGACTTAATCCATCCCCGGTATGTTTTACAGTAGTCGGGAAAAAGGTAAAAGGGTTCAATGGTGAGTACGGGATTCACGGACGCATCGTTCTCAGAGAGCAAGGGTGTTTTCGCGGTGACTTGCTGTGCGAACCTGTGCGTGTACTTGGCGGCAACCGAGAACTCGGGAGTAAGCCCGGCGTCGATCCAGCCATTATTGAGCGCCTTGCGCGTCCAATACCATGGAACGAGACCCGAGACAGAGAGGTTGCTCACAGCGGATAATGACGCAGCGGTCTGATTACCCTGAATGATCTCGCTGAGTTGGACAGGCGAATACCAGGTTCTGAACAGGCCGCGTTCCACTCCGCCTGTTACTGCAAACGCACTATTGCTATCCTTGGAATCGGTGGAGAAGAGGTCTTTGGTATTCACAAAGACCGGCGAGCGCCCCACGAAGGGCAGGCCAAAAGAGACACTCAACTGACCGACATCGCGGGTCTTGCCGTTCGTGAGCGATTCTCCCGGAACACCCTGGGGCACGATAGATACGCTGTAGGTTGTGGCAGAAGAAAACGCCTGAGCTGTCGATGCGACTGTACGGCCACTCGGTAATCCCACTAACGAGACCACATACTTAGTGGTGGAATCTACGTGGGCATTGAGCAGAATCAGCACCGGTGCTGGAATTGGCGAATTCTGTCCAGGCTCTGGATGTAGCGGATCGTCGCAGCTTCCGTGACCTACGGGAAGAATGGCGGAGATCGGGACTCTATTCTTGCTTCCCTGCGCCGTGACAGAGTATGACGAGACACTGGTGCAACTCCATCCGTGCTGCTCCGCGTCAATGATCTCGTCTACCAAAGCAGCGGCATTCGTACTATCCGAACCGCCACTGAATATGACTTCAACTGACACTGCCGGCCGCATGCTCGGATAAGTGGCGCCGGAAGCCAGGGTCACTTGAAGGTTGAGTGGACCCTTGGCCGGCGATTGGCTACGTAGCGCGCCAGGCGTACACAACACAGCCCAGCAAATTATGGTCGCAACGAATGTTCCGAGAGTATTTCTCATCCGAGCACCGAAATCTGGTTGACTACATCGGTGACTAACTTGTTAGCATTAACCACAATAGCGGTCACCTTTGTACTTTGGCTCTGGCTGTAACATTCCGAACCGATGATCTTTGTCAGCCCGGCATCAATCGTTACCCAGTTAGGATCAGTTGCGCCTCCGGGGAAGACATCCTTTACTTTTTGCAAGATGAAATCTCCGAATTTCATTGCATTGAATGGCGCGGGGGATAACGACCTAAGATAAGCGGCAACATACATGTTGGGGAAGCCCCACGTTGCTTCGAGGAGACCAACGAAATTTGCGGCTGCGGCTACGGCCCCCGGCGTCACCGGAAGGTTAGTTGAATCGTGGCAGCTAGTGGCGAACTGAGCCTGTTCGTTCGACGTGGCAAGCAGGGTGCAGATTTTGGAGTTAGCGAAGGCCAGCAGCGTGAGTTGATCAACATCGCTATTGATCTCGCTGCAGCATGTCTTGAACTGTTTGAGATAGGTGAACCAGTCGGTTAGCTGACTCTCTGCGGTAGCCATTTTGACCCTCCTTGGAAGTTGCGATGTAACATCCTGACTTGACAGAACTGGCGCCCCTGGCGACAGGGATATGAATTCTGTCTGGACAATTGCACTATCTGGTTCCACGGCAGGCAAAAACCGCTGAGTTACGGGAGCTACGGGCGAAGATACACCGCAGAAGAGCGCAATTTAGAAGATGCGTGCGGCGAATAGAAAAAGCAAACCAATTACTATTGTGCGCGAGATATAACCGTGCCGTGGAAATCCGATTGTTACGTAAGAATATGTATCAAATGTACGCGATCAATGTCAACCCTAATGGATAGAGGGTTGTTGCGAAATTGCGTTAGAACAACTCGGACAACCAAGAACACAAGCTTCTTGCATTTGAGAACGAGGCCGCCTGTTGCGCTGTACTGTAATCTGAAACTCTATGAGCCGCAACCCTTGCGGATTGCGGCTCATTAGCATAATAACGATGTGGCTGAGTTGCTGCCGAATTACATTTCCTTGACGCCTTCGACAAAGGCTTTGAGCTTGCGCGAGCGCGAGGGGTGGCGGAGTTTGCGCAGGGCCTTGGCTTCGATTTGGCGGATGCGCTCGCGGGTGACCTGGAAGCTTTGGCCGACTTCTTCCAGCGTGTGCTCGGAGCCGTCTTCGAGGCCGAAGCGCATTTTGATGACGCGCTCCTCGCGCGGGGTGAGAGTGCGTAGAACCTGCGAGGTGTACTCCTTGAGGTTGACGCTGATGACCGCTTCAGAGGGCGAGACGGCCTGACGGTCTTCGATGAAGTCGCCGAGGTGAGAGTCTTCCTCTTCGCCGATGGGAGTTTCGAGCGAGATGGGCTCCTGCGCGATCTTGAGCACCTTACGCACCTTGGCCACGGGAATGTCCATGCGCTTGGCGATCTCTTCGCTGGAGGGCTCGCGGCCGAGTTCCTGGACCAATTGACGCGAAGTGCGGATGAGCTTGTTGATGGTCTCGATCATGTGCACCGGGATGCGGATGGTGCGGGCCTGATCGGCGATGGCGCGGGTGATGGCCTGGCGAATCCACCAGGTGGCGTAGGTGGAGAACTTGTAGCCGCGGCGATATTCGAACTTGTCGACGGCTTTCATCAGACCGATGTTGCCCTCCTGAATGAGGTCGAGGAACTGGAGGCCGCGGTTGGTGTACTTTTTGGCGATGGAGACGACCAGGCGCAGATTGGCTTCGATCAGTTCGCGCTTGGCCTGATCGGCGTCCATGTCGCCCTGGATCATCTCGCGCTGGGTGCGCTTCAGCTCGACGATGAGGACGCCCGCGTCAACCTCGATTTTTTCCAGGTCGGCCTTGCAATTTTTTTGCTGGCGGCGGTACTCCTTCTTCAGCTCGTCGCTGCGGCTGGCTTCGTGCTTCTGTTCGAGAGAGCGAATCTGGCGCTCGAGCGTGCGCATGGTGTCCACGGTCTTGTTGACCTTGTCGAGCAGGCGCTTGCGCTCCAGGGGCGTGTACTTGAGTTCGCGAACGATGCGCGAAACCAGCACTTTCTCGCGAGCGATCAACCAGCGGGTGTGGCGCACGACGGAGGCCTTGGCTTTGGCGGAGGCAGCTTGCTTTTCTTCAAGCTGGGCAATCTTTTTCTGGTGCTTGACCAGGGCGTCGATGCGGGCGACGGTGGCCTTGACGCGCGCCACCACCACCTCTTCGGTGAGCTCCTCGTCGTCAAAGATGACCACCTCTTTGATGTTGCGCACGCCGCGCTTGAGGTCCTCGCCGAGGGCCACAACCTCGCGAATCACGATGGGGGAGCGGGAGATGGCCTTGAGGACGCGCATCTGGCCGCGCTCAATGCGCTTGGCGATTTCAACTTCGCCCTCGCGGGTGAGCAGCGGCACGGTGCCCATTTCTCGCAGGTACATGCGCACCGGGTCGTTGGTCTTTTCCAGAGTGCCCGGCGTCAGGTCGAGCTCGACGTCTTCGCCCTCTTCAGGCTCGAAGTCCTTATCGCCGTGAAATTTGGGGCCGTCGAGCAAGTCGATGCCCTGGGTGCCGATGGTGGTGATCAGGTCGTCCAGATCATCGGGCGAAGTGGCCATCTCCTCCGGCAGCATCTCGTTCACATCGCCGTAGGTCAGATAGCCTTTTTCCTTGCCGACCTCGATGATGTTGTCTACATCGTGCTCATGTTCATGCTCGTGTTTTTCGTCGCTCGCCAAAATATCCAACTCTCTAGCGCAAGGCAGATTCAGCACCGTTTTGCGCGCCGGTGCGCGGGTTCCGAATCAGTTCATTCCAACGCACGCGAAAAAAGATTTCCTTGTGGAAATCCCAAATCATCAGCGCACACGGACACAAACCTACGGTCACCCGCAAAAAGGATGCGGATTCAGGGGATTGCTCGGAACAGGATGACAAGCGCTTCAGGTTTCACCTGGGTCGCCCGCGAGCCGCAGCTCATGGTTGGGGCAAAAGGGCGCGCATCTGCACAGAGATCAATAGATTACCACGTTTAGCCTCTGTTTCCAAGGCAAAATTGAGGTAACAACGAGGAGCCTATCTGGTCAACTTAGTAACCGCGGTGAGCAATTTTGCTCATTCCCCGGCTCCTGCTTCTCTATTATTTGACGCAGCAAAGAACAATTTGATGCAGGATTTGCGGCGTTGTTTTGTGGCTTGAAAGCCTTACGGCGCTGGATTGTGCAACTGCCGGAGCGCCCGATCCAGATCGAGTTTCTGCTGCGTAAGAAGGGGCAACTCGGCATGGTCGCCTCGGCGCTCGGCTTCGGCGATCAGCGTGCGCAGTTCGCGCTGGCGGCGCTCGATGGCCCGCTCGTGAATCTCCTGGATGGCGCTCTGGACCTCGCTCTCCTCGGGCGGCTTGGTTTCGGCGAGCAGGGTATTGGCCAAGAGGGCACGTTGCGCCTCGTCCTCAACCACGTCCATGGGATCGCGTGCCTCGCGGATGGCGAGCGCCTGCAGAGCCACAAAGGCGCCCAGGTGCTCAAACCAGGTGGGCTGCTGGGCAAGAGCTTCGGCGGCGAGCTGGCGGGAGCGGGCGAACTCCGGATCGTCGATGGCCAGCGCACGGAGCAGCACCCGCTCGACTTCGGTCAGCGCCGTGGCCTTGGATTCGATATGGTCGCGGCGGCGCAGCGCGGCCTGGCGCAATTCCTCGCGCAGGATGGCCGAGTCGATGCCCAGTTTTTGCGCGGCGTCGGCGGCAAACTGGTCGCGGGCGAGCTTCTCCGGCATGCGCCGAATGTGAGGCAGCAGAAAGTTCATTTGCTTGAGCTTCTGCTCGGCGCTGGTGCCTGGGAAGAGCTGTCGGGCGCGCTCGATGAGGTAGTCGGCCTGACGCCGCGAGCCGCGGATCGCCGCCGTGTAAGCCTCCACGCCGCGCTCGCGGATATAGCGGTCGGGGTCGAGGCCGCCGTCGAGGGTGACGATCTTGATGTTGAAGCCCTCCTCGGTGAGCAGGGCGATGGACTTTTCAGCGGCGTTGGAGCCGGCGGCGTCAGGATCGAAGTTGACCACCACCTGCGAGGTATGGCGCTTGAGAATGGCCACCTGCTGTTCGGTGAAGGCCGTACCGCTGGTAGCGATCACGTTTTGAATGCCGCGCAGAAAGACCGAGATGCAGTCCATCTGGCCCTCGACCAGCAGCGCAAACTCATGCTGGCGAATCGAGGTGCGCGCCTTGTCCAGGTTGAAGAGGACGAGACTCTTGGAATAAAGCGGCGTCTCCGGCGAGTTGATGTATTTTGCGCCGGCTTTGTCGCCGGTCTCCAGCGTGCGCGCCGTGAAGGCAATCACGCGGCCGCTCTCGTTCGAGATAGGAAAGACGATCCTCTTGCGGAAGCGGTCGTAGATGGGGCCCCCACGTGAATCCGGCCCGCCGTCGCCTTGTTCCTTCCAGGCAAAAAGACCGCTGGCGCGGAGGGTTTCGTTGTCGGCCATGCCACTGAGGCGGTCGCGCAGCGCGTTGAAGCTGTCGGGTGCGTAGCCGATGCGGAAGGTCTTGATGCCTTCGGGGGTCAGACCGCGGCCAGTGAGGTACTCGCGCGCCAGAGCGCCTTCAGATCCACGCAACTGTTCTTCGAACCAGGCGGTTGCCGTCTCATGCAGTTCCAGCAGCTTGGCGCGCAGGCGCGCTCCGGCGGCCTCTTCCGGCGAGGAAAACTCCCGCTTGGGCAATGGGATGCCGCACTTTCCGGCGACGATGCGGACCGCCTCAGGGAAGGGGACGTTCTCGATTTTTGCGACAAAGCTGAAGACGTCACCCGAAGCCTGGCAGCCGAAGCAGTGGTAGAACTGGCGGACCGCATGGACGGAAAACGATGGTGATTTTTCTTTGTGGAAGGGGCAAAGGCCCTGGTAGTTCTGCGCGCCGGATTTGCGCAAGCGGATGTAGCCTTCGATCACCTTGACGATGTCGGCCTGCTGCTTGACGGTTTGGGCAAAGTCGGACACGGGGTCTGTATTGAGGATAAGGCCGGAGGGGGAGAGGCGCTGTTGAAGAAGTGGCACAATTTCTTACGATCAAGCGTGTGGTACTAAGGCCACCGTTCTGTCTTGAATTGCTCAGATAGACGGATTGCGGCGTGAAAGACTCAATACATCGCGCCGCTGAAAACTTGTTCCTGCATTGCGGCCTGCTCCCTGACGTGTAAATTACCCTAAGTAAACGCAGAGACGATAGGAGCGAATGATGCTTACAGTGGCCTTGGTCGTGATTTTGATACTGTTGCTGATTGGCGCATTTCCCACATGGCCACATAGCAGAAACTGGGGTTATTATCCGTCTGGAGGGCTGGGACTTATCCTGGTGATTGTTGTCATCCTTATGCTGCTTGGCAGAATTTAAATGTTTCGACAGACACTGACATCTCGACGCGCCAGTGCCAGAGGCCTTTTCCTGTTCCACGCTGCAGCGATTGTTCTTCTTCTGCTGCTGTGCAGCGGGAGATTGCAAGCGTATTCGGTTCTGACCCACGAAGAGATCGTGGACCTGCTGTGGATGGATGAGATTCGACCGCTCGTGCTGCAACGCTTTCCAGACCTCTCCAAAGAGCAGCTACGCGAAGCTCACTCCTATGCCTATGGCGGATCGGTTATTCAGGATCTGGGTTATTACCCGTTCGGCAATAAACAATTCAGTAACCTTGTGCATTACGTTCGCAGCGGAGATTTTGTCAGCGAGTTAATTATCGAAAGCAGGGACGCCAACGAGTATGCTTTTGCGCTGGGTGCTCTATCGCACTATGCTTCGGACGTTGCCGGTCACCCCGCAATCAATCGGTCGGTTGCGATTGCATATCCGAAGCTGCGAGCGAAATATGGCAGCTCCGTCCGCTACGCCCAGGACAGATCGGCGCACTTGAAAACCGAGTTTGGCTTCGATACGCTGCAGGTCCTGAAGAATCGTTATGCGCCAAGCCAGTTTCACGACTTTATCGGCTTTGAGGTCTCGGAGCCGCTACTGGAGCGGGTCTTTCCCGTCGTTTATGGGCTGGAGTTGAAAGACGTGCTCAAGCACGAGGATCTGGCAATCGGCTCGTATCGTTATTCAGTAAGCCACTTGATTCCGCAAATGACTCAGGTGGCGCTGCAAACTCATAAAAAGGATCTGATCCGCGAGGAGCCAACCTTTGCCAAAAAGAAGTTTCTCTATCGCCTATCGCGTGCCGACTATGAGAGGAATTGGGGCAGAACGTATACCAGGCCAAGCATTGGGTCCCGTATCCTTGCCGCGCTCTTTCGATATATTCCGAAGATAGGCCCTCTCAAGGGAATGGGATTCAATAATCCAACTCCTCAAACCGAAGATCTATATATCAAGAGCATTGATGCAACTACCGATCAGTACCGCGCGCTGCTTGAAAAGGTCAGGGTCGGCAAGCTGGTCCTTCCCAATCGCGACCTTGATAGCGGCGAGATAACCAAGGCGGCGGAATACTCGCTTGCGGATGATTCGTATGCTGCCCTGCTTGCTGAGTTATCCGCCAAACAATTTAACCTGACCTCGCCGCAACTGCGCACCAACATCCTTGATTTCTATTCCGATCTGGCGCTGCCGATTGATACCAAGAAGGATGCTACTCGTTGGCAGGAAGTGCTTGTTGATTTGGACCAGTTGAAGTCCGCGCCCTTGACGCCGTTGGCTGCACCCGGCCCGGCACGTTGATCACTGGAGCGCGATATGCCGGCCTACTCGGGAGAACTTAGTTGAATTTGATAGCCTTGGTAGTCGATGGTTACGATTGTCTGGCCAAACATGAAGCTGTTTGATAATGCTCTAACATGAGTAGCTTGCGGAAACCCACCAATGTTATCGTACTGGCGAGTCACTTGCGTGGGCCCTGTAAATACCGATGAGCTCCTGGACGCAGTACCCTGAACCTGAACGATCGAGCCGTTCTTCGAGTCCACCCATAGTGTTCCTACTACAAGATAGGGAGACTTCCGCTTGGGGGTCAAGGCAAGAACAAGACAGTCTCGTCCGGCCAGCGGTTGGGTCCCACCGGGCTTCAATGTCATTTCATAATTAGCGGAAGTGATCCATGCTCCCTCGCGAATGCCCGGCTGGCTCGCCCGCTTTTCATTGTCCAGAATCGTTTCCAATACCATGCTTCGTATGATGCCCGAGCCGGACTGCGAGACGATGGCGTAACTCTTTCCGGTGTCTTTGCGGTAGGTGGTGTTCACAGTCATCTCAGCCACAGGATGGGTTTCATCCTTGCTTCTGTATACGGCATAGTGCTCGGACACAGTGTATCCGGCCATGCCATCAGTTCTGGCTTTGACGGACGCGTCAACCTGCTGAATCACGGATGCTGCTTCGATTTGTTGAGCCGGCGCCATTGCAGCTCCGGGAAACGCAAGCAGAGAGGCAGCCACTAAGGCGACTGAAAACCGTTGCTGAGGGAAGCCTGGCATTGTGAAGACGCCTCTACGTTCAAGCCTAACAGGAGGGCGCGTCTTGTCCACGACGGCGGATGTGGCAATGCCCAGGCATCCGGCGGCGTATTCACAAAAGCGCTGGAATTGCGTAGCCGTGACAGTCGATGGGAAACTGAGTAGAATTCCAACCAGACAATCGATTGCAAGTCGGATGCGGTGAAGCGGAGGGCCAGGTTCGCGGGAAGGGAGTTATCCGCCCGCCCCAGACGCCCAGCGCTGCATGCTTGCTGGAAGCGGGAGTGCAGTATGCTAATTATTACCGGCGCGGCCAAGGCGATGATTCATGCGATTGAGCTATGTGGCGGCAGTCAACCCGAACCGTTCTGAGTGGGGTGTCTCCGACAGCTTTGGCGCAAGTAGATCAGGTGCTGGGAAATTGCAATTGCGGAGTGTGTCTTTCTAATCAACATTTACTAAATTTCAGGAGAATCGAATGAGAATGATTGCAGTAATTTTGGCAACGTTTATGGCTGGCGCAACTGCGCTGGCGCAAGTAGCTGTACCGCCTCCGCCTCAACCTGCCAGTGAGTCGCAGTCAAACGCTACGGTCCTGAAGCTTCTGCATACCGGAGCGTCGGAGAGAGCGATACTGCATGTCATTTCCGCCGGAGCCGGCACGTTCGATACCTCTGCCGATGCGCTGGCCGCGCTCAAACAGGCCGGCGCCAGCGAAGCGGAACTCAGCGCGATAGCGTCTTCAGGCGCGGCGCCCGCAAACGCTCCCTCCGCCGGCGCGCAAACAAACGGCGGCCCATCCCTCGATGAGACCATGAAGTTTATCCAGGAGAAGCTGAATACGATTGGCATGGTGAACTTTGCCGGCTATGTCCACGACTCGGCCAACGACACCGATGGAGTGCAGAAGTTCTCTGCAACCTACAATAACGCAGTCGCCAATCCAGGTACATGCACGCTCAGCTACCATCGTCTCATCTTCAATAACGGCAGCAGGGAGCATAACGAGAATGTTTCTATCAATCTGCGCGATGTGCAGAACATCTCGGTGCTGCCGGATGAGCAGGACTGGCAGAATTACCTGGTGCGCACCGGGGATACCACCAAGACGGTCAAGGATGTCCCGGATATCATGGCCCTGGTGATCAAGTTGAAAAATGGTAATGATCCGACCATTCGCTTTTACGAGCAGGAGTTGGCTGATCGCGTGGCCAAGGCTCTGGTTCATGCCGTGGAGCTTTGCGGAGGAGGTCCCAAACCCGAACCGTTCTGATTGCAACGAAAACAGGACTTGCGCATCCAATCCTCTGTACGTCTGAGGAGCTTCCCCATGTCGCTTCGTCCCGTGAAGCAGATTTTAGCAACCAAACCTACTGTCGAAGGGGCAGGCGTGAAGTTGCAGCGCGCCTTCGGCTTTGGAAAAACCGCGGAGTTCGATCCATTTCTGTTGCTGGATGATTTTCGCAGCGATAATCCTTCGGATTATATTGCCGGGTTCCCATGGCATCCCCATCGGGGAATTGAAACCATTACCTATGTGCTGGCCGGAGAGGTGGCGCACGGCGACAGCCTGGGCAATAAGGGCCGCATGACCACTGGCGACGTGCAATGGATGACGGCGGGCAGCGGAATTCTGCATCAGGAGATGCCCAAAGGCGACGAGCAGGGCCGCATGCACGGGTTTCAGTTGTGGGCCAACCTGCCTGCGGCACTCAAAATGACAAACCCGCGCTACCAGGACATTCCAGCTACCGCCATACCGGAAGTGACCGAGGATGACGGGACGCGGGCGCGAGTGATTTGCGGAGAGTTTTGGGGCAAAAAGGGGCCGGTTGAAGGGGTTGCCGCAGACCCTCGCTATGTGGACATTTCTGTTCCGCCGGGCAAACGCAAACTTATCAAGGTGGAAACCATGCGCAATGCCTTCGCATACGTCTTTGCCGGGGCAGGGACGTTCCGCGACGCCTCCAATCCGCGCGCGGTGCTGACCGAGTCGGCTGTTGACCCCAACGCGACGCCGGTTTACGACGCCAAGAACCACTCGCTGGTTCTGTTTGATCAAGGCGATGAGATCGTAGTTCAGGCTGGTCCCGTGGGCATTCGCTTCCTGCTGGTCTCTGGCAAGCCGCTGGAGGAGCCGGTGGCGTGGTATGGGCCGATCGTGATGAATACCGACGCTGAATTGCGGCAGGCTGTGAGCGAGTTGCAAAACGGCAGCTTCATCCGGCATGGGTAACATACGCCCCTGACTTATTTCCGCGACGCGATTGGCTTGCATCTCATAGACGCGATGCGTGATGCCAGCGCGGGGGGAGTGCTGTCCGGATTTTCTGTATGAAACTAATTTACCAATGTTCAGCGTCGGAATGTATAAGAAGTATGCCTCTCGTACGCGCCGATTACGCTGGACCGGAGATGATACCCCATAGGTTGGCGGCGGAGTGGCATTCACTCAATTCTCACTGAAGGAGAATTTCCGCAATGAACCTTCGCACACTCGCCGCTATTGCTCTGGTGACACTTCCACTCGCTTGCATTGCCCAGGCCGCGCCGGGTGGCGCAGTGCCGCCTAAAACATGGGTTGATAAAGACACCGGACATCGCGTCTGGAGGCTCAGCGACGAGCCCAACTCCGGCGGATTTTACTTCAATATCAATGCGTATACTCCGGACGGCAAGCAGATGGTTTACACTGCGCCGGACGGCATTCATGTGCTTGACTTGGCGACGCGCACGACCAAGCTGCTGGTGGCCAACCCGCCGCGCCCAGCTGGGGCGATCGATGCTGGAGCGCGCGGATTCTGGATGGGTGGGGTTCATGCGCTGGTGGTGGGGCATAAGACCAACAGCGTTTTTTATACCCAGACCGATGTGAAGACGGGCGTGACGGCAGTCTACAAGGCGAACACCAACACCGGCGCAATTCGCAAGCTGGTGGACCTGCCGGCAAAACGGAACATCGTGAGCGTGAACGCGGACGAGACGCTGGCGGCGGGAACTTATATTGTGGGCGCCGCGGCGGGCAGGGAGTACGGCTCGAACGTGCCGCCACCGGCGCAGCCTGCGGGCGCCGCGGATAATCGCATCGGCAGCGAGGCGCAGGGCCCGCATTTTCAGCCGACCAATAAAGGCGAGATGATGGAGAAGCGGCTGGCGGCGAGGCTGCCGCTGGTGCTTTTTACGATACGGCTGGAGCCGGGGCCAAAGGGTGAGAAGCCGGGGACCATCACGACGCTGCTGCACTCGACGGATTGGGTGAACCACCTGCTCTTCTCGCCGACCGATCCCACGCTGCTGATGTATTGCCATGAGGGGCCATGGCAAAAGGTGGACCGCATCTGGATGATCCACACCGACGGCACGCACAACCGGCTCATCCATAAGCGGACGATGCTCATGGAAATTGCTGGTCACGAGTTCTGGGGACTGGACGGGGAGACGATCTGGTATGACTGGCAGTACCCCAAGGGCGAGGTCTTCTATCTGGCGAGCTACAACCTGAAGACCGGGGAGCGCACCGCCTATCACATGGAACGCAACGAGTGGTCGATTCACTTCAACCTGACCAAAGATCTCTCTCTGTTCTGCGGCGACGGCGGCGATCCGGGGCAGGTGGCGCGGGCAAATGATGGCGAGTGGATCGAACTCTTCCATCCGCAGTTATTTAAGGGCGGTAATGGCGCGCTGAACTCGCCGGCGATGTGGCAGCCGGGCGTCTTCCACTCCGAGCGGCTGGTCAATATGTCGCACCACTACTATCGCCAGGAACCCAATGTGCGCTTCTCGCCGGATAAATCGCTGGTGATCTTTACCAGCAATATGTTTGGGGCGAGCTACGTTTTTGGCGCGGAGGTGGCGAAGGCCGACAATCCACCCGCGGACGACGTGCAATCGACACCGGAGTTGGCGCGGAAGTTCAACCCGGTCGATCCTCCCAACAGCAAGGGGCCGGTGGGACAGCGGCCTCAGCGTTGATGGACAAGCCTCTAGCTTTTAGCTGTTAGCTTTTCGTGCCGCGATGGAGTCCATTGACGAAACACGAAAAAGCTAAGAGTTAATGGCTAAAGCTAAAAGCATTCATGTTAAGCCTCCACCGGCAATTCACCTGACAGAATCTGCTCCGGCGTCAGACCGCGCAGGCGAAGTGTGCGTAAGCTGAGCGCGTCGTGACGCTTGGACAGGCGGCGGCCCTTGCTGTCTGCGACCAGGCGGCAATGGAACCAGCCGGGGGTTTCGAGCGATAGGGCGCGGTAGAGTAGGATTTGCCGCGCAGTGGACTTGAGCAGGTCCTCGCCGCGCACGACTTCTGTAATTTTCATGGCCGCGTCGTCGGCCACGCAGGCTAACTGATAACTTGGAACGCCGTCACGCCGCCAAACGACGAAGTCGCCGAAGTCCACGCCTGCTATAAAGCGCTGTGGGCCGAGATTCACATCCACAAACTCGATTACTTCACCGTCAGGCACGCGGAAGCGCCAGTTGAAGTTGCCCGGCTCGACGATATCGCTTGGGGCGACTTTACTGTAGCGGCAGGCGCCGGGATAAAGGGGTTCGTCGTCGAGCGGTTCCTGCTCTGCGTTGCTATGTGAAAGATTCTCGTGCGGCGCGCTGAGAGCGGCTTCCAGATCCTTGCGGGAGCATCGGCAGGGAAAGAGGAAACCGCCGCGCAACAGTTTGCGCCATGCGTCCGAATAGATCACGCGGCGGCGTCTCTGCTCGTAGGGAGCATACGGCCCGTTGAGGGGCTGGCCTTCTTGCCAGCGGATTCCCAGCCAGTGAAGATCTTCCAGCGCGGCTTCGGCGTACTCGGCGCGGCTGCGGTCCGGGTCCAGGTCTTCCATGCGCATGACCAGAGTGCCGCCGGCGGCTAATGCACGCTGATAGGCCGTCCAGAAGGTGCGCGCGTGGCCTACGTGCAGATAGCCAGTGGGCGAGGGAGCAAGGCGGCCGCGATAACTCGATGCCGGCGATGAAGAAAGGCTGGCCATACTGAATATCAGTGTAGCCAGCATGGCTGGCTTCGCACAGAGTGGCAATGTGCTGGTGTTAGTTAGGGGAAGGGCTATAAAGGACTGTAGTTATAGATATCCCAGGTTAGGCGCGATGAAGCTACGCCGAACCTGGGGCACCCGCATGGTAAGAGCTTGGTTCCAGTAATCAGTTTTTGTCGTTGGCATTTGATCGGCGTCCGCATGGTGGTGATGTTCGTATTGCCCGAGTTGCTTGTTCAATTGATCGGCATCGACTGAGAGTTGCACTACGTCTAGCTCATGGCCGTCGAGGTCCACCACAAACATGCCCATCCGGTTGCCCTCTGGATGCACGAAGATCAGCGTCTGCTCGTTGCCTGAACGGCTGGATTCGCGGACCATGCGATGCCAATCCGCACCCAGCTTCTCCTCGACCATGCGGTTCAGTTCGTTGCCGTCTACCGGCCCGGAGAAGTTTTCGATCTCAGCCACGTGCATGTTGCTCACGCCCGCCTGCGTGGCCTTGCTAGCAACCATACTGATGAGGCCCATGAATGGAATGTTCGTGGCTCGCACGTGGTAGCTGTTCTCAATGGAACGCACTACGCCGTCAAACTCGCCTTCGCCACTGGCCAGCACCGCTACCGGAACCAGCAAGGCCGCAAATACGATTGGGAAAATCCACCAGCGCTTCATTGTTTGTCGTCCTTCTTGTCAGTATCCTTGATCTTTATCTCAATCTTCTTTTTGTGGTCCTCGTTGTCGCCCTTCTTGTCAGGAGCTTTGGATTTGAACTCCACGCTGCTCAGAGCTCCCAGTCCACTGATGTTCTTCAGCTTGCCTAAGTCTTCCAGGCGAATTGGGCCGAGAATCAGCACAATAGTCAGTTCCTTCGGCTCAACTTCCATAATGAAAAATCCGCGCGTCTCGCCTTTTTCCACCTTGACCATCACGTCCGTGCTTTCGCGGCCCTTGATATCGCGCTCGCGCACCAGTGATGACCACTCTCCGGTCGCATAGTTATTGCGTAGTTGCTCAGTATCCTCCGCAGTGTACTGGCCTTCCTTGTCGAACTCGTAATCGCGGACGTAGATGCCCTCCAGCCCCTCGATCAAGCGCCGGGTAGCAGCTTCGTCCTGGTCCTTGCCGTTCATTACTTTGGATGCAAAGGCCAGCGTATTCTTGTCCAGCGTGACTTCAGTGACGTTGGAGGCCCGCGCGGCCAATACCTTTTCGATGGGTGACGGCGCGGGCAACTGCGCGGTCTGCGCGAGAGCCGTTGCGGCCAGCGTGGCCGCTCCTAACACGAAAGAAAAGATTATGTTTTTCATCCCGATTCTCCTTACTTTTGCGCGTGCCCGTGGGCCGCGAGTTGTGAATTCATCTGGTTCAGTGCGTGATTGGTGATGCGCAGCGCGGTCAGCACCTGCTGGCGGGCGGCCTCGCCTTTATGCTGCTCGTCTCGCTTATGCCAGGCGGCAGCACCGCTAAACACTGCGGAAAGAAGAATGACAGCGGCAATCCGTTGCCAAGGGAAGGCGCGGGCACGTGGGTCAGGCGCGCGCCTGCGCTCCATCAGCTTGCGCTTCAAGTCGGGCGGTGCAGGGTGCCGCGCGAAGGCCTGGCGCAGCTCCTGTTCAAACTCGTCCATTGGTTCAAACTCCACGCGCGTACTCCTTTTGGCGGACGTATTCCTGCAAATTGTTAGCGGCCTTGGCGCGGAGCAGCTTTAGGCCCCGATGCAGATTACTCTTGACCGTAGCCACGGGCGCATCGAGCATAGCCGCGATTTCTTCTGGCGTCAGGTCCTCCTGATAGCGGAGAACCAACGCCGTGCGCTGCGCTTCGGGAAGTGTTGCCAGCAGTTGTTCCAGTCGCGCGCTGAGCGGTGACGCGCGTTCCTCCGACTTGACGCCGTGATGCTCTTCCATCTCTACCTGCAAGTGTAGGCCGTGCACTTTACGCCGCCGCAGCGCATCCGTCGAGCGGTTTATCGCCACTCGGCGCAGCCAGAAGCAGGCATGTGCGGCGGATTCGATTTTGCCCAGATGCCTGTCCAACTCCAGAAAGACATCCTGGGCGATCTCCTCGGCCAGTCCGCGGTCGCCGGTCATGCGCAGGGCGAGCGAAAAGACCATCGACTGGTGCTCGTCCACGAGTTGTTCAAAATCCGGCTGCCAGTCGTGGGCCATGGGTTTCGCTTCTACTCTCTAATCCGCAAAAATGCGGAGATGGGGATGCAGAGAATACGTTCTCAGGCGAAAAAAGTTGCAGCAGCATTACACAAGAAGGCCGGAGCGCGCTTGCTCCGGCCTTGTGGGGGTGGTGAATCCGTTGGTTTCTATAGGCTTTGCGGCACGGTCAGTTCGACGGTTTGCCCCTTGCGCCAGACGCGGAAGCTTGAGGCAGCGCCGCTGCGGATGGTCTGGACAAACTGCTGCATATTGCCGACATCCGCGCCGTTCAACTGGAGAATTACGTCACCGGCGAGTATGCCCATGGTGTCTGCCAGGCCGCCGTTTTCAACGCTGACGACTACGAAGCCCTGTGCCTTGGTCAGGGCGAGGGGCGCCATGTCGTCCTGGATGACGGGGCGAATGTTGAAGCCGAAGTGGACGCCGGAGGAAGGCGCGGCAGGGGCGGGAGCAGCGGTAGGCTCAGCCGCGTTTTGCGGGGCCGGGTTGGCGACCTGCTGGCGCAACTGAGCGGCAGGGGCTTCGAGGTGGGGAAAGCGCAGATCGACGGTCAGGGGGCCGCTTTTGCGCAGGATCTCCGCACGCACCACTCCGCCCTGCTGCTTCGTTATAGCCTCGTAGACGGCCGCTCCAAAGGCTTGTTGAGAGCATTCCTGGCCGTTGACGGTGTGCACAACGTCATTTTCCTGAATGCCGGCTTTCTCGGCGGGTCCATCCGCATCCACTTCACGAACCAGGCAGCCGGTTTGTCCCTGGTGCTTGCGCTGTTCCTTGTCCGTCATCGGCCCCAAGGCCATGCTGAAGGACATGTTCATATTCTTTCCGTAGGCCACCGCCAAAGTCGCCAGCGCATCGGCAACCTGATGAGCAGTATCCTCGCTTGAGACGCAGATGATCCCATTTCCGGACTCTTTACCCATGGGATAAACGCACCAAGGGGTTGGGGAGGAAGTGGTGTTCCTTATCTCAAAGTACTCAATGTTCGCATAGGCGATCGAAGCGACAGAATCCTGCGTGTAAGGGGTATCGATGGAGGTTAATCCGAGCAGGCCCTGGGGCACACTCTTCACGCCGCTTTCGTTGAAGAACAGGTTGATGCCCAGATCATTCTGGGTGAAATTCGTCAGCGTGTAATGGGTCGACGCATCGTACGAGCCAGAGGGGACAAAGTGCGGAGAGAGGAATTGCAGGCGGTTGGCTGCCTGATCAACTCTAGCCATATAATGCGGCTGATACCAGTGTGTATTTCGCGCCAGCAAGGGCGCCGGCGAAAGGAGGACCAGGCAAAGAGCTGTTGCAAGGAAAGTGCTGCGTCGATACATGTTCATTCACCCTTCTGAGCGCTGCCAGGTCGTGGGCCAAGTATGGCTCCGTCATCTATAAGCAAGGACTGTGGGGAAAGGACAGCACTGCTTGGCGGATAAAAAACCCAACTGGCATGGCTCGCAAGCATTCTAATCCCTTCAGCGCTTCGTCGGCTAATGGCGCGCGCCGGGGCTAAAAGAGATCCGGAATGGTGTGGAAGGAGATGCGCGTGGGCGCGGCCCTGAAGGCGGTGAGCATGGTGGCCGGGGCCAGCGTGCTTAGGCCGTACTTGTGATTCAGCGCGTCCATGGCGGCTACGAGGCGCGTTCGGTTCTGCTCGCGCTCTGACCCGTCAAAGAGGCTTAGCGTGTGCAGCTTGTCGGGAACCAGGCCGTTCAGATGCACGCCGATGAAATACGGCCGATCATATGCGGCTCCCGTGGGCCGCGATGCCCATAAGCGGCTGAGGGCGGCAATCAGCGTCAGATTGTCCTGGCACTCGGTCAGACGGATCTCTCCCTTCCATCCCCGCGTGGGCATGCCGAAGCTGCTGACGGGTTTCTTTTCATTGCGCGGCACGGCAAAGCCGATGACCAGGCCGATGCTGCTGACCCACAAGTTGCCCGCGCGCAGGCGCATGGCCGCCTTGTGCAACAGCTTGTGGGCGACGGCCCAGGCTTTCTCCGGCGTGCGCATCTCCGGACCGAGCACATGCTGGTGACTCATCGACTTGGGGTGCTCGGATTCCTCCATGTCAAAGTCTTCGCCCCGGAGCCAGTGACCCAGTCGCGAGCCCAACACAGAACCCCACACCTCGCCGGCCTGGTCGCAGTCGAGGGCCAGCAGTTGATCCACGGTTTGAATGCCCTGCTCGTTGAGCCGCTTCTCCATGCGCGAGCCAATTCCCGGCAGGTCGCGTAGCTTGAGCTGGCGTAACGCTTCGGGCAGAATGTCCAGCGGAAGCGCCACCAGGCCGTCGGGTTTCTCCATGTCGCTGGCCACTTTGGCCAGGTAGCGGTTGGTGGCCAGACCGACAGAGCTGCGCATCATGGGGCCGACGCGCTCCAGGATGCTCCGCTTTACCTTCCTGCCCAGCTCCATTGCCGCCAGCAGCGGCCGTTCCCGGCCCATCAGACGGCAGGCCATCTCATCCACGGACATCACCGCCGTTACCGGAATGCAGCTCTCCACAGCCTCGACAATGCGGTGGTGATACTCAACATAAAGCTCGTGCCGCGCCTCCACCAGCACCAGGCCGGGACACAATTGCTTGGCGTCGGAGACGATGGTTCCGGTTTTGACGCCAAGGGCCTTGGCCTCGTAACTAGCTGCAAGACAGCAGGTTGTGTCGGCCATCATGGGCACAATGGCTATTGGCAGGCCGCGCAACTCGGGTCTGGAGTCCTGCTCCACCGAGGCAAAATAGGAGTTCATATCAACGAACAGCCAATTGAGCCGTTGGCCGTCGTCCGAGCGGTCAGTGGGCTCTTCAGGAACGCGCGCCGGCTCCGGCTTCAGGTGCTGAAGCTCCTCAGGCCACTCCTCGAGATTGGAGGGATCGGTGGTAGGCGTCGGATTAGGCTCGGTTGCCATATCGAACTATATTCGCCTTTTATTCTCCTAATAGCAAGGGGAATGATTAGAAAAATTGTGGATAAAACCCTCGGCGCATCTAAACTCAGACCCTAAAAATGCGTCAAAACATGTGAGCCGTTGGGTCCATACAGCGGCATAGCTGCTGAAGTATGTTGTAGTTGGTGAATGACGATGGATAACCTGATTCAGTGGTTTACGGTCTGCGAAAACGCCGTTGCCGTTCTGGTGACGCTGGGCGTGGCCCTGCTCGTCGTCTGCTGCTTGGAGTGCGTGACTTCCCCCAGTCGTGACAAAGACGACATCTTCAATCGCCACACGGTATAGAGCCGCAGGGCAGCGGCCCTTACCTCCCAGACGTGTTTATTGAGCCCCTGCCTTTAAATATTCCTCAAAGTGCGCCAGAATGCGGTTGAAAAGATGTTGCCGCACATCCGGGCCGGCGATGGAGTGTGTTTTGCGCGGATAGATCTGCAAATCGTAGGGAATGCCCGCCTCAATCAGTTTCTGTATAAACTGCACGGAGTTCTCCATGTGCACGTTGTCGTCGCCGGTGCCATGCACCAGGAGCAGCCGCCCCTTCAGATTGGCCGCCGCGTTGAGCACGGAAAACTCGTTGTAGGTGGAGGGAAACTCCGCTGGCAGGCCGAGGTATCGCTCGGGATACACCGAATCATAGTCGCGATAGTCGGTCACCGGCGCGACGGCAACCCCGGCGCGGAAGCGATCGGAGTGCGACATTGCGTAGATCGTAAACGTGCCGCCCCAGCTCCATCCCCACCAGCCCAGGCGTTTGCGGTCCAGTTGCGGATAGCGAGCCAGCGCCGCATCCACCACGGTCAGTTGATCCTCTAACTGCACGGCACCGAAGTTATGCCAGGCGGCCTGGGCAAAGGCGCGCCCCCGTCCGCCCATGCCGCGATTGTCTGCATGCAGCACCGCAAAGCCGCGCGCGGCGAGCAACTCGTCGAAGAGCAGGCCGTCGCTCCAGCGGTTGAAAACTGTCTGCGCGCCGGGGCCTCCGTAGGGATTCACAATCAGCGGGACAGAAGCGGTAGCCGCGCCTTCGGGCAGCAGCAGCGTGGCGTAGAGCGTTGTGCCGTCGTGGGCCTTTACCTCCAACTGCTCCGGCGCGCGCAGATGGTAAGGCTCCAGCGCCCTAGTAGCCCAGATGACGTTGCACTTGCCCACCTCCGCGCACAGCCGTCGCGTTGGCGGCTCCATGCGCGACGATTGCCGCTCCACAAATGCGCTACCCGCCGGCGCAAAGCTGCCGATATGCGTGCCCGCGCCCGCGGTCAACTGCTTTCGCTCGCCGTTGAAGTTTACCTGCCACAACTGCTGATCGAGTACGCTTCCCTCGTTCGAGGCGTAGTCAACCAACTTGCCCGCCAAGTCCACGCGGTAGACATCGCCCACCTCGAAATCGCCTTGGGTCAGTTGCCGGACCAGCTTAGCTGTCGCGTGAGCGGTGTCGTTCGTATCATAACTGTAGAGATACAAATGATTGTGCCCGTCGGCCCAGTTCGTCAGCACAATGCTTCCGCTGCCCACCCAAACGTCGTACTCGCCGTTGATAAATTTATCGTCCGTCAATTGCAGCTCGGCTTGCGCCTGTCCTGTCTCGGCGTCGGCAAAGTAGATGTCGCGATGCCGCTGGTCGCGCGTCAGCGTCTCGATCCACAGCGTCTTCGCGTCCGCCCAGCCGAAGCGCGGAATGTAATCCTGCCCCGCGCGAATGGGCAGGCTGACCCACATCGTCTTGCCTCCTTGCGTGCTCACCACGCCCACGCGCACTGCCGGATTGGGGTCGCCTGGCTGCGGATAGCGCTGCTCGTCCACCGTAGCGTGCGTGGGAATCCAGTCGGTAATCGGATACTCCGGCACCTCGGCCTCGTTCATTTCCAGGTAGGCAAGCCGTTTTGAATCCGGCGACCAGAAATAGTTGCTGCGCACGTCCAGCTCTTCCTCGTAGACCCAATCCACCTCGCCGTTTAGGGTAGTCTTGTTGGGCGCGGGAGCCACCATGGTCATCGGCGTTCCCGGCTCCTTCAGCCGCACCACCGCCAGCCCGTGCTCGCGAATGAACGAGATCGATTCGCCGTCCGGCGAGAATTTGGGATCGTCGCCCGAGGCCGCGCCTGTCGAGCCCACCTCCACGCTCGCGCGGGTGCGAAGGTCGTAGAGCCACAGGCGGCCGCTCATGTCGAAAAGCAGATGCGCCGAGTCCGGCGCCCAAAGGTAGCTGGCCATCATGTAGCGCTCGCGATGGTCGCGGTCCATCTCCGATGCGCTGGCTCCGCTGAACGAGGCAAACCTGGCGCGATTCACCACCACGTACGCATCGTCCGATCCCGGCTCCATCTCCGACAGTTCGCCGTCCACCATGAAGGTGAGGTGCTTGCCGTCCGGCGACCAGGCCAGATCCTTCGGCGGCGTCCCAATCAGCGGGCCATGCCCGAAGATTGCCTCCACGGTGAGAGGCTTTGCGGGGGCCAGAGGCTGTGCAGGCGCTTGAACGGTCAATGGAAGGGAAGAAAGCGAGAGGGCGATGACGGCTGCAAGCAGGGGAGCGGTTGTATGAGTCAAGAGAAAATCCTCCGGAAATGAAGCCGGCATCGCCTGGCAGATTACGCACTCAGAGATGCGGGACTTCCAAGTGGCAGTGTAAATCAACAGGTATTGCATCTTGCGCGGCACGGCCTGAGCGGTGTATCTTGCGGGTCATGCACTGGGCTACTCCACAAGAACGGCGCTCACTGGGCCAGGCGCGGCGCAAGCAGGTGGGCCGCCAGCAACATAACGAACTGAAACCCAAGGCGCGGCATACTCCCGCCCTTGAACTTGTCGCTCGCTCGATGCGCGGCCGCGTCCCCGCGCTCATCCAGCTCAAGTACCGACTGATGGCCGCATCGCCCTTCGGCTACTTTCGCGGCGCGGTGCCGGTGATGGCCGCCGACCTGGCAGTGCTGCCGTCGACCGGCCTCGTCTGTCAGCTCTGCGGCGACGCGCATGTGCGCAATCTGGGCGCCTTTGCTGCTCCCGACGGACGGCTGGTCTTCGACATCAACGACTTCGACGAGACCATCCGCGGCCCCTTTGAGTGGGACCTGAAGCGCATGGCTGCATCGCTGGTGCTGGCCGGGCGCGAATCCGGACATAAGGAAGCCTCGTCGCGCATGGCCGTGGAAAAATTTGTCGCCCGCTACGCCGCCCAGATGCGCGCCTTTGCAAAAATGCCGTGCCTCGAAGTGGGCCGCTTCCAGGTCCACCGCATGAGCCAGGTTGCACCCGTCCACGATGCGCTGCTGAAGGCCGAGCGAGCCACGCCGCTGCACACGCTCGAGCAGTTGACGGAGCCCACACACTCCCACCCTTTTCGCAAAGAGCGCGAAAAGGATGCGGCACTCAACAGAACAGGCCGGCGATTCAGGGAGATCGAGCTGACGCTGACTCGAGTCACCAGCCGGCAGCAAGCGGCAGTTCTCGCCGCGCTCGGGACCTATCGCGAAATGTTGGAGCCGCAGCGCCGACACCTTCTGTCGCTTTACCGCCCGGTGGACGTGGCCTTCAAGGTGGTCGGCACCGGCTCGGTGGGCCTGCGCGATTACTGCGTCTACTTTGAAGGCAACGGCCCGGCGGATCCCTTGTTTTTGCAGATCAAGGAGGAGCCTGCCTCCGGTTACGCGCCCTATCTGCCTGACGCCACGCCGCCCCACCATAACGGCCAGCGCGTGGCTGAAGGGCAGAAGGCGATGCAGGTGCAGTCTGACCCGTTCCTCGGCTGGACGCATTTCGCAGGGCGCGACTACCTGGTACGGCAGCTCAACGACCACAAGGGTTCCATCGATTTAGAGGATTTGCAGAACAGTGGCCTGGAAGCTTATGGCGAGGTCTGCGGCGAACTGCTGGCCCGCGGCCACGCCCGCTCCGGCGACCCACTGATTTTGTCTGGCTACATCGGCTCAGGCGACGGCTTCGCCGAGGCGCTGGCGAAATTCGGCGTGGCCTATGCCGATCAGACGGAGAAGGACTGGAACGAACTGAAGCGGTCAGGAAAAGCAAGCGTAAGCACGTAACCGCTCACGCTCTTCCGGCGAACTCTCGCGTCTCGGTGTAGACCTTTACCTTTTCGCCCACCTGAATGTAGAGCGGGGCTTTGATCTCCAGGCCGGTTTGGAGGCGGGCGAGCTTGGTGACGTTGCCGCTGGTGTCGCCGCGCGCGCCGGGTTCGGTGTATTCCACCTCCAGCTCGACCTTTTCCGGCAACTGCAGGCCGATGGGGTTGCTGTTGTACTTGTGCAGTTGAATGATCATGCCCTCGACCAAAAGCTCCAGCGCCGAGCCCATCATTTCTTGAGATAGAGTGTGCGTCTCGAAGGTCTCCTGATCCATGAAGTGCGAACCTTCGTTGTCGCTGTAGAGGTATGAGGCTTCGACCAGCTCCAGATCCGGCTCCTTGAACTTGTCGCCGGCCTTGAAGGTCTTGTCGAAGACGGCTTGCGTGAGCAGGTTGCGCATCTTGAGGCGAACGAGCGTTTGCCCGCCGCGCGCAGTGGGCGTGGAAACTTCGGCCTCCATGCAGTAGTAGGGAGTGTTCTCAAATTCGAAGTACATCTTGCGCTTGACGGTAATCGCTTCCAGCAGTGCGGCCATGGATTCCTCTTAGATCATGCTTTCGTGGCCGATGTGCTCGAGTGCGCTCATCCGGCTCCCCATCAATTATAGGAGGAAGCGGCTGTGCAGGGCTTGCTCCTTTTTTCTGTCCGCCGCATCAAAGTAATGAGCCCACTAATCGGGCATCTCTTAGACAAGATCGAGAACTACCATGGCACGTGAACTGCTCACCGCACGACTGGAAAGCAAAGAGTGCATCTCTGAAGTTGCGCAGTGCTACCATTTTGTCTTTGTCCTCGACGAACTGGAGAGCTTTCTCTATGCCGCGGGCCAGTTTGTCAGCGGTGTGGCACTGGACGCCAAAGGCAAGATGCAGACCCGCGCCTACTCGCTGGCCTCGGCGGCCAACGGAAACAAATTTGAACTGTGCGTGAATCGCGTCGAGGAGGGTTTCTTCAGCAACCACCTGGCCGATCTGCCCGATCTGCCCATCGGCGGCACCATCCAGATTCATGGGCCGCACGGGCACTTTATTCTGCACGAGCCCATTACCGACTCTATCCTGGTGGCCACCGGCACCGGCGTCGCGCCGATGCGCGGCTATTTGCAATGGCTCTTTCCGGAAGGCGGACCGGATCGCAGCAATGGCAAGCAAATCTGGCTGGTCTACGGCACGCGACATGAGAGCGATATCTATTACCGCGCAGAGTTTGAGGCGCTCGCCGCCCGAGTGCCCAACTTCCACTACCTGCCCACGCTGAGCCGTGCCGAGAAAAGTTGGACTGGATTGCGCGGCCATGTCCAGGAGCACGTGGTTCGCATCATCGAAGAGCGCGCCGCGCGACTCGGAGAGCCGCTGCCTGAGCTTCCACCAGATCCTGCCTTGTTGCAGTCGGAGTTGAACTTCGACATCTACACATACATCTGCGGACTGAACGAGATGGTCTCCGGCGTGCGCGAGCGGCTGAGCGCATTAGGCTGGCACAAGAAGCAGATTGTGTTTGAGCGATACGACTAGATTGCCGGTAAAGTTAAATCGCAGATACTATGATTAAGTCAAGCCCGGAGGGCGGCGGTTCCGCACTTAGCAGTGGAGGGAATCTTTATGAGGAATCTAATCCGAATATTCTGCTTAATCACCACCTGTTTTGTGGCAAAGCAAGATTTTGCGCAAGTCCGATTACCAGTTTCGTCGCTTTGCGATCTGCAAGTGCAAGTAGCACAGGGAGAGCATCGATTAGTCAAGGTAGAAGGAGTATTCCTGTCTGGACTTGAGGGGCAGGACCTCGTAAATGCAGGATGCTCAGGCCGTAGCACAGATATAGAGTTTGCACTCAAGACCCACCAGCACAGGAAAAGACTTTGGCGATTAGTTGATAAAACGAATCGACGGAAACATTGGAGAGGTGATGGTGATGCGGTTTTAGTTGTCTTCGAGGGGGAATTTTATGGACCTCCTGTGCCAGAACCGAAATTGCCTGAACGAATACGCAAAATCTACCGTCAACCCTGGGGGAATGCTGACGAAATGACGAAGCTGGTTGTGTATTCAATTAAGAGCGTTAAAGCCTTGCCAGCTGGCCATCCATGTGCACCGCCAAAATCCGATCGACGACAATGGCCTTGTTTCCAACATGATCCTTTAGCTCACCAAGAATGAATACCTAATTCACCGTCACGATATGAGTCACGATGACGGGCATTTGCGCAGGGTATTCCGTTCCGGAGTGAATAGCTTAAGCAGCCGCCGAGGTCACAAGAGCAAGAAAATAGAGGTTACGGCTGGGGCACCTTTGCGGGTTCTGTCGCCGGCACTCCTTCCGGGTTGGGCGCGGGCGACGCAGGCTCCGCTCCGGCGTCATCTCCCGTGAGAAGGCGGGTCTCTGCGCGAAACACGTGATAGTTGGTGAAGCGTGTATCGTTGACGCGCATACGGAAGGGAATGGAATACACAGGACCGGAATCCCCGATGTATGCACCAAGATCAGTGTTTGTAGGTTTGCCCAGAGTCCGGACCACGGCGATGGCCACGCTTTTCAACGGACAGATGTAACTTCTTTGCCCGATCTCCACGGGGCCATATTCAACCAGAAGGTCGGCCCTGACGTTTTCGTCGGACGGGTCTGGAATAGCCAGCACCGAGATGCGCAAAATGGATCCGTCCACCGGGTTGGCCGAAATTACACCATGATAGGCGGGAAATTTCTGTACCTTCCCCGAGTAGACGCTGAAGTGGGAGGCTTCCCTGGGAACATAATAAAGGAAAACCGCCACGCGCCCTGATGGGCCTTGTTCCCAGCGGTCCCAGATCACCTTTCCGCGGAACGCATCGCCAATCACCGTGGCAAGAATCGGGCCAAACTCCCCATTCGTCTCCATCTTGGCTTGGGAGGGATTGTCCTTAACTATCTTCCCGTTACCGCGTTCCTGGAACTCCTTCCCATCGCGATAAAAGACCTTAACGTTCGATGTTTCCATGAAAGACAACGGCCTGTGGGTGATTGCCTGCTGTGGAATCGCAGGTAACCGCCACAGCGGTGTTTCAAAGTGGGATGTTTCCCGCGTGGCAAGGAAGTTAGGCAGTTCGTGGGTCGTCTGATTCACATACTTGGCGATCAGCTCCAGCACGGAGTCTTGTGTTGATTTGTCCGGTGGGGCATCTTGGGGAAGATCACGAGCGGGCAGACGGAGGAACGCAGCCTCATCGGCCATTGCCGTGAACGCCCTGCGGGAGGCTGGGCCGGGCAGCTCCGCCTCAATTTGCGCAAGCCGCTCCGCGCTCAACCGCTGGGAAAGAAATAGACCTGAGAGTTGACCTTCCACGTATCTGTCGCTTTTTCCGTGGGCAGCGGTGATTATCTGCTCCAACTGCTCTATCGTGACAAGCTTGTACTCCGGTTGTTTGCTGGCCGCGAATGCAGGCACCGCCAACCCCGCCAGAAGCAGCCATGCAAGTTTCCGCATCCGAATCCCCCGTTGAATGATCCTGACCGTTACAACCGTTGCATCCTTACAGATTAAATAGCTCTCGGAGCCGCTTAGTCTGCGCGCGGCTGACGGGAATCTCGGTCTTCTGTTTGTCGTCCATGCGCAACTGGTAGCTGGACTTGAACCACGGCACAACCTCGCGGATGTGGTTGATGTTCACCACAAAACCGCGATGGGCGCGCCAGAAGACGGCCGGGTCGAGCAGATCGAGCAGTTCTTCCAGCGTGCGGCATTTGGAGCTGCCCTCAAAGTTTTGTGTCACCACGCGAATCACGCCGTCGTCGATGGCCGCGAAACAGATCTCCGCCTGATCGATGAGCAGCAGGCGGCTCTGCGCCTGGACGATGAGTTTGGCTGGCTGGGGCGTGCGGCTGGCGCCCTGCGGACGGTTGAGCAGACGGAGCAGCGACTCGATTTGCAACTCCGGCAACGAGCCCGGAGTGCTGCCGGCCAAACGGCCACGCACCCGCTCGACGGCCTGCTCGACGCGCGCGCGGTCAAAGGGCTTCAGCAGGTAATCCACCGCGTTCACGTCGAAGGCGCGCACTGCGTACTGGTCGTAGGCGGTGGCAAAGACGATCTGCGGCAGCGCCACCTGCGGTGGGGCCAACTGCGCCTGCGGCGCGGCATCTACGCTTGACCTCGCACGACGCGCCATCAGCTTTTCAATTACTGCAAAGCCGTCGAGTCCCGGCATCTGCACGTCGAGAAAGACCATGTCGGGTTGGTGCTCCTCGATCAGCTCCACGGCCTCAATGCCGTTAGCTCCCGTCGCCACCACGTCCACTCCGCCCACCTCGGCAAGCAAGTAGGCAAGTTCCTCGCGGGCCAGTTGTTCGTCGTCGATAATAAGCGCGGAGAGGGTCATGCAGGGCAAAAAAAGAATGCAGCTTGATTGTAGGGATGCAGCCCCGGTGGGTCAATTGCGACTGTTAAGCTGGGCGCATGGGCAAGCAGGACCAGGATGCGGATCAGGACGCGGAAAAAATCGTGCGGGTGCGGGAGCGTTTGCTGGAGTGGTACGAACGCTCGCGGCGCGACCTTCCCTGGCGGCGCAACCGGGATCCTTACGCCATCTGGGTTTCGGAGATCATGCTGCAACAGACCCGCGTGGCGGTAGTGGTGGAGCGCTACCTGGCCTTCATGGCGCGGTTTCCCACGCTGAAGTCGCTGGCGCTTGCGCCGGAGCAGGAGGTGCTGGCCGCGTGGAGCGGGCTGGGCTACTACCGGCGGGCGCGCATGCTGCACAAGGCGGCGCAATTTGTCTCCGACCACTACCAGGGAAACCTGCCACAGACGGCGACGGAACTGCGTCTGCTGCCGGGCATAGGCGCCTATACGGCAGCGGCGGTGGCCAGCATTGCTAACGGCGAGCGGGTAGCCGTGGTGGATGGCAATGTGGAGCGGGTGCTCTGCCGGCTGGAAGGCTGGAAGGCCGGCAGCCGCGCGGGCGGTGGCGCTCAAACTCGGCGCAAGATCGAAGCTTTGGTTGCCAAGCTGGTTAGCCCCGAGCGGCCGGGAGACTCGAACCAGGCGCTGATGGAGTTGGGCGCAACCCTCTGCTCGCCGCGCAATCCGCAGTGCCCGGCGTGCCCCGTGGCCGGTGACTGCAAGACCCAGGGAGAGCACCAGACCGCGCCTCGGCCGAAGATGACCTGCCGCGAGGTGGCTCATGCGCTCTCGGTGCGCAGCGGTAAAATGGCCGGCCAGGCGCATCGGGAGGTGCTCCTGGAACAGCGGCCGGCGGAGCAAACCGTGATGCCGGGGCTGTGGGAGTTGCCCGCTCTCGTTGAATCTGCAGTCCCCGCGGAAGAGCTGCGCCTGACCTTGCGCCACTCCATCATGCAGGTGAACTATACCGTGCGCATTCGCACGGTCTGTGAAGATGACATCGACGCGCTGACCGTTCCAGGCGGCGAGCGGCGTTGGGTTCCGCTGAATGATGCGGCCGGAATGGCGCTGACCGGCCTCGCCCGCAAGGTATTCACCCGCTTGCATCTGCTGGCTGCCATTGCCCCGCAGGAGGGTGACGACGTACTCTGACAAGGTTGATTGAGGCGTGCTGTTCAAAGCGCCTGATTTTATCGTTTCAATCCCACAGGGAGAATCCATGCATCGCAAATTAGTTTTCGCCGTCGTGGCCGCAGGCATTGTGGCCGCCACCTTCGTACATGCTCAGCAACCCGCAGATAATCCGATTCCCGAGATTGCCGGCCTTCCGGCGGCCGCACGCGCCGCCGCTGCTTCCATTGACCCGGAAAAGATTCGCGCCCACGTGCGTTTTCTTTCGCTCAATCTGCTGGAGGGCCGCGGTCCCGGCGCGCGCGGCGGCGAACTGGCCGCCGAGTACATCGCCACGCAGTTTGCCCTGGATGGCGTGGAGCCGGCGGGTGACAACGGCACCTACTTCCAACATGTTCCGCTGGTGGCCGTACATACCATCGAAGACAAGACAAAGTTCTCGCTGGTGCCTGCCACCGGCCAACCCGTCGATCTCGCCTACGGGACTGAGATTGTTTCCAAGGACCAGACAGGGCAGGCGACGGCCGACTTCGATGTGCCCATCGTCTTTGTGGGCTACGGCATTGATGCGCCGGAGTACAACTGGAACGACTACGCCGGCGTAGACGTGAAGGGCAAGATTGCGCTGATGATCGTCAACCAGCCGCCCTCTGACGACATAAAGTTTTTCAAGGGCAAGGCGCTTACCTACTACGGTCGCTGGACCTATAAGTACGAAGAAGCCGCGCGGCGAGGAGCCGTAGGCGTGCTGCTGATTCACCGGACGGACCTGGCCGCATACGGCTGGGAGGTGGTGCGCAACTCGCAGGCCGTCGAGAAGAGCTACCTGCAAAATGATTCCAGCAACACGCTGCGGGCGGCGGCCTGGATTCAGCACGACGTGGCTCAGAGGCTGCTGACGCTGGCGGGACTGGGTGATCTGGACAAGGCTATCGATCAGGCGGGCAAGCCGGGGGCATTCCACGCGGTTGAACTTCCGGTCAGGCTGCGCGCGCACATCGAGAGCCGCGTCCGCCGGTACGTCTCCGACAACGTGGTAGGCCGCGTGCCTGGTGTGAGCGCTGACAATCAGGCAGTGCTTTACACCGCGCACTACGACCATCTGGGCATCGACCCCGAGGTCAAGGGAGACAACATTTACAACGGCGCGGCCGACAACGGCACTGGCTGCGGCATTTTGCTGGAACTGGCCCGCGCCTATGCACAATCGTCCGTGCGGCCGCCCCATGCGGTCTACTTTGCCTCTGTCACTGCCGAGGAGCAGGGTCTGCTGGGCTCGCAATACCTGGGGCTGCACCCGCCGGTTCCCACCGCGCAGATAGCGCTGGACCTGAATTACGATATGCTGCTGCCCATCGGAATTCCCCGCTCGGCGAGCCTGGGCAACGCCGACCGCATCGACTTCTGGCCCACAATCCAGAGGGTGGCCAAAGCCTTCGACCTGGCTTTGCTGCCCGATCCGAACCCTCGCGCAGGCCACGCATACCGTTCAGACCACTTCTCGTTGGCGCGGACAGGCATTCCGGCGGTCTCCCTTGGACAGGGCAGTCTCTTTGAGGGACACGATGAAGCATGGGGAAAACAGCAGGCCCAGGATTACGTGAGGCTCCACTATCACCAGCCCTCCGACGAGTACCGCGCCGACTGGGACTTCCGCGGCAACGCCAAGATGGCGCGCTTCGGCTTTGTGCTGGGCTGGCTGGCCAGCGAGCAGCCGAAGAGCGTCGAGTGGCTCCCCGGCGACGAGTTCGAGGCCGCCCGCAAGGCCAGCCACGCGCAATAAGGCTCTCGAGAGGCTATTACCAACTCATGGGGTTTCCTCTTTTCTCCTCTTTTCGAGGGGGGATGGGGAACCCCGGTATCTTGCAAAATAATCAGCCCAAAATGCTCATTTCAAGTGATTTATCTCACAATTGCATGATTTCGACAAGATATTCACGTGAAAAGGGTTGACAGTTGTTCCCTTGGGGGTAGATTCATCCCAAGATAGATGTTTCTTTCATCACGTTCCGTATAAGACTTTTGCCGGCTTCCCTGGCCGGCATTGTCGGGCCGTGAAGTCTCGCTGGCCTGACTCGGAACTCTTGTGAAGAAGCGTAGGTTCAATTTCAGGAGGACAGCGATGCGTCGTTTAGCAATGTTTGTATCATTTGTTGTGTTTGCAGCCTGTGCCTGGGCGCAATTTGACACAGCAACCGTGCTCGGGACAGTAACTGATCCGAGCGGAGCGGTCGTTCCTCACTGCCAGGTGGCGTTGCACAATACAGCCACTGGCGCGCAAGCTACAGCAACCACTGACGACCGGGGAGAATTTCGGTTCGTAGACATCACCATCGGCCCCTATGAGCTGAAGGTGATGGCGACGGGTTTCCAGTCGGCCTCGGCCAAATTCGAGCTGACGGTCGGCGCACACCAGCGCGTGGACGTACCTCTGAAATTGGGCAAAGCGGAGACCTCGGTAACCACCACCGCCGATGTGACCCAGTTGGAGACCGAATCGAGCGAGCGCGGACAGGTGGTCAATGAGCGCGAAATCGCTGAACTGCCCCTGAATGGGCGTCAATACTCGCAGTTGGTCGAGCTGACCGCGGGCGTCGTTCCCACCCAAAACCAGCTATCCGAAGGCTACGGCCAACGCGAGGGGTCGTTCAGTATCAACGGCTTGCGCAGCGTCTTCAATAACTACATGCTGGACGGGTTGGACAACAACATGTATGGCACCTCCAACCAGGGATTCAGCAACCAGGTGGTGCAGTTGTCCCCCGATGCTGTGGCTGAGTTTCAGGTGGTGACCAACAACATGAGCGCCGAGTTCGGCCGCTCCGGTGGCGCCACCATCAACGTCGTCACCCGCTACGGCACCAACGAGCTCCACGGCCGGACATGGGAGTTTATCCGCAATACAGACTTCGACGCCACCGGCTTCTTCCAACCGGCTTTCGGCGGCAAGCCGGCGCTGCACCAAAACCAGTTCGGCGGTACCCTGGGCGGTCCGCTGAAAAAGGACAAGCTCTTTTTCTTCGTCGACTACGAGGGCTTCCGCCAATCCAGTTCCTTTACCGATCAGGCAATACTGCCCACCGCTGCCGAGCGCGGCCTCAACCCCACCACCGGCGCCGCTGCCGGCTACTACCTGATTGATGACTCAACCGAGGCGTACACGGGCGGCACTTTGCCGGTCGACAACCCATGCCCCTACACCGGCCCGAACGGAGGCCCGACCACCTCCTTGAACCCGTGTAACTCAACCACCTTGTTCGGCATTGGACTGGGTCAGGGTGGCTCTACCCTGCAAGCTCACTATGGCGGCACTCAATACCTCAACGGTCAGATTCCCGCGTCGGCCGTCATCAACTATGCTGCGAAGATCATGGAAGGAACTGATCCTAGCGGGAATCTATACCTGCCCCTGCCGTCGCCAAATCCATTTTATACATCAAACCCAACAATAAACGCCTGTCCTGCTAGCCTTAGTAGCACCTATAACTTCTGCACCCTGCATCCCAACACCTTCAACAAAGACAAGGGCGATGTGAAGGTGGACTATGACGTAAAGAAAAATCTGCGTCTCTTTACCCGCTACTCGCAAGCACGGTGGGATGCCTATGACCCCGGAACCATTACCAATCCGGGCAACAAGCCGGCATGGGCCGGCATGGGCGGCGACGGCCACGTCATGGCTCCGGTGATTCAGATCGTGGGCGGCGCCACTTGGACCATCAATACGAAATCCCTGATGGAGGCCCGCTTCGGCTTCTCGCGCATGAAGGCAGGCAAGACTCCACCGCTGGCTGGCGGACCCAGCATGTTGTCACAGTTCGGCCTCGGTGGCCTGCCCACCGACCCGCAATACACCGGCGGCATCACCTATGAGTACTTCATCAATGGCGGCTGGACAAACCTGGGCCGCTTGTGGACCAGCCCCCAGTATCAAAACCCCACGGTATGGAATCCCAAGGTCAGCTATACCCGTCTGCTGCCGGGCCACACCCTCAAGACCGGGTTCGAGTACACCATGCTTCACGTGGCGCAGCAGGACCTGCATCCGGTGATGGGCGGCGATGTATATACCAACGAGTTCAGCGGTTACTGCTATAACGCCGGATGCTATGCAGCTTATAGCTCCGCCTTAGCCAACCCCGCCAGCAACGGTGGAGTACTGACCAACGAAGCGAAAAAGATGTTCGACTATGCAGACTTCCTGCTGGGCTATCGCGCCGAGATCGGCCTCTCCAACTCCCCCATTGCCAACATCCGCGAATGGGGCTGGAGCGGCTACGTGCAGGACGACTGGAAGGTGAACCATCGCCTGACGATGAACCTGGGCCTGCGCTACGAGTACGGTACTCCCCTCTACGAGGCCAACAACCAGCTCTCCAACTTCGCTCTCACCAACTTCAATCCCGACACTTATAACACCAGCTATCCCATTACAGTAGCCAGCTCCAGCGACCGCTATACGGTCAATCCGAATAAGGAGGACTTCGGTCCGCGTTTCGGCGCGGCCTACAGCCTGGACAACAAAACGGTGCTGCGCGGCGGCTACGGCATCAGCTATTCGCGCTGGAATCGCGTCGGCTCCAACTACCTCACCCAGAACGCGCCTTACGGCATCAGCGCAGTGCAGATCGTTGCCCCCAGCACAGCCAACTATCTCAATACCGAATCCGGCTTCCCGACAAATATGGTCGGTGCCACAACCTACAACCCGCTGAATGTGGTCCTGCAGTATATGCCGCGCAAATCGCCCGACACCCAGGTGCGGAGCTGGTTCTTCTCCGTGCAGCGCGATCTGGGCCACAGTTGGCTGGTCGACCTGGCCTATGTGGGCAACAACGGCGTGAACGAAGTGCTCCTCAACGACATCAACCAGGCGAACGTAATGCAGCCGACTACATGTACGACGGCAAACGAAAGCACTTGCATATCAAATTTCCAGAGCCGCGTTCCCATGCCCAACTACACCTCGGTCGTTGGCACTTTGCCTTGGGGCTACTCCGATTACAACGGCTTGCAAGCCAAGGTTGAGAAACGCTTCTCCTCCGGACTCTACCTGCTGAACGCCTTCACCTGGTCCAAAGCCCTTGACATCGCCCCCCAGTCCGAGGACGGCAGCGGCGGCTGCGACAACTGTGGCAACTTCATCCCTTCAGTGCAGAACATCTACAACTTCAAGGCGGATCATGGCATCTCCGCAACCAACCGTCCGCTGCTTAACGTGACTTCCCTGGTCTGGACACTGCCCGTCGGCCGGGGCCACCGGCTGGGTGGGAACATGAACCGCGGTTTAGACGAAGTGCTGGGTGGCTGGCAGATGACCGATATCTTCCAGGCCCGCAGCGGCGACCCCATCACCTTTGCCTATAACCCGGACGGCAACACGCAAGTCTCGCCGCTTATCACCATTAATGGACGCAACTCCTACCGTCCCAACCAGAGCGGCCCGGCTATAGCCGCCAACAAGTCCCACCTCCAGTATTTCAACATCGCCAACTTTTCTACCCCGCAGCCCTATGCGCCCTTTGGCAATTCGCCCCGCAACGCCGTCCGCGGCTACGCCTTCTGGCAGCTCGACACGGGCCTGACCAAGGACTTTACCCTCACCAAGAAAGCTCACATGCAGTTCCGCGCAGAGGCCTTCAACATCACCAACAAAACAAACTTCGGCGAGCCGAACAGCGTATACAATGGCGCCACTAGCACTACCTTCGGCGTGATCAGCTCAACCCTACCCGCGCGCGAGTTGCAATTAGCCGCCAAGATCGTCTTCTAGACAATTTTTACGGTTGTCGTAAAATTTGCAAAACAGAGCGCGGAGGATTCTTCTTCAGGAAGAATCCTCCGCGCGTTCTTTTTTCCGGCTCAATGATCCTGTTTGGATTGTTTGAGAGTGGGCGTGAGAATATTGCAGTACACATATACGGAGCGCCATCCATGAAGCAACGACTTTTCCGACCCGTAACAACCATCCTTTGCGCCACGCTTCTTCTCTTATTGCTCCCGGTTGCAGCCGCTGCCATCGGAGCCCAGCAGATTTCTGCCCCCGCTCCGGCCTCTGCACCGGATTTGGTTCTGGAGGGCGTGGTTGCCGGCTCGCAAAATGAAAGCTACATTCAAGTACCCTTCGTCGTGCCTGCCGGAACTGAGCGGGTTACGCTGACCTTTGACTACACCGGCAAGGAGCAGCACACCGCGCTCGACCTGGGCTTGCTTGACCCCGTAGAGCTTCGCTGCTGGAGCGGCGGCAACAAATCCCTGCTCACCGTGGGGATTGCCGATGCGACTCCCTCGTGCCTTCCGGGAGTTATTCCTCCGGGCAAGTGGAATGTTCTGATCGGCGTGCCCAATATTCGCCCCAGTGTGCAATCGCACTTCACCATTCATGTGTACTTTTCCTCCGGCGGCGCGGTGGCCGGCGAGCCTGCGGTATTGAACGCTCCGCTCAGCACTGGGCCTGCATGGTATCGCGGCGATCTCCATATGCACACCGCGCAGAGCGATGGCCAATGCCCCAGCCAGACGGGGAAGATGGTGCCGTGCCCGGTGTACTTCACTGCTGATGCAGCGGCCCGCCGCGGGCTCGACTTCATCGCCATCACCGACCATAACGCGAGTTCGCAATACAATCCCATGCGCGAACTGCAGCCTTACTTCGACAAGCTGCTGCTGATTCCGGGACGCGAGATCACCACCTTCCATGGTCACATCAACTTTCTTGGGACAACCGACTTTGTCGATTTTCGCCTGGGCAGCAAAGATGTCCCTGACATGAATACCCTATTGCGCAGTGCCGCAAGCGTCGGCGGGCTGACCTCGATCAACCATCCAGGCGACCCCAGCGGCGAAATTTGCATGGGCTGCGGCTGGACTCCGGCTGCCAAAGTCGATATGCATCTGCTGACCGCTGTCGAGGCCGTCAACGGGGGCAGCGAACAGTACGGCATTCCCAACATTCCTTTTTGGGATCAGCAACTGAACAATGGCTGCCGGCTCACGGGGATCGGCGGAAGCGACAATCACCTGCCGATGCAGCCGCTCGATGGAATTGGCTCCATCGGAAGCCCGACGACGGTCGTCTACGCAACCGAGCTTTCGACGCCCGCGATTCTTGCCGGCATCCGCGCCGGACACGCGTTCATCGATCTTGCGGGAACCCGCGACCGCCTTCTCGAAATGACAGCGCAAACGGGAAACCAAATTGTCCATGCGGGAGATCCTCTCACCGTGCCAGAAGGACAAACCGTGAACTTCGATCTGCGAGTAACGGCTGCGGCAGACGGAACAGTTCGCTGGGTGGAGGACGGCCAGGAAGTCGCGCTCAAAACCGGCGCGGCCATTACATCATCAGATCAGAGTTTTCCATTGGCCTGGGTGAGCGATGGCCGCCGCCACTGGTTCCGCGCGGAAGTCATGGGCGCCGGTGGCAAGATGTGGTTGCTGGGCAATCCCGTCTACGTCAATTGGGAGATATCCAACTCGTGCGGTGACCACTGATCGTGTAGCCTGTGGCCACGCACGGCGAGCCGGCCTTTATGGCTTGCCGGTTCGGCGCATCCTGGCAGGCATCTGCCGCATCAACTACAAGACAGGTTTATGGCCGCGCTGTCAGGGACTTTCCCTCACAGCCGCATAGCGGTCAGCGAAATCTGAATTTGACAATAATCTGCAACCCCCAAGGAGGAACAATGGCAAGCAATGCAAGTGCGGTTTGGACAGGTTCACTGAAGGAAGGCAAAGGCGCAATCTCCACAGCGACGGGCGTGCTGAAGGACGCGAACTACTCATTCGCCACGCGCTTTGAAGGCGCTGCTACGGGCACCACGCCTGAGGAGCTGATTGCGGCGGCACACGCCAGCTGCTTCTCCATGGCGCTGGGCGCGCAGTTGGGCGGAGCGGGGCTGACGCCCACCAAGATCGAAACCCACGCTGCGGTTACGCTGGGCAAGGTGGAGGGCGGTTTCGCCATCACCCGCATTGCTCTGACCACCACGGCCAGCGTTCCCGGAGCGACTGCGGAGGTCTTTGCCAAAGCCGCAGCCGACGCCAAGACCGGCTGCCCCATCTCCAAACTTTTCGCCAACAACACCGAAATTCTGCTTGACGCCAAGCTGGTGTAGAGAATCAGGGTGCCCTATCCTTGCCATGTTGTTGTTCTTATGGCAACGGTGGGAGACCACATAAGCACTGGTCCTCCCGGCCCGTTCTCACGCATCAAAATTTGACACTTAGTCCCGCATTTGCGAGACTCAGAGTTGCTGCCGGTTCAGCAGTACGCTGAACTTGTGTCTTGTGCCGAAGTGGCGGAATTGGCAGACGCGCGTGGTTCAGGTCCACGTACTCGCAAGGGTGTGGGGGTTCGAGTCCCTTCTTCGGCACCATAAGTTTTTTTATCCGGTTGAATCTAAAGGTAAATATAGGAAAATATTAAACTTATCGAATTTCACTTCTGTCACCTATGTCACCATAGTCCATCGCTATAGCACCAATTCGGTCCGAAAACCATGGCAACCATAGCAAAGAGAAACCACGCCATCAAGCAAAGCGGCCAGGATACATCTCCAAAAGCGGTGGCGTTATTTCCTTTGAGAGACTTTAGTCTTGTTTCGTCTGAAGTGCTCTTGTGTCAATCAGGGAAGATTGTCACAGGACGGGGCGAGGTATTTCTGAGCAGCCGTGACCGCAAATAAACTCGGGCTGTGGGTGCAAGCAACTGGGGCATCGTTACTCCTCGCATTTTCCACGCGATCACTCAGCCGTCAGGCGCGCATCCTTCTTTAGGTGTACAAGCGGCTTATCCTTTTGCCCATATGCACAATGACTTCCATCGATGCCCGAATGTCAACAAATGATCGCAAACCATCGCTTATTGAAAGACGACCGCCGTGCTGCCGATTGTTATCGCTATGGTTGTATTCCTGAAAGCATAAACTCATATTAAGTTTGGGCTGTGAGTTGAAGAGCAAGAGCTGATTTGAAACGCGCTCCAGGAGACAGGAGTATACAAACATAATGAACGACTCCTCGCATGCATCGGCACCTGTCCAGCGTTTGCTATCGCTGGACGTGCTGCGCGGCGTCACTATCGCCTTCATGATTATGGTGAACAACAACGGCGGCTCCGGCTCGTGGAACTTCATGAATCACGCCCAATGGAACGGCCTTACGGCTACGGATCTGGTCTTTCCAGCTTTTGTGTTTGTGGTGGGAGCCTCGATCGTCTATGCCTTTGAAGCCCGTCTGGCCCGCGGCGTCACGCGTGCTCAGTTAGCTCGACACACAGTGCAACGGGCCGCGACACTCTTTCTGCTCGGCATCGTAGTCAATGGCTTTCCATTCTTCGCACTGGCACACCTGCGCATCTATGGCGTCCTGCAGCGCATTGCCCTCTGCTATCTTCTCGTCGGTCTCTTCTATCTATGGGACAAGCGCATTAGCACTAAAGTCGTGGCGC
>Ga0224558_1000580_pt1 | contig 42632 bp, 30 predicted proteins | sample 714S32024metaG_FD_180682 | JGI IMG/M metagenome (GOLD analysis project Ga0224558, IMG submission 180682) | Peat soil microbial communities from Stordalen Mire, Sweden - 717 S3 20-24 | ecosystem: Environmental > Terrestrial > Soil > Wetlands > Peat | place: Sweden: Norrbotten County, Stordalen... | reverse complement strand
CGTACCCATGGATGGTCGAGGTCTCAAATCGCCTCGAAAATCGAACGAAGCATCGGGCACGCATCGCGTCCACCAGTTCCGACGAGCGTTTTGTGGGCATTTTGAAATTGTAGCAACCACTGTAGCAAGCCGAAAATGGCGTCGTAGGGCCACAGCTTAGACGTTGAAACCCGACTTGATGCGCGACGGCGCGCGATCTGGGCTTCTCCCTGTCACCTCGGAGGTCGCGGGTTCGAGCCCCGTCGTCCCCGCCACCCTCCTCCTTTTGTTTTCAAACACTTCCGTTTTTTCAGCCCTCCGCGTGCAAACATTTGCTAACGTCCGCCCAGCGCCAGCTTTGCGGGCTTCCGAAATGACGTCCGCCATGGCGTCGTTCCAAATCTTCGCTGCGGCCTTCGTGTCGGCCGGCAGGGCGTGCGAGTAGATCGAGAGGGTGATGTTCTGGTCGGCGTGCCCAAGGCGTTCGGAGACCACGGCGATCGGCACGCCATTGCTCAGCAGGCTGGTAGCGTGGGAGTGCCGCAAGGAATGCAGGCTGACGCCCTGCAGCCCAACTTTCCGCATGAGTTCGGACACGCGGGCGCCAAGACGGTCGGGTGAATAGTAGGCGCCATCGGGCTGGCAGAAAACCAGATTGTGATCCTGGTAGCTTGGGCCGAAGAGTTGACGGTCCCCATCCTGTTCCTCCCGATGCGCGCGCAGCACTTCGAGCGCCCACTCGGGAACCGAGAAATGCCGCGGCTCCTCCGACTTCGTGCTTTTGATCCGAAGGCCTGCCTTCGTCTGCTCCAGCGACTTGGACACGTTGATTTCGCTGGTCGCTTCGTCCAGGTCGCTCCATTCAAGGGCCAGCAACTCGCCACGGCGGCAGCCGGTGGCCGACGCCAGCACCACCAGTGGATAGAGGCGCGTGCCCCTGGCGCGCTCGAACAAAGCCTTGAGCTTCTCTTTATCCAGCACGGGCGGCCGGCGCTTCGGTAGCTTCGGCAGAACTACGCGCTTGTTCGCCATCGGATGCGGGATCTTCAACATCCCCATGCGGTCCGCTTCGGCGAGAGCCGTGTACAGCAGCGTGCCGATGTGCCGGACCGTCTTGGGGGCAAGCGGCCTTCCATTGGGGAACTCTTTGGTGATTTGGCCGCCCGCGTCTTGGAGGCGGTGAATCGCATGCTGAATCTGTGCGGTGGTCAATTCGTTGATTCGCGTGTCTCCGAGGTGCTTTGCCAGGTACCGGCCGAGGTCGTTGTAGCGCTCCAGGGTCTTCGGCGCGCATCGCCGGGCGGCGTGTTCGCTCATCCAATACTTGAAATATTCTGAAAACGTCGGGTCTGCGACTACCGGCTCAGGCTTGGCTTCCCGCCTTTCGATCTCGGCCAGTCGAGCGCTTTCTGCGGCCTCCCGATTCTCGAAGCCTCCAAAGCTCTGGTCGCCGAGGACAAGTCCCCATGTGCGGCGTCCGAGCGGATCAACGCGCTCCGTGATGCGGCCGCACTTCGTCTCGTACTCGGTGATTGCGTCGCGCAAGGCCGACTGCGCGGCGCCTTTGGTGGCGAAACCAGATTTGAACACCTGGTTTCGGTTCCCTGCGGCATCTTTGCCGGCGGTGAACAGGTAGCCCCAACTCGTACCCGATTTGATTTTTCGCTTAAAGACGCAACCCGTCATTTCTTCCTCACCTGCCCTGCCACGGCGTTGTGGCTGGGCTCTGCGCGCACTGCGCGCGCCTCATGACAGGTACCTCGTCTTGCGCCGCGCAGGCAAGGCGCTTCCCGATTGGCGCGGGCATCTCGGAGGAAAGCAGCGCGAATGTCTCCATCGGACCTCAGAGACGCACACCTTCCCGCTGTGCCATTCCATCGGTTTGCCCTGCGCGGCCGGCCGACCGCAACCACTCACCAATGGCTGCCTTTGGCAGGATGAACCGGCGTCCAACACGAATGTGGGGAATGTCCCCGCGTCGGAGTGCGCTCCGGGTTGATCTTTCACTCAGACCGATCTCGGCGGCCAACGCGGCGACTGACCGATAGGTACTCGCATTTGCGAGGTCAGCAGACTTCGTACGGTTTGGCATACTTTGGATCTCCTCCTGCTTCGCGGACAAGTCGCCATTGGCGCGCTGAGGCATCACTTGGATTTGAAGGGCGCCCTGATGCGTAATTGGCTACTTCCGCGTTCATAGCAGGTAAATGGAGGTTAACCGATACCAGGCTGCCGAACCAGGAGTTTAGCGTTTTTTTCTTAATTCAGCTTGTAAGGGCCGCTTAACTCTTGGCCGGAGAGTCACTTCGAGGACTCCTGCAAGGTCTCTAAGGGCATGGTGAATCGCGTCTTCCCCGATCTTGCCCCCCTTGTACTTCTGGGCAATTTGAGGTCCTGACCGCTCTTGGATCTGGTATTGGATGAACCAGTCGACGTGCAGCCACGGGCTATCGCTGGCGCGCTTTCTCTTCTGAACGGTCGGCTCAAATCCGGCCTCGGCGAAGACATCTTCCTGTCGGGCGTAGTAGCGATCCAATTCCAGTTGATGCTCTCGCTGATATTCATCGCGTGTCTGTGTCGATGGATTGTAAGGCTTCACTGCCGGAACGGCAATGCGATGATCGAGCGTCCCCCAACCGTGCAGACGCTGAGCATCAGGACCGACGAGATGATTTCTTCCTTCGGCCAGGGAGCCGGAATAAAGCCACCAGACATCTTGTTCAGCTTGCCGGTTTTTGGACCATACGCAGAGATTGCTGAGAATGCTATCCAGAAACCAATCTGCCATCATGTGTCGTGCGCCGGCCCACTCCCTCACGGCGGTCATGAGTTCCTTCGCCGCTGTGAAGTGCTCAGCCGCTTGTTCTAACGAGGACCAGCTCTGAACGTAATGCCGCCGCGCTTGGGTGACGTTGTTCGGAAGCACGTCATGAATCACGAGAGCCGGGAAGTCGCTGTAATCGCCGGGCAGCATCTTGCGCCCACGTTCGAGCAAGGCTTGGTACAGGGGTAACGAGCTATCTCGCAGCTTTTGCAAATCGTCGGCCAGAGATTTCTGCATGCGGTCGAAAAGAATTACCCGGGCGATCCAGCAGGCGGTTTCGGGATCAGTCATGGCGCCCAGGCCTAGCTTGCCAAGTTCCCCCAGCCGCTCTGGAATGCCCTTGACCGGAACAGCTTTCCTCTTGCTGCCTGTTGCTGCCATACATGCAAAGTTAACCGGGCGAGCTTGAAAAGGCAAATGCACGCTGATTTAGCCGGTCCCTTGGGACCAGATAACGAAGCGAGCAGGCCTTCAGGCAATAGTGCAGGGTCCCCTTCGGCTTAATCTTAAACCTCTTATTGACGGACACTTGCGGGGCGGCGAGCGTGAATTAAGAAACGATTCCTTAAATCCTGGTTCTAGACCACGGTCTGCGGTACGCTCCGACTCATCTGGAGATTTCGTGATGAGTAGCAAACAAACTGTTTCCGGGAGCAGCCTTCGCCCCTCCGAACTGCGATTCGTCGCGGCAATGGAGGAACTCTGGTTTGGCCGCCTAGAGTTTGTGCGCATTGAACGCGGTGAACTGGTGCTTGATCCGTGGCCGACGGCTGTGAAGGCCGTCAAATTCGGTTCGGAAGGCGGAGTCGCGCCACGCACCGAGTTTGCACTCAAGCGCCAAGTCGCCGAACTCTTCGAATACGTGCGCGCTGTGGACGCCGGCGAGATCCGCTGTCTTGAGGTACGGCACGGCCTGCCGTTTTCGATGGAGATTGAGCAGCGACCCAACGCGAATGGTGGCCGGCGTGGTTGACACCGGCTGGGAGGCGGTGACCGAAGAACTCGGAAGCCCGCCCACCGAGGCGGATTACGCGGGTCTGGCGCGGCGATGGATTGACCGGAAGCTCGCCGACACCGCGAGGATCTGGCGCGTTGATTCCGACACCGGGCGCCTGCTCGTGGGCCGACGCGATAGCGCTTCTTATGCGGGGCTGGCGATTCCATACTTCTTGCCCGGTGAGTCTCATATTCGCGAATGGCGGCTGCGTCGCGATCAGCCCGACCTGGAGTACAAAGACGGCAAACAGAAGGAGCGCGGCAAGTACCTGTCTCCACCCGGCCGAAAGAACATGATCTACTTTGTTCCTGGCCTTTCGTCGGAGCTACTGAAGGCGGTCGCAACCCCGGTGATCGTGACCGAAGGCGAATTCAAGACGCTGGCACTCTGGCGCGTCGCCCACCACGGATCGGCAGATCCCCGATTCCTGCCGCTCGGATTACCAGGGATTTGGAACTGGCGCGGTGTTGTCGGCAAGACCACTGGACCAAACGGCGACCGGCGCGACGTCAAGGGTGTAATCTCCGACCTCGACCTCGTTACGTGGGATGGTCGCCGTGTGATCATCGCCTTTGACGCGGACGCGGACGAGAATGAGCTGGTCGAGATTGCAAGAAACCAACTGGCGCGCGAGTTGCGGACGCGAGGTGCAGAAGTCGCATCTGTCACCTGGGACATCGCGCAGGGCAAAGGCATCGATGATCTGCTGGCCACCGTGGGGCCCGAGAAAGTCTTGCAGTTGCTCGAAGGCGCCGACTTTGAAAAGAAAGATGCCGACGACAACATCACCGTTCACCAGATTGCGGAGTCGATCACGGCCAAGAACCGGTTCGCGCGGGATGCCGGCGGAAGGCTCTATATCTACCGAAGCGGCTGCTACCAGCCGGATGGAGCATCCTTTGTCGCGCAGCAGGTCAAGAAGCTGCTGGTGCGCATGAGTCTGGCATCGAAATGGACCAGCCACAAGTCGGACGAGGTCGTCAAATACCTCACCGTTGACGCGCCGGTGCTTTGGGAGAGCCCACCGCGGGACCGGGTCAACGTCTTAAACGGCCTCTTGGACGTCAACGCGCGGAAGCTTTCGCCGCACTCGCCCGATTTCTTGTCACCCATTCAGCTACCCGTAACCTTCGACCCCGCCGCGCGATGTCCAGCCTGGGACAAGTTCATCATCGAAGTCTTCCCTGGCGATTCGGAGGCCATCGCGTGGGAGATCCCGGCCTGGCTCATGACGCCGGACACCTCGATTCAGAAGGCCATACTTCTGATGGGAGACGGCGCCAACGGCAAGTCCACCTATCTTCGGGCCGTGCTGGCATTGATTGGCAAGCGCAATATCGCTGCGGTCAGCCTCCACAAACTGGAGAATGATCGGTTCTCGGCCGCGCGCCTCATTGGCAGGCTGGCGAACATTTGTCCAGACCTTCCCGGCAACGACCTGACCGGCACATCGGTATTCAAGGCGATAACCGGCGGCGACCCAATCATGGCCGAGTACAAATTCAAGGACTCGTTCGAATTCGTCCCATACGCCCGCATGGTATTCTCGGCCAATCATCCACCCAAAAGCCAGGATGCCTCGCCGGCGTTTTTCCGGCGTTGGCTGGTGGTGCCGTTCGAGCGCACGTTTGCGGATGGCGGGCCCGACACGATCCCGAGCGATAAGCTTGACGCGATGCTTTCCGATCCCTCGGAACTGAGTGGCGTGCTCAACAAGGCGCTGGAAGCGCTCGCCGCCATTCGCACGCGAGGTCTGAGCGAGAGCGAATCGACCAGTCGGGCGACCGACGAGTTCCGGCAGGCAACCGACCCGCTGGCAGTCTGGCTGGACCGCAAAACCATCCTCCGCCCCGACGCCGTGACGCCCAAGGATCAGATCCACCGCGAGTACTGCCGCAACTGCGCGGGCGCCGGTCGTCCAACCATAACCAAAACGGCATTCGGGATTGCGATGAAGAAGCTCCGGCCTACTGTCACCGACTACCAGCGGACCGTAAATGACGCTGTGTCTTGGTGTTACGTGGGAATCGGTATAATCGCCCAGGAAGGTTCGTGAACCGGGAGATCTTCACGCAGTTCACGCGGTTCACGCAGTTTCCCTTATCTTGTTCTAACGCGCGAGGGTAGATGCTTTAAGCGTTGGAACAATTAGAAAAAAGTAAGCAAAACCGCGTGAACCCCGTGAACCGCGTGATCCGTGGAACAGGTTCACTGGCTCCCCGCTCGCTGCGTTTTGTCGGCACTGTAAAAAGGAACCCCGCTCGCCGCCAGCAGCCAGACGCCGGGCTGGTGAGCCTGTTGAAGGGCTGAGGCCGCCGGAATTCGTAACCGGGCGAATTGAGGGCCGGAAAGCTTTTGCTACTCACGAAGCAGACTGGCCAGCGGCGGAGGGCGACATCCATGGAAAACGTGCCGCGTACGGCACTTTTTATTTCTGCGGGCCAGTCGCCCGCGTGGGGCTTGCGCAAGCGGGCGCGGGGCACTACCATTGCCAGTGTCAGATAAGGAGTGTTCGCAATGAAACAGAAGATCGCCATTGCTGTGCTCTTAGGAGTGTGCTGTGTCAGTAATGCTCAGGATTCAGCCGGGCCGCCCGATCACGGGGCCTACTATAAAACCAAGGACGGTTGGCAAAAACTAGAGCTGCTGACCACAACGGGCGGAAGTTTTCACGCTTTTTCTGGAATCACCATCAGCTATCGCGGGGCAGAGGCTCCGATACAGCTTTCGGATCGCCGCCCAGTGTTCTACACAAGGACGACGCCGGACAAGGAAGCGTTGATGGCCGTTGCAGCGCGGAATACGGTGATTGTTCTGCTCGACAAGAAGGAGGATCACCGCGAGCTGCAGATCGTCAAGACGGGTTTGTTTGGAGCGAAGGCTGGACTCGACAAGAAGCGGATGCCGGAGGTGACCCTGCACTCAATCAACAACCTGATGATTTCGGTCACGCCGAATCAAGACCTAGCGCCGGGGGAATATCTGCTTACGTATGATGAGAAGGCGCGCCTAGGCTATGACTTTGGAATCAAGTAGTGCCGAAGGAATCATTGCGGACAAGCCAAAACGTGTGGCGCTGCGCGAAAAGGTAGACCAACCTCAAGCCGACAAGAAGGGTCTGGGGCTATAGCCGCTTGGTGATGGGTCGTGTAAAGTTACATGATTCCGAAATGGAATACGCCGTTCTGTTTGTTCGAAAAGACTGCTACGGGTCTACGGTACGCATGCGCTGGAACCTCCCCCGGCTGTGTTGCTGCTGGTGCCACACCCGCCGGTAATGGTCGATTTCCCAAGTCGCCCACGGCAACGTATTCTCTGCCACGATGCCCCTGATAGGCGCCGCCGAAGAGCCGAATCGCGGTCCGGCGACGTTCCACTTGCCTCACCTTCTCGCCGCCGTTCTGAGGTATCCATGACCTGAACGCTGCAAACACCACATAAGGACGGTTATGGTATCCTCACGCGATTCACAGATTATTGGCCTCTGGCTCCACAGCCAGGCCAGCCCGCACACCCGCGGCTGCTACGGCCGCGACTCCGGCCGGCTGCTCGACCACGTGCGCAAGCCGCTGAGCCGCATCACCTTGGGCGACCTCCAAAGCTTCGCCCAATCCCTGGAGGATGATGGCTTGGCGCCCATCTCCCGCGCGCGCACCATCGCCGCGATCAAAAGCCTGTTCGGCTTCTGTCACCGCATGCGCTACCTGTCGGCCAACCCGGCGGCGGAACTGGTGCTGCCCCGCTACGAGAACCAACTCGCGGAGAGGGTTTTGTCCGAGGAGGACGTCCAGCGGCTCCTGGCGGCTGAAGCAGAGCCGCGCTGCCACATCCTGCTGAACCTGCTTTACTTAGCTGGTCTAAGGGTGTCCGAAGCGTGCAGCCTGCGTTGGCGAAATCTGCACATTCGCGGCGATGCCGGCCAAGTCACGGTCTTCGGCAAGAACGGCCGTACGCGCGCGATTACCCTGCCCGCCAGCATGTGGACGGAGTTGATCGCCCTGCGCGGGGCGGCCGGCGCCGAGGATCCGGTCTTTCCGTCTCGCACGGGAAGACCGCTCGACCGCGGGCGCGTCCGCATGATCGTGCGGCAGGCGGTCGGGCGAGTGGGCGTGGCCGGTGCCGTCAGCCCCCACTGGCTTCGACACGCCCACGCCAGCCACGCGCTCGACCACGGTGCGCCCATCCACCTCGTTCAGGCCACGCTCGGCCACAGCTCGGTGGCCACCACCAGCCGCTACCTCCACGCCCGCCCCGGCGACTCCAGCGCGCGCTTCCTGGCCCCAGAAAGATTTCTGCAAAAATCTGGCGCACCGGCCTTGCCTTTACAGCGCACCGGAGTGATGGATGTGATGACCGCAAAGAGCGCGGAACAAAGGAGATTCAAAATGTTCTACACAATCGACAACGAAAACAACATCACGGCGCACGCCACCCCTGAGGAGGCTGCTGCCACAACCGCAACCCCGTTCGATAGCTTCAATAGCCAGAAGGAACTGGCGGAACTGACCAAGGCATGGCCGGCCGAGCGCTTGGTAGCCACCTGGAACAGCCTACCGGGAGTAGTGGCGCTAAAGAGCCTTCCTGACACGAAGGCAGCCAAAGATCGCTGGGCAAAGCGCATCTGGGCGCGCATCCAGGATCTGGGCGAAGCCGCTACTCCCGAGCCGGAGGCCGCAAAGCCCACGGCGGCATCTGCGAAGCCGAAGGCCGCGGAGAAGGCAAAAGCTGGCGCACAGGCCGCCAAGGGCGCGCCGGGGAAGGGCAAGGCGACCAGGAAGGCCGCCCCCGCCAAGGCCGCCGCCAAGGGGAAGAAGGCCGCCAAGACGCAGGAAGCGGCCGGGCCGCGCGAAGGCAGCAAAACTGCCCAGGTGATCGCCCTGCTGCAACGGGCCAAGGGCGCCACGATCACCGAGATCATGGACAAGATGGGCTGGCAGCGGCACACGGTCCGCGGGTTCATGGCGGGGGCTATGAAGAAGGCTGGGTTCACCGTCGAGAGTTTCAAGCCCGAGGGAGGCGAGCGCAGTTATCGGCTCCCCAAGTAGGTTACCCGCCCTCCCTTCCGCCCGCCCCGGCTTCGCGCCGCGGCGGGCGTTTTTGCTTTTGTGGGCGCGGGTGTCCGGCCGTGGCCCAACACTGCCAGTCGCCGCCTTCCACGCGAACGTGGGCCAAGTGTGGCCCGCTGGTGGCGATTCGGAAATGCCCGCCGGAGTTCCTGGGTGCGCCATACTGGGCTCGGCACAACGGCCCGAGTTGAGAATTCTCTCGGGGTTTCGATGCCGGCTCGTCCTCCGCGAATCGCCCTTGCCCTGGACCGTAGCGATCAGGCGGCACGACTGGTCTGAATCTCTCCGACGCGGGGCGGTACAATTGGAGCAGGAAAAAAATAGTGCTCAATGAATTCCAGGTCAACAAAGTTTGGGAAAACATGCTTGCCGCCGAGGCACGCTCGCTCTACTTCGCTGACCTAACGTCTCGCTACACCCGCCGCAAGCAGTGGATCACTGGCACGACCTTCTTTCTTTCTTCAGGGGCAGCCGCGACTCTCCTCGGCAAGCTGCCGCAATGGGTTCCGTTGGTGTTGGCGACCGCAGTCGCCGTGCTGAGCGCATATTCAATCGCGGTCGGCCTAGACAGGAAGATCGGAACCATGGCCAAGCTCCATTCTGCGTGGAATCAGATAGCCGTGGATTATGATCGACTCTGGAATCACGCAAGTGATGACAATGCCGAATCGCAACTGGGCGAAGTAATGCGGCGAGAAAAAGAGCCATCGGAGTTGGCCACGACCGAAGCACCCAATGATCAAGTGCTGTTGGGGAAGTGGCAGGAGCACGTATTCAGCATGTACCACTTGACGGGACAGCATGGCTGAACCAGACCGCTTTATCGAAAAGAGCTGGCCGCCCATGCCGAAGTACGCACCGCCACCACCGAAGCCACCCCCTCCGCCTCCGCCTCAGTCGCCTCCACCCCCACCACGGAAGCCGTAGTTTGACCGCTGCATTCCGTGGTCGAGTGCCCGATCACCTTCGCGCCTGGCGAGTTTCGCTCGGAAGGGGCCGGCGGTCGCCGCCGTTCTCTCCGACCCCGGCCCTGGCTCTCCCTTCTCGATATAGAATGGATTGTGTAACGCATGCACAGGGACTCAGATCTTCAGCACCCACTCATTAACAGAGCATTTCGTTACCGGCAGGTGAGGGTCGGGATTGGCGTGGGGCTTAGTGCCCTACTGCTGCTTGCCGCTTCGACTGGTTACCGCGTTAATCTCTTTACCTCTATCCCGAGTACCTTCAACTGGCTCGGTCACATCGTTTCCACAGTTGCCAAGTGGTGCATCGTTATCATCGCCACATTACTCATTCTAAGTGAAGCGCACGCATGGTTCGGGACGATCCGCAGTCTTGGATTGCCATCGTTTCGCGTCTGTCGGCACGTCTACAGGCTTACGGAGCGTACGAGAGTCAAGTCCCACGGGGGCGGTGGCGCAATGGTCGCGTCGGGATTAGGGGTGCTGCTTGTTCTGTTGCTACTTTGGCAAATAACCCGCCTAGAGATCTTCTTGTGGCTCAGTGGATTTCGCCTTGCGTTCATGCTCCACGAGCCACTGGACAACAGCCGTCCGCCGGCTGTGCTCGTGCTTGGTGCCTCACACCGCGAGGTTACAAAGCTCCAGGCTGAGATTGAGATGGTCGTACATCAAAATCGTGTCGTGTCGCTCTTGAATCTCCCTCCGGTTGCAGGGGAGTTAGCTCACGAGATCCATGAATGGGATGTCTTTCGTGTACCTGACAACGAAAATTGGGAACGGATGGTTCACGCCCTGGAGTCCATAACGCCAATCGTCGTATTGGATAGCCGCATCCAGAGTCAGCACGTGACGCGCGAGCTCCAATATATGTCGCATCCCCAAAGGATACACAAGCTGCTAGTCGTAGTCGCCGATGCGAACCAGCGACCAGTTGCGGGCATCTATGCAGGGCTCCCATCAACGAGAGTGTGCGGGACAGCAAGAGCACTAGCCTTTCTTCAGGAGATGACGCGTCGTCGCGGGTCACTGCCGAAACCTGGACTGCAGGGCCACGTCTGAGCTCTGAGCTGATTGTTCCTCGGGTTGTGCTTGCCCAGTCCTTTGGCGGGCGGGCCGGTCTGCTGCCGGTTCGGTGTTGGCCGGTGCATCTGGCCGGGACGTAGGTGGGACGAAGTCCAACACGGATTAGCAGCAGATTCCGCTTGCAAACGTCTCGGAACGGAGCGATGCGTGGTGCTGGAAGGAGAACGCGATGACGGAGCAAACCAGCAAGGCGAGCGAACCGAAAACGAAGTGGCTGGCGATTCGCACGGGCGCCGGTCGGGTTGACTGGCCACATCGAAGGATTCCGCACGGCGGGCGGGACGTATGTAACCATCCCCGGCGTGAGCCGTTTCCGGGAGCCGCAGAATGAACCAGCCGCCAGCGCATGGCCACTGACGCCCAGGCGCGCAGCCCAAATCCTCAAGGAGAACGGCTACTAGCCCCGCCCCGCACTCGCCCGCCCGGCACTGCCGCGCGGCGGGCTTTTCTTGCTTCTGGCCACAATTCCCGCCTGTTCAGCCCTGCTTCCAGCCTTGGCCCATACGCCAACCCGCCCCCGCCCGAACGCAACGTGCGCCAAGCGTGCGCGGCGGGTGGCGGAACCTCGGCCAGCCTTGCAGCAGCCAGAGTTCTGCGGGCTAACTCCGGCCAAAGCTAGGCAGGGGCCTTGCACCGTACGGATGCCGATGCGCGGGGGACGCTCACCTTCGGCGGTTCGCCGACATCGCGTCCGCGTGGCCCGCCACCATACGGCATGGCACTTCTTTTAGTTCGTGGTGCCGCTTCGACTTGCGTGGCCCGGTATATTCTCGCTTTAGTCGTCTGGCAAGAGTGGTAGATTATTTACGGATGAGCAGGCCGAGCGCTACCAAGGTCTTCATCTCCTACGCCTGGAGAGACGATCAGCCTTTTGTCGAGCGCCTCTATAACGATCTTCGGCGGCTTGGTTACGACCCATGGATGGACAAAAGAAATATGCCCAGCCGCGGCCGCTCGTTGGCTCGTGAGGTCGAAGAACAACTGCAGGCTTGCGACAGAGTGATCGCAGTGATAGGCCCGCAGTCCATCCGATCAGAGGCCTGCAAGGCGGAGCGAGCCTTTGCCTTCAACGCCGGGAAAGTCGTAACTGCGATCCTCTGCAAAGGCGAGTACCCGATGCTGCCGCCGGAGCTTTCTCGGTATTTTATTCCGGACTTCCAATCCCGCCCCTACGAGGCGGCGCTTGACGAGTTGCAGCGACTCTTGGAAGACCCGCCGGCCATACCTGGACAGCTATTCGACGTGCCCGCGCCGCCGCCATATTTGCAAAACCGCCCGAACGAGCTGAGTGCCCTGCGCGAGTCCATCACCGCCGCGGAACTCAAAGAAATCACGGCCATCACGTCGGCGGGGCACGTTGGTCTTCTAGGTATGGGAGGCGTAGGGAAAAACGGTGCTTGCGGTGCTCGCGGCCCGAGACTACACGGTAAGGCGTCAGTTTCAGGACGGCATCATTTGGCTCACGTTCGGGCGCCAGCCCGACGTTCTGAGAGAAGTTCAAAGGGCGCTCACGGCGCTGGGAAGCGACGGCACGAAGTATAACAACGTTTCCCTGGCCCGAGCGCAGCTTGGGCGGTCGCTCGAAAGCAGAGAGTGCCTGCTGATTTTAGATGACGTTTGGAGCGCAGCCGATGCTGAGCCATTCGTAAGGGCGATGAACTCCCGCTGCCGGCTTCTTATCACCACCCGCAACTCAGAAGTAGTGGGTGCGCTGGGCGCACGTGCTTACCCCCTCGATGTTCTGAGCATGGAACAATCTCGGGAACTGCTGGCTAGGTGCAGCGGCTCGATCCTGGACGCCTTGCCGGTCGAGGCCACCGATGTGATCCAGGAATGTGGGCGCTTGCCCCTAGCGCTATCTATGGTCGGCACCATGGTACGCGGCAAACCCCACGCGTTCTGGAGACACGTTGGCAATCTCCTCCGCACCGCAGATCTGGCGAAAATAAAGGTGCAGTTTCCCGGGTATACGTACCCGGACGTGCTGCGCGCAATTCAGGTCAGCGTCGATGCACTTCGGGAAGAGGACCTGATTAGCGCGCAGCGATATCTCAGTTTGGCGGTATTGGTAGAAGACATGGCCGTGGCTCCGGCTGTGCAACGATCATTGTGGAACGTGGGCGAAGGAGGGGCACTTGAAACCGCCGAACGGTTCGTGGGGCTTTCGCTGGCTCAGCGTGATGGGGATGATGGCTCGATTCGTCTGCATGACCTGCAACTGGACTACTTACGCGGGCAGTACCCGGATCGGGTGGCGCTGGATCTGATCCAAGGAGCGGTGCGGCTATCAGCGCACGTGATCGTGAAGGATCCGGCACAATTCGCCTCGCAGATCGTAGGGCGGCTGCTGGGATATGAGGAGCAGGCGGGGGTTGCTCAGTTCTTAAGGGAGATAACTATCGCAGCGCCGAAGCCGTGGGCGCGGCCGCGCCACCGATGCTTTGACGCACCGGGAGGACCGTTGCGGCGCACACTAGAAGGCCACACTGATTGGGTGTTGGGTCTGGCCGTGACCCTGGATGGGAAACAGGCGGTTTCCGCATCTGCGGACAAAACGCTCGTAGTGTGGGACCTGGATACTTTCCGGGCGCTGCGAACGTTGGTAGGGCACTCTGATTGTGTCAGTGCCGTGGCGGTGACGCCGGACGGGAAGCGCGCAGTCTCCGCTTCTTACGACCACACACTGAGGCTGTGGGACCTTGAGACTGGGCGCTCACTGCGCACACTGGAACAGCACTTCGATCGGTTCACCGACGTGGCAGTGACGGCGGATGGGAAACGTGCGGTCTCCGCGTCTGAGTATGGTAATCCTACAGTGTGGGACCTGGAGAGCGGCCGTGTGCTCCGCAGTCTGGATGGGGGCTCCGGATTGATCCGAACTTTAGCGGTGACGCCGGATGGGAAGCAGGTTATTTCCGGCTGTGGCGACTGCACTTTGACGGTGTGGAACCTAGAGAGCGGCCGGGTGCTGCGCAAGCTCAAAGCCCAGGGGTTGGGGTTGAAGGCAGTGGCGGTGACGCCCGATGGAAATCGGGCGATTTCAGAATTCGGATACACGGGACTTAAGGTGTGGGACCTAGAGAACGGCCGTGTACTGCGCACCCTAGATGGGCACTCCCAAGCAATTCAAAGTGTGGCGGTGACGCCGGACGGGAAGTGTGTGGTCTCCGCCTCTGGCGATGGCACACTGAAGGTGTGGGACTTGGATGCCGGCCGCGCGCTGCGCACACTGGAAGGACACTCTGATTGCGTCAGTGCCGTTGCGGTGACGCCGGACGGGAAGCGCGCGGTTTCCGCCTCGTGGGACAAGACCGTGAAAGTGTGGGAATTGGAGGATGGCGCACTACCTCTCCGGGAGCATCACGCTGCTCGGGTCTTTGACATTGCTGGGGCTCCGGACTGCAAATTTGCCGTTTCCGCGTCTGATGACCGCACACTAAGGGTCTGGGACTCTAGCACCGGCAGAGCGGTTCGAACGTTGGTAGGGCACTCTGATCGTGTCAGTGCGGTGGCGCTGACGCCGGACGGGAAGCGTGCGGTTTCCGCCTCTTTCGACCGCACGTTGAAGGTCTGGGACTTGGAGACCGGTCGTGTGTTGCTGACCCTGAAAGGTCACGTCGGAGCGTGTGGCTTGGCAGTAGCGCCAGATGGCAAGCACGCCGTGTGCGTCGGCATGGACCGAACGTTCCGGGTTTGGGATCTGGAGAAAGGCTGCTCGGTGCTCACTGTGAAAAGCGGGTTAAACTACCCTTCCAGGGTGGCTGTGACGCCGGACGGGAAGCGAATCGTTTCCGCGTCTTCGAAGAAAACGCTGGGGGTATGGGAGCTGGATTCTGGCCGCGCAGTACGTACCTTGGCGGGCCACCTCGGTTGGGTCACCGACGTGGCCGTGACGCCAAACGGGAAGGGAGTGATTTCTGCGTCCACGGACAAGACGCTCAGGTTATGGGATCTGGAGACGGGCCATTTACAACGCACATTCTGCGGCCATTTTGATTCAGTCGACGGAGTGGCTTTAACCCCGGACGGGAGACGCGTGGTTTCCGGCTCGCGGGACAAGACCCTGAAAGTATGGGATCTGGAGAGCGGTGCGGTCATCGCCACATTCTGCTGCGAGGCAGGCGTCGAGTGCTGCGCCTGCTTGGCTCCCAACCTCATCGTCGCCGGTGATCAAGGCGGCCGCGTGTATGTCCTCTCATTAGTGGAAACCGACAACTGAGAAAACAGCGACGAAGACGAAAGCCTGACTCGATCCAAAGTCAAGTCGCTCGCAGTGGCTGCATCGCCATGAGTACGGTGCACGAGTATCTGAAACGTGCCGAAGGGGCCAAAGTGACCTTGCCGCTTGCAGTCGCCTGCATCCGGCCTTGTACCGACCCCCCAAGGACCGCTGCGGGCGGAGTCGCCGCCGGACCTCGCGGCGTTCACGAGCCGCTCCGAAATCCCCGTGACGTGACCGTGCAGTTGCTCTGGGAAGGTGCAACCGAGGTAGCGTTCTGTGGTCTGGACCGAGACGTGGCCAAGAAGGAATTGAATCTGCTCTAGTTCGCCCTGGCGGCGCGGAAGAGATGCGCAAACGTCCCGGCAATCCGGCGGGCCGCGCAGTCCGGATTGGGGCCGAGCATGAAGGCCGCAAGAAATAGCCCAGAATAGCCTCGTCCCGGTAGACAAGTGGGCCTCATTCGGCGTATAAAGGAAACAAGGGCCCGGTTCGACAGGCCAGCGCAAAGCGCACCCTCCGAAAGATCCCGAAATAACGATCTGTGTGGAGGTGCGCATGAACGACCTTCAGGTGTTCTGGTGGCCGATCGCCAAGGTAATCCCCTACGCGCGGAATAGCAGGAAGATTCCAGAGCGCGCGCTTGACAAGGTCGCCGCGTCGATCAAGGAATTCGGTTGGCGCGTGCCGATTGTCGTCGATAAAAATGGCGTCATCATCTGCGGGCATACCAGGCTTCTTGCCGCGAAGAAGCTGGGGTGCCGAGAGGTGCCGGTCCATGTCGCCGACAACCTGACGCCGGCCCAGGTCAAAGCCTACCGGTTGATGGATAACCGGAGCCACGACGAGACCGATTGGGACCTGGATCTGCTTGGGCCGGAGCTTGAGGAGTTGCGGGGCCTCGACTTCGATCTGAGCCTCACGGGCTTCGACGAGCGTGAAATCGACGAGTTCCTCGCGGACCCCGACGCCGACGACCGCGCCAACCTTGTGCCCCCGGTGCCGGCAAACCCCGCCCCGAAGCCCGGCGACGTGTTCGTGATGGGCAATCACCGTCTCGTTTGCGGCGATTGCACGCAGGCGGATGTCGTGGCCACGTTGCTGGGCGCCGTAAAGCCGCATTTGATGGCGACTGACCCGCCCTATGGAATCTCCCTTGATTCTGAGTGGCGCGACCGGGCCGGCCTGAATGGCTGCGGACCCGCGGAGGCCAGCTATATGAAGCACCGGACCGCCGGGCACACCAACACTTCGATCTCGTCGGACACCCGAGCCGACTGGTCGGAAGCATTTTCTCTGGTGCCTAGCCTCCAGGTCGTGTACGTCTGGCACGCTTCGGTTTACACCCGCGAAGTTCTGGATGGCCTCCTGCGCATCGGGTTTCTCTATCCGCAGCAAATAATCTGGAACAAAGGCCGGACGGTGCTCACGCGGACCCATTATTGGTATCAGCACGAGCCCTGCTGGTATTTGCGGAAGCCACGTGCACCCTGGTACGGAAGGGCCGGCGACAATTCCACGATTTGGGATTCGCCTTCTCCGAAGTTCATCATGGGCGGATCGAAAGAGGAGAAATGTGATCATCCCACGCAGAAGCCCATCGAACTGATGCGCCGGCCAATCCTTAACCACACCAAACGCGGCGAGGCAGTGTACGACCCGTTCCTCGGCAGCGGGACCACGCTGATCGCCGCGGAACTGACCGGGCGCACCTGTTACGGCATCGAGCTTGATCCAAAGTACATTGATGTCATCTGCCAGCGGTACATCAACTTTTCAGGAAAGCCGGTGGTCCTTGAATCCACAGGCCAAACATTCGAGCAGGTGAAAGCTGACCGGCTGGGAGTCGCCGCATGAATCGAGCGATGCCGCCGGGAGATTTCGGATATCGAGTCGCAGCTTCGCGTCGGCCACGCCGATTTGCGTGGTCTGCTATTTGTGCGTTGATCCTTCCGGCGCTAGTCGGCACTGTTTTCCTCCACTTCGAAGCTGACAGGCTGATGCCTCAAGATCGCAACGCACTTCGTCCGATGCTCAAAGCCGAAAACGTCCTTGTACGTAATCTCTCCTTGGAATCTGAAAGGCACTTCGCCGGCGAGTATTTTTTCAAACGTCGCCTTGTTGAGACATTCGTGCACGGGGTTAAATGCCAAGAGGAAGGAATCACCGGCCCCAACTATCGTGACAACGTTGCTCGGCTGCTCTACGAGTTGGGCATTAGGAACACCAAGCCAGAAATGCGACGAAACCTGGTTAGCGCGCGTTCTGCCGAAGTTTTTGAATCTCAGGGTTATTACCGTCTCAAGCGTAAATGGCGGTGTTTGGCATGCCACTCCTGGAGTCGAGAGGCTGACTCCTTCCAACAGAACGTCGGCACGCTCCGTCAAATGGAGGGCCTTCTCCGCTTGTCTTGCAGACCACGCGGCAGTTTCAGCGCTCTTCTGGCTGGCCTCAGCGGCGAGCTCGCCGGCTTCGATGGCCCTTTTGTTGTCTTCGATTTGGCGTTTAATGAGCCGCAAGGAGATTCGGGCCGCTCTGGCTTGCTCCTTGATAGCGCTCAGCGTTCTGAGTCCAATAATCGCAGCTATCGCGGCGAAGCCGCAGAGGCACCAGTTCGAGAGGTTGTTTGGAACCAGAGCGTCGCGGACGTAATTAAGTATAGGTTCCCCCCATGTCTTTTTCGGCTGTGTTTTGCCTGCGGGTGTATTTGGAGCGGAGGCCGCTTGGCCTGGCTGAGTGGAAGACGGAAGCGATACCGGAAGCTCGGTTGGACGATATTGAGTGCCGTGCTGCTCACGGTTGGGCTCGCCTATTTGCTTCCTCGCAGTTGACGCCGGTGGGTTCGTTTGAGCGAATGAGATCGCAGCAAACAACACGAGTAGTTGAGTTCGCATGGGGGCATTCTATCCCGTGCGTCCAGGCGTCGGCAAACAAAAAGGCCCAAGCTGTTTCAAGACTGGGCTTTGGCCTGATGAGTATGACAAAAGCTATAGCGCACATTAGCGCACATAGTGAATGGCGATGGCGGCCACATGATCTTCGATTCTCTTAAAAGTTGGAAGTGACCTCGCGCCTGCAGACTGGCTCGGCGGGCTGCGTCTGCTCGGAAAGGAGAAGTGAAAGATGGCACGGCCTGAGGCAAAGATCGACCTGGCAGAACTTGAGAAGGTGTGTTCGATGCAGTGCACGGACGAGGAGGTCGCCGGTTTTTTCGGCGTAAGCACGCGGACCATCGAGCGTCGGCGGCTACAGCCGCGCTTCGCCGAGGTCATGGAACGCGCGAGGGCCAAGGGCAGGGTATCGGTGCGGCGGAGCCTGTTCCGCATGGCGGCCGCCAATAATGTTGCCGCCGCTATCTTTCTGGCGAAGAACCTCTTGGGTTACCGCGACGTAGTCAACAACGAGCACAGCGGACTGGCGGGCGGACCGATCCAGATTGCGGCCAAGCCAGATTTCTCCCAGCTAAGCGATGAAGAACTCAAGCAACTTCGCGCCATCGCGGACAAGGCCCTTCCTGGACGAAATTGATTGCGAATTGCAGAGAGCGTAGGCCCAATGCAGGCCGTAGAAGGAGGAACTGATGCGACGAGAGCTTTGGGGCGTGGCGCTATTAGCGCTTTTTGCGTGGCCCATCCTAGCGCAGCGCGGGGGGCCGATCACAACCGTACCGTCATGCCAGCAGACGGTGGTCGGGTCGGCGGCGGTGCAGCAGCCTTGCGCATGCCCAAGCGCGCCGACCACGTTTCCGCTGGCTATCCTGGGACAGCAGTGCTACAACGCATCCGCCACCACCACCTACGGATGCTTTGGCACGGTCACGGGCGGCAGGTGTGCAGTGCCGGGCGATTGGGCGGCCATAGGCGGTGGCGGCGCAACGTCCTGCTCGGCACCGGGTGCCAACTGGCTCACCTGCACGATATCCGGCGGCTCGTTGACGCTCGGCGCGGCCACCGGGCAGACCTCGCATCAAGTGATCGGAACGTGCGGATCGGCCACGTCGTTCGCGCCGTGCTCGTTGGTGGCAGGCGATCTTCCGTCTATTCCGCTGGCCACGGGCGTTACCGGCACACTGCCCGCCGCGAACCTTCCAACGCCTACGGCCTCAACCCTCGGCGGCATTGAATCAATCACTTCCGCATCACATAATTGGGTGGCGTACATCGATACGTCCGGCGCGCCACATCAATCTCAGCCAGCCTGTGGCGACCTCAGCAACGCAGCGAACTCATGCTCGACGGATGCCACGAACGCCTCCAACATCACTGCCGGTACGCTACCGGCTGCACAACTTCCCACCCCAACTGCTTCGACTCTTGGCGGCATTGAATCCCTAGCCTCGGCGTCCCATAAGTGGATCAACGCGATCTCGACGGCGGGCGTACCTGCCGCGACGCAACCGGCTTGTGGGGATCTATCAAACGCGGCGACTAGTTGCTCAACGGATGCGACCAACGCCTCTAACATCTCAAGCGGTACTCTTGGTGCCGGGAGGCTTCCCGCCCCGGCTGGCGGCGGACCGCCCGGCGGCGTCGCGGCAATTCCCTCCGTAACGTCTGGTATCAATACCCCGGAGACCACCATCGTCTCCTACACTGTGCCCGCCAACACAATCGCGGCAGGGACCACATACCGTGTGGTGGCGTACGGCACATGCACCTCCAGCGCGGCTAATGTCAGCACCGTCAAGATCCGTTTCGGTTCCACCGGCACGGCGTCCGACACCGCCCTCGCCACCCTTAATGTCACATCGGCCACCTCCGGCTCCAATGTCGCGTTCTCGGTTGAGTTCTACATCACGTTTCAGTCCACGACCACCGCGGAGGTGACCGCCATCCTCCATAACAATGGATCGACCGGCATCTATACCGCCTTGCAGATTATCATGGCACCGGCCAACACCACCGGACTGACGACCACATCCAACGAGGTGTTGCAGCTTTCGTATGCCTCCGCTGCATCCACAACCACTTCCACGTTTCAGACCGCGACAATCGAGCTATTGAAGCCATGATGAGAACAAGATCGCGTTTCATTAACTGGCGGGGTCCTTCGGTACACAACAGTGAGACATGCCTTTGAGCGATGAAGACCGCAACCAGCTTCGCGCTATTGCTGACGCGGCCTTGCCTCCGGGACGAAATCGACGCGGAGTTGGCTTCTCGCAGCCTCGGGGAGTTCGTCTGCCAAGCGTGGGCGGTCGTCGAGCCCTCCACGCCCTTCGTACCCGGCTGGCACATCGACGCCATCATAGAGCACCTCGAAGCGGTTACCAGCGGCCAGATCCGAAACCTGCTCCTCAATGTCCCGCCGCGGCACATGAAGAGCCTGCTCGTATCCGTTTTCTGGCCGGCCTGGGAGTGGATTCGCTGGCCTGAGCGCCGATGGCTCTACAGCAGTTACGGGGCGCAACTCAGCATCCGCGATTCGATCAAGTGCCGGCGTCTGATCGAGTCGCCGTGGTATCGGCAGCGCTGGGGGGATCGCTTCGCCCTCACCAGCGACCAGAATACGAAGGGTCGGTTTGACAACAACCGCTCCGGTTACCGGCTGGCGACGTCTGTGGGCGGCGCCGCGACGGGCGAGGGTGGCGACCGCATCGTCTGCGACGACCCGCACAACGTGCAGGAAGCGGAGTCCGACGCTATCCGCAAAGCTACGCTCGACTGGTGGGACGTGGTGATTTCGACGCGAGTGAACGATCCCAAGACGGCGGCCAAAGTGGTCGTCATGCAGCGGTGCCACCAGCAAGACCTGAGCGGGCATCTGCTGGAGCAGGGCGGCTGGGAGCACTTGTGCCTCCCGGCTGAGTACGAAGGCCCTAGCCGCCCGACTTCGATTGGCTGGTCCGACCCGCGCCAGGAACACAACGAGTTGCTTTGGCCCGAGCGCTTTGGCCCGCAGGAGATCGAATCACTCAAGGTCAGCCTCGGCAGTTACGCCGCGGCGGGCCAGCTTCAGCAGCGGCCCTCGCCATCTGGCGGTGGCATTCTCAAACGGCACTGGTTCCGATTCTGGCAGCCGCCAGATGCGAACCTCCCGCCCGTTATCGTCCGGCTGCCCGACGGTACTCAGCAGTCGGTGATCGCGGCGGTTCCCGCCCGCATCGACGAGGTGATCCAATCCTGGGACTGCGCCTTCAAAGATCTAGCGACATCGGATTACGTGGTCGGGCAGGTATGGGGACGCGCGGGCGCGGCCTATTTGCTGCTCGACCAGGTCCGGGCGCGCATGGACTACCCCTCGACGGTGAGGGCCGTCGTCGGCCTCTCGGCGAAGTGGCCGATGTGCATTGCCAAGCTAATCGAGGACAAAGCCAACGGCTCGGCCGTGATCCAGATGCTGAGCGGCAGCATCTCCGGCCTCCTCCCGGTGAACCCCGAGGGCGGCAAGGTGGCGCGCGCGGCGGCCGTCAGCCCGCTCATCGAGGCTGGTAACGTCTACCTGCCGCATCCGCAGTACGCACCCTGGGTGGACGCCTTCATCGAGGAGTGCGCAGCGTTCCCCAACGGCGCGCACGACGACCAAGTCGATGCGATGACGCAGGCGCTCATCCGCTGGAACCAAGTCCCGAGCCAACAGGTGGTCACCTATTACGAGCCGGTTCAAATCAGCCCCATATGAATCTGCGCTGCGCCGCAATGGAAGAAAAAAACCAACGACCGTGCACTGCTCAGTAAGCGTCGAGAGGATGAGAATCGCCCCCATTCGCTCCACTGAGGAACAGTTAAGCACGCTATCAGACTTCGACTTCTTCCAAGTCATTCAACTCGACGCGTTGCTGGTGCTCCTCACCGGGGCGGCTGATAATTCGTGGACCGAGTTCCTGGCTAATCCTTTCGCAACGCTTCCGGAAGAACGTTTCAAAATCATCGTTCCATACACCGAAGGTCTCGATGTCTATTAGATGAGTCTGCATTGTCTGCGCAAGGTTCTTGTTCTTAGTCTTGAAATCGGCCATATAGTCCGAAGGCGCACGGGCCTTGATCTTGCGCTTATTAAGGCGCTGGAACTGCGGGATTTCGATAAGGCCCTTTTCGATGTCACTGATCAACGCGGGGTAGGCTACGCTTTGCGGTTCTGGTTGGTACACGAGTTTCTCCAATCACGGCTGATATTGATACATCGACGGATGAGTATAGCAGAACCCACCGCTTCGAATCTCTCGCCCCAGCCCAACGAGCGGTCCCCAAGGGCGTTTCTGCGACTCCATGCCGCCCTGCTCGGTGGGAGCCGCCGCCACTTCCCGACTGGGACCCGCAGGCGGCAAGCGTCTGTGGGGCGCGATGTTGGCCTCAGGGTTGCCGGTGTCGGCGTTTTCAACGGCGCGCCCTTGGCCGCCTGTGCGCGACCGTTGGGTTTGCGCTCGACTTTCGGCTTCGAGAGCGCCACCTCGGGCTTCACAGCTTCGCCCAAGCCCCGATGCGCGCGCAAATGCACGTGGCGGCGATGTTGCTGGTTTTGAAGCGCTTCAACAGGGCGACACGCGGCAGGCTGTTGAAGGTGGCTATCATATCAAGCGCTCGGGCCGGCCGGCGATCAGGTCCGCCGACTCCTTCTCGCTGGTCAAGGTATCGAAGGGGGTTTTGCGGCGGCGGCCTCCTGAGAGGGGAGCCATGCGCCGTGATGTTGTTGTCGTATCGGTTGTATCGTGGCCGCGCAATTCAGGAGATCATAAAGGTTTAGAATGAGTGTTCTGAAACGAAAAGCCCGGCGCGGTGGCCGGGGCTTCTCGGTGCGGACTTGAGACACCCCCATCGTAAGCCCTTCATCCAGCCGGATGCAAGGCGGTCATTTGTCAACCATAAATCTGGAGGCGCGTGCCGCTTACTTCCACGCGTTGGAAGAGCACTGGCCGGAAGTGCTGGATACGCTCCTGGACGATATCATGCCACTGTATGAGCCTCGCTGGCATTTTGCGGCAGGCCAACGCTGGCAAATAAACACTACTTGGGACAAGATCCAGCATGATGCGAAGCGTGAGGACCTATTGAATGGGCTTCAGAAATGGGCGGCTAGATTCCGAATCACAGAGGAATGGATTTTTGACGCTGCCCTGGAAACCCTGATGGTCTACTCTCCGAAAACGAGAGCGCCAGGCGCTCCGCCAAGTTCGGAGCGGCTTTGGAGATGCACGCCACGGGGCTTTCACCCACTATTCGCCCCGAAGTTTGACAATGCCGTTTGGTATCCTGCGCGGCATGGATGGCCGGAAGAGTGGGAGGCTTTCAGGAGCCGTATCGAGTCCCAATTTCGCTCCCAACTGGCGGAATACAGGCGCATGGCTGAGTTAAAGTTTGGCACCGGCAAGGAACAGAATATCCAACGGGACGCGAGATGGACCGCAAAATATCAACGAGGCCAAACAACCATAGAAATAATGCAGGCGGAGTGGCCAGAAGGATTTACCGACACTGAACAGGTAATATATCGAGCGGTTGATAGATTTGCCAAGAGCATTGGCCTTAATCTACGAGGCAGGCGGCGCAAGAGCGGGAAGACTACTGTACAGCCTACGCACATGTAACCATGTACAACTGCTGTACACGGGACGACCGGGTAACCATGTACAACTGCTGTACGCTCGGCGCGGCCCGAACTACGTACATTGCGATTGATCCTTCACGTGAGATAGTGACGATGGGCCTGATTTTACTGGTTTCTGCGGTCAAAACGCGGAAAACCCCGCCGTCGCTATCGGGCCGAAACTCGCGACGGCGGGGCACTTCCGAAGAAAGGAGAAAACTTCCGATGAAAATCAGTTTCAAGCGGAAGCGCGGCGGGTTCAGCCTCCGAGTGCGAATCGGAAATCTAAGGCTTGGCGTTGACTTCCCATCTTCAGTGGCCTGAGGCCACTGTGAACACAAGCTCGGGGGCCTACGGGCACCATACCCAGCCCCCAGCTATTTCACCAGTATACTCCGTAACTCGTTGACGCGTAAAGTGATGTTCCTTGGGGAAATATCGCTGCACTTATTGACACCAGCCAGTCGATTGGCGTGCGCACAGGAAACTGGCTATCGCTGAAGCAGGCTCCAGGCGCTCCTCACGCCGGATATCACCGCGACCAGGGGTCTGCGCGACCGCCTCTCATCCAGTGCTCCTAGGCTGTGCGCTACCTCGGTCGGAAGTGGCGGCGCTTACGATGGGGCCGGGTGAGGACTCAACCCGCGGGCTGATTTCCCTCGACTTCCACGGGCTCAATCAAGGCCAACATGGGCGCCTCGCCTCTCGCTATAGCCAATACCCCACAGCGCGTGGCCGAGGATTAGGTAATCTAACATATACGCGTGCGAGTCCCTAATTCTATTCCCGAGCAGGGTCAGCTCGCTGTGGTCCGGCAGCGGCGATACGTAGTAACCGATGTGCGCCAGGGCGCGACCGGTGCGCAGCTTCTCGAACGGCCCCAGCATCTGGTCAGCCTCACCTCCATCGAGGACGATGCACTGGGCGAAGAACTGCAGGTCATCTGGGAGATCGAGCCGGGTGCCCATGCATTCGAGAAAATGGAGCTGCCCGAACCAACGGGTTTTGACCATCCAGCCCACCTCGAAGCGTTCCTCGACGCCGTCCGTTGGGGCGCCGCCTCCATCGCGGACACCCGCCAGCTTCAGTCGCCGTTCCGAAGCCGCATCGAAACCGAGAGCTATCAGCTCGACCCGGTAGTCCGCGCCATTCAAATGCCCAGAGTCAACCTGCTCATCGCAGACGATGTTGGCCTTGGCAAGACCATCGAGTCCGGCCTGGTCGTCCTGGAGTTGATGCTCCGCCACCGCGCCAATCGTGTGGTGGTAGTCTGTCCGTCGTCGCTGCAAATCAAGTGGCGCGATGAAATGCTGGAGAAGTTCGGCCTGGAATTCGTCATCGTCGATAGTGCGCTCATTAAGCGGCTCCGGCGCGAACGCGGCCTCTACGCCAACCCGTGGACCCATTTCCCGCGCCTCATCACCTCCATGGACTATCTGAAGCGCGAGTACCCCCTGCGCGTCTTCCGCGAAGCCGTCGCCCACGCCGGCGCCAGGCCCAGCCTGCGCGATTTCGACATCCTCATTGTCGATGAAGCCCACAATGTCGCACCCAGCGGCACCGGCAATTTCGCGCTTGACTCCCAGCGTACCCAGGCCCTCCGCGAGATCGGCAAGCACTTCGAGCATAAGCTGTTCCTCACTGCTACACCCCACAACGGATACAAGGAGAGCTTTTCAGCGCTCCTGGAACTGCTCGACGACCAGCGCTTCGCGCGTAGCGTCGCCCCCGACCCTGCTCAACTCCGCGCTGTTATGGTGCGGCGCCTCAAGAGCGAAATCAGGAATTGGGACGGCACGGACAAGTTCCCCCGACGCACTCTGGAGCATATTCCAGTCGAGTACAGCGGGGAGGAAAAGCGAATCCACGCGCTGATGACTGAATATGCACGGCTCCGCGCCGAAGCGTACCGCGACAACTCCGAGCGGTTCGCCACAGAGTTCGTGCTCAAACTCCTCAAGAAGCGCCTGTTCTCCTCACCGCAGGCGTTCCTGAACACCCTCAACCGTCATCGGGCATCACTGCGGAAATCAGCGCGGTACGCGACCCTCACCCACTCCGCCGGCGCGCTGGCCCGCATTTTCGATCAGGCCGAAGAGGATTACGCGGACGAAACCGAACAGCAGGAAGCGGAGATCGAGGCCCTCGAAGCCGCCGCGCGGGCTTTCCGCCCGTGCTCCGCGGCCGAGACGCAGATCCTCAACGAACTCGCAAGCTGGGCAGAGAGGGCGGCTGCACAACTCGATAGCAAAGCTGCACGGCTTTTGGTCTGGTTGGAATCCGTCGTCAAGCCCAGCGGCCACTGGAACCGAGAGCGTGTCATCATCTTCACCGAATACCGCGACACCCAGAAGTGGCTTCACGACCACCTGGCGACGCGCGGTTTCAAGGAGGGTGGACGCCTGGAGATGCTTTACGGCGCGCAGGACTCCGAAGATCGCGAACGCATAAAAGCGGCCTTCCAGTTCGACCCGAAGGATTCTCCGGTGCGCATCTTGCTCGCCACCGACGCCGCCAGCGAGGGCATCGATCTCCAGCGCCATTGCCACCGCCTCATCCATTACGAGATCCCCTGGAATCCCAACCGCCTGGAACAGCGCAACGGTCGCATTGACCGCCACGGTCAGCGTGCCGCCGAGGTGAACGTCTACCATTTCGTCGCCTCGGGCTTTCGCGAAGACGCCGAGTTCGCCGAAGGCTCCGGTAGCTCCCTCGCCGCCGATCTCGAATTCCTCTATCGCGCGGCCCGCAAGGTGCAGCAGATCCGCGAAGACCTGGGAAAAGTCGGCCCCGTCATCGCTGAGCAAGTCGAGGAAGCCATGCTCGGCAAACGACGCCGGCTCGACACCGCGCGGGCCGAGCGGGAGAACGAGCCTGTAAAGCGGCTACTCCGGTTTGAGCAAAACATCCGCGAACTCTCCCGCCGCCACGCCGAGCAGCTCAACGAGACACGCCGCGACCTTCACCTCACTGCTACCAACATAGAGTCCGTCGTCCACATCGCGCTCGATCTCGCCCGCCAGCCCCGTCTCGTTCCGGTCGTGCTAGAAGACATCCCGCGCGCATTTGAAGTGCCCCGTTTTGCCGACCCGTCCTGGCAACCGTGCCTAATCGGCCTGATCCATCCGCACACCGGCAAGCAGCGACCCATCACATTCGATCCCGATGCTGCCGCCGGCCGTGACGACGTGGTGCTGGCCCACCTCAATCACCGGCTCGTCCAGCGCTGCCTGCGCCTGCTGCGTGCGGAGGTGTGGACGCCCGCCGACCGCCAGAAGATCCACCGTGTTACGGCCCGCGTGGTTCCGCGTGGGGCGTTGCGCGCTCCTGCCGTGCTGGCGCACGCCCGTCTGACCGTGGTTTCGAGCGATAGTCATCGTCTTCACGAAGAAGTGATCACTGCGGGCGGGGTTATCCAGGAGGGTCGCCTCGAACGATGGAACGTCAGTCAAGTCGGCGAATTCCTCGCCATCGCGACTGACGCCGAGCCACCCGAATCCATCCGACTCCGTCTCGCTGCCATGTGGCCACAACTCACCCGGCCTCTCGTCGCTGCACTCGACGCCCGCGGCCGCGACCGCACCGATTCCATTCGCAAACAGCTCGCCGACCGTGCCGGGGATGAAGCCGCGAAGATCACTGCCGTTCTCGGCGAACTGGAAGCCGCCATCCGCGGCGAACTCCAGCGCGCGCCAGATCCGCAGCTTTCCCTGTTCACGGAAGCCGAGCGCGAACAGGATCAACGCAATCATGATTTCCTGGCTGCCCGCCTATCCGAATTGCCGGCGGAGCTGGCCCGCGAGACCGACGCCATCCGGCATCGCTATGCCGACCCGCAGCCGCGCCTCTTCCCGGTGGCCGTCACGTTCCTGGTGCCGGAGGGACTTGCCTGATGTCAGCCGCCAGCGAGTACGCGGAACTGCTAAAGCTGATCGAGGTTTCCGGCCCGTTCCTTAGCTTTCCCATCTTCAAAGAGGTGTTCCCGCAAGGCTTGGTCAAGGATTCGCCCGACCTGACCCGCGAACTCCGCGAACTGTACGACGAATGGCGCGAGGCCCGCGCACACACTCAAGGGACAGTCAGCCCGGCACAGCGCGAATGGTTGCGCGCCGTATTTACGACTCTGCTGGGCTGGCCCGCCGAGTGGCTTGCCGAACACAACGCCATCCCCCAGAACCTTTCGCACTTCGTTGCCCAACACCACGAAACCCTACGCCCGGATGCGGCGCTCCTCGAAGGCGGGAAACCGCGCCTCCTCATCAGCCTCCTCGCCCCCGCGCAGCAGCCAGACCGCCGGCCGCCTTATACCACCTGGAACGCCACCTGCGCCACGCGAATGGCCGAGTTGCTGCGCGCCACCAAAGTCCCCCTCGGCTTGGTCACCAATGGCGAGCACTTCACGTTGGTCTACGCCGAACCGGACAAGCCCACCGGCTTTGCCGACTTCCATGCAGAGTTGTGGTTCGACGAGCGCCTCACCCTGCGGGCCTTCCGCGACTTTCTTTCCGCCGACGCGCTCTTCAATCGCCCGCCCGAGCAGACGCTCGATTGGCTGTACCGGCGCAGCCTGGAGAACCAGCAGGAAGTCTCGACTACCCTCGGCCGCCAAGTGCGCCGTGCGGTGGAGATGTTCGTGGCCGCGCTCGACCGCGCCGACCGCGAGAGCGGCCGCACTCTTCTAGGCGACCTCACCGGAGAGCATATATACGAAGCAGCGCTCTCTTTAATGATGCGGCTGGTGTTTCTCTTCTTCGCCGAAGAGCGCGACCTGCTGCCCATCACCAACCCCGTATATCGCGAGAACTACGCGGTCTCGACACTACACGATCAGCTTCGCGAGGCTGCCGACCGCCTGGGCGAAGAAGTGCTCGAACGGCGCTACGATGCTTTCCCCCGTCTGCTCGCGACCTTTCGCGCTGTGCACGGTGGCATCGCGCACGATCTCACCGCGCTCCCAGCCTACGGTGGCGACCTCTTCGACCCAGGCCGCTTCGCGTTCCTCGAAGGCCGCGCGGCTGGCTCCGATTGGCGCACGGCTCCTGCCCAGCCGTGCCCCATACACAATCGCACGGTGCTCCATCTATTGGAAGCGCTGCAATTCCTCGAAATGAAGGTGCCTGGCGGCGGTCGGGAGACAAGGCGCCTAAGCTTTCACGCGCTCGACATCGAACAGATCGGCCACGTCTACGAAGGCTTGCTCGACCACACCGCCCGCCGCGCCACGGAAACCGTTCTCGGACTCGACGGCAAGGAAGCGCCGGAGATTCTCCTCTCTGAACTCAACCGCCGCCGCCAGCAGGCGGATTTCGTAGATTGGCTCGCCGATGAAACCGGCCGTAGCGAAAAGGCCATCGAAAAGGCGTTGGCATTGGCTTCGGTCAGTGATCCGCTCCGCTGGCCCGAATGGGAGCAGGTGGCGCCTTTCGCCGGCCTGGTGCGCCGCGACGACAACGGCGACCCGTACGTGATTCCCGCCGGCAGCCTGTACGTCACGGCCGGCGCGGCTCGCCGCCAGACTGGGACACAGTACACACCGCGCTCGCTTACCGAATCCGTGGTGGAGCATGCACTCGCGCCGCTGGTGTATACCGGCCCTGCCGAAGGCCAGCCGCCGGAAGAATGGCTTCTCAAGCCTGCCGGGCAGATTCTCGATTTAAAGATCTGCGACTTCGCCTGCGGGTCGGCGGCGTTCCTGGTGGCCGCCGCCCGCTATCTTTCGGCATGCCTGCTGGAGGCGTGGGAAGCGGCCCAGCGCGAGCACGGCGCGAACGTGCAAATCACTCCCTACGGCCACCCTTCGCTCGGCGGACCGGATGAGGAACTGATCCCATCGAACCCGGAGGAGCGCGGCCTATTCGCGCTGCGCATCGTGGTGGAGCGTTGCCTGTACGGAGTGGATCGCAATCCGCTGGCGGTGGAGATGGCCAAGCTCTCGCTCTGGTTGCTGACGCTCCAGCGCAATCGTCCGTTTACATTTCTGGACCACGCCATCCGTTGCGGCGATTCGCTGCTGGGGATGGACCTCAAGCAGCTTTCCACCTGGAGCCTCTCGGGCGAGGGCAGGCAAAGCGTCCTTTTCGACGACGACCTGAGCTTCGCCGCCGACAAGCGCGAGGGTCTCATGAAGATGCAGTACCGGCCCGGTGACCAGCGGCGGTTGCTCGACGCGGCGCTCGCCAAAACGCGCCGGCTCCGCGCCGCGGCGGACCGGCTGATTGCGACGGCGTTCGAGGCCAACCCCGAAGCCTCCGCAGCCGCCGTCTCGATGGGGCTGGAGGAGCAGGAGGTCGAGGCGCAGGAGATTCTCGAAGGAAAACGCCCGTTTCATTGGCCGCTGGAATTCCCTGAGGTCTTCCTCCACGGCACCGGCTTCGATGCGATTATCGGCAACCCACCGTTCATGGCTGGAACCTCGATAAGCACTAATCTCGGTCTCGATTACAAGGCGTACCTGACGCAAAAGTGGCCTCATTTCGAGAGCCGGGCAGACCTGTGCGTCACGTTCTTGCTTCGGGCGTCCGAAATCTGCAAAGCGGGTGGCGTGATCGGTCTGGTCGCCTGTAATACGGTATGCCAAACCGACAGCCGGATGTCTGGACTCGCACACCTTATTGAGAGCGGCTGGAAAATCTTCCGTGCCGTAAAATCAATGAAATGGCCTGGGGCGGCTAAGGTCTACGTTTCCGTCGTATGTTTGCATAGAGGCCTCTGGTCTGGGCCCCGCTATCTCGATCACTCGGAATGTTCCGAAATCAACTCATTCCTCGATCCAACGGGGCACCGGCCACCACCGTCAAGGCTCGCTGCCAGTGCTGAACGAGCACACACAGGGACAAAGGTGTACGGCGATGGTTTCGTCCTGTCGAAAGCAGAGGGTGCAGAACTGCTTCGAGACCAGCTCTATCGCGAAGTCGTAAAGCCGTATCTCATCGGCAAGGAAATAAACGAAGACCCCGCCTGCGAGCCATCCAGGTTCGTAATCGACTTCACTGGAATGACTGAGCAGGAAGCAAGGAACTTCCCACTGGCGTGGAAGATCCTTGAGGACCGCGTTAGGGTCCCACGTCAAGCCGCGCCCGAGAAGCGGATGCGGGAGGTCTGGTGGCAATTCCAGCGGCCGCGGGTCGATTTATATACGGCATTGAGTGAACTCGGGATTGCCTGGGTCATAGCCGCCACAAGCGACACCGTCGCTTTCGTCGGCTTGCCGTTTTCAGCGTCATCGCCATTTGTTTTGTCCCATGCCGTGAACGTGCTCACGTTGAGGAGCGTAGGTGAGTTTGGCGTTCTTCAGAGTTCGACCCACCTGACCTGGGCACGTTTATATGGCTCCTCTCTGAAACAGGATTTCCGATACACGACCACCGATTGTCTGGAAACATTTCCCTTCCCGGACTGTGCAAGCGGGGTGGACGAAGTGGCCCAACGCTACCACGATCTGCGCTCGCGCATTATGGCCGCCGAGCGGCTTGGGCTAACTGCTCTCTACGACCGGTTCCACGATCCGGCCAACCTTGATGCCGGTATCGCTGAGCTGCGGGAACGTCAGGTCGAAATGGAACGCGCAGTCGCGGAAGCTTACGGCTGGCATTTCCCACTCAGACAAGGCTTCCACGAAACCAAGCAAGGTGTCCGTTACACCATATCTGAACCAGCACGCCTGGAACTCCTCGACCGGCTCCTGGCGTTGAATCATGAACGCTACGCGCAGGAACAAGCCGCAGTGCAGGCCGCGCCGCGCCCCAAACCGAAGCCGCGAAAGCGCGCGCCACAGCAATCTGGTCTATTCTGAGGAATCCAAGCTATGTCCACCGCGCCCATCCGCCAGGAATTCGAGGATCTGATCCGCCGCGACCTGCTAGGCCCGGCGGGTGGCGAGCAGGAGATCGTTACCGAACAGAGCGTTCGCAACCGCTACCTACTGGGCATGCTTGCCCCACTCAAGGTCACTGAAGGCGACGAAGAACCCTTCGATGAACTGGCCGACGATACGGAAGACAACTCGGAAGAGGGCACTGCGGAACCCTCGACACCAGTGAAGCGCGGCGCGACGCCATCTACCTTCGGTCTGAGTTTCTGCCTGGACCTGGCGGAAACAGAGTTCGAAGCCGACGCTCGGTGGGGCCAATACTTGCGTGAGGCGGACGCCGAAGGCAAGAACGTCTGGAAGCGGCATCCACGTGGAGGAAGCCGGACCGTGCTGCTGCGCGAGCGCAATCTGCCCGCCTGGGCGCCAGATGCGGAGACACCGAATGTATCGGTACGCGGGCGTGTGCGCCGGCGCCCCGACCACTGGAGCGTCACGCTCTTCCTCTCGAACGAGCAGGAAGAAGACCGCCCACGCGACATGTATTGGCTATTCCAGGCGGAACTGGAGGTGCGCGGACGATTTGCGCGGCGGGCTGGCCAAGGCCACGTTTCTACGCTGGACGCGGCTTCGCGTCTGGAGGATCGCACCAACGAAATGCTGTACCGCCGGGAGGTGGAGTTCGCCCGCGGCCATGGTGCCAGCGTAGAGTGCGAACCCACCGAGGGACGCTGGGACTATGCAGTGCTGATCCGCACGGCGGCCATGCCGCGAGTCGTGGTGCGGACGGTCCAGCAGCGGGAGGTCCCGAAGCTGGTCACCGACATGAAGGAACTGGCCGAAGCCTCGGACGGCGATCTTGCGGTCAAGCTGCGGCCACTCACGCAAGAGTATGCCGGGTGGATCGCGGAACTCGACGGCCGGCGCGCGGCGGAGGCGGATCTGCTCGATTATGCGGATGCGTCCGAGAAGGTTGTGGAGCGCGCGCGGGAAGTGCTGCAAAGGCTTGAAGAGGGAATCGCGCTCCTGGAAACGAACGCCGACGCACGAGAGGCGTTTCGCTTCGCCAACCACGCCATGTGGCAGCAGCGCGTGCGGTCGGTGTGGATCGATGCGCGGAAGACCGAGGCGGTACGGCAACTGGACGAAGTGGACATTCCCAGGAACCGCAGTTGGCGCGCATTCCAGTTGGCTTTCATTCTGATCAACCTGCCGGGGTTGACCAGCCTGGACCACCCGGATCGCGGCGCCGGTCCTTTTGCCGGCGCGGATCTGCTGTGGTTCCCAACCGGCGGCGGCAAGACGGAGGCTTACCTCGGACTGGCGGCTTACACTCTGGCCATCCGGCGATTGCAGAAGAGCGTGGGCGGCCGCGACGGCGAAAACGGCGTGGCGGTGCTGATGCGTTACACGCTGCGGCTGCTTACGCTTCAGCAGTTCCAGCGCGCTGCCACGCTGATGTGCGCTTGCGAGCAGACCCGGCTGGGCAACACTGCCCGGTGGGGCGAAACGCCATTCCGGCTGGGCTTGTGGGTGGGACGTAAAACCACGCCGAACCGAACCAGCCAATCGGCAGAAGTGGTGGAAGCGCTGCGGAGCGGGCGTAGGCCGGTGTTCGGAGTGGGGTCGCCGCACCAGTTTCAGGCCTGCCCGTGGTGTGGCGCGGCGATCAACCCCGGACAACACATCACGGTGGAGCACTATCCGGCGGGGCGGGCGCGCACCCTGATCTATTGCGGCGATACGCTGGGCCAATGCGAGTATTCACGGCGCAAATCGCCAGACGAAGGTCTGCCGTTGCTGGTGGTGGATGAAGAAATATACCGGCGGCCGCCTTCAATGCTGATCGCGACGGTGGATAAGTTCGCGCAGATGGCTTGGCAAGGAGCGGTACAGACGCTGTTCGGGCAGGTGACCGGCTATTGCCCGCGGCATGGATTCCGTTCGCCGGAACTGGAAGACACCAACTCGCACCAAGCGGCTGGGAAGTTCGCTGCGATTCAGACGCGGCCGCACGCGCTACTGCGCCCTCCTGACCTGATCATTCAGGATGAGTTGCACCTCATCAGCGGTCCGCTCGGCAGCCTCGTGGGGATTTATGAGGGCGCGGTGGATCAGCTCGCCACGTGGGAGGTAGACGGCAAGAAGGTACGGCCCAAGGTGATTGCATCGACGGCTACCGTTAGGCGCGCACAGGCCCAGGTCGCGGCGCTGTTCAACCGGCAGGTGCGCGTGTTTCCGCCCCCTGGACTGGAAGCCGGTGCCAACTTCTTTTCCCGCGAGTTGCCGGTAAGCGATGCTGCGCCGGGACGCTTGTACGTGGGCGCATGCGCGCCGGGGCGGCGGCTGAAGGCAGCGCTGATCCGTGTCTATGTGGCGGCGCTCGCCGCGGGGCAGACGCTGTACGAGAAATACGGCGAGGCTGCCGACGGGTTTATGACGGCGGTGGGCTACTTCAGCTCGTTGCGGGAACTGGGAGGCATGCGTCGGCTAGTGGATGACGACGTTCGGTCGCGCCTCACGCAGGTAGATGCGCGCGGGTTGAAGAAGCGGAATCTGCGGCTGCCGCACGCCGTGGAGGAGTTGACCTCGCGCAAGTCGGCCACGGAGATTCCGGAGGTCCTGGAGCGTATGAAGTGCAGGTTCCCGCCGCCGGGGCAGACGGCGCCGAAGCCACCTATCGACGTGCTGCTGGCAACGAACATGCTTTCAGTGGGCGTAGACGTGGGCCGATTGGGGCTGATGATCGTGGCTGGACAGCCGAAGGCCACTTCGGAGTACATTCAAGCGACGAGCCGTGTTGGGCGCGCGACGCCGGGCCTTGTGATCACGGTCGCCAACTGGGCGCGGCCACGCGACCTGTCGCATTTTGAGAGTTTCTGCCACTATCACGCCACGTTCTACAGACAAGTGGAGGCTCTGAGCGTTACGCCGTACTCGACCGGCGCGATGGATCGCGCTTTGACTGGTGTACTGGTGAGTGCTATCCGCCAAGCAGGCGCCGATTATAACCGCAACGATAGCGCCCAACAGATGCACCCGGCGAATCCGGTAGTGCAGAGCGCAATGGCGGCGCTTCCGGTACGCGCCGCGGAAGCCGGCACTGGCGGCGCAGCGCTCCAGGATTTCGTGCAGGCCGCCCTCCAGCAGCGCCTTGACCACTGGCGTGATCGCGCCGCAGGGATGACGGGCGGAGCCCGACTGGGCTACAACGATGGCCGCGACGGCGTCACCAGGGGGTTGCTCGAAATGCCTGGAGCAGCCGCGTGGACTGAGTTCACAGTGCTGAATTCCCTGCGCGACGTGGAGCCGGAGGCCGCTCTCATGTTCAACGACAGCGGTATGGATGGTGGTGAGGCGGGCCAATGAGCGGACAAAATGTCGGGGCGGTCCGGCCCACTCAGCTAATCTACACGTATGGCGTCGGCTCAACAGTTGATCTGCCGCAGTTTTCCGCTATGGTGATGGGGCTGGACGATTGGCCCGCCGCGCAGATGGAGGAGGTCCGCGAGGACCGCCTGCTCCGAGTGGTGCGGCAAGTCCTGGGCGCTCAGGTGCGGCAACTCAAGTCGGCGCCTTTGCGCGAAGACAATGTGCCCGGACCTTTGTTTCGGAATTCACTGGAATACGGAGTGCCGGTTGCGGCGTTTCCGCGCTGGCTGGTGTGCACGCAGTGCAGACTGTTGGCGCCGATTCGTTCCGGGCTATACGAGTTTCGCTACGACTCGACCCGGCCGGAACGTTCGCGGTTTATTCATAGGAACTGCCCGCGTCTGGCAACGGCTACTGCGATTCCCGCCCGCTTCCTGGTCGCCTGCGAAAACGGCCATATCGACGATTTTCCGTGGAGCGAGTACCTTCACGGCGGCGCGAGCGCCTGTCCCGGTCCGCTGGAACTGCGCGACGTGGGCGCCAGCGGCGAGGCGGCCGACGTCATGCTGATGTGCCGGGCGTGCCAGAAGCGCAAGCCTCTGGCCCCAGCGTTTTCCGAAGACGGTAAAAATGACCTGCCGCCGTGTCGTGGGCGACATCCGCATCTTCGAGTAGCGCCGTTCGATGAATGCCACTCGCTGGCACTGCCCATCACTCTGGGAGCAACCAATATGTGGTTTGCGCGGACGCTCTCGGCGCTGTCGATACCGTCGTCAACCGACGCGCTGGATCAGTTGGTGGAGCAGGATCTGCCTTCCCTGTTCGAAGACGTGGAATCGGAGCGCGATGTTAAACTCGCACGCAAGGGCCATGCGCGCTACGACCCATACGCCGACGCGCAGATCTGGACCGCGATCCAGCGTTTGCGGCTACAGGACGTCGCGGCTCCGTTAACTCCCAAAGATCTGAAGCCACCGGAGTGGAGGCTCTTTTCCAGGCCAGACCCAGCGAAAAACAGTGCCAACCTGCGCATCCGCGTGACGCCGCCGCCGGTGAAGTACTCGGAGTGGATAGATAGCGTGGTCCTCATCGAGCGCCTGCGGGAGGTACAGGCACTGGCTGGTTTCTCGCGGCTAGAGCCGGCGGGTGATGACTCGACCGCCAAATTGGTCCTGCTGCGGCGCGGTCCGGCCGATTGGGTGCCCGCGGCTGAGGTGCGGGGCGAAGGTCTGTTTCTGCGGCTCTCGGAAACGAAGGTATCGAAGTGGCTGGTGGGAGGCCGCGCGCTTGAAGCGCAGTTCTTCAGCGCGCACCGGCGTTGGCGGGCGCAGAGGGGCCTAGAGCCTTCGGTGGGGTTCCCGGGCCTGCGCTATGTGTTGCTGCATTCGCTGGCGCACGCATTGATCCGCCAGTTCTCGGTCGAGTGCGGCTATGCAGCCGCCAGCTTGCGCGAGCGCATCTACTCCTCAACGCCGGATGAGGAGGAATCGATGGCCGGTATCCTGATCTATACGGCCGCACCCGATAGCGAGGGCACACTGGGTGGGTTGGTGACGTTGGGAGAGACGGCAAACCTGGAGCAGCATTTGGACCAAGCTCTGGAGGGGCTGGAGATTTGCTCGTCCGACCCGTTGTGCGCGGAAACGCAGCCCGAGCAGGCGTTCATGTCGCTGCACGGTGCCGCCTGCCACAACTGCCTCTTCCTTCCCGAGACTTCGTGCGAGCGCGGCAACCGCTATTTGGATCGCACGGTGTTGTTTCCGACCATGGAGTGCGCCGCGTTTGCTTTTTTTACCCCAACGACGGCCTGACAATCCCTCCCTGATACTCGGACACTAATTACTAATGCGGCGGCGAAACTCTTCACTGATGCCTGCGCACGCCAGCGATCAGCCCCTATCTGGCTGTGGCTGAGACACCGGCGGGGCGTGAATCAGCCCATCGGAGTTCCGCGAGGCGAACTGGCCGCAGAATCAATTACTCACAAACTGTCCTTGCCGTCCACGCAGCCCGTTGAAGGCATTCTCTGCTCACGCACAAAGACCCGCTTGGCCTGACGCGCGGTTTCCGCTCGGTGCAGGACGGCTATTTGTTCGGTACGCGGCGGGGCGTTGGACTTGCAGGGGGACGTCCAGGCGTTTGCATACCGCGGACGGCGAGCGCTTCGAGCGCTTGAACGGCTTGATCCATTGCATCGTGCTGAACCCTCAATCGCCTCGTTAGCTTCTGAATTTCGAGCATTCGACGGGCTGCATCGATGTTCCCGCGACTTCCGGCTTTCCGTGCGCGCTTGGTTTCCACATCCACGGCGCCGCCGTCCTCCAGCCCGGACAGCAGCTCCGACAGGGTCACCCCAAGCGCGCCAGCGATCTTCGAGAGATTTCCGAAACTGATGTTTTTCTCGCCGCGCTCGATTTGGCCGATGTAGGTTCGGTGGAGTCCGCTTATGTGGGCGAATTCTTCCTGCGACCAGTTCTTGGCCGAACGAAGATCGTGGACCCGCTTGCCCAAAAGTATTAAGTCGTTCACCTACCAAGAGTGTGGAAGCTGCGACGGCCCCGCCACTACAGCCTGCAAATAGCACCGCCTTTAGATACCAATTGATGTACGATGTACGAGAAGGGCTGGCGACGCCCGGCGGACCCCGGCGAGAACGGCCTGAGAAGGAACACTGCGTGCCTGAAGACCCAATGGATCATCCTCCAGGACACACGCCCTGCGGCTCACTCGCTGGGTTGTCGATGGGCAAGCTTATCTCCGATATCTTCGATGACGCTCTATCCGAGGCGCTGGCGGCGGCCGCGGCGCACATCACCACCCGCGGCGACGCTTACCAAACCTTCGAGGCGCGCTACCTGGCGACCAAGGGCTTTCAGACGCTCGCCGGCGACATCGACGCAATCACGATTGATCGTGTAGCGCACGCCGTCGCAGAGGCTTACCAGAACGGCGCAAATTATCAGGGCATCGTGGACACCATCCGCAGCGTCCTTCCGGACTTCTCGGAGTACAGGCTGAGGGTGATCGTGCAAACCGAACTCAACCAGGCATATAGCGCCGGGATGATGGAGTTCGGCCGGGACGCGGGTGCCACGCTCAAAGCATGGGTGACGACCAGCGCGGAGCCGTGCGAGCTATGCGTGACGAACGAGAAAGCCGGGCGCATTCCGTTAGACCAGCGATTCCCGAGCGGCCACCGATACCCCTGTGGGCACGATGGATGTTCTTGTGACCTGGAGGTTCACGCGTTCACGCGGACGGAGCGCATGAGCCGTCCCCCAACAGCGCGAGCAAGGGCTGAAACAACATGAAACACCTATTACGACGTTTGACGGTCTGCATGGCATTTGCAGGTATCGTCACTGCTGGCGGTGGCCAGCAAGATGAGCCGGCAGCGAAGTTGCCTGAACCGGAGTTCTCGAATGTCTTTTTCAGGCTGATGGACGGAAAACTGATTCCGTTGGAGCGTCAACTGGCGACGTTCCATGTGCACGGTGGCGGCTTCATCGTACACGATATCTCCGGCGTAGGAGAAGTGACTGGACCGCGATCACCCGTAAGATTCCAACACGCGGATAAGTTTGACTTAGTTGTAAAGTGTCCAGCGGTGCTGGCTGCTGGGGATGACCCGGATACGGTCTACCATCTGCGGGTACTGGACTCCAAGAGTCATACGCGGGAGTGGCTTTTCGCGTCTGGGCGGGCCGTGGGCGGTATTCACGCTGATGTGAAAAGCCGCTTAGGGGAGGGGCTATTGCCGGTGAAATGGTCTAAATATGCGGGCAGTTCGCTAAGCATGACCACTGGAGCGTTGCCAGCCGGTGAGTACGTAGTCGGACAGGCTCAACAGGGGCAGGGCCGAAGTCTGACTGTGTTCTGTTTCGGCGTAGACTAATTCAGGATGCAAACATCGTGCAGGTCGGAGCGGGGGAAACATGACGCAGAACCCGGTTGCGCACCTGCAAAATGGATGGATCGGACCGCAGTAAAAGAGCGGGCCATGGATCGACTCAGCGAGCAAAAACCAATGTCCCTCCACAAACGCGGCGGGGTTTACTTGGTACGAATTTCGATTCAACGGCGAACACATCCTGGAAAGCACGCACAACCAGCAACCAGCCGGTACTCTGAGTGGGCAACAAACGGGTGCGCATTGCTCAGGACCAGTGAGCAGTCAACGACCGTGGCGCGACGGCTGCCCGCCTTGTGGCAGTTTCACTAGTAATCTTACTTTCCGAGGGCACTAAAGGAGGCCCACACAAAATGCCTACGAGATTCCGAATCATCTCGATCACGCTCACGTCTATGCTGGCAGTTCACGTCTGCTCCGCCGCCGGCCCCACCACACAGGCAATCGCTCTCTTGCGATGGTATTCCGCAAATCAAACGACGCACATCGCCGTAGGAAAGACACCATACGGTGTGGCGTTTGATGGGTCGAACATTTGGGTCGCCAACTCGTACAGCAATACCGTCACGAAGCTGAGGGCCAGCGACGATGCCGTCCTCGGCAACTTCGTCACCGGGAACTATCCCTTCTTCATGGCATATGACGGCGCGAACATGTGGATTTCCAACTCCGGCGATAACACCGTAAGCAAGATGCGGGCCAGCGACGGTACCATCCTGGGCACCTTTCCGGTGGGTGGCAATCCGCACGGCGTAGTTTTCGATGGGGCCAATATCTGGGTGGCCAATTATGATACCCAAAACGTAACGAAGCTTCGGGCCAGCGACGGCACGAACCTGGGAACTTTTGCCGTGCCGAGTGTGCCAACCACACTTGCGTTTGATGGCGCAAACATCTGGGCGCCCAACCTCAACAGCGCCGAAATCACCAAACTCCGCGCCAGTGACGGCGCGGTGCTTGGGACATTTACCGTGGGCAACGGCCCCCAAGGCGTGGCGTTTGACGGGACAAACATCTGGGTTACGAACGTAGGAGACAATACTGCAACCAAGCTCCGGGCGAGCGATGGCGCAAATCTGGGGACATTCAGCGTCGGTACGAGCCCTTACTGCCTTGCATTCGATGGAAGCAACATTTGGGTTGGCAACCAGGGCAGCAACAATGTGACGAAGCTGAGGGCCAGTGACGGTGCAAATCTCGGGACATTCCGGGCCGGCAACGGGCCGCTTGGCGTCGCATTCGATGGGGCGAACATCTGGGTCGTCAACACTGCCGGCAACAGCGTGTCCAAGCTATGAGCCTGCAAGACCACGGCGTGCTAGTCTCTGGAATCAACCCTGGGAGGCACGCGGACACGCTTGGATGCTTCGGAATACGAGTTGCGAACCGCCAGACTTCCGCATGGCTTTGTGCTTGCTGCCCGGCGGCTGGCCTGAAGCCGAGGATCATAGCTTCCCCCTGGTCGCGGCCACATTGGCGACGTTGGGCTTTGTGGCGCGCGCGCGGGCCACGGGTGGCAACACCGGCCGCGCTGCACGCCGTCGGCGCAACGTGGGCGAACGTGGCGCGACCGTTGGCGGCTTTGGGTGCGCGGCCAAGCTAAGTCTTTATCGTTTCAGTGCTGGCCGTGACGCGAGATGGGCGAAATGGGCGCTATGGAGCCGCGACGTGGTCACCCGGTGGTCACCCGGCCCGGTCCCAAGGGCCCCCGACGTTTCTCGCGCGGTCTGGGCGCTTGGGTTGCGCGGAATGGCGCTGAGCGGTGACGTTCGGCTGCGCAATCTGCCAGGAACTGGTGGAATCATCTTGAGGCGCTTCGTTGGGGGGGCACGTTCCTACGAACGGGACTTAGGCCGGCCTTTACTGATGGCACGCGGCTTTCGCACCAACAAAAGGGGTGGCGGCAGAGGGCCGTTGATCGTAAGGTCGGATAGCGGATACCCCCAATTGGTTCCCCCGATATTGCTCATCACAGCTTGGTCCACCGGGTGTAAACGAGCGTTTTCTTAAAGCGGTCTAACCGGCTCTGGTGCGCGGCCGGTCCCACCGGTCCCTTATTCGGCATTGGTAAGGTAATCGACCAAAAGACTAATCGTCTCTGCGTTAAAGTCTCGGATGCGACCGCTTAACTCGCTCCGTTCTTTGCGACGCGCCGGTCCACGCCTCTTGATTGCGCCTCTTATAAATCTGTAGGCGGACTGACTCAATACGTCCAACAACCAGACGAGGCCTACCGAAGAAACGAGAATGCCAATACTTCTTACGGTGGCATTGATTCTATCCGTTACCTCCTGCGAGAAAGGGCTCACGAAGGGCCTGTCGATCACCAGTTGCTCCAGTAAAACACCCACAAGGAGAAGAAGAGGACCGCCCCAAACCCAGAGGGCTCGCCGGATTTGTGCTGCTCGCCTCCATTCTCTCGATAACTGTTCCTTAATTCCGCTGATGTCATTCCCGCTAAGAGCTCTGCCGTTATGAAATGTGATGAAGAGCTCAGGTCTCGGACCGCCACGCGGAGACTCCGGTCTCGCATCACGGTGGCGGGACTCATCGTCCGGACGATGGCCGCAAGGGTGCAAGAAGCTATAACTGATATCGAGCCATTGAATTCGGCGTAATGTTCTTGGGAGCGGATATTGGCAGAGCCTTATTGGCGTTATAGCCTTTGTTTGCCTTTCGCGCCCATCCGATTTCCTTCTTGACCCACTTTGATTTGGAAGTATCGCAACACCAGCACAACGATTTGTGCGGAGGCTGAGAGTGCCGTTTTGAGGCTATCTTCCCAATCCGCGCCGGTTTCGATGCTGTCAGCCGCCCAGAACACACGTCGATCAGCCAGCCTCATCAGTGCTACAACGTCGCGAACACGGTTCTCATCCTTCTTGCTATAAGAAACGAACGCGTCGTACTGGTCGGGTTTCTGCTCCTGGTCTTCATTTCCTGGAATACTGTCTGGCATAAGTGGTCCAAACTGGCGTCGAATCATTCATCCTGGGGTCATCCCAGCGAGCATTCGACGCAGCCTGCTTTGAAGTTTAGCACCTCCTAGTCTTCGACTTTTGCCAGCCACAAATTAGCGCGTATCAGCGGCCGTTCGCAGCAGCAAGTGCCCGCACAGGCAAAGCTACATAGAGCTAGCGAGAACTCGTACTCACGAGCAATCCGGCGCGGTCCCCGAAACCGGACTGTGTCGCACGCGGTCCGAATACGGTTCTGGGAGCGCCGCTATTGCACGTTGTTCGTTGGCAGGCTCGGGCGGTTCCGCTGGTGGTACTCCTCCCACCGGCGCGCCGCGTCGTCGTACTGGCCGAGGATCGCGTGCGAGAGATGTCCGCCGTCACGCGAACCGGGGAGTGCCCTGCCGCGCCAACACGACCGGTAGCGATACGCCGATGTCCAGATTGGTCGTGGTTCACGGTACGGGGGACGACGGGTTGATTCGGGTCGCCGGCGGATCGGCCATTCCAGGGCGCGACTATGCCATGTCTGCTGCAACAAACGGGCAGTCAAAGCGGCCGGGATCAATGGACGGAAATCGCGGCCACGCGGTTGGCCGTCCGCTACTAAGGAGCGAGCCATCTAAGCTATTGAAACTAAAAGATATTAGAATCAATGCCCGAGCACGCGCTACGGTCCCGTGCTAACCTCGCGCAAACCTGCCAAGGAATGCGCCTGCCTGTCGTTGCCAGATCGCCCGTGCCGCCCGACGTGTTTTCAAACAGTTACCGCGCTTTGCCCCTGGTTGCCGTCCCGCTAGGCAGGTTCGAGCCCCGTCGTCCCCGCCATTCCTTTTCGATCAATCGCCTGGAAACGGCCCGCCCGGGCGGCCTGAGATGCCGCTACAGGCCGGGTGCCTGCCCCACTTTGCATCGCACGAAGATCACGTT
>Ga0224558_1000576_pt1 | contig 42780 bp, 43 predicted proteins | sample 714S32024metaG_FD_180682 | JGI IMG/M metagenome (GOLD analysis project Ga0224558, IMG submission 180682) | Peat soil microbial communities from Stordalen Mire, Sweden - 717 S3 20-24 | ecosystem: Environmental > Terrestrial > Soil > Wetlands > Peat | place: Sweden: Norrbotten County, Stordalen... | reverse complement strand
GATCCGAGGAGCCACCGCGATGGGGCGCTTGCATCCATTTAACAATGGCACAAGCCTGAGGATTTGTCCAGCCCCTTGTTTCTATACCCTGTGTTTATTGAGTTGCCCGCTGGTAAACACCGTCGCCAGTCGGCGAAGTTTTGGTGGTTTGCAGTGGGGGGACACCGTCGGCATCCACCCCAATTAACATCACCCTGACTCTAAACACCAACATCACCAGCCTCACCCTCGGCACGGGCGCGGTCAAATCGGAAGCCCCGCTGTCGATCGACGATCCCTCGCCTGACGCGGTCAATAACAGCAACGGCTTTTCATATAACGGACAGGTGCTTGGAACGCCTTACGTGGCAGCGGGGGCACCTGGTTCCGGCAACGTGTATCTGGCCGAACAGTCCTCCCCCGCCTCGGTCACATGGTCCGGCGAGCCGTTCGTCGCGCCGGGGCCGTCCGGGACACGCACCCTCCGCCTGACCAATCTTCGCGCCAATGCGACTGCGCTGCCGGTTCTTTCCGGCCTCTCCCCAGTCTTGGCCAGCGTCTCGGCCACCATCCCCATCGGCAATTCAAGCTCAATATATATTGCTTTTGGCGCCCAAGGCCTCACATTCAGTGCCAGCGTTGCGGGACCGGGCACCGCCAATTTGACGTTCAGCGAGGGTTTCGCTGGCGCATTTCGCGAACGGATCGTCCCTGCCACGAGTCCCTTCACCATGGCCCGCCAGGATATACCGGGCGAGGTTTACTTCAGTGAAAGCCAGTTCACTCCCTGCTTCACCTTTGGAAGCTGCTCTTCTCCCCCGGCCGGACGGATTGGGCTTGCCACTACCGGCACACTGCTTCTCGCGCGGATGACGAGGCTTGAGGCTACGGCTGCCTCCGTCAGCGCGCCGAATCGGCTCGTCTCGGAAACGGGCCTCATTGCGGCGTACCTGATTGTAGACGGCAAGCCGGCGGCCGGTGCGGGCAGTACTTCATTGTCAATCAGCGGCGGAAGCTTGAACGTCTTGTACGAGGTTACGGGGTCGGACGCGGGCGAGGGCACCCGCCCCACCTGTAATTGTCACTGTATGGGCCGGGACCGCTAAGGCCACGAACAGCCGATCACACCTCGTACTTGCGCAGAATCTCTTCCCAATATCCCTGCGCCTTCAGGATCAACTCCACCACCTCGCGCACCGCGCCGCTGCCGCCCGGCGCCGCCGTCACGTAATGCGCCTGCGCCTTCACCTCCGGCCGCGCATTGGCCGTAGCGATGGCCAGCCCGACGCGGTGCATGACCACCACGTCGGGCAGATCGTCGCCGATGTACGCTACCTGCTCTTTGGCCAGGCCCGCGTCGGCCATGATCTCTTCCAGGATGGGGATCTTCTCGATGTGCCCCTGGTACACGTAGCGGAACTTGCATTGCTTCGCGCGCTCCGCGGTGGCGGGCGAGACGCGCCCGCTGATCAGCCCGGTGGCAATTCCCTTCCAACTCATCCACTGCAGGCCGATGCCATCCTGCGAATCGAAGCCCTTGGTCTCCACCATATTGCCCGACGCATCCGGCACGTTAATCAACCTGCCGTCGGTCAGTACGCCATCCACATCCATCAATAGCAGACGGATCTTGGCAGCCCGTTGGATCGCTTCATTTGTCACTTGGTCGGATGTCCCCTCTTTGAGGCCTAGAATAGAAGTAACGGCCGGCAATGCTCGAGGAAGTCGCGAAAACTATAGCCCGTTATAGCATGTTTCAGCCGGACCAACGCGTGGGCGTGGCGGTCTCCGGCGGCGCCGACTCCGTGTGTTTGCTGCATGTTTTGCGCGATCTCGCACCGCGCTGGAATCTGCGCCTGACGGTGCTGCACCTGGATCACCAGCTTCGCGGCGATGAATCGCGCCAGGATGCCGCTTTCGTCCGCGATCTGGCAGCCGCGCTGGATCTGCCTTTCGAATTGCAGGAAACCGACGTGGCGGCGCGGTGCCGCGCAACGGGCGAGAATCTGGAACAGGCGGCGCGGGCGGCCCGCCTGGAATTCTTCCAGCGCCTCATCCAGGCCGGAACCGTCGATCGCATTGCCACGGGCCACACCCGCTCCGATCAGGCCGAAACCGTGCTCTTCCGTTTTCTGCGCGGCGCCGGGACCGCCGGACTGGCCGGCATCCGCCCGGTCACCGGCGATGGCATCGTGCGGCCGCTGCTCGAAATCGATCGCCCCGAGATCGAGCGGTATCTCGGCGAGCGGGGCATCGTCTGGCGCAACGATTCCACCAACGCCTCGACTGTCTTCGCCCGCAATCGCATCCGGCACGAACTGCTGCCGCAATTGACCCGCGACTGGAATCCCGCCATGGCCGAAACCCTGGCGCACACTGCCAATTGGGCTCAGGCCGAGGAGGCTTATTGGGAGGACGAACTGGCCCGCCTGGCGCCCGCCCACCTGATCTGCGAGCCGCCCGCCGTACTGCTGCAGGTCGACCGGCTGGCCACGCTTCCACTGGCTGTCATGCGCCGCTTGGTCCGTCGCGCCGTCGAATGGGCCAAGGGCGACCTGCGTGGCATCGGCTTCGAGCACCTGGCGGGAGTTCTGGAATTGGCCGCCTCGACTGAAGGCCACGGCCGCCTCCAGATCCCCGGACTGGATGTCTTTCGCTCGTTCGGCTGGCTGCGGCTGGCCCCTCCGGCAATGGATAACCTGGACAACCGCAACTACCGCCTCCCTCTACCGGTTCCCGGCGCCGTCCAGTTGCCCGGCCAAAAAACGGTACTACTAACGGAACTGTTTGAAAATACGAACGTAACGAAAACGTCAGATGACGTATATAATGGATGGGTGGGGTGTTTGGACTGGAATCGGATCTCCGGTTCCCTGGAAGTTCGGAACTGGCGGCCCGGCGATCGGTACCAACCAGTGGGGCATTCGGGGGCGGAGAAGATCAAGGTCCTGTTCCACCAGGGCCGCGTTCCGTTGTGGGAGCGCCGGCATTGGCCTGTTGTCACTATGAGTGAGGCGATCCTGTGGGCGCGCCGCTTCGGTCCGGCGGCCGGTTTCGCCGCCAGCCCAGGTTCGAGGCCGGTGCTGGGCATCCGGGAAACCGGAGGGTAACGTATTTGGAATCGAGTGGCATGTTTCGAACGTCTATGCTATTAGTGGCTGACCCCATGAGCGTGAGCGGTGGGAGGTTTCGTGAATTCTAACATCAAGACAGCAATCTTCTGGGTAGTTCTGATCTGCTTAATCGTGATTTTGTACACCGTCGTGAGCCGGACCAAGCATCCCGCTGAGGAGCAGATCGCCTTCACCGACTTCATCGATCAGGTCAAGGACAAGAAGATCAGGGACGTCAATATCGCCGGCAACGAAGTCCACGGCATGTATGTGGGCAGCACCGACAGAGGCCTACGCACCCTCATCCCCACCAACTATCCGGCCATTTACGATCTGCTGCAGCAGAACGGCGTCAAAGTCGAAATCAAGGACACCAACTCCAATCCATGGTTCTCGCTGCTGGTTCAGGCGTCGCCTTTCATCCTGCTGCTAGCGTTCTGGATCTTCATGATGCGGCAGATGCAGAGCGGCGGCAACAAGGCGCTTAGTTTCGGCAAGAGCCGCGCGCGCCTGCATTCCACGCAACAAAAGAAGGTGACATTTAAGGACGTGGCGGGCGTGGAGGAAGCCAAGGAGGAGTTGCAGGAAATCATCGAGTTTCTGCGCGAGCCGCAGAAGTTCCAAAAGCTGGGCGGACGCATTCCTAAAGGCGTGCTCCTGATCGGACCTCCGGGCACGGGCAAGACCCTGCTGGCGCGGGCCATCGCCGGCGAGGCCAGCGTGCCGTTCTTTTCCATCTCCGGTTCGGACTTCGTGGAGATGTTCGTGGGCGTGGGCGCCAGCCGCGTGCGCGATCTGTTCGAACAGGGCAAGAAGAACGCTCCCTGCATCGTCTTCATCGACGAAATCGACGCCGTCGGCCGCCATCGCGGCGCGGGCCTGGGCGGCGGGCACGACGAGCGCGAGCAGACCCTCAACCAGTTGCTCGTCGAAATGGACGGTTTTGAATCCAACGAAGGCGTGATCCTGGTGGCCGCCACAAACCGGCCCGATGTGCTCGATCCGGCCCTGCTCCGTCCCGGCCGTTTTGATCGCCGCGTGGTGGTGGGCCTTCCCGACGTAGGTGGCCGCGAAGCGATTCTGCGCGTGCATACCAAGAAGATCCCGCTCGGCGATAACGTCGACCTTTCCGTATTGGGCCGCGGCACGCCGGGTTTGGCGGGCGCGGACCTCGCCAACCTGGTGAACGAGGCCGCATTGAACGCCGCGCGCCAGAATCGCAAGGTGGTCATGATGATCGACTTCGAGCTGGCCAAGGATAAAATCCTGATGGGCGCCGAGCGCAAGTCCATGATCTTGAGCGATGCCGAGAAGCGCAATACGGCCTACCACGAGGCAGGCCACGCTCTGGTGGCGGCCACCATCCCCGATGCCGACCCGCTACATAAGGTCACCATCATTCCGCGCGGCATGGCGCTGGGTATAACCATGCAGTTGCCCATCGACGACAAGCACTCCTACAACAAGGATTATCTGGAAGCGCGCCTCGCCATTCTGATGGCCGGCCGCATCGCCGAAGAGCGCTACATGCACCATATGACCACGGGCGCCGGCAACGATATCGAACGCGCCACCGACATGGCGCGCAAAATGGTCTGCGAGTGGGGCATGAGCGAGCTCGGCCCGCTGAGCTTCGGCAAAAAGGAAGAGCAGATCTTCCTGGGCCGGGAGATCGCGCAACACCGCGACTACAGCGAAGAGACCGCCATCCGCATCGACGAGCAGGTGCGGAAGCTGGTGCAGAACGGCTACGATACCGCCGTGAAAATCATCGAAGAGCATTCCGACGCGTTGGTGCGCATCGCCGAAGCGCTGCTGGAGCGCGAAATCCTGGACGGCAACGAAGTGATGCAGATCATCAGGGGCGACACGCTGCCGCAGATGGCGGCCAAGCCGCCCAAGGACACCGGCGATGGCACGCAGCAGGTGCTGCGCCCCGAACCGAGCCGCCGCTTGCCGGGGCTCTCCGAAGGCGAACGGCCACAGCCGGCGTGATCCCGCGCTTCCCCGTCTACCTGTTCGATATCGACGGCACCCTGCTCGATAGCGCGGAGGATATCTGCGGCGCCGTGCAGCACGTGCTGGCTGCCACGCCAACCCCGAAAGACCTTCCGTTCGAGTACCTGAAGGGCTTCATCGGCCTGCATCTGATCGATCTGTTCGTCGATGTTTACCCGGATTATTCCGCGCAACAGATTGACGATCTGATCCAGCAATACCGGACAACGTATCTGGCGCGCGGTCATACGCAGACCAGAGTGTATCCAGGCGTCACCGAAGGGCTCGCCGCACTGGGCGGCCGCAAGGGCACGGCCACCACCAAGGGATCGCCCACTACGCGCGCGGTGCTGGCGCAATTCGGACTGATCCAATACTTCGACCATGTGCAAGGCACCGACGGATTCCCATGCAAGCCCGCGCCCGACGTGGTGCTGGCGGCGCTCAGCGGATTAGGCGCCCGGCCGGATGACTGCCTGTTCGTGGGCGATTCGCCAGCGGACATGGAGGCCGGCCGACGGGCGGGGGTGCGTACTTGTGCGGTGCGTTACGGCTACGGCAAGGCCGACGAGTTGGCCAGGTGGGCGCCGGATTACTGGGTGTCGGACTTGCGGGAGCTGATCTCATTAGCTTGACATGCGCTGCACATGCAAATAACCTAATGACATGCCCAAGATGATCCAGTTGCGCCACGTCCCCGACGACCTGCACCGCAAGCTCAAGGCGAGCGCCGCGATGGACGGCCTGTCGCTCTCCGATTACATCCTTCGCGAGGTCCGCCAATTCGCCGATAAACCGACGATGAGCGAGATGATGGAGAGGCTCGCGCGCCGCGAGCCCGTGAACATGAAGACTTCTCCGGTAGAAATCCTGCGGGCAATTCGGGACGGCCGTGATCGTGATTGATGCGTCGGCGCTGATTGAGATGCTGCTCGTGACCGGCGTCGGGATGCGCGTGCGCGCACGACTCTCCCGCGAGGAGGATACGCTGCATGCGCCCCATCTGCTCGACCTGGAGATTGTTCAAGTATTGCGCCGTGGTTGCCTGATCGGCGAATTGCAGCCGCATCGCGCCGCTGAGGCCCTCGCGGACCTGGGCGGCCTGCGCATCGTACGCCACCCTCACGAGCCGCATGTCCCGCGCATTTGGGCAACTGCGCCACAGTCTCACGGCCTACGACGCGGCGTATGTGGCGCTCGCCGAAGCTCTCGAAGCGCCGCTGATCACGCGCGATGGCCGCATGGCTTCCGCCCACGGGCACCGCGCCAAAATCGAGCTGGTTGAATAATATTCACTTGTAACGTGGCGCCATCGTTGATGTCAGAGTAAGTATTAATGTAAGATGCTCTTCATGCGCTCAGCCCCCACCGCTCTCGCCCTAATCGTATTCTGTTTCGCGCCGGCGGCCTTCGGTCAGACCGCGTGGACCACCTTTGCCAAGAATGCGCACCACAATGCGGCGTCCACGACTGCGTCCCAGTCACTGAACGGTATTCATTGGCAGACGCCGGTGGATCTCGACCCGCAATATCCCGTCCGCCGTCCTGGAGTCGTGCCGGACGGTGCGGAGGAGTTGTTGATCCACTATGGCACGCCTCTGGTTACGGCAGCCAACACGGTCATCGTCCCGGTGAAGACCGGGGCCAGCGGTGGCTTCCGCGTGGAGGCGCATACAGCCAGCAACGGGAATTTGGTGTGGCATGCGCCGACAGACTACCTGCTGCCCCCGTCGCATGGATGGACGCCAGTCTTCGGCCCCGCCCTGACGTCCGAACGACTCTACGTTCCAGCCGCGGGTGGCACCATTCTTTATCGCGACAACCCAGACTCGGCCACCGGGACCGAGGGCCGCGCCGCTTTCTACGGGCTGGCGGCCTATAAGGCAAATCCCACCGGCTTCAGCAGCAGCGTTTACATCAATACGCCTCTTACTACCGATGAGAAGGGGGATGTTTACTTCGGCTTCCTGGTGCAGGGCGCCAGCCCCTTGGCGGGCCTGACAAGCGGGATCGCGCGCATCGGCGCCAACGGGCAGGGGACTTGGATCGCTGCAACCACCGCGGCCGCCGATTCGACCATGACGGAGGTCCCTTACAACTGTGCTCCCGCCCTCAGTTTGGACGGAACAACGCTTTACATCGCCGTGAGTAATGGCAATGCCGGGTATCTGGTGGCCCTGAACAGTACCACGCTGGCGCCCGTGGCGCATGTGCGGCTCAAGGACCCGAAGTCCGGACAGGACGCCGAGATCGACGATAGCTCTTCGGCGTCCCCAACCGCCGGGCCGGACGGAGATGTGTACTACGGAGTGCTGGAGAACCCGTTTCCGGAAAACAACGACCGCGGCTGGCTGTTGCATTTCAACGCCGGCCTTTCGCATGCCAAGACTCCCGGCGCTTTCGGGTGGGATGAGACCGCTTCCCTGGTCCCCGCGTCGATGGTTCCTTCGTACGCGGGCACGTCCCGCTACCTGGTGATGACCAAGTACAACAACTACGCGGACATAGGCACCGGGAACGGAGAGAACAAGATTGCGATCCTCGATCCGAATGCCACGGAAACGGACCCCATCACCGGTGTTACTGTCATGAACGAAGTGCTGACCATCCTGGGCCCCACCCCGAACCCTCCCGAGGGCGTAAAGGAGTGGTGCATCAACTCCGCGGCCGTGGATATCCCCGGTAAGTCCGTCCTGGCGAATAGCGAGGACGGCAACCTGTACCGATGGGACCTGACCACCAATACCTTGAGCCAGAAGGTGGCTCTCACGGCAGGCATCGGAGAAGCTTACACGCCCACGGCGATCGGCGTGGACGGCACGGTTTACGCCATCAACGATGCGATTCTTTTCGCCGTAGGGAACTAACGTTCCGCGGGGGCGGAACTTGGCGGAAACCGCTCCCTCACGGTCGCGGCTCGGTTAGGTCGCGGCGATTCGCGGTAAAATTGCCCTCGTGCACTTCCGTAGACTCGCTTGCTTCCTCCTGGGGGCATGGCTGGCGGGCGGCCTTTTCATGGACATGGTGGCCACCCAGAATTTCCGGTCGGTGGACCGATTGCTGGAAAAGCCCGCGCCTCAAGCCGCCCAACAGTTAGAAAAACTGGGACCGGGCGCCGCGCGCGTCCTGTTGCGGCATCAGATTTCCGAGCAGAACCGCTGGTATTTCGAAACGTGGGGAGCGACCGAGGTCGCCATCGGGGCGGCGCTCCTGCTGGTCCTGATTTTCGGCAGCAGCGAAACGAATTTCTCCCTGCTGCTCGCGTTGCTGATGCTGCTCATCGCCATCGTGCAACGATTCGCGTTGACGCCGCACATTGTGTTTCTGGGACGCATCATCGACTGGGTTCCCGTCGACCAGCCGTCGCCCGAGCGCGCGCGTTTCTGGATGCTGCACCACGCCTTTGCCGGCCTGGAGCTTCTGAACTGGGCGCTGGGCTTTTCGCTTACCGCCAAACTGCTCTTTCGCAGCCGAAGGCGGAGCGTAGACCGGGATGCCGAGTTGGCCTGACGGCGCAGCCGCGGCTGAAGGAAAATTACGCCAGGTCGACGCGGTCGATGAGGCCAATTACCGCCATATCGATGGGCGACTGCATGCGGCCCAGGCTGCTCATGGCCGCATAGCCGTCGGTGGTCAGCAGGACCTTGTCGCCGACGCCCGCGCCGACGGCGTCGAGCGCGACCACGGCGTCGCCCCGATTCGACCCATCCAGCTCCAGCGGCTGCACCAGCAGCAGATTGCGGCCTTCATGGCTGGGGTGCTTGCGGGTGGCCACCATTTCACCGACGACGCGCGCGATCAGCATGCCTCAACCCCTCTTCAGATGGATGGAGTCCACAATGCCCACGATGGTGCTATCGACCGGCACCTCGGCGGGCAGGAACGCGTAGCTGGCTTCCTTGCTGCGCGTCCAATAAACCAGTTCGCCCGCGCCGGCGCCGGTCCAATCGGCGCAGACCAGACGCTTGCCGGTGGGCTTGAGTTCGGGCGTCATGGGCTGGACGAGCAGCAGGCGCTGGCCCTCCAGATGGCTGTCCTTCACCGTCGACCAGACGCACCCGACTACGCGGCCCAGCAGCATGTCAATCCAGTTGCACGTCGTCGACGATGCCGACGATGGCAGTGTCCACGGGCAGATCCTTGCAGCCTTCCGCCATGCGCGCCGAGCTGCCCGAGACCACCAGGACGCGCTCCTTGAATCCGGCGCTGACGGTGTCCACGGCCACCAGATAGCCGGCTTCGTCCTTGCCTTCGGGCGATACCGGCTTCACCACGATGAGCTTCTTGCCTTCCAGCCGGGGGTCCTTCCGTGTCGCCACCACGGTGCCCACTACGCGGGCCAAAATCATCGCGACCCTATCAGCCGGCTACTTTCCAGCCGCGGCATTTTGCGTCTTGCCGATCGGCAGAATGTCTTCCAGGCTCTGGTGCGGGCGCGCGATCACATGCACGGCGATCAGTTCGCCCACCCGGCGCGCCGCCGCCGCTCCCGCGTCGGTAGCCGCTTTGACCGCCGCCACGTCGCCGCGGACCATCGCGGTGACGTACCCGGACCCGATCTTCTCCCAGCCCACCAGCGATACTTTGGCGGCTTTGACCATGGCGTCGCAAGCCTCGATCATGGCCACCAGTCCGCGTGTCTCGATCAATCCTAACGCTTCACCCATCTAGACTCTCCCAAACCGCTCCCTCACGGCGAGCGGCTCTGAAAATGTTTCGCGTGCTTCGAAAATGTTTCAAGTGTTCCCGGTTCAACTCACACCGCGCGCCCGCAGCGCCTCGTCCACCATACCGATCAGTTCGTCGCGCGTTACGTAGAATCTTTCCCCTTGGGGCACTTGTTCAGCATACACCGGACAGCCCGGCTCCATGGCCGCGCGGGCCTTCACGCCATATCGCGTTCTGGAATCGAACAGCTTCTCCACTTCCGCTTTGGGCAGCACGGTGGGACCTCCCAGCAGCTCCGCCACCAGCGAAATGCGCGCGAAGTGTTCCATGGTTTCCATGCGGAAAAAGGCCTTGTAGACATCTTCGCCGTAGCTCACCGCGCCGTGATTCCCCATCAAAATGGCATCGTACTTGGGGATGTAGGGGATCAGCGGATCGGTCAGCGCCGGAGTGCCGGGCAGCCCATAGTCCGCCAGCGGCACGCAACCCAGTCCGATGATCACCTCCGGCAGCAGCGCCAGGTTCAATGCACGGCCCGCCGCCGCGAATCCCGTGGCCACCGGCGGATGCGCATGCAATACCGCATGGATATCCGCGCGCATCTCGTAAATCTTCATGTGCATGGCGACCTCGGAGGTACACTCTTTCCGGCCGCTCAGTTTCTTGCCGTGCATATCGATGACGATGAGATCGTCGACATGCATCATGCCCTTGCTCACGCCCGTGGGGGTCGCCAGAATGCGCTGCGCATCCAGACGCAGTGTGATGTTGCCGTCGTTGGCAGCCACCCAGCCCTTCTGATAGACCAACCGGCCGATATCGACGATGTCCTGTCTGTATTCCTGTTCCGTCTTTGCCATCGCGGGATAAACGATTGTAACAGACGGAGGGGGGCTTGGGCTGGTCCGCGCCGCGGGATTCTGCCCGCCGCTGTCCCGCGCATCAAGGAAGAGGCATGTCTTTACTGGCATCCGGACAGCCATCGATCCAGATGTCGAAGGCATCCAGATTGACCGACTGCCCCGCTTGCGGCGCGGCGGAAATGGTGAAGGTGTGCGGCGCGCAGGGGAGTCCCTGTTTTAGCCAAATCGTCTGCTGGAATTTATTTGCGGCGGCGGTAAGACTGACAGTGCCTTGCGATACGCCATCCAGCAGAATCGTGGCGTTCCCCTGGAGCGGTCCAATCATGCTCACCCAACGAACGCCGGTACCCGTAAAGTTGAGAACCGCCGTATTCTGAGACGTGGCCGTGGTCATGTAGAAGTCGGTGCTGGCGCTCGCCGACGAGGTGGAAGACCAACTCCCCTGGTAGGCGATGGTCGGCGGAGGCTGGCCGGCGGTATTGGAGTCGACGGTACGAGACTCCTCGATGCGCGCCGGTGGAATGGTATCGGTCCACGCGGCGCCGCCGGTCGCGGACTTGTAGATACTATGATATGCAGCCGCGTACACCGTCTGATCGCTGGTGAAGTTCGGAGAAACCGCCACTGCCGTCACAAACTGGTCCGGAAATGCGCTCAGCGGAAGCAACGTAGTTCCGCCGTTAGTGGATTCCATGACGCCCGACTGGATGGTGGCGGCAAAGAAGGTCTGGTCGGAGGCATAGTTCGGGGACAATTGAAGATCGAGGATCAACAGGCTGCTGGTCCGGGGAAGCACGGTCCAGGTTGAGCCGCTATTTGTAGATTTCAGGAGACCGCCGGTTATGGGAGCGACATATACGGTTTGGTCTGTTGGGAATGCCGGAGAAACCACCACCACGCCGATTTGCACCAACGAGCCCGGCAGAGAGACAGACGTCCAGGTCATGCCGCCGTCCGTGGATTTGTAGAGCCCCTCGCTGGCGCTGGCCGCGAACGCGGTGCGGTCGGAGGCAAATCCCGGCGAGATAGCAACCGAATTGATGGGGGACGACAGGCTGGTGGGAATCCAGTTGTTGCCATGATTCGTAGAGAGGAACACACCCTGATTAGGATACTGTTTGCCCTGATAGTATACATACGGGGGATTTATAGTGTCCTGTGCGTTGTTAACCCCGATGAGGACCGTTCCATCCTGAGCAAACGCGGGAGAGACAGCCAGGCCTCGGACGTGTGCCGCCGCCCCCAGCATGGCCATCTTTTGGTAGGTGGCTCCGCCGTTGGTGGTTCTCTCCAGGTTCCCGGCAGTCCCGGTGAATGCGGTTTTGTCGGTCGCGAAATTGGGGGAGATAGCCGCGGCATCGGTATACGGGAGGGTCATTCCGGTATTCTGGAAAAACCAAGATGCCGCGCCGGTGGTGGTCCACAAGTTACCGCCGCCGTAAGTGTTGGCGAACAAGGTCTTATCGTTGGCGTAGTTGGGCGATATCGAGATGTGCCTGACAAGCCGGGTGGGAATGGTGTCGATGTATTGCCAGGATATCGAGTTGCCGGGCGAAGTCCACATACCTTCATAGGTCGACAGAAGCAGCGTTATGCCGGTGGCGCTGTTGGCCGCAGCCACGTTATGATAATGCGACGTCGTCAGGTCCGACAGCTCCCGATTGATCAGGGGCGTAACTGTCCACGAGGTCCCCTTGTTAGTGGACTCAAACACCCCTCCGACGGCTGTCGCGGCCCACATCGTGCTATCCTGCAAGTAATTGGGGGATAAAGTGATGGAATTGACGTTGGTATCCGAGAGACCCGCATTGGACGACGACCAGGACGATCCTCCGTTCGTGGAAATCAGCACACCCGAAGCGGTACCCGCAAAGACCGTTTTGTCTGAACTGAAACCCGCCGAGAAAACCAGAGCGGTCACTGCGGGAAACGGTTGCGTGGCGGTGACCGAGACCCAACTGGAGCCGCCATTAATCGACTTGAAAATGCCGTTGGTTGCGGTGCCGAACAGGACAGTCTGGTCCACGGCGTAATTCGGAGACACGGCTATTACATTCAGCGTCGAGGCGACTGCAGTCGGCAACGTGAGCTGGGTAAAGGTCTGCCCACGATTGGTGGACTTGTAGGCCGTCATCTTGGCGGTGACGATGAACAGCGTGTTATCGGTGGCGAAATTCGGGGACAAAGCCACGTTCTCCAGCGGCATATTCGAAGCCAGGGTCCAGGTGGCGCCCTGATTGACGGTCTTGTAAAGACCACCCCCGCCGGCCACGAAAACAGTCTGATCCTGGCTGTACGCCGGCGAGAAGACTACCGCCAGCATCTTGCGCACCTTCGGCAAGCCTGCTACCGCAGACCAGGTAACTCCCCCGTTGGTCGACTTGAGGAGCGCATAGACGCCGAGTTTGAGCGAAAGATAGTCGGTCGCCGCGAAGGCGGTATAGTCTTGTGCGAAGTTAGGGGAAACCGCTACAGTGACGATCGGATCGTGCGGGTCGTGAGCCATGAGAGACTCGCCTCCCACGGCTAAACACACTGCGGCGCTAAACAGAACTCGACTGAACATCTAAAACCTGCCTCCAGATATTTTTCTCCATTATACACGAAGATGCGCCCGTAGATGTCGCCCAAGGCCGGCTAGCGGGCTGTGCCTGTGGGGTAACGGTACCAGTCCGGCAGATAATGGTACCGTTCCACCTGACGAAGCCGCCGGCCGCGAGGCGGTGGAGTTCGCGCTTTTCGGCGAAGAGGGGCGAGCTACCGGCGAACGGCGACGGGGGCGTGGTTGCCAACCGGCCTCTGCTGCACCAGCCGCCGCGCTTCCTGCACGGCGTCCACCAGGGTAATGATGGCGATGCCGCCGAGCCCGATCGACGTACCCACGTTGGCCCAGCGATTGGCGTCCGCCATGCCGGCGGCTGGAAGATTGTGTGCGGCCACGCGCACCCAGGGTCCCATGTTGACCAGCGCGCCGGTCAAAACCAGAGTGACGCCGTCCACCGCCAGACGCACGCACGAGCGCGCTCGCATCCACCAGGGCCGCAGCCATCCCATCAGTCCGATGGGCACACCACTCAGGGTCACCAACAGGATGGGCCAGAAGAAGCTGCGCCAGATGGGCGCCAGAGCGATCGTAACGCCGTTGAAATCGAAGCTGGTGCGGAGCCACATCACCTCGAGCCACAGCAAACTGGCGCCGATCGCGGCCAGCAACTCGACGATGGCCATGTAACCCGGCACCGGCTGCGGACGGGTGGCGGCTTTGGCTGGCGGGACCCGCGGCAGCCGCCGAGGATCCCACTTGAGCATGGACTCGTGCGGATAGCGTTCCATGGCCGCGAATATCAGGGTGATGACGCCGAAGGCAAAGACCGCGGCCATGAGCAGCGTCCATACGGTGTGGACCAGCGCCAGAGACGGGTCGCGGCCGGACAGAATGGTAGCCGGGCCGACCACCAGGATGAAGATCGGCGGGAGTATCCATACGATCACCAGTTTCAGAATGAACTGGTAAACGGGAAACAGCGCGGGACCGATCAAGGAGCGCTGCGGCAGGTAGCGCGCGGCCACCAACATGGGGTTGCCGCGCTCTCTGAGGATAGCGGCCAGGCCATCCTCGTCGAGCGGGCGGCCGAGCGCGGCTTCCCGGTCCTCGATTTGGGAGCGGAGGTCTTCGCCGAGTTCTGCGATGATGTCTTCCTGCTGCGATTTAGGCAACCAGAATCTAACTGCGTGTAAGTAACGATTCAGAAGTTCCATATTTGAGCTATCAGCTTTCAGCATTCAGCCTTTCTTGGGCGCCTGAGCCTCGACAATCCGGGTAAGCGAAGAATTGATGCTTTGCCACTCTTCCAGCAGTCGATCGAGAACGCCCTGGCCGTGGCTGGAGAGGCGGTAGAAGCGTTTGTTACGCTTGTCTTCCTCGCGCCATTCGCTGACCAGGAGGCCCTGGCTTTCCAAGCGGCGGAGCAGCGGATAGAGCGTGTTTTCGTCGATGGCCATGCCGCGGTCGGCGAGGGCCTTGCGCAGCGCATAGCCGTAGTGTTCGACGCGGAGTTGGGCGAGGACTGCCAGGACGAGGCAGCCGCGGCGGAGCTCCAGGCGGAGGTTGTCAAAGAGGTCGGGGCTTGATACTGTTTGTTGCACAGTGTACATAAAACACTATATGGCAACTTATAGATGGTGTCAAGGGGATTTTTGTTGGGAGGCTTGATGGGGCGGCTTGTCGGGTCGATACCCCCATTTGCGCACTGTCGATCCCCCATTTTTTGGCTTCGTATTGTATTTTGGACAGTGCGTCAATTTGCGTAGCATCGCCTTGGAGGGCGGCCAATCGTGGCCGCAGCCGCCTTTTTAGGCGGCCAGAGCCGGCTGCGGGCAGAATTGCCCGCCCTCGAATTGCAAAGTTTTTGGAGGCGATTGGGATTTGAAAAAACGCGCCAGCCTGTTCGCAGCGCATGCGTCTGGACGCACAGGATTGCGTGCGCCAGCCCCCACGATCACGTTAGCACGGCAGCGGGCCGAAGCTTGGGTGGGAACCCTCGTTTTTGCTTTATTTTCAAGCAATTGTGGGTTACTTGAGAGTGTGAATGCGGAGGCCCCACAGGAGGCTATCATCCGGCGGCGTTCACACGTTCACGGACATTGAACTCGAGTTTCCACCGCCGCCCGTCGCGGGCCACGCACCACAACTGCAGCATGCCGGTTTCGGTGACGACGGTTTCGAACGAGACGGGGACGACATCGGCGGCGCTCTGCTCGGCGGGGAGGTTGACCTCCATGGGCGCCAGCTCTTCGAGGTCGTCGCCGAAGTCTTCGATGAGGTCGCCGGGCTGGTCGTTCTTGCGCACGGCGGAGGTGAAGAAGCGGAACTCGGCGGGCTCGCCGACCACCAGGCCGAATTCGCGGTTGGGGATGGGCAGGCCGGTGCCTTCCTCCATGCCCCAGGGGACCACGGTGAGGGCTTTGAGCGGGGCGGCAAAGCCGGGCACGGAAGGCATGGCGCTCTCGATCGCGACGTAGTAAGTGCGCGGGACGCCGCCGCGGATGCGCACGCCCCGGCCGCGGCGGGCGAGTCCGTAGTACGCCGCGCCGCGCGAGACGGCGTGCATCAGGTCTTCGCCGCTGAGCGGCTGGACGGGCGGCAGACCCTCTTCGGCCAGCCAGGAATTCAGCACGCTCAGGAGGCGCTCGCGGATGAGGCCGGCGTTCAGCACGCCGCCGTTGAACAGGATATGGGTCGGGCAGGCCAGGCCGCTGGGTCCGCGCCGCACGCCGCCATGCTCGGCGGTGGATGCCTGCTGGCGCAGAAAGCGGGCCATGTGGCGGGTGATGGCGGCATCGGCGGCGTAGGGCAGGCCCATCTCCTGCAAGCCGGCGCGGCGCTGGCGCGCGGGCATATCGCTACTCGATACGGCGGGCAGGAACCCGTCGCCAAGCAAGCGTTCGAGATCGGCGCGCTGCAGCTTGGCCTTGATCGACCCGCCCACCACACCGGTGCCTTTGCCCAGGATGGTGACGGCCGCTTCATCCTTCTTATTGCCGGGCTCGAGCAGCTTCTCCTTGGCGGTGCGGCAATTGTTCCAGAGCGCCTGAAGCTGGAAGTTATCGATCTTAGTGCCCTGTTGCGCGAGTTGATCGGCGACCAGGCGGGCAAGGGCCAGGTCGATGTTATCGCCTCCGAGCAGGATGTGTTCGCCGACCGCGACGCGTTCGAGCGACAGCTCGCCCGATTGCTCGGTGACGGCAATCAGGGTGAAGTCGGTGGTGCCGCCGCCGATATCGACGACCAGGATCAGGTCGCCCACCTGCACGCGCTCACGCCAGTCGGGATGGCGCTCGATCCAGGCGTAGAAGGCGGCTTGCGGCTCTTCAAGCAGGGTGATGTTTTTGTAGCCGGCCTGCTCGGCGGCCTTGAGGGTCAAGTCGCGGGCGACGGCATCGAACGAAGCGGGCACCGTGACCAGGACGTGCTGCTGGGTGAAGGGCGCGTCGGGCATCTTGCTATCCCAGGCGTGACGCAAGTGGTCCAGATAGCGGCGGCTGGCTTCGACGGGGGAATACTTTGGCACGCCTTCGGGCGCGCGGAAGGGCAGGATGGGCGCGGTGCGATCGACGCCGCCATGCGAGAGCCACGACTTGGCGGAGGACACCAGGCGGCCGGCATTCTCGACACCGCGCTTCTGGGCCAGGCGGCCGACGATGGTTTCGGGCTGCGGATCCCAGGGCAATGCGGTGGAACCGGAGGGGAAGTCGGTCGAGCCGGGAACATACAGGAACGAGGGCAACAGGGCTTCGTCGCGCACCTCCGAGGGGTTCACGAGTTGGGGGATGCCCAGCAGTTCGACTTTGGGCAGGGCGAAGGGGTCGGCATCCGGGCGGTTCTCGACGTAGGAGAGCGCGGAGTTGGTGGTGCCCAGGTCGATACCGATGATGTAGCGGGGTTCCATCTTGCTCATGCCGGGGTGCTATTCGATCTCGATCTCGGCGGGCGCGATGATGGAGGCGTCCTGCTTGGGGTTGAGAGCGGGAAGGTCCACCTTGGCGGCGCGCCAGCCCTTGTGACGCAGGGTACCGCCTTCGGGCTTGGTGGCGGGTACGTTGCCGATGAATTTGACGGCGGCGGGGTCGGCGGTCGCGGGGCGGGTGTATGCGCCCTCGACGCCATCAATGACGGGCTGGAGGCTGAGATAGCGGGCCAGGGAATCGCGCGCCTGGTCGTGGAGGCTACGGACGGCAGCGCCGATCTGGTCGTCTTCGAAGGAGGCGATGTCTTCCATGAGGAAGTCGAGGAGGCGCGAGTCGCGCTGGAGGATGGCGAGGAGTTGGAGTGCGTGGGCCGGGTTGGGCGGCGGGGGAGCCGAGGGGGCGGCGGGGCGAGCGGGCGAGACGGCGAGTTTGAGATCCCGCTTCAGCTTGTCGGACAGGCCGCCCTGGAACAGAATGGCGAAGAAGGCTCGGAAGGCTAATGAGATACGGCTCAATTGTTGTGCTCCAAGTACTTAGGATAACATCCGTGCGCGGCAGGGACCGGAGGCCGGCTGGAGGGCGGGCAATCGTGCCCGCAGCCGGCTTTTAGCCGGCTCTGGCCGCCTGAAAGGCGGCTGCGGCCAAGATTGGCCGTCCTCCAAACAGAGGTACCAGACCCACCGAGAGCGGGGCTTAAGCCCCGCGCGGGCTTAAGCCCGCCCTCCAGCACTAACCGAACAGGCTCAAGACACGGGCGTACAACTCTTCCATTTCGGCTTGGGAGCGGGCCTCGGCGGCGATGCGCAGCAGCGGCTCGGTATTGGACGAGCGCACGTGGATCCACGCGCCCGGCAGGATCAGCTTGAGGCCGTCGGAGCGGTCGGTCTCGACGCCGGGGAAGCTCTCTTCGAGCGCCTGCATCAGCGAACCGAGGCGGCCGTGCTCGTAGGCGACCGTGCCGAGCTTGCGGTAGAAGCGCGGCAGGCGGCCGGCCAGTGCGGAGATGGTGTCGCCGGTTTCAGCCATGCGCTCCAGCAGGAAGGCCATGCCGGTGTAGCTGTCGCGGCAGAGGTGCACGGCGGGGAAGATGATGCCGCCATTGGAACCTTCGCCGCCGATCACGGCCTTGACGGCCTGCATCATCTCGACCACGTTGGCTTCGCCGACCGGCGTGCGGTAGACGCGGCGGCCGTGCGCGGCGGCCACTTCGTCGATGACCGAGGATGTGGTCAGGTTCACCACCACGTCGCCGGGCAGGCGGCGCAGCGCGGCATCCACCGCGAGAGCCAGCACGTCGTCGTTATCGAGCACGCGGCCGGTTTCGTCGGCGACGGCCAGGCGGTCGCCATCGGGATCCTGCGCGAAGCCGATCTCGGCGCCGGAGGAGCGCACCAGGTTGGACAGATCGCCGAGCGTATCGGGGCGCGGTTCGGCGATGCGCGGGAAAGGCTTGGTGGGGTCGATGGAAATGGCGTGCAGATCGCAGCCCAGCGTGTCGCGCAGGAATCCGACGGTCATGACGGAGCCTGCGCCGTTCACGGCATCGAGCGCCACGCGGAAATGGCGCTGGCGGATGCGGGCGGCATCCACGTGGCCGAGCACGCGCTCGATGTGCAGGCGCGGGGGGGAGGCGTAGTCGCTGGTGGCGCGGCGGATCTCTTCGTTGGTGGCGCGGCGGAAATCGCTCTGATGATAGAGGTCCAGCAGTTCGCCGCGCTCGTAGCTGTTGAAGAACAGGCCTTCGGAGTTGAAGAGCTTGAGGGCGTTGTATTCCGGCGGATTGTGCGAGGCGGTGATGGCGATGCCGCCGCGCGCGCGGGTTGCGCCCACGTAGATCTGGAGGGTGGGGGTGGGCAGGACGCCGATGTCCACTACTTCGCAGCCGGCCGCCAGCAAGCCGCAGGCGACGGCATGGTGCAGCATCTCGCCGCTCGCGCGGGTGTCGCGGCCGACGACCACGCGTCCCGCGCCCACGTAGGTGCCGAAGGCTTGGGCGAAGGCGCAGGCCAGGCCGGGCGTGAGGAAATCGCCGACCACGCCGCGGATGCCGGAGACGCCGATTTTTAGCAGGTGTTCGCGTGGCATATTTAGGGGATTATCGTGGGGCGGGACTCCAGTCCTGCGGCCGGCGTCCACGCCGGCCTGTTCGCGCGCGAAGAGCGGGTCCTGGAGGACCCGCGCAGGCTGAGAGTCTGCCCCACAGAGCAGCGCAGCCGCAACCAAAAGAGGCGGCCTGAGAGGCCGCCGCAGGCCGAGGGCCTGCCCCACGAAAAATCGGCGTTCGCTGCGAAGATTCCGACCAGTTGTAATACCTTCATCATGCGAAGCTCCTTACTTCTTCGAGGAGCGCCTCGAACAGTTCTTTTGGCGGATCGCCGCGCTGCTCGCAGATCACGCGCACGATGGGCTCGGTCTGGCTGACGCGCACGTGGAACCACCGGCCGGGCCAATCCACGCGCAGGCCGTCGAGCACGCTCACGCGCCCGTCGCTGTAGCGTTCGCGCAGATCCATCAGCAGGGCCGGGATGCGCTGCGTCACCAGCGGCACTTGCCCTTTCAGAATCGAATATTTGGGATAAGAGCCCAGCACCTGGCTCAGCGTGCGGCCGCTTTCGTGCAGCATGGAAAGAATGGCGAGCATGGAGGCGATGCCATCGTAGACGAAGCGGAACTGCGGCATCATCACCGCGCCGGTGCCCTCTCCGGCGAGCGCGATCTGTTCCGGGCGGTAGGTGGAAAGCGCGTCGATGGCTGCCTGGCGGCCCACGGGCACGCGCACGACTTTGCCGCCGTGGCGCGCGGCGATCTCTTCCAGGAGCGCGGTGCTGGATATGTTGGCGATGATCAGCTTGCCCGGCGCGCGCGGCAGCAGGTAGTCGGCGAGCAGGGGCAGCACCAACTCTTCGGAAACCGGCGTGCCGTCTTCGGCGGCCAGCGCCACGCGGTCGGAATCCACATCGAACAGGAAGCCAGCATCCGCGCGCAGCGGTTGCATCAAGGGCGCAAGCTGCAGCGCCACGGCAGCGCGCGTGGTGGATGGCTCGTGGGCAAAGCTGACGCCTTCGATCTGCGCGTTGATCAAAATGAATTCGGTCCCGAAGCGCTGGTTGGCGCGGCGCAGGATCAGCGAAGAGGTGCCGTTGCAGCAATCCACCAGGACGCGAAATTTGCGCAGGGCGGCGAAGTCGTAATTGGCGGCCAGGTCGTCGAGGTAGCGGTCGATGGCGCGGGTTTCAGGCGTGACAGCGCCCATCCGGGTCCAATCGACGAAGGCGAATTTCTTCAGGTGGTAGATGTCCAGCAACTCGCCGGCTTGGGCGGTGGAAAGGTAAGTGCCCTCGCGGCCGAAGAACTTGAGCGCGTTCCACTCGGCGCTGTTGTGGCTGGCGCCGATGGAGACTCCGCCGGCGGCGTCGCGGCGGCGAATGGAGTGCTGGATCACGGGCGTGGGCGCGATGCCCAGATCGATCACGTCACGGCCGCAGGCGAGCAACCCGGCCAGCAGGCCTTCGCGGATCATGACGCCCGACGCGCGCGGGTCGCGGCCGATCACCACGGCGCCGCCCGGTTCGAGGAAGGTGCCGAAGGCGGCGGCGAAATCCAGCACGTGCGAGGCGGTGAGCCCGGAGCCGACCACGCCGCGCAGGCCGACGTGGGAAATTCGCAGCGATTTGGCAGCTTGTGGGGAGATCATGGGACGAGTTTCAGCAGCCCGAAGGCTTGCGGCACGTGAAAGTTGGCTTCGCCGGTGGGCTGCCAGGCGATGAATTTGCGGCCGGGCTCGCGGCCCTGGCAGCGGTAGAAATTGATGCGCATTTCCAGGCCGGCGGCGGGCGGACGGCTATCGATGGAATGGAGGGGGATGCGCATCTCGCCGTACCAGATCTTCTTGCGCGCGTCGATGCGGGCCTTCACGGCAAATCCGGAATTCCAGAGCCAGCCGCCTTCCGGGAGCGGGGTCACGCGGTCGATATCCAGGTCCACCCATTCGCCTTGCGGGGAGACTTCGAACTCTTTGTAGCGGGTGATGCGATCGAAATCGCTGCCGACGAAGACCTCAGCCACATCCCAGTTCCAGAGCTGATTGGTCTCGGCGGCGGTGGACGGTTTCGGTTTCAGATGCAACTCCTGGTAGGGGCAAATGAACAGGAAGTAGATGTTGCCGCTGGTCCAGCGGGAGCGGATCTCGGTGCGGTGTCCTGGGACGGGTTCGCCACGCGGGCCATTCCCGGCGAAGACCGTGGGCGCGCTTTTCCACTGGCGGGCCTGCGGGTTGGCGGTCAGCGGAAAATCGGCTGCGGCGTAGCGGCTGGCGGCAGTTTCAGGCTCGCGGGCCATAAGGCAAAACAAGGAACCACAGATGAACACAGATAGACACGGATAACGCCAAAACCTGTTTTTATCTGTGTGCATCTGTGTCCATCTGTGGTTCCAAGTTTTCAGTGCATGGTTTCCAGGTATGCGCCGGTCGAGGCGTCCACGAAAACCGAGAAGGCGCTGGTGCCTACGGACTCGCCCCAGATCACTCGCCAAGTGACGTCGGGGAATTTGTTGTTGGCTTCCAACAAAAAGATGATCGGTTTGCCGGGGTTCTTTTTGTCGTATTCGGCGCCCTTCTTCAGCGCGGTCTGATAGGCTTGATCGGAATCGAATTGGATGGCGGCCATGGGGAAAGGCTTCGTCTCTCCCGAGGGACCAGACCAGCTTTGATCCAATCCGGCAAACACGCCCTTATGAAGATTGCCCTCGGATTCCACGACGGAATAAGTGTAACTGCGGGCCTTGCCCTGGCTGGCGGAGACGAAGAGGGCTTGCCATGCGGGAGCTTTTCCGGGCTCGGCCTTGACTTCGGGCAGCAGGATGCAGGTGACTTTGATGGGCTGGACATCGGCGGCCCAGCCACGGGCGGCGATATACATCGGCTGGAGGGCTTGACGGCCCGTAACCGGCTCGGCGGGTTTTTCTTCGGCCTTTTCTTGCGGCGCGGCGGGTTGTTCCGTCGAACACCCGGCCAGCACCAGGAGCAGGGCGGCAGCGGAGAAGAGGGTGAATGTTTTCATGGGACCATTCGGCGAAGCCATATTCTAGCAAGGCTTGGGGCGGGTCCTGCAACGAACGTATTGGGAGAAAGGGCGGGTCTGGAGACCCGCCGCCCGCCGACGCCCGCCCCACGGCCTGTGCCACGGCAGACCAGTGTATAATGTGACTAGCGAAAAGGGGGTGCTCTCATGCGGATGAGCATCAGGATGCGAAGCTGGGCGGGGCTGGCGATCGGGATTGCCATCTCCTTGCAAGTGGTATGGGCGCAAAGGACTGGATCTCCTCCTTCATCCAGCGGAACTACCGGGCCGGGGCCGAGCATGGCTCCCCCTAACTTGACGGGGCGGTCGGACGGGCCGTCAATCGGTTCCCTCAACGGAGGCATTTACTTGAGCGGCAGCGTCATGCTGGACGACGGCAACGCGCCTCCGGATCCGGTGACCATTGAGCGGGTATGCAACGGTGCGCCGCGGGCCCAAGGGTACACCGATAAAAAGGGGCGGTTCAGTTTTCAGATCGGCCAGACATCCGAGGTCATGCAGGACGCCAGCGAAGGGGGTTCCGTTCTGCAGGGCACCAGCCACTCGGGGGCCGGCGTTTCCAACAGTATTGGAGCGCAGCAGTCACAGACGCCCAACGCGCCCGATTTGCAGCTTGCCAATTGCGACCTGCGCGCGGTGCTGGCGGGTTTTCGCTCGGATACGGTCAACCTGGGGACGCGGCGCGTTCTTGACGATTCGAACGTCGGCACGATCGTGTTGCACCGGTTAGCCAACGTGGAAGGCTCGGCTGTCAGCGTGACCAGCCTCGAAGCTCCCAAGGAGGCCCGCCGCGCCTACGAGCGAGCCCTTCAAAATATACGCAAGAACAAACTCGCGGAAGCCGTCAAGGAGCTCCGGAAAGCTGTGGAGATCTATCCCAGCTATGCGGCGGCATGGTACGAGCTGGGGCGGACTCAGGAGCAGGATGAGGATTTGGGGCAGGCGCGCAAGTCCTATGCGCAGGCGATAATGGCGGACGCCAAATTCGTCAGCCCGTACCTGAAGCTTGCCGGGATGGAATTCAGAGCCGAAAGCTGGGCCGGACTTGCCGATACCACCAGCCGGCTGCTGAAGCTGGATGCGGTGGACTACCCTGTGGCGTATTATTACAGTGCCGCCGCCAACCTGAACCTGGGCCAGTTCGGTGCGGCGGAGAAGAGCGCACGGGCGGGAGAAAAGCTGGATGCGTCCCACCGGTACCCAAAGCTGGAGCAAGTGCTGGCGACGATCCTGGCGTGGAAGAAGGACTACGCGGGCGCCGCCGCGCACCTTCGCAACTACGTTGCGCTGGCGCCGGATGCGGAGGACGCCGCGCGGATGAAAAGGGAACTTGCGGAGCTGGAGCGGCTTTCGGGCGCCACCGAGCAGGCCAAGGCTGCTGCGAAGTAATGACGCTGCGGCGGGCTGCAAAGCTGCCCCACAAGAGTGGACCTTGACTTTCGGCACTCCGGTAATTTATTCTAGCCATTCGTTTTGAGCATGCGCCGTGGCGCCTTGACTATGGGAAAAAATTCGCGCGGCGATACGGAAACCGTCGAGCGGTTTCTGGACTCGACCCTGGAAAGCGTGGATGACGCCGAAGAACTGGCGTTGCTGGAAGCCGAGAAAGCAGGGGTCGCGGAAGACGACCTGCACAAGATCGCCATGGCCGTTCGGGAGTCCATGGTCAATGCGGTGGTGCATGGAAACCGGTATAACGCCCACAAGAAGGTGCACCTGTCGGTTTCCAAATCTGCCGGAGAGTTTGTGGTGAGGATCGCGGATCAGGGCGAAGGCTTCGATTACGACAATCTGCCGGATCCGCTGGCGCAGGAGAACCTGTTGCGGCATTCCGGCCGCGGCATCTTTCTAATCAAGGCTTTCATGGACGATTTTCAGGTGCGCCGCCTGGAACCGGCGGGTACCGAAGTAACTTTGGTGAAGCACCTGGTGTCGAAGTAAAAGACGATAGGGAACAGGCTCGGTTGCGAGCCAGGAGGCATATTTTAGTGAGTATAAAGCTAAGCACGAGACAAGTCGGCGACGTGAGCGTGGTGGATGTGGCCGGAAGGATCACGTTGGGAGAAGGGTCCAGCGCGTTGCGCGACCTGCTCCGCGAAATGGTCGGCAAGAACCAAAAGAAGATCCTGTTGAACCTTGGAGATGTCTCCTATATCGACAGCTCGGGGATCGGCGAACTGGTGTCCGGCTTTACTACGGTGACAAACCAGGGCGGCCAGCTCAAGCTGCTGAATCTGACCAAGCGGGTTAAGGATCTGTTGCAGATCACCAAGCTGTACACGGTCTTCGACGTGCACGACGACGAAGCCGCGGCCGTGCGCAGCTTCGCTTAAGCAAAATCTGAAACCACAGATGGACACAGATAAACACAGATAAAACACGCCAGCGTAGCGAGCCGGCTCAGCCTCTTATCTGTGTCCATCTGTGTTTATCTGTGGTTGCTGTTGTGCTTCGTACGGGGCGATCTGGCCGGCAATCTCGGCTTTGTCGCCTACCACCACGATGGTCATTTTCGACGGATCGAGGTAGGTTTCGGCCATGCCTTGGACGTCGGCGGGTTGCACTTCCATGACCTTGCGCACGTAGGTGGAGAGGTAGGAGCGGTCCAGCCCCTGGGCATCCACGAAATGCAACTGCGCGATGATGGCGTCCGGGCTGATGGTGTTGCGTAGAACGAAGATCCCGGCCAGGTAGTTCTGGATGCCTTGCAACTCCTCCGCGGATGGCGGATCGTTGCGCAGCCGGTCGATTTCGTAAAAAATCTCGTCGAGTGCCGGCCCCGTAACGGCGGTGGTCACATCGGCGGACTGCAGCCAATAGGAGAGATGCCGGCGGGTGCCGATCTGGCTGACGGGCGAATAGGTATAGCCCTTCTGCTCGCGAATGTTGCTGGTAATGCGGGAGGCGAACGAACCGCCCAGCAACGAATCCATGACCTCCAGCTTGATGTAATCCGGGCTGGACGGCGCGGCTACCGGCAGGCCGATCAAGAGGTTCGACTGCTCTGCGCCGGGCCGGTCGATGAATTGGAGCGAGCGCACTTTGGCCGGGTGCGCCGGCAGATCGGGCGCGGGCGATCCGGTGGCCCAACCGCCGAACGCATCTTCCACCGCGCGCCGCAGGTCGCCTTCCAGCTTTCCCGCGATATACAGGTGCGTGCGCGCCGCGCCGAAGTTTTTGCTATAAAACGTCTGCACGTCCTCAACGGTGTAGCCTTCGAGGTCGCTCTCGGACGGAAACGTGCGCCCGTAGGGATGATCGGGGAACAGGGTTTTGAAGAAGCGCTCCTGGGCGAGCACCTCAGGCTGCGTTTTGCCGATGGAGAGTTCCCGCACCAGGTCGGCCTGCAGCCGGGGCAGTTCCGAGGCGGGCAGCGACGGAGCGGTCAGCACGTCCGCCAGCAGCGCCACGAATTGGGGCCCGAAATCGGAGAGCGCCACGCCGCCCACGGAAGTGTGGTCGGACCCCGCATCGATTTCGAGTTGGCCGCCCATCTCGGCGGCCTCGCGCGCGATCTGCTCGGCCGTACGCGTGCGGGTGCCTTCCTTCATGAGCGCGGCATTGAGCTTCGACAACCACACTTGCGAGGCGGATTCGTCGATGGCGCCCGCGCTAACGACCGCGCGCACCGCGACTTTCGGCACGATCCCATAAGGGACGATAGTCACCTGCATGCCGTTCGGCAAGCTGAAATCCGTAGTGGCGGGCAGATGGAACGGCTTGGGCGGCGGCCCTTGCGGCGGGGTTTCCCGGGGGCCGGCGAACACTTCACTGGACATGGCGGAGCCTCATTGCGGTTCCTCTTCGGGTGCGCCGGCGCCGGGATCGATCAGCAGCACGGTGCGATTGGTCTTGCGCAGATACTCCCGCGCGGTGCTTTCGACCAGTTGCGGCGTCACTTTGCGGAATTCCGATTCGAGGGAATCGATGCAGGAGGGGTCGTCGTCGAACAACGCGTAACAAGCCATCAGGTCGGCGCGCCCGAAGCCTCCGAACTGGGTCAGGGTATCGTACAGGTAGGATCGCATCTTGGTGATGCTGCGATCCACGAGGCTTTGCTCCACGGGCTTCGACCGCAGGCTCTCGATGACGGTATCGACGGCCGCCAGGATCTGCTCAGGCTGGACGGTGGCGTCATGGAAAAGCGATGTGGTCCACAGCATGGGGCCGTCGTAATCGAACATGTTTCCCAGCTCGTTGATGGCGCCGGCCACTTCGCCGGTGAAGCCGTGCTTCTTAACGAGCTCCTGGTAGAGGAGGCTGTCGTCGCCCTGCACCAGCATCTGATCGAGCAGGCCCATGGCGAAGTATTCCGGCGAATTTCGCGGCGGCATGTGATAGGAGAAGGCCAGGGCCGGGCGGTTGGCCAGCGGGTCCTGGCGGGTGGCGGTCTTCTCTTCTTCCTGGCGCGGTTCGCTGAGGTCGGGCGGCGGCGGCAGATCGGCCGGCGCAATTGCGGCGAAATATTTCGCGATCATGGCTGTGGCTTCGCCGGGATCGAAATCGCCCACGATGGCGAGGGCCGCGTTATTGGGCGCGTAGTAGGTTTTGAAGAAGGCCTGCACGTCGGCCAGCGTGGCGGCTTCGATGTCTTTCAGTTCGCCGTAAAAATTGTGGGAGTTGTACCAGTTCGAGTTGGCGTATTGCGGCATCCACAGCCATGGGAAGCCGCCGTAGGGCTGGTTGAGAACGGCGTTCTTCACCTCGTTGATGACGACGTCCTGCTGGTTCTTGAGATTCTCATCGGTGATGGCCAGCCCTTTCATGCGGTCGGCCTCGGCCCAGAGGGCGGTTTCGAGCTTGTTGGAGGGGAGCAGTTCGAAGTAGTTGGTGAAATCGAAGCGCGTGGAGCCGTTGAGGACGCCTCCGTTCTGCTGCACCAGGCGGATAAATTCCATCTTGCCCAGGTTCTGGGAACCTTGAAACATCATGTGCTCGAACAGGTGGGCGAAGCCGGTGCGATCCTTGGGTTCGACGCGGAATCCGATGCGGTAATAGACCGCGGCGACGACCGTCGGCGCGGTGTCGTCGGGTGAAAGGATCACGCGCAGGCCGTTTGGCAGTTTGTAATAAGTGATGGGCACGATGACGCCTTTATGAGGCTCCTCTTTGGCCTACGTTAGCACGGTGGCCGGATATCCGCTGGGGATCAACCCCAATGCCACATAGTGCTCGCAACCGGGGAAATGTCGCAGATTTTGTTGGGCGGCGGGCCCTGGCGGAGCCGGTAGACGCGATGCCGGGAGGAAGGAACAATCTGATAATCCTTCCGATTGGCCGATATGCGTTATGAAGGAGATCTCATGACACTCAACGCCGTCTCAAGCACGAACCAACCCCTGCCGATGGCGCAGTCCGCCGCCCTGCCCCACAAAAAACATGGCCTAGCGCCTAGCCGCCGCCGACGAACTGCACGATCTCCAGACGGGCGCCCCCCGAGACCGGCGTAGCGGCCCAGTCGTGCGGCTTGACGATCCGCCGGTCGAGTTCCACGGCTACGCGGGCCGGGTCGAGCCCCAGAGATTCCAGCAAGCGCAGAATGGTCTGCCCTTGCGGAATCGCCCGAACCTCGCCGTTGAGGGTCACCTCGATCTGGACGTTGGTTGACACTGTTCTTTGGCAACCATTATAGTCATATTTAAGCCCATGCCCCAGACGTACGCGGAAACCTATTGGCCCGTGCTGCTCCAGGCGCTCATCGCCATGGCGGTGGCCGCCGGCATGGTCGGCATTTCATACATTCTGGGCCACAAAGTCCGGAATCGCGTGAAGGACATGCCCTATGAATGCGGCATCGTGCCCACGGGCAGCGCGCGCGAGCGGTTCAGCGTGAAGTTCTACCTGGTGGGCATGCTGTTCATCCTGTTCGATATTGAAGCCATCTTCCTGTATCCCTGGGCGGTGGTGTACCGGGAACTGAAGATGTTCGCGTTTTTCGAGATGTTGGTGTTCATCGCCCTGGTCCTGGCGGGATTTTTCTACATCTGGAAAAAAGGCGCGCTGGACTGGTCCGGCGCTGGCCAGCCGCGGAAACGGTAACCGAATCGCATGCTTCCTGAAAATCTGAACGAACACGCGACCGCGGCGGCCCTGGAAGCGTTCGACGCCAACGCCGTGGTTACGGCCCAGTTCGACCGGGGCGAGCTGACCGTCGAGATCGCGCCCGAGAAGATCGTGAGCGTGTGCGGATTCTTGAAATACGATCAGGGGTTTGTACGCCTAAGCACCGTTACCGGAGTGGACTGGTATCCTGCGGAGCCGCGATTTGAAGTGGTTTATCACCTGCACTCGCTCGACCGGAACGAGCGGCTGCGCTTGAAGTGCCGCTTGCCGGGCGGCGATCCGGAGATCGATTCGGTGACGGAAGTTTGGCGCGGCGCGAACTGGTTCGAGCGGGAAACTTTCGACCTGTTCGGCGTGCGGTTCCGCAACCATCCGGATTTGCGGCGCATCATGCTGCCGGACCATTGGGAAGGGCATCCGCTGCGCAAGGATTACAGCATAACGGGCGACCGGGTTTGAGACAGGAACGAACGTGAGCGATACAGTTGCTACACCTATTCCCGAGTCGGCGGCGGTAGCGGCGAGCGGCGCGAAGCCGCGCAGCATGAGCCTGAACATGGGCCCGCAGCATCCTTCCACGCACGGCGTGCTGCGCCTCGAACTGGAACTGGACGGCGAGACCATCGTGAAGTGCCGGCCGGACATCGGGTATCTGCACACCGGCATCGAAAAGGAATTCGAGGTCAAGACGTACCAGCAGGCGGTTACGCTGACCGACCGGATCGACTATCTGGCGCCGCTCTCGAATAATCTGTGCTACTGCCTGGCGGTGGAGAAGCTGCTGGGCCTGGAGATTCCGCCGCTGGCGCAATGGACGCGCGTAATGCTGACGGAGTTGACGCGCCTGAACAGCCACCTGGTGTGGCTGGGCACGCACGCCATCGACATCGGAGCGATGAGCGTGTTCCTGTATTGTTTCCGGGAGCGCGAAGACATCCTGCGGATTTTCGAGATGTATTCGGGCCAGCGCATGATGACCAGCTATTTCCGCATCGGCGGGCTGGCGCTGGAGCCGCCCCGCGGATGGCAGCAGCGCGTGCGCACCTTCATCGACGCGTTTCCGAGCAAGGTGGACGAGTACGAAGAATTGCTGACGAACAATCGCATCTGGATCGGGCGCACACGCGGTGTCGGCTACATGTCGCTGGAGGACATGCTGGATCTGGGCGTGACCGGACCGATGCTGCGGGCCGCCGGGTTGAAGTGCGATTTGCGCAAGGACCAGCCGTATTCCGGCTACGACAAGTTCGATTTCGAAGTGCCGACGCAAACGGAAGGCGATGTGTATGCGCGCTACCAGGTGCGCGTGGAGGAAATGCGGCAGAGCGCGCGGATCGTGAAGCAGACGCTCGAAGGCATGCCCGGCGGGCGCTGGACGGCGGATGCGCCGCACGTGGTTTTGCCGGATCGGGAGAAGATGAAGACGCAGATGGAGGCGCTCATCTATCATTTCAAGATTGTGACCGAAGGCTTCCGCGTGCCGGCGGGCGAGGTTTACCAGACGATCGAATCGCCGCGCGGCGAAGTGGGGTATTACGTGGTCAGCGACGGCACGACGCTCCCATACCGGGTGCACGTGCGCGGTCCGAGTTTCGGTAATTTGCAGGGGGTGCCGCGGATGGTGGAAGGCACGCTGATCGCGGACGTGATCGCTTCGATTGGGAGTATGGACTTTGTGTTGGGGGATTGCGACAGATAAAAGCAACCACAGATGAACACAGATAAACACAGATGAAAACCTGTTCTTATCTGTGTGCATCTGTGTCTATCTGTGGTTCCATGGGTTTTAATGACTTTTTCTAGTGAGTTGGAAAACAGGTTTGCCAAGCTGTTGGACAGCTACCCGCCGGGGCGGCAGCGCTCGGCGGTGATCCCTATGCTGCTTTATGCGCAGGATGAGATTGGGTCGGTCACGCCGGAATTGATTGAAGAAGTGGCGCGGCGGACAGGAGTGACTCCTTTGCAGGTGGATGAGGTGGTCGGTTACTATTCCATGCTGCACAAGAAGCCTTTGGGTAAGTATCACGTGCAGGTTTGCACCAACATCAGTTGTCTGCTGCGCGGGGGCATGGAGCTTTGGGAGCATGCTTGCGGGAAAGTCGGCGTGGGTCACAAGGAAGTGACGGCCGATGGGCAGATTTCGCTTGAAGAGGTGGAATGCATTGGGGCGTGCTCGTGGGCGCCGGCCGTTCAGGTGAATTACGATTTTTACCATCAGGTGACTCCCGAGAAACTCGACCGGCTGCTCGATAGCCTGAGGAAGATTCAGTAATCCGATGCTATATAACGAACCGCATCCGCTCGAAACCAAGGTGCTGACGCGCCGCTTCGGCCTGGAGAACTCGGCGTCAATCGATACCTATCTGGCGACCGACGGCTATCGGGCCTTCGAGAAGGCCGCGGGCATGAAGCCCGAGCAGATCATCGACGAGATGAAGATCTCGAACCTGCGCGGGCGCGGCGGCGCGGGATTCCCCGCCGGCATGAAGTGGAGCTTCGTGCCGCGCACGTCGCCCAAGCCGAAGTACATCGTGGTGAATGCGGATGAGAGCGAACCGGGCACCTGCAAAGACCGGCTGCTGATGGAGAACGATCCGCACCAGTTGATCGAAGGCACGCTGATCGCGGGACTGGCGGTGGATGCGCACGCGGGTTACATTTACATCCGCGGCGAGTATCGCTACCTGATCGAGATCGTGGACAAGGCCATCGCGGAGGCCTACGCGCACGGGTACCTGGGCAAGAATATTCGCGGGTCGGGTTTCGATTTCGACTTATACACGCACACCGGCGCGGGCGCGTATGAATGCGGCGAGGAATCGGCGCTGCTGGAATCGCTTGAAGGCAAGCGCGGCATTCCGCGGATACGGCCGCCATTTCCGGCGGTTTCGGGCGCGTTTCAATGCCCCACCATTCTGAACAACGTGGAGACGTATTGCGCGGTACCGGCGATCATTCGCGATGGCGGCGCGGCGTTCGCGGCGCTGGGGATACCGAAGGCGGGCGGGACGAAGCTGACTTGTTTGAGCGGGCACGTGAACCGTCCGGGGGTTTACGAATTGAAGCTGGGCTTCCCGGTGAAGACCATGATCGAGGAAGTCGGCGGCGGGATTTTGGGCGGCAGGAAATTGAAGGCGTTTATTCCGGGTGGGTCGTCGTGCCCGGTGCTGACGGCGGCGGAATGCGAGGGCCTGACCATGGATTACGATGCCATGGCCAAGGCCAAGACGATGCTGGGATCGGGCGGCGTGGTGATCATGCACGAAGATACCTGCATGGTGAAAGCGGCGCTGCGCATCATGCGGTTTTACGCGCATGAAAGCTGTGGTTGGTGCATTCCGTGCCGCGAGGGCACCACCTGGATTCGCAAGCTGCTGCAGCGCTTTCACGATGGCATGGGACAGCGCAGCGATATCGCGCTGATCGGCGATCTGGCGAAGAACATGTTGGGCAAAACCTTCTGCCCGTTGGGCGATGCGGCGGCGCTGCCGACCATCTCTATCGTCGAGAAGTTCTATCACGAGTTTGAAGATCACCTGAACGGCAAACCCTGCCCATATGAACAGAGTGGGGCAGGCTCTCAGCCTGCGGCGGCCTCTCAGGCCGCCTCTTTGGAGGGGCAACGGCAATGATGCGGCGGGACCGGAACTGAATGGCTGACTTAGTCACACTAACGATCGACGGCCGAACCATCCAGGCACCCCCTGGAACCCTGGTCATCGACGCCGCCAAACACTCCGGCATCGAAGTGCCTGCCTTCTGCTATTACGAAGGCCTGACGCTGCAAGCCGCTTGCCGCATGTGCCTGGTGGAAGTGGAGAAGATGCCGAAGCTGATGACGGCATGCACTCTGCCGGTGGCCGAAGGCATGGTGGTGCGCACGGAAACGCCGCAAGTTGCCGCCGCGCGCAAATCCATGCTGGAGTTCCTGCTGGCCAATCATCCGCTGGATTGCCCAGTGTGCGACAAGGGCGGCGAGTGCGAACTGCAGGACATGACCTTCCGCTACGGCGCGGGCGAGAGCCGTTTCACCGAGACGAAGGTCCACGTGGACGAAAAACAATTTTCGCCGGTGGTGTTCTTCGATAATCCGCGCTGCATTCTGTGCTATCGCTGCGTGCGCATTTGCAACGAAGGCATGGGGGTGGGCGCGCTGGGCGTGATCAACCGCGGCGTGGTTTCCGAAATCGCGCCGAACAAGGGCGACCACCTGGAGTGCGACGAATGCGGCATGTGCATCGACATCTGTCCGGTGGGCGCGCTGACCAGCGGCATCTATCGCTATCACACGCGGCCTTGGGAGATGGAGCACGTGGGCACCATCTGCACGCATTGTTCGAACGGTTGCAAGACCACGCTGGGCGTGCGCAACGACGAGATCATCCGCGGCAACAATCGCGACCGCTCCGGGATTAACGGCGAGTTCCTGTGCATCAAGGGGCGCTACGCTTTCGACTTCTACAATCATCCGGAGCGCTTGCTGGCGCCGCTGGTGCGCGTGCAAGGGAAGTTGGAAGAGGTCTCGTGGTCGAAGGCCATCGAGACTGTGGCGGCGAAGTTCAACGAAGTCCGCGGGCGCAGCGGCAAGTTCGGAGTGATTGGCTCCAACCACACCACCAACGAAGAGAATTACTATCTGCAGAAGTTCGCGCGCAAGGTGCTGGGGACGGGCAATATCGATCACCGCCGCACGGGCGATGTGCCCGCTTTGCTGGACGCGCTCAGCGGCAAGAACGGCAAACTGGCTACCACCGCAGACCTGTACGAAAGGAAGGCTGTGCTCGTCATCGGCGCGGATCTGGCGCTGGAACAGCCCTTCCTGTCGTTCCAGATTCGCGCCAATTACCGGCATCACCAGGCGCGCGTCTATGTGGTGACGAGCGGGCCGGTGCGCGAGGATAAGTATTCCGCGGCCAGCCTGCGAGTGGCCCCGGGCGGCGAACTGGATGCGGTGGAATCGCTGCGCGACCGCCTGAAAGCCGAGCCGGAGCTGGTGATTGTTTTCGGCGACGCCGTCAAGGGCGAGGGTGTGCGGCGGCTGGTCGATTTTGGCGAATCACTGGGAATTCCGGTGCAGTATGTCTGCCTGGTGGACGATTCGAATTCGCGCGGCGCGGTGGATATGGGGCTGCTTCCCGACGCCGGTGGACTGGCGCTGCCGGAGATGGTGGCGGCCGAAGATTTGGACGTCTTGTGGGTGGTGGGGGAGAATCCGCTCCCCGACAGCCGCGGCGCGGTCACCCGGTTTGCGGGGCGGTTTGTGGTGGTCCAGGACCTCTTCTTGACGGAAAGCGCGCAGATCGCGGACGTGGTATTTCCGGCCGCATCGGCTTACGAAAAGAACGGCACCGTCACCAATGTATGCGGCGAGGTGCAGCGGCTGCGCAAGGCCGTAGGCGCGATGGGCGCCAAACCCGACCTGGAGATCATGGGCCTGCTGGCCCGCGAAATGGGCGTGGCCGCCGAACTGGGCCCATGGAGACCGGATACTGTTTTCGCGGAGATTCGCAAGACGGTGCGCGGATACGACGTCCCATTGCCGGTGCTGGAAATGGGCGGCGCGGCGCAGACCGCGGCGTTGAACGGGCGCGTGCCGCTGGATGGCCGTCCGGAATTAATACGATCCGCCCACGAGAATTTATTCACGTCGGGCACGCTGGGGCGCTATTCTAAGGTACTGAACTCTGTAGTGGAGAGTCACGGCAATCGATAAATGAACTTCTTCCTGCTGAGCCTGATCAAGGCTGTGGTGGTAGCGGCCGTGCTCGTCACCACGCTGGCATACCTGCAATGGGTGGAGCGCAAGGTCATCGCACATATCCAGGTGCGCATGGGGCCTTCGCGCGTCGGCCCGCACGGGCTATTGCAGCCGCTGGCGGATGTCATCAAGCTCATCACCAAGGAAGACCTGATTCCGCCCTACGTCAACAAATTCCTGTACCTGGCGGCGCCGTTCTTCGCCATCACCATGGCGCTGCTGTCGATTTCGGTGATACCGTTCGGGTCTGAGATTCACGTCCCGGGCGGCACCACTTGGATGCAGTTGGCGGACCTGAATATCGGCATCCTGTTCGTGCTGGCGGTTTCGTCGGTGAGCGTGTACGGAATCGCGCTGGCCGGGTGGGCTTCCAATAACAAGTACGCGCTGCTGGGCGGTCTGCGCAGCTCGGCGCAGATGATCAGCTACGAATTGCCGCTGAGCATGGCGGTGGCCGCGCCGCTGCTGCTGGCGAATAGCCTGAGCCTGCGCCACATCGTGGAGGGGCAGGCCGGATACTACCTGGGATTCATTCCGCGCTGGAGCATTTTCCAGACGCCCATGCCGCAGATCTTCAGCTTCATCATCTTCCTGATTGCGGCCTTCGCGGAAACCAACCGCGTGCCCTTCGATCTGCCGGAAGCGGAGAACGAACTGGTGGCCGGCTTTCACACCGAATACAGCAGCATGAAGTTCGCGGCGTTCTTCATGGCCGAATACTCGAACATGATCACGGTGTGCGCCATCACTACCACGCTGTTCCTGGGCGGATGGCTGCCGCTGTGGCCCGCATCGGCGGGATCGAATTATGTGCCGGCGATTGTGTTTCTGCTGGCCGGTGCGATCAGTTTGTACCACGGGCTGAATCCGGCGCGCCGGCTCGACCGCCTGACGCTGCCGGTGGTGGCGTTGGTGTTTTTCGTGATCGCCGCAGTGTTTCTGATTCCCGTTCTGAAGGAGGCGCTGCTGCCGCTGTTCTGGTTCGCGGCCAAAACCGGCGCGCTGCTGTTTCTCTTTATCTGGATTCGCGGGACGCTGCCGCGCTTCCGCTACGATCAACTGATGGCCTTCGCGTGGAAGTTCATGTTCCCGATGGCCGTCCTCAACCTGCTGGTCACCGGCCTCCTGGTGGCGTTGTTTTCCTGATATGGACGTCATCCTCTTCCTCATCTTCGCGGCGATTGCGGTGGTTTGCGGCTTCAACGTGGTGGTGCAGTCGCACCCGATTGCGAGCGCTATCTCGCTGATCGGAGTGATGGGATCGCTGGCGGTGCTGTACCTGCTGCTGGGCGCGGAGTTTCTGGCGGCGGCGCAGGTGATCGTGTACGCTGGCGCCATCATGGTTCTGTTCGTGTTCGTGATCATGCTGCTGAACGCCGGCGCTGAGATCCGCAAAGGCCGGGCGCTGCTGGCGCAGGTGCTGGGGATTCCGCTGCTGTTCACCTTCCTGGGGCTGATGGCGTATTTCGCCAGGAACATGTTTCCGGGCGCGGCCGATGTGCGGTTCGGCGGCTTCCAGCACGGCACGGCTGCGGACGTCGGGCGCGCGCTGTTCACCCAGTATTTGCTGCCCTTCGAAGTGGTTTCGGTGCTGATCCTGATCGCCATTCTGGGCGCGGTGGTTCTGGCGCAAAAGGAGATGGAGTAACATGTCCGCCGGCGTGCCGCTTTCCTGGTACCTGATTCTTAGCGCGGTATTGTTTAGCCTGGGCATCGCCGGATTCATTCTGCGCCGCAATGTGATCACGGTTTTCATGTCGATCGAGCTGATGTTGAATGCGGTGAACCTGAGTTTCATTACGTTTTCGTACCAGTTGAAACAGGTCAACGGGCACATTTTCAGTTTCTTTGTGATGGTGGTGGCGGCGGCTGAAGCTGCTGTGGGACTGGCGATTATTCTGACGGTGTTCAAGAATCGCTCGACGTTGAATATCGATGACGTAAGCTCGATGAAAAAATAAATGACAAGTCCGTGCAAATTGGATAGCCCGCCCTCCGGGGTCTCATAGATGCAACTTTGGCTCATTCCCGTCCTTCCTCTCGCCGGGTTCCTGCTGAACGGGATCTTCGGGCGGCGCTTTTCCAAAACCGTTGTCAACGCGATCGCCATCGGCTCGGTGCTGTTGTCGTTCGTGTGGGTGCTGAAGACGCTGGCCGGTCTCGGCGATTTGAACGCCGCGCACACCGAACAATACTTCACCTGGATTCAGAGCGGCAGCCTCAACATTGGTTTCGATTTCACCGTCGACCGCCTCACCGCCGTGATGCTGCTGGTGGTGACTGGTGTCGGACTGCTAATTCATATCTACTCGATCGGCTACATGGCGCACGAGGGCGGCTATTACCGCTTCTTCGCCTACATGAACCTGTTCATGTTTTTTATGCTCACGCTGGTGCTGGCGGCCAATTACCTGGTGATGTTCGTGGGCTGGGAAGGCGTGGGGTTGTGCAGCTATTTGCTGATCGGCTTCTACTTCGACAAGAAGTTCGCCACCGACGCGGGCAACAAGGCGTTCATCGTGAACCGCATCGGCGATTTCGGTTTCTCGCTGGCGATGTTTTTGATCGTGGTGAATTTCGGATCGCTGGATTTCGGCACCGTGTTCACTTCCGTGGCGGGAAAATCGGAAGCCACCCTAACCGCCATCGCGTTCCTGCTGCTGGTGGGCGCTTGCGGCAAATCGGCGCAGATTCCCCTGTATGTCTGGCTGCCGGACGCCATGGCCGGTCCGACGCCCGTCTCGGCGTTGATCCACGCGGCCACCATGGTGACGGCGGGCGTTTACATGGTGGCGCGCTCGGCGGCGATTTACACGCACGCACCCGCGGCCATGGAAGCCGTGGCCATCATCGGCCTGGCGACGGCGTTCTTCGCGGCCACCATTGGCCTCGCGCAGAACGACATCAAGAAGGTGTTCGCCTACTCCACCGTTTCGCAGCTTGGCTACATGTTTTTGGGCGCGGGCGTGGGCGCGTTTTCGGCGGGCATCTACCACCTGGTGACGCACGCGTTTTTCAAAGCGCTGCTGTTCCTGGGCGCGGGCAGCGTGATTCACGCGCTGGGCGGCGAGCAGGATGTGCGCAACATGGGCGGGCTGCGCAAGAAGATTCCGTGGACGTTTTGGACCATGATGTGCGCCTCGGTAGCCATCGCCGGCGTGCCGCCGTTCGCGGGGTTCTACAGCAAGGACGCGATCCTGGCGGCGGCCGACCGGCATGCGCCGTGGATGTATTGGGTGGGCGTGATCACGGCGGGCATGACGGCGTTCTACGTTTTCCGCGCGATCTTCCTGGCGTTTTTCGGCAATTATCGCGGCAAGGCGCACCCACACGAATCGCCGTTGGTGATGATCGGACCGCTGGCGGTGTTGGCCGCGCTGTCTCTGGGCGGCGGCTACTTCTTCAAGGTGCCTGAGTTTTTGGCGCCGCTGTTTCCGCTGGCGGAAGAGGGCCATGATATCGGCCCGGTGGTTGTCTCGGTGGCATTCGGTTTGGCCGGGATCGCGCTGGCGTGGCTCTTCTATGTTGCCAAGCCCGGTTTGCCGGATCAGGTGGTGGCGGCGTTCAACGGCCTCTACAAGTTGATTTACAACAAATATTTTGTGGACGAAATCTACGCCGCGGTGGTGGTGAATCCGGTCGTCTCCGGATCGCGCGAAGTGCTTTGGAAGGGCGTGGACGTGGCGGTGATCGATGGCGCGGTGAATGGCGTCGGCAGTCAGGCGCGCGGGATTGGCGGCGTGCTGAAGCGGGTGCAATCCGGCAATATCCGCAGCTACGCGGCTTGGGTGTTGCTGGGCAGCGTGGTGCTGCTGTTTGTGATGGGAGTGATGGGAGGCCTGCGATGAACCTGCTCGACATCGTGCTGGCCATCCCGCTGCTAGGCTTTCTGGCCCTGCTATTCGTGCCGCGCGCCGCCGAAGGCGCTATCCGCGCGATCGCACTGGGGTTTTCGCTGGTGGCATTCGTCGCCTCGCTGGGGCTCGCCTTTCAATACGAAACGATCCGCCCCGGCGAGCAGTTCGTCACCGACATCGTCTGGGTGACGTCGCCCAACATTCACTACCACGTATCGCTCGATGGGCTGAGCCTGTGGCTGTTGATCCTGGCCACGTTCCTGACGCCCATCTGCATCCTGATCTCCTGGAAGTCGATTCAAAGCCGCAGCAAAGAGTTCTTCGCCTTCATGCTGCTGCTCGAGTTCGGCCTCACCGGCGTGTTCGCGGCGCAGGACCTGTTCCTGTTCTACGTGTTCTGGGAAGTGTCGCTGGTGCCCATGTATTTCCTGATCGGCATCTGGGGCCATGAGCGGCGCATCTACGCGGCGGTCAAGTTTTTCCTGTACACCATGGCCGCTTCGGTGCTGATGCTGACGGGCATCATCTACGTCTACAACCGCGCCTTGGGCACGTTTAGCTATCCGGACATCCTGGCCAAGCTGGCGAACGGCAGTCTGCACTTCAGCAACCTGGAAGAGATGTTGCTGTTCCTGGCGTTCTTCGTGGCGTTCGCCGTGAAGGTGCCGATATTCCCGCTGCACACCTGGCTTCCGGACGCGCACGTGGAAGCGCCCACGGCCGGATCGGTGATGCTGGCGTCCGTCATGCTGAAGATGGGTACCTACGGCCTGGCGCGGTTCTGCCTGCCGATGTTTCCCAGCGCGGCACGCGCCTGCGCGCCCTGGATCGTGGTGCTGGCCATCATCGGCATCGTTTACGGAGCGCTGGTCGCCATGGTGCAGCCCAACATGAAGAAGTTGGTGGCGTATTCGTCGGTGAGCCACCTGGGTTTCGTCGTGCTGGGCATCTTCTCGTTCACGCAAAATGGCATGGATGGCGCGGTGTACCAGATGCTGAGTCACGGCATCTCGACGGGTGCGCTGTTCGTGCTGGTCGGCTTCCTCTACGAGCGGCGGCATTCGCTGGCGATTGCGGATTACGGCGGTGTGGCCACGCCCGCGCCCTGGCTCTCCACGGTCTTCATGATTACCATGCTGGCCAGCATCGGCCTGCCGATGCTGAATAACTTCGTGGGCGAGTTTCTGGTGCTGCAAGGCTCCGCGCGGACCAATTTCTACTGGACCGCCTTCGCCTCGATCGGCGTGATTCTGTCGGCGTGTTACATGCTGTGGCTTTACCAGCGGGTATTCTACGGCGCGACACCCGATGAGGTGCGGCATCACGTCTTCGACCTGAAGCCGCGCGAGTGGGCCGCTATCGTACCGCTGATCGCGATGATGGTTTGGATGGGCATGTATTCGCAATCGTTCCTGCCCGCCGTGCGGAAGACTACGGCGCACATTCTGGAGCAGACGCAGTTGAACGTACAGATCCGCGTGCAGGCGCCCGCGGCTCCGGTCTTCCGAGCCGCGACCGTGAGGGAGCGGTCCTATGCCCACTAATCTCGCGCCCGCCGCCGTCGAATACCTCCGGTTCCTGCCGGAGATCGTCCTGATCCTGGCCGGAACACTGCTGATGGTGCTGGACGTGCTCCTGCGCAAGCAAGCGCGGGAGATCTACGGGCACATCTCGATTGTGGCGCTGGCGGCCGCCATGGCGGCTGCGGTATTGGCCTACTCCTCGCCGGGCGCCGCTTTCTCAGGCATGCTGATCGTGGACGGGTTCGCCACCTTCTTCCGCGTGCTGGTGATCGGCGTCGGCATCCTGACGGTGCTGTCGTCGTACCGCTTCCTGGCACGCGAGGGCGTGGAGACCGGCGAATTTCACGCGCTGCTGCTGTTTTCCATCGCGGGCCAGTGCGTGATGGTCTCGGCCAACGAGCTGATCATGATCTTCATCGGCCTGGAGATCTCGTCCATCGCGAGCTACGTGCTGGCCGGTTATTTGCGCGACGACAAACGCGCTAACGAAGCGGCCCTGAAGTATTTCCTGCTGGGATCGTTCGCCACCGCCTTCTTCCTCTACGGCGTGGCGGTGGTTTACGGCATGACGGGATCGACTTACCTGACCGCTATTCACACGGTGCTTAGCGGCGGGCCCACGGCGCCCGCTCCCGTATTCATCGGCGTGGCGGTGGCGCTGATGTTCGTGGGGCTGGGCTTCAAGGTTTCCGGCGCGCCTTTCCAAATCTGGGCGCCGGACGTTTACCAGGGCGCTCCCACGCCGGTCTCCGCGTTCCTCACCACCGGCCCGAAAGCCGCGGCTTTCGCCATCTTCCTGCGCATCTTCATGACCGCCTTCGAACCCATCGCGCGCGACTGGTATCCGCTGGTGTGGGGATCGGCGCTGCTGTCCATGACCATCGGCAACTTCGCCGCTCTCACGCAATCGAACATCAAACGGCTGTTGGGTTATAGCGCGATCGCGCACGCCGGATACGTGCTGGTGGCGCTGGCGGCCCACTCGCAAGTGGGCACGGCCGCGGCGATGTTCTACCTGGCCGCGTATGCGTTCATGAACATCGGCGCATTCGCGGTGGTCTCGCATCTTTCGGGCAAGGGCGAACGCTTCCTGAGCGTGGACGATTTCGCGGGCCTGGGAGTGAGGCAGCCGGGCACGGCCGCGCTGCTGGCGATCTTCCTCATGTCGCTGATCGGCGTGCCGCTCACCGGGGGCTTCTTCGGCAAGTTCTACATCTTCAAAGCCGCGCTTAGTTCGCACCTGGTGTGGCTGACGGTGCTCGGACTGCTGAACAGCGCGGTGGCGGCGTATTATTATCTGCGCATCCTGGTGGCAATGTATATGCGCGAGCCGAGCGACGCGACCGCGGATCTTGAGCCGCTCTCCCTCGGTTTGCGCGCGGCATTGGTAATCCCGGCGCTGGGCACGCTGTTCCTGGGCATCTTCCCCGCGTGGGTGCTGGACTTCGCGGGGAAGTCGGCCGCGTTAGTAAGATAGCGCAGCGCCCGAAGTGCCGGTCTGACTCACTCCGACAGAGTTATTTGCAATGCTGATTGTAAGTTGAGAAATGCTCGGCCGCGCCATAGAGAAAAGATTCGGAGCGGCTTCAAGAGTGACTGTTCCATTACCGGTACCGCTGGCGCCGGAGGTTACCTCGAGCCACAACGGGAGTCCCGTTACCACCCACTGGCAGCCTGTGCCCGCGGTAACATTCACGTCTTGCGGTCCGCCTGCCTGCGGGAACGTGAGGTTGCTCGTGGACAGCGAGTAAGTGCAACCGCCCGCTGCTTGGGTGATCGCGAGGCTGGTGGTTCCGATCGCAATCGTGCCCGTACGCGCTGCTCCGGTGTTGGCCGCCACGCGGATGGCTAAGGGAGCGACACCCGGGCCAGCGCCGCTCGTTACAGCGATCCAAGGGGCGCCGGGTGCCGGAGTCCACTTACAGGCAAACGGCGCCACCACGCTGAAGTTCGCTGGACCGCCCGCAGGGTAGACGAACAGAGTAGTTGGGGAGACGCTATAGGAACACGCAGGCGTTTGCTGCTCGATCTTTGTTACAAATGCGGCGTAGCGGGGGAGGCCGGTCGCGGGCTGTAATGCCCGGGAGGTGGTCGGGAAGTCGGGCGATTGAGTCAGGCCGGCTACGTAGACGTTGCCGCTGGAATCCAACGCTACGCCGTAGGCGTCATCCGAGTAAGTTCCGCCAAGGAAGGTCGAGTACAGCAGCTTGCTGCCTGCCGGATTGATCTTGGACATAAAGGCAGAGGTGTACGCCGGGGCCGCGGCATAGACCGCGGCGGCTGACTGGGGATCGACGGCCAGCGCCGTAATCTGGTTACGCCCCGGGCCCACGTGGGACCACGAGGCTGCGCTGTTCTTGCTGATGTACACGCCGGTAGGTGTGCCTGCGTACAAGACCGATCCGTTGGAGGCTGCGATCGCGAGTGAAGTAGCGGAAGCTGCCAGCCCAATGGACGACGGCGCCCAGGAGTTGCCCGCGTCAGTGCTTTTGAAGACGGCACCGGACACCAGGGCGTAGAGTGTCGCTGGCTGGCTCGGGTCGACGACGACCGCGGAGACCGTCTGACCCTGTAGACCCGCAGACGTCCACGTGCCACGCTGTGCGTCCGAACTTTGGAAAACGCCATTGCCGGTCGCTGCGTAAAGGATGCCAGGCGACCCTGGGGTGATCGCGAACCCGTAGACTCCGTTCGGCCCTTCAATGGCAAGCGGCATCCACGCTCCTAAACCGACGATCAACTTCTCGGCACAGCTCAAGCCGTAGCCGCCGCCGCCGACGTAGAGGTTGAAAGTAGTAGGATCGACTAGGGCCGTTTCGGCACTACAAGGCAGAATTGCGCCCTGACCCGCCTGGTACCATGTCGTGCCGCTGTCATAGCTAACATAGAGGATTTCTCCATCTACAGCCGCATAAGCTTCGCCGGACGGGCTGAGCGTCAGGAACGAGACGGGCGTAAACCCTAAGCTGGCGTTGGCATTCCAAGTTGTTCCGCTGTTCGTACTCTGGAACAGTCCCGCCCAACCAGCGAGGGCAAGCACGTGGGCGTCCGACGCCGGATCGACGACGATTGCGGTGATGGATCGGTCCTCAATTCCCGAATCGGATGCGGACCAGGTCGCGCCGCCGGAAGTCGTCTTGAAAAGATCGGTCTGGTTTCCAGGCAGAATGGGTTGCAGGGCTGCGACGCGTGGGAAACTGCTAGACCACGTGTAGCCGGCGACGATGGCGTCGCCGCTGGAATCCACTGCGATCCCGTAAGCGCCATCATACCGCTGGCCCCCTAAGGGTAGCCGGATAAACAAGCTGGACAATTGACGCGGTTTCGTGTACCGTAAGGTGGATGATCAGATCCACACGTCGTACAGCAGAAGAGAGGCGCTGGCTGAGAGTGCTCGGAACGCTCAATG
>Ga0224558_1000575_pt1 | contig 42794 bp, 52 predicted proteins | sample 714S32024metaG_FD_180682 | JGI IMG/M metagenome (GOLD analysis project Ga0224558, IMG submission 180682) | Peat soil microbial communities from Stordalen Mire, Sweden - 717 S3 20-24 | ecosystem: Environmental > Terrestrial > Soil > Wetlands > Peat | place: Sweden: Norrbotten County, Stordalen... | reverse complement strand
ACGCCCTGGTTGGCGTTCAGCACGCCCTGGTTCAGCTCGGCGATCTGGTTGCGGTAGCTGTTGGCCACCGACAACCCGGCGGCGTCGTCGGCCGAGGAGTTGATGCGGTAGCCGGAGGTCAACTGCTGAATGGTGTTGCTTTGAAACTGGTTGTTGACGTTGAGGTTCTGCTGCGCGAGCAAAGAATCGATATTCGTTTGAATGGAAATCATTGGATAATCCTTATTTTCGAGACTTACCGGCGTCTTGCCGGGGGGGCGGCTCTAGCTGCCGCCGGTTTTTATATCGGCGGAATGGCAATTTCTACTTAGGGACACATGCGTAGAACCGGAGTCCCGGACCGCGCGCCCGCTCCTAAAGTTAATGGCCCTTGCGCCGATAAGGTAACCGGGAGCCACAGAGGTCCCGGACCGGGCCCTCCCCGGCCTGGATGCGCCTTTTCGGGAAAGAGAGGAATCATGAGTAGCGCCGCTTCTTCGCTCAGCAGCAGTACTACCGGGACAAACTATTTCACCGGCATGAGCACTTTTTCGTCGTCGCTGAACAGCGAGATCTCGCAGGAAGTGCAGATCGCCGCGCTGCCCTACCAACTGCTCGAAGACGACGTTGCCAACATGACCAGCCAGTCCAACGAACTCGAAACGCTGGACGGCGACGTCGCGGCGGTGCAGACCGCCGTCTCCGGTCTGAGCTCGGCGGCCGGCAGCATGCTTTCGGCGAGCGTGTCGAACGGCTCGGTGGCTACCGCCACGGTGGGCAGCGGCGCCATCGCGGGCAGCTATACGCTGGCAGTCACCAACCTGGGATCTTACAGCGACGCCCTCAGCAACGCGGACCTGCCCACGGTGACGGATCCGGCTTCGCAGAACATCAGCTCGAGCGGCAGCTATACGCTCACCGTGGGCACCACCACCACTTCCCTCTCCTACTCGGGGGGAAACCTCAACGGGCTGGCGCAGGCCATCAACGACGCCGGTGCGGGGGTCCAAGCCACGGTGGTTGACGTGGGCAGCAATTCCGCGCCGAGCTACGTCCTCTCGCTGCAGAGCGGTCAACTGGGTCCGGTGCTCATGCAATTGTACGACGGGAGCCAGGATCTGCTGACCGCCAGCGGCGACCCGGGTGTGCTGGCGCAGTACAGCGTTAACGGACAGTCCATCCAAAGCGATTCGGACACGGTAACTCTGGCGCCCGGTCTTACGGTCCAGTTGACGGGCACCGATAGCGGCGCTTCGACCACCGTTACCGTGGCGGCGGATCCTTCCGGCATCGGCAACGCCTTGCAGTCCATCGTCACCGCATACAACGCCGCCATGACCGAGCTCGGCAACAACCGCGGGCAAGCCACCGGCGCGCTGGGTGGCCAGAGCATCGTTTACCAGCTCACCGACGCCTTGCAAGGACTCGCCAATTACTCCACCGGAGACGGCGCCGTCAACTCCCTGGCCACCCTGGGAGTGACCTTTAACGACACCACGGGACAGTTGTCCTTCGATCAGAGCGCATTCGATTCCGCCACCAGCGGACAGACCGGCGCGCTGACGCAGTTTCTGGGCTCGGGGGCCGGCGGCGGGTTTCTGGAGGCGGCCACCAATACCCTGACCGGCCTGGTAGATCCCACCACCGGCGTGCTCACCAACGAAATCGGCACCGTGGGAGCGAGCATCGCCAGCACCAATACGCAGATCGCCGGCGAACAGGCGCAGGTGAGCCAACTGCAGACCAATCTCACGCAGCAGATGGCGGCGGCGGATGCCATGATCTACCAACTGCAGCAGCAGGCCACCCAGATGCAAGGTATTTTCACGGCCGAGCAGGACGCCGAGATCGAGAGCGCCAGCGTATGAAATCCGGCGAAACGGAACTGGACGTCCTGGCGGGCCGTCTGCGGGCGCGGGTTGCCGAAGGGCGCTACGGGGAGGCGCAACTCCCTCTCCAGGAGTACTGCCGGGTGCTGCGGAAAACGGCGGGCGGGCTGCCTTCCGGCGATCCCGGCCTCGGCCGGTTGGAAGACGATTGGCGGCGGCTGCTGGAGGAGACGCGGCGGCGGGTGCTGGCGGGACGGGCGCATGCCTTCGTACGGCTGGCGCGGCTGCCCAAGGTTCTCCCGCTCTACCGTGAGCCTTGCCCGCCACGCCACACCTGGGAGTATTCGGGCTAAGCGGGTTTGGCACTGCTATTGCTCTTAAGGCCGGCGTATGGTTACGATTCAAACTCCCCCACAGCGCTGCGACACCCGGTACTTCGGACCGGTGGACTACGACGAGCAATCCGTGATGCTATTCCCGGATGGCATCCCCGCTTTCGAGCAGGAGCAGCGCTTTTTGGCACTACGCCAGCCGATCAACGAACCGCTGGTTTTCCTGCAGAGCTTGGCGAACCCGAACCTCTGCTTCGCGACGCTGCCGGCGCTGTCGGCCTGCCCCGGTTACCAACTGAGCATGGCGCCGGAGGACCTGGATGCGCTGGGGCTCGAAGCGGGCCGGCAACCGGCGATCGGCCACGATGTGCTATGCCTGGCGATCCTTTCATTGGAAGAGAATGCGCCCCCTACGGTCAATCTGCTGGCGCCCATCGTGGTGAATCTCCACACGCTGTGCGGCCGGCAGGCGATCCAAACGGATTCTCCCTACTCCCATCGGGAGGTGTTGCCGCTGCGCGAGGCCGCATGCTCGTAATGCGGCGGCGGGCCGGGGAGTCGATTTTGATTGGCGAAGATATAGAGATCCAGATCATCCATATTGGAGAGTCCCGCATCAAGATCGGGATTACCGCGCCCAAGTCGGTGCCAGTCAGCATGAAAGAGGTCAAGCTGGTCGGACAGGAGAACCTGGCGGCGGCCCAACTGCGGTCGGTGGCCGCGCTGCGCCACCTGTTGGACCGGCTGATCGAGGGTACCGCGGGCGGCGAAAAATGAGCGCGCGGCAAAAACTTGCCTGGCTGGGGTGGTGCTTGGGGCAGGCTGCGTGGGTGGCGGCGGCCCAGTCTCCGCAGGAGGCGGCGCGTCAGGCCATGGAGGCCTCCATAGCCCGCCAGCGGCAGGCGGTGGCGGCCATGCAGATTCCCATCGAGAGGCAGCGCGCGGCGGTGGCGGCGGCGCGCGCGGACTCGGGCGGCGGCGGCGCGGCCGGACAGGCTCCCCCGGCGCCCTTCTTCACGCTTTCCTGGCCCGCCCTGGGCGTCGAATGCGATCCGTTGCCCGAGATCGAGCTGACTCCGCTGATCCAGCAGGCTGCCCAGCGCGAGGGATTGGACGCCAACCTGTTGCGGGCGGTCGCCCGGCAGGAGTCCGGATTCCGATCCTGCGCCGTTTCGCCAAAGGGCGCCATGGGACTGATGCAGTTGATGCCGGCCACGGCCCTGGAATTGGGCGTGCGCGATCCCTTCGATCCGGCCGAGAACCTGTCGTCCGGCGCCCACCTTCTGAAGCAACTGCTGGCGCGTTTTGGCGGCGACACGGCGCTGGCGCTGGGCGCTTACAATGCAGGACCAAACCGGGTGGAGGAGAGCGGCGGGGTGCCCCAGATTCCGGAGACCATCCGTTACGTGCAGCAGATTCTGAGCCGGCTTCCCATACCCTAAACAAGCGAAGGCCGCACATTCTCCGGCGCGCGCCCGATAAGATCGGCGTGGGAGCTTTTTGGGCAGACGCGGAAAATCTTTTCGAAACGGCTCGTCAAGCCTCCGGATCGCCGGATTGCGACTGGGCCATCCTGATCGGCCCCCAAGGCGAAATCCGCATGCTGGACGCCGCCGGCTGGGCCCTCCCCAGTTTGCTGGCCCAGCATGGCGCGGAAACCGCGTATCGGATCACCCGGGAGGGCGGCCGCGTGTGCCTGGAAGGGCGCCGCGGATCCCAGACTTGCCAGCTCCGGAGCGAATCGCCGGCCGCCGCCGCCCGCCACCTGCTGGCCGGCCATCGTCTCCCGTCCACCGCCTGGTGCCCGCCCCGCCCCGCGTTGCCGGCGGAAGCCGCTCCCGCACCGCCTGCCGAGGAAACATGCAGAATGTTTGCATGATCGGACTGGACGCGCAAGAAGTCCAGTGGCTGCGCCTGGTGATCGCCTTGCTGCGGCACCCGGATCCGGTGGTGGGAGAAGTCGCCCGGGAAGCGCTGCGGTATCTGGAGGATGTTGCGGGCCGCGCGAATCAGTCGCGGCACACCGGCTGACTGGATCGCAGCCGGTTCGCCGGCCGCGCCCGCAGGGGCGCGCAGATGGCCGGCCCACCGGAAGGCGCTCGGGACCGTCTCGTGGAGCGCCAATACGACTTCTATCCGCTGGATGCCTGGTGGAGGCCTCCGCCGGGCACAGGCCGGTTCCGGGGCGTCCCCGACTTTCCGCTTTGCCGCCCGCACCGGGCTGCTAGGGGAAACGGAGCCATTGGCTGGCCAACCGGCATCCGCCTCAAAGCCAAACCGAAATGCCTTCCGCCGGCGCCGCGATGCGCAAGACGGGGGATGCCGGCTGTTACAGCGCCAACCGGCCGGCGCGCGGCGCGGACAAAATGGGAACGGCCGCTGGATGCCCACCGCCAGATGGAAAGGCTCCGCGCTCCCGCCGCCGTGGGCCTCGCGGTTGCCGCTTAATAGCCCATTGGGAGGACGCCAGTCCCCTGCGGGCCGCCATCCCGGTTCCATTCAATCGGCCTGGCGGTTCCACCGGGCCAGGAAAGACTCCGCGGCAACGCTCTCCGTTTCCCGGTCCTGCGCTCTGCGCCATTCCGCATGGCGGCGCTGTTCGAGTTTCTCCAGCAGACGGCACTGGCGCTGAGCTTCCAGCACCTTCTGTCTCTGCGCGGCCACCTGCCGTTCGGCTGCCGCCCGCCGCAGCGCCAGCGCCTGCAATTCCGCGATCAAGCGCTGGCGGTAGGCCGCCAGAGCCCAAAGGTCGCCCGCCTCGACCGCCGCAGACTGGCACACGGCCCCCTCCGCCCGGCTTTTCACCAGGCCGAGCCGGACCGCCGCCAACGCCATTTCCGCGAGGCCGGCCGTCCCTTGCCGCAGCTTGTCCCGTTCCAATTCCAGTTGCATGGTGCGCCATTCGAGGGCCCGGCGCAAGGAGAATTCGAAAGCCGGCATACAGCGCTCCTTAGCCCAGTGCGGCGGCTATCTGGGCGAGCCGGCCCAGAGTTTCCGCGCGGCTTGATTCCACACCCGGCGCCTGCTGCAGGAATTCCAGAATCTGCGGCCGCGCCCGAATGGCCGCGTCCAACTGCGGGTTCGAGCCGGAAACATAAGCGCCCAACTGGATCAGGTCCTCGGCCTGGCGATACACCGCCAGCGCCTGCCGGACGGCGCGGGCGTGCGCGCCCTGCGCGGGCGACGCCAATTGGGACTCCAGGCGGCTCACCGATTGCAGAATATCGATGGCCGGATAATGATTGGCGGCGGCCAGTTGCCGGGAGAGCACAATGTGCCCGTCCAGAATGGCCCGCGCGGCGTCGCAGATGGGCTCGCTGAAATCGTCCCCCTCCACCAGCACGGTGAAGAAACCGGTGATGGACCCGCGCGGGAAGTTGCCGGCTCTCTCGAAGACCCTGGGCAGCAGGGCGAACACCGATGGGGTGTACCCCTTCTGCGCCGGCGGTTCCCCGGCCGCCAAGCCGATCTCCCGCTGGGCCATGGCCAGCCGCGTGACCGAATCCATGACCAGCAGCACGTTGGCGCCCTGGTCGCGGAAGTACTCGGCGATCGCCAGGGAGGTGAAGCAGGCCCTCACCCGCAGCGGCGCGGGACGGTCCGAAGTAGCCACTACCACCACGGCCCGCCGCATTCCCTCCGCCCCCATCTCGTGCTCCAGGAAGGCGCGCACTTCGCGGTTGCGCTCCCCAACCAGCGCGATCACCGCGATATCCGCCGAGTGGTGGCGCGCCATGGAGCCCAACAGCGTGCTTTTGCCCACCCCGCTGCCGCCGAAGATGCCGATGCGCTGGCCCTGCCCCACCGGCAGCAGACTATCGACGGCGCGCAGTCCGGTCTCGAGCGGCCGGGTGATGTGCTCCCGGTCGAGCGGACCCGGCGCGGCGCTATACAGGCTGTAAGCGGCGTGGGCCTCGATGCGCGGCCCGTGGTCGATAGGGTGGCCGAATCCATCGAGCACGCGGCCGGCCAGGGCGGGCCCCACGGCCACGCGCGCCGCGTCGGTGCGCGCCACCACGCGGTTGCCCAACTCGATGCCTCCGGTTTCCTCCAGGGGCATCGACAGCACGCGGCCGTCGCGGAAGCCGATCACCTGGCTGCGCACGCGCCGTCCGCCGGACGCCGAGATCTCGCAGAAGTCGCCGATGGCCGCCGCCGGACCCGCGGATTCGATCAGCAAACCGGCCATCTCCACCACTTCGCCCACGTGCAGCATGGGTTCGAGATCGTCGAGAGCCGCCAGGCAAGGGCTGAGGATGCCGTCCACCGTCATCTCTCCGGCAGGCGGTCGGCCAGCCCGCGCCCGATCTCGGAAAGCTGGGTTTCGATCGATGCGTCCAGCTTGCCGCGCGCCGTCTCGACCAGGATGGCGCCGCGCTCCAGGGTGGCGTCGGCGATCAAGGCGAGGCCGCCGCGGCCCTCGCGCTCGAGCGCCTGGCGGACGCCCGGCTCCAGCTCCGGATGGATGCGCAGGCGGCAGATCTCCTGCGCCGGCATTTTTTGCAGGGCGCTGGAGACCAGGCCCTCCAAAGCGCCGGGATCGACCGATAACTCGCGGTGCAGGATGCGGCGCGCGATCCCCACCGACAGGCGCACCAGGTCGGCGGCGGCCTCGCTCACGATTTGCGGGCGCAACCCGGCGATTTCCTGGATGCCGCGCGCCAGCTTCTCCAGCGCCGGCTGCAACTGGGCGGCGGCCGCGGCGCGCCCCGCGGCTTCTCCCTCCCGGTGGCCGGTCTCGCGCGCCTCGCGCGCCTCGCGCGCGATCTGCTGTTCCAGTTGGGCGATGCGGCGGGCATCCCGCCCGGCTTGGCCGCCGGCGCCGCCGGCGCCGCCCGAAGCCGCGCCGGGCGCGTCGTCCGGTCCGGCCGCCGCGGGCCAACTCCAGCGCGGCACCGCGGCCCCCTCGGTGCCGCTCAAAATCTTAGACAACATATTGTTCGCCGCCGGCGCCCTTCAGGTTGATGGTGCCGTCGCTCTCCAACTGCCGCACCACGCCGATGATCTGCTGCTGCGCGGCTTCGACCTCCTTGATCTTCACCGGGCCCATGGCGTCCATGTCTTCCAGCAGCATCTCGGCGCCGCGCTGCGAAAGACAGGCCACGAAGTGTTTGCGCACCTGTTCGCTGGTTCCCTTGAGCGCCAGCGTCAGAATCTTGCGGTCCACCTTGGTCAAGACCTCCTTGAGGCTGTTGCCTTCCAGCAGCAGCATGTCCTCGAAGACGAACATGAGGTGCCGGATGGTGTCGGCCAGCGCGGCATTCTCCTTCTCGATGGATTCCAGGATCTCCTTGCTGGCGCCCGATTCCAGGCGGTTGAACATCTCCGAGACCGCCCGTACGCCGCCATACGATTCCCGGCTGAAATCGCCCAGCGCCTGCAGTTTCTGTCCGATCACGGCGGCGATCTTGTGGATGATTTCGGGCGAGATCTGATCCAGGTGCGCCATGCGCAGCGCCACGTCCGCGCGAATCTGGGCGGGCAGCGAGAACAGCAGCGCGGCGGCCTGCGACGAGCTGAGGTGCGAGAGGATGAACGCGATGGTCTGGGGATGCTCGCTGTGGATGAATTTTGCCAGTTGCTGGGGGTCGGCTTTTTGCAGCGCGTCGAAGGCCGCCGTGTCGTTGCCCAGGGTCTTCACCAGCCGGTCCACCAGCTTGCGGGCGGTCTCCGGCCCGAAAGCGCTCATCAGCAACTTGCGGGCGTAGTCGATGCCGCCGCGGGAAACGTACTCCCGCGCCATGCACATCTGGTAGAACTCTTCGAGCACCGCCTCGCCTTCCTCGTTGGGGATGGTCGAGATGCGGGCCACCTCCCGCGAGACGCTTTGGATCTCTTCCTCGGACAACTCCCGCATGAGCTGCACGCTGGCTTCTTCGCCCAGCAGCACGATCAGCATGGCGGCCTTGCGCAAGCCGGAAATCAGCTCGTTACGCTTAATGTTGGCAATCATCGCGTTGGGTTCCGGCCCGGCGGCCGCCTTCAGGCTTTTTCATGCAGCCATGTCCGCAGAATCTGCACCTGGACGACGGGGTCTTTCTTGAGGCTCTCCCGCAGGTACTTGGTTAACGCCTCTTTTTTCTTGGTGCCTTGGGTGGGCGTTTTGATGGCGTCGAGCGCCTCGGCTTCCAGGCGCGCCTGCGTCTCGGCCTGGTCGCCCAAGTGGGCCTGGATTTTCTTTTCCACGGAATCGCCGGCCACCGCGGGCGCGCTCTGGGCGCCCGGCGGCAAGGCCGTGCGCGCCGCGGCGGAGCCTGCCGGCCGGCGGCGGAGCAGGCGCAGCCCCACCCCCGCCAGCACCAGAAGAAGGATGGCGCCGCCGGCCGCGGCGCCCATTCCCCGGGGACTGCGCAGCCATGCCGACAGCGGGCTGGCGGGCGGCGCGGGCCCGGCAGCCGGGGCCGCCCCGGACGGGGGCTCGCTGCGCAGCGTGGCCTCGAACGGCAGCGTCTCCACGATCAATTGGTCGCCGCGATCGACCTTCAGGCTGATGACTCCGGCCACCAGGTCGCGGATGGTCTTCAACTTCTCCGCCGAAGGCGGGACCAGGACCTGTTGCAGGTGCCCAGCTTTGCCTTCCCAGCGCACTTCCTGGTCCAGCAGCAGCGAGACCGAAATCCGCTTCAATTCGCCCTGCGGCAGCTTCACCCGGCGCACCACGCGGCTGGACTGGTAGTTGATTTCCTCGGTCCGCCGCGAGGCGGCGGAGTTCCCCCCGCCCGGGCGGGCCGGAGGACGGGGCAGATTGGAGGCCGTGCCCGGCACGCCTCCGGCCATGGCCCCCGGCGCTACGTCCTCGCTCTTCTGCGAGCTGACCATGACCGAGCGGGCCGGATCGAAACTCTCTTCGCTCTGCTCGCCGCTCGAAAAATCGCACTCCGCCGAAACCGTCGCCCGGAAGCGGTCGGCGCCCAACAGCGGCTCGAGGGTGGACTGGATCTTGGCCAACAGGCTCTTCTCCACCATTTCGCGGTATTCGAGATTGGCTTCCGATCCCTCCAGCCCGTCGCCGCCGGCCGAACTGCGCGGGCGGTTGAGCAGGTTCCCTCGGGTGTCCACCACCGCGACGGATTCCGGCGCCAGACCCTCCACGGCGCTGGCCAGCAGGTTGCAGACGGCCATCACGTTTTGGGCCGAAAGCTGGGCGCCCGCGCGCAGCCCCAGCACCACGCTGGCCTTGGCCGGCTGGCGGGCCTCCAGGTAGACGGATTCCTTGGGGAAGGTCAGGTGCACGCGGGCCCGCTCCACTGCCGCCAGCGAGACGATGGAACGCTCCAACTCGCCCTCCAGGGCCCGGCGGTAGTTGACGTGTTCGGCGAAGTCGGTCAACCCGAAGCTGGTCTTGTCGAACAGTTCAAAGCCCATGCGGCCGCTTTTGGGCAAGCCTCCGGCGGCCAGTTGCAGGCGCAGTTCGGCCAGCCTCGCCGAGGGCGCCAGCACCGTCGAGCCGTTCTCGGAAAGCCGGAATTCCGTGCCGGTTTCCTTGAGCTTCTGGACCACCGCGCCGGCGTCCTCGGCGGCCAACCCGGTATAGAGCGGGCGGAAATCCGCCTCGCGCCGCCATTGCGCGAATCCGAATAGGGCGGCGGCTACCAGTACCGCGGCGGCCGCGATGCTGAATTTTTGCGCCATCGAGAGGCGCTCCAGAAGCTTTCTCATCTGTTCCATGGCGGATCTCCGCTAGACCTGCATCTGCATGACCGCCTGATAGGCCGAGACAACCTTATTGCGGATCTGCAGGAACGTTTCAAAGGCCAATTCCGCGCGCTGCGTGGCCAGCGCCACGGTGTGCACTTCCTCGCCGTCGCCGGCCAGAAAGCGCTGCGCGGTTTGGGCCGCATCGCCGCGCAGCCGCTCGACGCCGCCGATGGCATTGGCCAGCAGCGACTGAAAATCGCCGACGCCGCCGGCCGGGCCGCCGGCGAGGGGCGCGCGCAGATCCGGCAAGGGCACGCCGCGAATGGGTGAAATCGGTGAAGACATAGGCATTTCCCGGCTTTCACTTGAACAGATCGATGGAACGCATGATCATGTCCTTGACCGCGGAGATGGCCGCCACATTGGCCTCGAAGCCGCGCGCCGCGCCGGTCAGGTCCACCATGTCTTCGGCCGGATTGAGGCGCGGATACGCCACGTAGCCGTCCGGGCCGGCGTCGGGATGGCCCGGCAAATAGCGCCGCTCCGGATCGCGCTGGTCCACGCTGACCTCCGCGACCGCCACCCCTTCGGCGAGATGCGACTCGAATAACGAAGCAAAAGAAGCGGCCATGGGCTGGGAGGCGAAGACCGCATCCTTGCGGCGGTAGGGGCCGCCCTCGGGAGTGCGCGTGGTTTCGGCGTTGGCCAGGTTCTCGACCAGCAACTCCGCGCGTGTGCGCTCGGCCGCCATGCCCGACGCGCTGACCGCCATGGCCGAAAACAGGCTCATGAATTGCTCCCGCTCTGCAGCGCCGCCCGGATCGACTGCACCTCGCTGCGCACCAGGTTGGACGCCAGATTGAAACGCATATCGTTCTCCGCCAGCAGCCGGGACTCCCGGTCCAGGCTGACGTTGTTGCCGTCGTTCTTCGCCGGCAATCCGGCGACTTCGAAGGATGCCGGGACCCCGCCGCCCAGAGCCGACCGGAACTCCGACTGGAAGTCGATGTCCTTGGTTTTATACCCGGGCGTGTCGGCATTGGCGATATTGGAGGCCACCACCTTCTGGCGGGCGCTCAGCAGATCCATATATCGTTCCAAGGTGTCCGACAGACGGCTTAGCATGCCACCTTCTTGCAGGCAACCGCAGTTCCACGGCTAAATGCCGCAGAATGAGCGGTGGACAGGACCCGCGCCGCCAAGATCCCGCCGCCGGCGCAAGGATCTTGGCGGCCGGTGCGGGCCCTTTGGCGGGCCAGGCGAGGCACAAGGCTAGGCACAAGGCTAGGCTGCGGCGTGGCCACTGCGCTTGGGATAGGCGCGCCATAGGGGAGGGGAGGCTGCCCCCTGGGGGCGGGTCCAGCCGGGCGGCGGGTCAAAGAATGGAGCCGATCTTTTCCTGGATTTGTTCGGCGGTGAAGGGCTTCCGGATATAGGCGGCCGAACCCAGCCGGATCGCCTGGCCGACCTTTTCTTCGCCGCCTTCGGTGGTGATCATCACCACCGGAAGGGACCGCCACTGTTCGTTGCCCTTCAACTCCGCCAGCAGGCCCAGGCCGTCCAGGTTGGGCATATTGATGTCCGACAGGACCAGATTGAGGGGATGGTTCCGGACGATGTCCAGAGCTTCGAGGCCGTCGCGGGCCTCGAAGATCTCGCCGATCGCCAGGGCGGTTTGCCGCAGCACGCGGATTAGAATCTTCCGGATCGCGGTGGAATCGTCTACCACTAGAATGTTCAAAGCCATACTCCTTCTTACTATCGGTCCATTGCCGGGTTTCCTTTACGGCTGCGGCCGGCGGTTGCTCATCCGTTCTTTCCGCACCGGCGGCATAAAGATCCGCCAGGTTCCGCCGATAAGCATATGGGACACACGCCATGATAGACCGGGATCAAATCGTCAGCCAAATTCGCGCCGCCGCGGAGGACGTCTTTGCGACCATGTTGGGCACCCAACTTTGTTTCGCGGAGTCTCACGGGGATAAAGGCTCCGCCGAGCCCATGGACGGCGTGATCTGCCTGATCGGAATGGCCGGCGCGTGGACCGGCACCGGCACCCTATCCTGCTCGCCCGAGTTCGCCTGCCGGATCGCCTCCCAGATGCTGATGGCCGAATACGCGGTGGTGGACGCCGACGTCCTGGACGCGGTGGCGGAGGTCGCCAACATGGTGCTGGGCAATGTGAAGACGGCGCTCGAGAAGTCCCTCGGAACCATGGGAATGAGCATCCCGACGGCCATTTATGGCAAGAACTTCCTAGCCAAGAGCTTCGGCGACGAAACCTGGACCGTAGTGGTGTTCGACTGCGAGGGACAGCGGCTGGAGGTCAAGTTGTTCCTGAAGCGGGCTCCCGCGGCGCCGGTACAGGGGCCGGGAAGGCTCTGCACGCCGGTCTATCTGCGGGCCTGACCCGAGGGAGGCGCGCCCGGCCCGGCCCGGCGGACGGCGATGGCCCCCACGCTGCGCGGACCGGCGGACAGCCGGCCATTCAAGAGCCTATGGGCCGTTCAGCAGGCCGTTCACCGGCGCCCCCCCGCATCCGGTTCCGGGCCCATGCCGCGCTCGTTGAGAATCACGATATCCACGCGGCGGTTATGCGCGCGTCCCTGTTCGCTATCGTTGGATTCGACCGGCGCCGTGTCGGCGTAACCGGCCACCGCCAGGCGCTCGGGCGGGATGTCGAAGCGGGCCGACAGCAACTCCAGCATGGCGATACTGCGCGCGGCCGAGAGTTCCCAGTTGTTGCGGAAGCGGGAGTTGTGAATGGGCACGGAATCGGTGTGCCCCTCCAGCCGCACCTGGCTGGGCAACAGGGCGATGGCCCGCGCGATTTTTTCGATGCTGGAATACGTCCCCGGATACACGGCGTCGCCGCCGGAGGCGAAGAAACCGGCCTCGCGCAAGCTGATCACCAGTCCGCGCCGGTCCATGGCGATCTGGATCTGGCCCCCTTCGATCTCCAACTTCAGGGCGGCGCGCAAGGAATTGAGGGAACCGGCCAGATCGGGCGCCGGAGGCGGGTTCTTCCGGACGGTTGGCTGGGCCCCTCCGGGACCCTTCAGCATGGCGTTGCCCTTGCCCTTTTCGTCCTTCGCGCCCCCCAGAATGGCGGCCATCACCACCTTCACCTGCCCCTCTTCAAGCGCCTTTTTGACCGACGCCGAGACGCGCACGGCATTGCCGTGATCCGCTTGGGCCGAGGCGAACATCACCACGAAAAAAGCGAACAGCAAGGTGATGAAATCCGCATAGGAAACCAGCCAGCGCTCGTGGTTGGCGTGTTGCTCGGCTTTTCGGCGGCGGCGCATGCGATCCGGCTTCAGTCCCCCGCGGCGGCTTCGGCGGGCTGGCCGGCGGTGCCCGCCTCCGGGTTTTTCCCGGGCGCCTTGCGGGGGGCCCGCGGGGGCGCATAGGCCTCCAGCTTGATCCGGATCAGCTTGGGATTCAAGCCTTCCGCGATTCCCAGCACGCCTTCGAGCATCAACTCGCGCAACTCGATGGCGGCCTGCATGCGGAAGCGGAGCTTGCTGCCGGCCGGAAGAAAGAATAAGTTCGCCGAGGCCACGCCGTAGACCGTGGCCACAAAGGCCACCGCGATTCCCTTGCCCACTTCGTCGATATTAGCCAGGTGCTTCATCACCTGCATCAGCCCCAGCACCGCGCCGATGATCCCGATGGTGGGAGCGTATCCGCCGGCCGCTTCATAGACCTTGGCTTCGGCTTCCCCGCGATGCTCTTCCAAGGCGAGATCCAGCTCCATCATGCGGCGCAGCTCCTGCAGGTCGGTCCCATCCACCGCCAGGTTCAAAGCCTTGCGCAGAAAGGGGTCTTCAATGGACTCGGTATCTTCCTCCAGCGAGACGATGCCGTTCTTGCGGGCTTTGGTGGCGTAGCCGATGATCTGCTCGACGACGGCTTCGGGCGCGTGGGTGGCCTCGAAAAAAACCGTGAGCAGCTTGCCGGCGGCGCTGCGCAGAATACCCATCGGGGTGGTCACCATGACCGCCCCCAGGGTGCCTCCCAGAACGATGATGGCGGCGGTCAACTGCGCGACATCCTTGACTTTGCCGTCTTCGAGCACCAGCCCTCCCAGGATGCCGGCCAGCGCCAGGGCCAGGCCGCCCATGGTCGCCAGGTCCGGCCGGCGCCCGGGCTTTTTCCCCTGGGAATCAGGAGCCGGCGCGGTTGTCTCGGTCTGTGCCATGTTCGATTCGATCTCCACCGGCAACCACGGCCGCGTCCCCCGAGGCGCCCCGCCCTCCCGGGATGGACGGGCCCAGGAGCGCGCCGCTATAGATGGCCCGGCGGAACTCCACCACCCGCCGGACTACCTCTTCGGCCGATTCCAGCACCACCAGCTTCTGCCCGGTGGTCAGACTGATCACCGTATCGGGGGTGGCCTCGATCCATTCGATGAGGTCCGCGTTGAGCACCAGCGGCAGATGGTTGAGGCGCGTGAGGTGAATCATGCGCCCTCAATCCTCATCGGCCGCGCCCGCCGCAACCGGCCCGGTTTCGAGCAGAAAGCCGCGCTTCCGGCCGCTGGAGACGACCCGGCCGCAAAACCGCAGCTTGCCGTTGAGCAGACCGTCCAGCGGCCGGCTCACGGGATAGTCGAGGATCAGCACGTCGCCTTCGGTCAGGCGCAGCAGATCCCGCGCCAGCAAGCGGGGGCCGCTCAGGCGCACGTCCAGGGCCAGCCGCGAGGGCCGGATGCGGGCCAGCATGGCCGCCTGTTCGGCCTCGGTCGACTGGGTGCGGCGCATGGACCACTGCTGGTCGAACTTCTGCCGCATCATCTTGGCGATGATGGACGGGACCGCGATGTTCATCATCCCCACGTTGTCCCCGATGCGGATTTCAATGCCCACCGCCACCACCGCTTCGGTGGGCGCCAGCACGCGCAGGAATTGAGGTTCGGTCTCGACCGTATGGATGGTGAACTCGATCGGGGCGACCGCTTGCCAGGCTTCCTTGAGATCGTTCAGAATGATGCGGAAAAGGCTGTCGAGCAGTTTCTGCTCGATCTCGGTGATCTCCCGCCGCAAAGCCGATGTGGACTTGCCATCGCCTCCCAACAGCACTTCCAGGATGGGGAAGACCAGCGCCGGGCTGAGCTCCAGCAGTCCGTAGCCGTCGTAGGGCCGCAGCCCCAGCGAGAGCATGCACGTGGGCGACGGCAGCCCGTTCAGAAACTCCTCGCAGGAGAGTTGCTCGACGCTGACCAGGTTTACCAGCAGGTAGGTGCGCAAATAGGCCGAGAGGCTGGAGACCAGATTGTGGACGAAGGTCTCATGCAGTTGGTGAATGGCCCGTAATTGGGATTTGGCGATGCGATCCGGGCGGCGGAAGTCGAAAGGCACTACCTTCCTGCCAGGGGACTCCTGCGCCTGGCCACCGGCTGCATTATTGAACAGTGCGTCGATTTCCCGCTGCGATAAGGTGCGATTCACGCTAGGCCGTCCCGTATAGTCTATCGGCAGGCGGGGCTCGGGCTTTAGAGCGGAGAGCGCAAATCCGCCTGCGGGCGGCCGATAAGATGGTGGGGGAGCAGACGGTTCCCCGGAGCGGTTCTTATGGATGTCGCACCTGTCAGCAGTCCGCAGCAGCTTCTCGCGGCCGTGCCCGGCACCGCCAGTCCCAATTGGCTGGCGGAAAACCGGGACCTGATCCGCAGCGTCAAGAGCATCGACGCCTCCGCACTATTCGGCGAAGGCAGCGAACTGACCTTCGCCCTGGATCGGGACACCAAGCGGCCGGTGGTGCGGGTGGTCAACCAGCAGACTGGCGAGATCCTGTGGCAATCGCCGCCGGAGTATATGCTGCGCCTGGCGCAGACTATGAGCCGGCCGGGCGGCTAGCGGGCCGCGCAAGTCCGGGCGCATTTTCCCGATATGGAGGGTGAGGAGATCCGATGCCGCCGCAAGATGCCTATCTGGAAAGCCAAGTTCTGACCGCCGACCCCATGGAGTTGGTCCGCCTGCTCTATCGCGGCGCCGGCGACGCCGTGCGCAGCGCCGGCGCGCACCTGGCAGCCGGGCGTATCGCCGAGCGATCCCGCCAAATCTCGAAGGCCCATGCCATTCTCTCGCAGTTGTCCTGCTCGCTCGACCATGCGCGCGGAGGCGCGCTCAGCCGCAGCCTGGCGGAGTTGTACGACTATATGCAACGCCGCCTGCTGGAGGCCAATCTGCGCCAGACCGCCGAGCCGCTGTCGGAAGTGGAAAGCCTGCTGGCCACCCTGCTGGAAGGCTGGGATCAGATCCGCACCGCGCCCGAGCATGCCGCTCCCCAGGGCAACCCGCGCCGGCCGGCGGGCGCGGACCCGTCCCCCGCCTACGGCGGGTATCCCGCGGTCTTCGCGCCGGGCGCTTCGGCCGAGTATCGCTCGCAGAGTTGGAGTTTGTAGGACCGCCGGGCGCCGGGGCGATCCCCCGGGGCGGGCCCCCACCGCCTGCGGGATCTAGCGGGCGCGCGCCGACAGGCTGGAGACGATCTGAGCGCCCAAGCCCAAGCCCCCGTTTTGCGCCAGAGCCTGCGCAAATTGCTCCTCGGCCAGGCCGGCCTGGGTGGCGCTCCCGGCGTCCTCTGCGCTTCCCAGCCAGCCGTCCTCGTCGCCGCGGGCCTCCTTGAGCAGTTGCTCGATCATGAGGGCTTCGAACTGCTTGGCCGCTTCCGCCAGAGTTTGCGGCGGACGCGCGGCGGGCGGTTCCACCGCCCCCACCGCCGCGGTTCCCAGGGTCGCCGGCGCGCTCATCAGATCACCTCCAACTCGGCTTCCAGCGCGCCGGCCGCGCGCAGGCTCTGCAGGATGGCAATCACGTCCCGCGGCGTCGAGCCGATGGCCGCCAGCGCACGCACCAACTCCTCCACCGTGGCGCCGCGCTGGAGCACCAGGTTGCGGGCAGGCTCCTCTTTGGCGTCCACGGCTGCCTTGCCCCCCGCGGCGGCCGCGGCGGCCCCGGCCGGCGGAGCCGGCGGCAAGATATCCAGACTGGTCTGGATCTCGACGGTCAGATTGCCGTGCAGGATGGCCACGGGAGAAATGTGTACGTCGCGGCCCGTGACGATGGTGCCGGTGCGCTCGTTCACCACCACGCGGGCCGGCTGGTCCGCATCCACGGTGAGCATCTCCATCTCCGCGATGAAATCGATGGGGCGGGCGGCGTAAGACGGGGGAACCAGCACGCTCACCAGGGCCGAGTTTTCGGCCCGCGCCGGCAAGGCTCCCGCCGCGCCGTATTTGGCGTTGAGCGCCGCGGCAATGCGGGAGGCCGTGGTAAAATCCGCATACCGGAGTTGCAGATGCAGGACTCCCTTGAGCGCCAGCGCCGGCGCGGGGCGCTCCACGATGGCGCCGCCGGGCACGCGGCCCACCGTGGGATGATTCACGGTCCGGCTGCCGCCGGCGCGGCCCGCCGCGAATCCGCCGGTAACCACGCCGCCCTGGGCTACGGCATAAACCTGGCCGTCGGCGGCTTTCAGGGGCGTGAGGATCAGCAGGCCGCCCTGCAAATTAGCGGCGTCCCCGATGGCCGCCGCCACGGCGTCCAGGCGGGTGCCCGGCTGCGCGAAAGGCGGCAGCGTGGCGGTGATCATGACGGCCGCGGTGTTTTTCACGATGAGCGTGGCTCCGGGAACCGAGACGCCCATGCGCTCCAGCAGATTGGCCAGGCTTTGCGGCGAGAACAAGGTCATCTGCCGGTCCCCGGTCCCGGCCAGTCCCACCACCAGCCCGTAGCCGATGAGCTGGTTGTCGCGCACGCCTTCGATGCCCGCCAGATCCTTCAAGCGCGTGGCGCCCGGCGCGGGGGCCGCCAGCGCCGCCGCCATACAGAAACCTATCCAACCTATCGATCGCATGGTCCCTCCAACTCTAGAACGGAAGCAGTCCCATCAGCAGCCGGTACAGGATGAAGGGACGCTTGATGGCGTCCCCCACCACACCCTTGCCATTGACGGAGACCTCCAGTTGCGCGATCAGGTACGACTGGACCACGTTGTTCGGACCCAGATCCGCCGGCCGCACCACGCCGCGCACGGTGATGATTTGCTGTTCGGAACTGACGCGGATCTCCTTGACTCCTTCCACTACCAGATAACCGTTGGGCAGCACGTGCACCACGCGCGTGCCCAGCGTGGTGGAGATCACCGTGGTGCGGCCGATGGTGCCGGCTCCCTTCAACTCCTGGTCGCCGGTAGTGCCCAGCAGGTTGGCCAGCGCGCCGGTGGCCTTGGTCAGCCCGCCCAGAGCCGTGATGGAGGCCGAGGCGCTCGAAGTGCGCGAAGTTTGCACATTGCCGGTGCTCACCGCGGAGGCATTCTCCGCCACCAGCACGGTGACCGCGTCGTTCACCCGGCTGGCCCGCAGGTCGCGCGCCAGGTCGTTGAACAGGGCCGCCGACGACCACAGTGAGCCGGGCGAAGCGTCGTTGTTGGCGCGCGCCGCCGCGGTGGCCTCCGCTACGTAACGTTCCAGCGCGGATGCCTGCGGCGGCGCCGGGGCCTTCTTTTTGGCTGCCGCCCAGGCGGGGACCGGCGCCGCGGCCAGAGCCAGCAGCGCCAGCAGCGGTCCCGGTTTCATCGGTTGCCTCCCTCGTCCGGGGCTATTTCTCCCTGGTCCGCCGCCACCATCACGCGTCCGCGGTCCGCGACCGTGGCGCGCAGGATCGTGCCATTGGCGGGATTGCGCACCCCGACGACCTCGCCCCGCTTTCCGGACGACTGCGCCTCCCCTTCCAGCAGCACCCGCGCCCGGCCGCTCCGGATTTCAACCCTCACGCGCTGGCCGCGCACCACCTCGGCCGGGGAATCCAGCCACTCGGCCTCGATGGCCGCGCCCGCCGCAATCGGCCGCCGCGGCACCCGGCCCACGACTTGGGACAGGTCCGGCAGCCCGGGCGGCCCTGCATAGGGTTCCTCGCGCAGTTGGGCGCGCTCGATGGGCCGGCCCGGCGCCAGCGCCTCGGCGGCGATGGCGCGCTTTCCCGAAACCTCGATGCGCGCCTTGGCCCAAACCGGAAAATCGTCCCGGCCGGGCGCCGATACCACGCCGCGCCAGAGCGGCGCGGACCCGCCGGCCCGCTCCGCAGGCGGCGCGGAGAGCGGAAAGCGCAATTCGCCGGGCGGGATGGGTTGACGGCTGAAGTCCAGCACCTCGATGCGCGCCGCCGGCATGGCTGCGCGCAGGGCGGCCGCCACGCGCTCGCCGGTGAGCGTCTCCACGGGCCGCACGAAACAGGCTTCGAGGCCCGCTTCTACGGACAGTCCGTAGCGCCGCGCCAGGCGCGCCAACTCCGCCGCGCCGTAAGTGCGGCGCGCCCCCGCGGCGGCGGCCGAACCCAAATCCAACTCCGGCGCGATCCCCGCGAAGGCCGGCGCCGCGCGGGCCATGTCGCCCGCCCGGATGCGCTCGCCCAAAACCGGCAGGCATTGTGCGGCCGCCGCGGCCAGCGCGGCAAGTACCAGGAAGAGCATCCGCCGGATCATTGCTGCACCAGGCCGTTGGCCTCCTGGTACATCTCGTTGGCGGCCGTGACCACTTTGGAATTGGCTTCGTAGGCCCGCTGGGCGACGATCAGGTTGACCATTTCCTGGACCACGCTGACGTTGGACTGTTCGGTATATCCCTGCAGCAACGCGCCCATGCCCTGGGCCCCGCCGGGTGTGCCCGTGGTCGCCGCGCCGGAAGCTTCCGTGGGCGTGTACAGATTGCCGCCGATGGTGCTCAAGCCCGCCGGATTCTGGAAATTGGCAAGCTGGATCTGGCCGGCCACCTGCGCCGTGGTCTGGTTCGGCTGGGTGTAGCTCACCGTGCCGTCGCCGGCAATGGTGATGGATTGGGCATCCGACGGAATGGTGATCTGGGGCTGCAAGGGATTGCCGCTGGCGGTCACCACATTGCCATTCTGGTCGAGCTGAAACTCCCCGTCGCGGGTGTAGGCCAACTGTCCGTTGGGCTGCAGCACTTGAAAGAAGCCGGGCCCTTGGAGGGCCACATCCAGCGGGTTGCCGGTCTCCGAGGCGCTGCCCGGCGTGAAGATAATCTCGTTGCCCGAAGGCCGCGTGCCGAGCCCCAGTTGCAGTCCGGCGGGAACCACGGTCTGCTGGCTGGCGGAAGCCCCCGGCTGCAGCAGGTTCTGGTAGAGCAGGTCCTGAAATTGAACCCGCCGCGCCTTGTATCCGTTGGTGTTGGCGTTGGCCAGGTTGTTGGCGATGTTGTCTACGTTCATCTGTTGCGCCGTCATCCCGCTGGCGGCGCTGAAAAGCGCTCGCATCATAATTGCTCCTTCCCCTGGGGCTCTTACGAAGCCACCCGGGCTACCTCTTCGACGGCCTCGCGATTCATCTGCGAACCCAGCGTGGCGGCCTTCTGCAGCATTTCAAACTGGCGCATGACCGCCACCAGGCGCACGGCCGATTCCGCGGCGCCGACATTGGAACTCTCCAGTTTGCCCTGCTCGACTACGGCTCCGGATGCCGGCTGGGACGCCGCCGCGCTGCGAAAATAGCTGGCCCCTTGCTTGACCAGCGAACCGGTATCGGAGAAGTCCGCTATCTCGAGCTGGCCCAGGACTTGGCCGCTCTGGCTCACCGTGCCGTCGGGCGCCACCTGCAGATCGCCGGACGTTTGGATGGCCAGGTTCGCGCCGGATACCGTCCGCACCGCGTATCCCTCGGTGGTGACCAGCGCTCCGCCGGGGGACACCCGAAAACTCCCATTGCGTGTGAAGAGGCTTCCGGAAGGCCCGTCCACGGCGAAGAAGCCACTGCCGGAAAGCGCCAGATCCGAGGGGCTGCCGGTCGCGCGCAGCGTGCCTTGGGAGAAATCGGTCCAGGGACGCTCGACCACCGGGAGCGTGGCCGCCGATCCGTCCTGCGGGCCGGCGGCTTCGGCGGACACATAAAGGTTATAGAACTCGCGGTCGGTCTTGTAGCCGCCGGTTTCCGTGTTGGCCAGATTGTTGGCCAGCATGTCCAGAGACTCCATGCGGGCCCGCATACCGCCGGCCGCCGAGATCGTTAGGGTATCCATGGCACGTTCCCAGCGGAGTCTGGTGCAAGCGGGGAGCCGAAGGGTGGGCGCACAAAAGGAAAGGTTTGTGGTCCAGCGCCGGGACAAGTTCCCGGCGGAAACGGCCCCACCGCCAAGATCTTGGCGGCGCCCGGCGCGCAACTGCTTGGAATCGAGCGCAGAGCTTTGGTTGCCGGAGTGCGCTTGTGCGGGACGTGATCGCCGTCTCTTCAGAATTACCGGGCGCCTCCGGCGCCAATACCGCGATGGCCGCCGGCGGGGCGGCCATGGGCGCAGGAACGGTGCCGGCGGCAGTGGCGGGCGGCGGTTTCCGGTCGCTTCTGGATGGCTGCCTGGACTGCGGCGGGGACCAACCGCCCGCGCCGGAGCCGCGCCGGGCGCCCGGCGGGAAGAAACCAAACTCCGGCACGGCGGCTCCCACTGCGATTCCAGTTCCGGCGGCAGCCACCGCCCTCCGGACGTCCGCATTGGGCTTGGGAGCATGGGGAAGTCCCGGAGAGACAACGGCGGCGGTGGCCCAGGAAGTCGACGCCGTGAGCGCCCGGGACCTCTCCGGCGCCGGCGGTTCCGCGCCAGATCCCGCGCCGCTGCCCGGCTGGGCGCAAGCGGCCGGCCGGTTGGCATGGGATCTCCCCTTACCGCCGGACGCTCCGGCCGCGGCCGCCGATCGAGACCAAGGGCCGGGCGCCCGACCGGCGGCCGCGCCCGAGTTGGCGTTCGCAGCTCGCTTGCTCCCGCCCGAACCGGCGCCACCCTCGCACCAGGCCGCGGAGGGGCTTCCCGGTCCCGCGTCCGCCGCGGTTTCGGGAGAGGCAGCCGCCAGCTCCGCAACCGATCCCCGGGACCGGAGTATGCCGGCGGAGAGCGTCGAGGCCCAACCCGGCCATGCCGGGATCCCGGAACCCCCGCATGGCCTGCGCACCGCACCGCTCGACGAGGGGCAAGCCGCATCGCCGGACACAGCTATCGCCGGAAATGCCCGCAACGCTTTCTCCGCGGCAGAAGGGCAAGCGACCCCCGCCGCAGACCGGCGGGATGCCGGCCCAGTTGCCGGCGCCGCCCCCAAGGGTGCGGCACCTGCTATGGGACACCCCACGGGCGACCAGGGCGGGGGTGCCACCGCTGGACAGGCGGATATGGGGAGCGTGGGGAACGCAGCCAGCCCACTTCCCGCCAGCCGGGAGGTGCAGGTCCCCGTTTCCGGGCAGCAAGCCGGCGCAGCGCGTCCCGCCGAGGCGGAGCCCCCCGAACCGGCGGCGCAGCCGGTCTCCCGCGACGTCTCCCTGCATCTGGCCGATGGCGAAAGCAGCGTGGACATCCGCATGGCCGAGCGCGCCGGAGAGATCCGCGTGACGGTGCACACTCCGGACCGCGATCTGGCCAACTCTTTGCGTGCAGACCTGCCGGATCTGGTCGGCAAGCTGCGGCAAAGCGGATTCCAGGCGGAGGCCTGGCGTCCGGCCTCGACAGCATCGGACGCGGGCCGCCGCGGCGGTTCGGACGGCTCGCCCTACCAGGAGCATTCGCCGGGCGCGCGCAAAGACGGCCGGCAACCGCAACCGCAGCAACGGCAGTCGAAAGATCCATCCCGCTGGGCCGGGGAATGGCAGTCCAGCCTCGACCCCGCACAGGAGCCCCCCCTATGACGATTCAACCCTTGGCAACATTGCCGCAGAGCGAGAGCGGCGCCGCGGCTACCACTACTACGACTCAAACGAGCACAACTGGAACGAGCTCGAACGATTCGGCCGGAAATGTCAGCGAGACCGCGTTCTTGCAGCTTCTGGTGGCTCAAATCCAGTATCAGGATCCCACCAATCCGACCGACAGCACCGCTTTTGTCACGCAACTGGCGCAGTTCAGCTCACTCGAACAACTCATCGCCATTCATGGCGATCTCGACAGCCTGAACGGCAAATAGAATACCCTGGCACGCAAGGAGAGACGAATAATGTTTGCAGCATTCAACACCGCACTATCCGGCTTGGACGCCAACGGCGTGGCCGTCGACGTGATCGGCAACAACCTGGCCAACATGAACACCACCGGTTACAAGGAGAGCGTCGCCTACTTCCAAAACCTGGTCAGCGAATCGATGAACGGCGGCCAGACCCAAGTGGGGTTCGGCGTGGCGCCGCCGCTGACCATCACGCAGTTCACCCAAGGCGCCATTAGCGCCAGCAGCGGGCTTCAGGACGCGGCTATCCAGGGGAGCGGATTTTTCGTGGTCGACGACAACGGCATGACCCAGTACACCAGAGCCGGCAGTTTCCAGGTGGACCTTTCGGGCAACCTGCTCACTCCCAGCGGGCAGCAGGTCCAGGGCTGGATGGCTACCAACGGTGTGGTCGACACCGGCGGGCCGGTAGGCAACATCACCGTACCGGTGGGCTCCATGCAACCGCCGGTGGCCACCCAGAACCTGACCCTGGGCGCCAACTTCGATGCCTCCGCCGTCACCGGAACGGCGTCGGACTGGTCCGCCCCCATAACGGTCTACGACTCCCTGGGGACCGCCCATGTCCTGACCCTCAACTTCGAACAGACCGCCGCCAACACCTGGTCTTGCCAAGCCACCGTCCCCGGCGTGGATGTCCAGGGCGGCACGGCGGGCACGCCATCCACCGTGGGGAACCCCATCACCCTGCAATTCAGCGGCAGCGGGCTATTAACCGGCACGACGCCGGCCGAACCCATCAATTTCGGCTTTCAGCCCGCTAACGGCGCCGCGGCCATTAGCGTCAACTGGAATCCCATCGCCGCGGACGGCACCAGCAGCCTCACCCAGTTCGACCAGAGCTCGGCCACTTCCGCGATCACCCAGGACGGCTCGGCGGCCTCCCAACTCACCACGGTAACCATGGCCAGCGGCGGCCAGTTGCTGGCGACCTACTCCGACGGTCAACAGACCGTGGTCGGACAACTGGCCATGGCTAACATTCAAAACCCGCAAACTCTGCTGAATGTGGGAAACAACAACTTCCAGGTGACCGCCGACACCGGCGCGCCGGCCGTGGGTGCGCCCGGCACCGGCGGACGCGGCACCGTCGTGGGCGGCGCTCTGGAAGCCTCGAACGTGGATATGGCCACGGAACTTACCGATTTGATCGTGCTGCAGAGCGCCTACCAAGCCAATGCCAAGGTGGTGACCACCGTGGACTCCATGGCGCAAGCCACCACCAATCTGATCACCTAGGAGCCGCGCGGATATGACAGCCATGGAAGAGATCGCCGCCTTTGCCGGCGTGCCGGTGGACATCGAGGCCGAGCTGGACCGCCGCATCCTGAGCGTGGGGCAGATCCTGCAAATGGAACCCGGCAGCCTGATCGGCATGAAGCGCTCGGCGGGGGAAAACATAGACCTGTACGTGGGCGGCACGCTGATCGGTTGCGGCGAAATCGTGGTCGTCGAAAACAGCCTGGGAGTCCGCATCACGGACTTCAACAGCGATGCGTAACGCCGGCGGCGGGAAGAGGAGCGAATGGAAGCGATGCGGCAAGTTTGGGCGGTGAGCGCGGTGCTGGCGGTGCTGGCGGCCTCGCTCTGGTGGCTGCGGCGCAAAGGACTGGCCCGCTTTCGCCCGCGCGGCCGCAAGCCGACGATTCTGGCCGTGGAGCGGCTGACGCTGGGACCCCAACACGCGCTGCACCTGGTGCGGCTGGCGGGCCGCGGGCTGCTGGTGGGGACTTCTCCGGCGGGATGCGCGGTGCTGGATAGTTTCGAGTGGTCGAGTCTGGAATCCCGGCCTTCGGCCGGAACCCCGGAGGCGCGCTGATGTCCCGCCGGCTGGCGCACGCAGGCTGTCTGGCGCTGCTGTTGCCCGCCGCCGCCTGGGCGGCTCGCGGGGCTTCCCCGGCGTCCGGGCTGGACATCGGCAAAACCGGTTCGATGAGCGCGCCGATGCAGATTGTCCTGCTGCTGACGGCGCTGACGCTGCTGCCGGCGGCGCTGGTGTCGGTAACCCCTTTCCTGCGCATCTCCGTCGTGCTGCATTTCCTGCGGCAGGCGTTGGCCACGCAGACGGCCCCCTCCAACCAGGTGCTGGTGGGACTGGCGCTGTTCCTGAGCCTGCTCAGCATCGAACCCATGGCCAGCCAGATCTACGAACAGGCCTGGATTCCCCTGGACCACGGCCAGATGACCGTCCCGCAAGCGGCCCAGGAGGCCGCCCGGCCGCTGCGCCAGTTCTGGCTGCGCTTCGCCCGCGAGAAAGACATCGCTTTGTTGCTGGAGGTATCCCACTCGCCGGCGCCGCGCACTCCGGCCGACGTGGATCTGAGAGTCCTGATTCCCGCCTATATTCTGTCGGAGTTGAAGGCGTCCTTTCAAATTGGCGCGGTGCTCTACCTGCCCTTCCTGGTCATCGATCTGGTGGTGGCCTCGGTGACCCTCTCGGTGGGCATGGTGCAGTTGCCGCCCGTCATGATTTCGGCGCCCTTCAAGATTCTGCTGTTCGTGCTGGTGGACGGCTGGAACCTGGTGGTCGGATCGCTGATGAAGAGCTTTAGCTGAGGAACGCTTATGACCAGCGACGCCGTCGTCGAAATCCTGCGCCACGCGCTGCTGGCGGCCTTCTGGCTGGTGGCGCCGCTGCTGGCCATCGCCTTCGTCACCGGGGTGGTGGTCAGCCTGGCGCAGATCGTGACCTCCATTCAGGACACCGCCTTCAGCACCATTCCCCGCCTGGTGGTGTTTGTGCTGGCCATCCTGATGCTGATGCCCTGGATGATCCAGCGGATCGCGGTTTACACCACGGCTTTGTTCGGCGATCTGGGGCGGTATGCCCGCTGAGATCGGCGTGGGCCTCCCCACGCTGTACGGATTTCTGCTGGTGCTTGCAAGAGTCTCCGGGGTCTTTGCCCTGGTGCCCCTGCCCGGCTTTCAAAGCGGCCCGCGGCTGGCGCGCATTGTCCTGTCGGTGACCATTACCATGGCGCTTTATCCCCTTTGGCCCCGCGTGGACGCGCCGCGGGCGGACGCCGCGCGCCTGCTGCTGTGGGTGCTGCCGGAGATCGGGGTGGGAGTCACCATTGGCTTGGGCGTAGCGCTGATCCTGGAAGTCTTCCTGATGACGGCCCAAATCCTCAGCCTGAACGCGGGGTTCAGTTTTGCCCAGACCATCGATCCGACCACGCAGGCCGAGTCGGGCGTGCTGCTGGTGTTCGCGCAGTTGGCCGGCGGCATGGTTTTTCTGGCGCTGGGCCTGGACCGGGAGGTGATCCGGACCCTGGCTTACAGCCTGGAAGCGCATCCGGCCGGCGCCTGGATTACACCGCCCGCGGCCGAGGCGCTGCTGCGCCTGGGCGGAGACATGCTGGCGCTGGCGGTGCGGCTGGCCGTGCCGTCGATCGCGCTGCTGGTGCTGGCGGACATCGCCCTGGGGCTGCTGGGGCGGCTCAACGCCCAACTGCAACTGCTGACCTTGTCTTTCCCCATCAAGATGACCGCGTCGCTGGTGCTGTTGGGGTGGGTTGCCGCGCTGCTCCCCAAGTTCCTGGCGGCCTACGGCGATGCGGTTTTCGGAACGCTGCGCCAGGCGCTCGGCTTTTGATGCGGAAACTTTGTGGCTGACAACAACGGGCAGAGAACCGAACAGCCCACCGTCAAGCGCCTGGACAAGGCGCGCAAGGAAGGCCAGTTCCCCACCGCGCGCCAGTTCGTCTCGGCCATGCAGTTCCTGGCGTTCGTGGCGGCGCTGGAGGCCTGGGGCGGCCAATGGCTCGCCGAACTGCGCCGGCTCATGCGCCACACGCTGGCGGCGGCTTTCGCCGCCGACGCGGGAGCCAAGGCAGCGGAGACCAGCCACTACCTGCTGCTGGACGTTCTGCGGCTGCTGGCGCCCGCAGCGGGCGTGCTGCTGGCAGTCACCCTGGGCGTGCAACTGGCCGCCACGCAATTCGGCGTGAGCGGGAAAAAGCTGGCGCCCGATCTGCAGCGGCTGAATCCGCTGGCGCGGCTGCGCGAGATGCCCAAGCAGAACCTGCCCGCGCTGCTGCGGGCGGCGGTCATGCTGCCGCTGTTCGGGATGGCGGTGTACGGCATCGTCCGGGACAACCTGGCGGCCTACATGGCGCTCCCCTTTCAGGGCGTCGAATCGGCCTTCAGCCAGGTCTGCGGTTCGTTCGCCGCGCTGCTATGGAAGGCTGGAGGCGTCTTCCTGCTTTTCGGCGCGGTGGACCTGTTCCGGCAGCGTCGCCGCTACCGCAAGGACCTGCGCATGAGCAAACAGGAGATTCGCGACGAGGTCAAGGAGACGGAAGGCAATCCGCAAATGAAGGCGCGCATCCGGCGCCTGGCGCGGGAACGTCTGCGGCACAAAATGATGAAAGAAGTTCCCACCGCCACCGCCGTGATCGTCAACCCGACGCATTACGCGGTGGCGCTGCGCTATGCCCTGGATTCCATGGCCACGCCGGTGGTGGTGGCCAAGGGGAAGAATTACCTGGCGCAGCGCATTCGCCAGCGGGCCATGGAATACCAGGTGCCCATCGTCGAGAACCCCCCGCTGGCGCAGGCGCTGTACCGCTCGGTGGACATCGGACAGGAGATCCCGGCGCACCTGTATCGCGCCGTGGCCGAGATCCTGGCCTATGTTTATAAACTCATGAACGGCCGATTACCTGGGTAGGGGAAGAATCGAGAGATATCGGGAATGGCGGAAGCGGCGGCGATGGCCAAGACGGGATGGAAGCCGCTGGAGTTCTTCTCCGGCGGGGGCGCGGCGGAGCTGGCCGTGCCGGTAGCCGTGCTGGCCATCGTGATGGCCCTCATCGCGCCTCTGCCGCCCTTCCTGTTGGACCTGCTGCTGGTGGTGGACATCATGATGTCGGTCATCGTGATGATGACGGCCATGTACATCCAGCGCCCGTCGGACTTCAACGTTTTTCCCACCACGCTGCTGTTGCTGACGCTGTACAGGCTGGCCTTGAACGTATCCTCGGCGCGCCTGATCCTGCTCAACGGCAACACCGGAACCGCCGCCGCCGGGCACGTCATCGAAGCCTTCGGCAGCTTTGTGGTGGGAGGCAACTACATCATCGGCGCGGTGATCTTCCTGTTGTTGATCGCCATCCAGTACGTGGTCATCAATCACGGCGCGGTGCGCATCTCCGAAGTCACGGCGCGCTTCACCCTGGACGCGCTGCCCGGCAAGCAGATGTCCATCGATTCGGATCTGAGTTCGGGGCTGATCGACGAATCCGAAGCCCGCCGGCGGCGCAAGCAACTGGCGGCCGAGGCTGAGTTCTACGGCGCCATGGACGGCGCCTCCCGCTTCACCCAGCGCGATGCGGTGGCCAGCATCCTGATCACCGGCATCAACATTATTGCTGGTTTTCTGATCGGCGTGCTGCAGCACGGCATGGAACTGCGGCACGCGCTGGAGACCTACACGGTGCTGACCATCGGAGACGGCCTGGTGACGGTGGTTCCGGCCCTGATGATCTCGGTTTCAGGCGCCCTGGTCATCACCCGTTCCGGTTCCGAAGCGCGGCTCAGCGCGGATTTCCGCAAGCAGATCTTCGGCAGCCCGCAACCGCTGCTGCTGGCCAGCGGCGTATTGATCGTGCTGGCATGCCTCCCGGGCATGCCCGGCATCCCTTTTCTGTTGCTGGGCCTGGGGCTGGGAGTGGGGGGCTGGCGCATGCGGGCGCGGCCGGCCGCCAAGGGGCAGGCGCCCAGCGCCGCCAAACCCGCCCGCGAGAATCTGGAAGGCCTGCTCAAGGTGGAGCCGCTGGCGATCGAAGTGGGGCTGGGGCTGGTCAAGATGGTGGAAGGCGCCCAGAACTCGCCGCTGCTGAAGCGCATCTCGGGCATCCGGCGGCAACTGGCCGCGGATCTGGGCTACCTTTTGCCGCCGGTGCGGGTCTCCGACAATCTGGCGCTGCGCGCGCGGGAATACACCATCTCGCTGAAGGGCGCGGAGATCGCCCGCTACGAATTGCCGCAGGGGTGCCAGTTGGCCATCCCCTCCGGACGGAACCCCGCGGCGCTCGAAGGCACGCCCACCCGCGAGCCGGCCTTTGGATTGGCGGCCTGGTGGATTCCCGACCAGCGCGCCGAGCAGGCCCGCGCGGCCGGGTACACGCTGGTGGATGCGGTCAGCGTGCTGGGCACTCACATTGCGGAGCTGGCCCGGCGGTACGCGCACGAGCTGTTCTCGCGCCAGGACGCCAAGAAAGTGCTGGATCTGGTGGCGGTCGATCAGCCCAAGGTAGTCGAGGATCTGGTGCCCAAACAGCTCCCGCTCTCGGCGGTCCAACGCGTGTTGCAGAATCTGCTGCGCGAGCGGGTTTCCATCCGCGACACCGGCTCGATTCTGGAGGCGCTGGGCGAGGCGGCGCTCTCGACGCGCAACCTGGTGCTGCTCACCGAGTACGCCCGGCAGGCCATCCGGCGCACGGTTGCCAAGCGCTATCTGGACGCTTCCGGCAACCTGCCGGCCTATTTTCTGGACGCCTCGATCGAGCAGGCGGTGGAGTCCGCGGTGCAGCATACCGAGCAGAACAGCCACTTGAGCATGGCGCCGCAGACCATCCGCGAGATTCTGGACCGCATCCAGCGCAAAGTGGGCAGTCCGGAGGGGCCGGTGGCGGCGGTAACCACAGCCGGCGCCCGGTATTTTCTGCAGCAAATGGTGGAGCCGGTCCTGCCGAACCTGTTCTTCCTTTCGCACAACGAGATTCCGGCCGGCGTGAAGGTAGTGTCGCTGGGAGTCGTTCAATAAGGGAGAAACAATGCGAATCAAGTCTTTTTATGCAGCCTCGGTGGAAGGCGCGGTGGCCCTGGCCCGCCGGGAAATGGGGGCCGAGGCCATGCTGGTGGAATCCCGCAAGGCGCCGCTGGAGGCGCGCCACTTGGGCGAGTACGAAGTGGTGTGCGCACTGGTGCCGGAAGCCGAGCCGGTCCCGCCGCAGCCGCCGGAGGATGCCGGCGCGCAGGATGCCCGGCTGGCCGGCGAACTGGCCGAGATGCGCCGCCAACTGGACCTGATGGGCAAGACCATTACGCGCTCGGCCTGGAGCGGCGCGCGCTGGGGATGCTCGAGCCCCGAGATGTCGGAGTGGCACGCCCGCCTGATGGCGACGGACATGGACGGGGAACTGGTCCACGAAATCCTGAGCGCCGCCGAGCGCCGCGCGGGGCCGGGGTTGAGCGGGCTGGAAGACGCCGTAGCGGCGGAGCTCGAACGGCGCATCCTGGTGGATGGCGCATGGGAAGCGCCCAACGGACCGCGCGCGGTGGCCTTGGCCGGCCCCCCGGGCGCCGGCAAGACCACCATGCTCGCCAAGCTGGCGGTGATCCGCGGTCTGGCCCAGCGCCGGCCCATGGCGCTGGTGTCCATGGACGATTTCCGGGTGGGGGGAGCCGACCAGTTGCGCTCCTATGCCGCCATTCTGGGCATCGGTTTCCAAGCGCTGGACAATCTGGGCGCGCTGGCGCAAGCTCTGGCGGAGCATCAGGGGAAACGGCTGGTTTTGATCGACACTCCCGGGTACGGCCCGCACGACATGGACCGCGCGGCGGATCTGGCCCGCTTCCTGTCCGGCCGGCCGGGCACGGCCACCTGGCTGGTGCTAACGGCATGCATGAAATCCGCCGATCTAACGCATGTGGCGGAACGCTTCGAGATTTTCCGTCCGTCCAGCCTGCTGTTCACCGGGCTGGACGAGACCGCCTGCTTCGGCACGGCGTTCTCGTTGTCCGTGCGGCAGGCGAAGCCCATCTCGTTCCTGGGAACCGGACAGGAGATCCCGGACGACGCCGCGCCGGCCACCAAAGAGCGCATCCTGAGTCTGCTGTGGCCGGAGACGCTCGCCGCCAGGCGGTTAGCCGCATGAAAGGAACCCCATGAGGCGCTATGACTAACCCGTATTGCCGCCCGGAAGCCGCAGAGGCGGACGCCGAGGAACGCGAGCGCCTCATCCTGGAGCATTTGCCGCAAGTCCGGCTGATTGCCCGCCGCATCCGCGACCGCCTGCCCGATAACGTGAGCCTCGACGACCTGGTGTCCGCCGGCATCGTCGGACTGATCGCAGCCGTGGACCAGTACGATCCGGCGCACAACGTCAAGCTGAAAACCTACGCCGAGCACAAAATCCGGGGCGCCATTCTGGACAGCCTGCGCGGTCTGGACTGGGCGCCGCGGCAGAGGCGCAAGAAAGCCAAGCAAATCGAGTTTGCGATCTGCCGCGCCGAGCAGCGGCTGCGCCGGATTCCGGACGAAGACGAGATTGCCGCCGAGATGGGCGTGGACCTGAAAGAATACCACCGCTGGCTGGTGGAAGTGCAAGGCCTCAACATCGGCAGCCTGGAATACACCTCGGAGGATGGCGAAGGCAAGGGCCTGCTCGAATACCTTAGCGACGACCAGGACCAACTGCCTTCCCGCGCGCTGGAGCGGTCGGAGCTCGAACAACTGCTGTCCGCGGCCATTCGAAGAATACCTCCCATGGAGCGGACGGTGCTCGGCCTCTACTATCTGGAAGAGCTCACTTTGCGGGAAATTGCCCAGGTGGTGGACCTGCACGAGTCGCGCATCTCCCATCTGAAGTCGCAGGCCATCCTGCGGCTGCGGGCGGATATCGAGAAGGTCTGGCCCAACCAGGCCGGGGGGATAGTGTGACCCAGGATCGTCCGAGTCCGGGGCGCTGGTTTGCCGAGGAATGGACGGCGCTGTTGGGCACCGTGCTGGAGTCTCTGGCGGGAGAGCGTCCCAAGCTGTCCTGCAGCGCGCCCGCCGCGGGCGCCACGCTGGCCGCCTGCGGCGAGGAAATCGGCGTGGAGCACGGCGCCATCCTCTGGTGGCAATACCACTTCCCATTGCCTGGTGCGCCCTCGATCTGGATTGGCGCGCCGCGGGATGCGTGGACTCAGCTTGCCGGGCGCATCCTGGGCGCGGCCGGTGTGGAGGACGATTCCCAGGCGCGGGAAACCTATCTAGAAGTCCTGCAGCAGTCGTTGGGAGAGTTGTCCCGCAGCGCGGGCCGCCGCTGGAACCGCCAGCTCGACTGCTCCGGAAGTGAAGGGACGGCCGCGCCGGAAACCACCGAATTCTACATGGTGGAGGCGGTCTACCCGGACGCGGCGATCCCGTCCCTGATGGTGGCCATCACCGGGGCACCGCAAGATCCGCCCGCGGAGGCGGATTCCGCCGGGCCCCCCAAGGCGGCCAGTCCGGACGCCGCAGAGCCCGAGAACCAACTTCCCGTGAGGTCCAAGACGTTCAACCTGCTCATGGGGGTGGAGCTGCCCGTAAGCGTTTCGTTCGGCCACGTGCAGCTTCCCTTGAAGGACGTCCTCAAGCTTACGGCCGGATCGATCATCGAGTTGAACCGCACGGTGGACGAACTGGTAGAGGTAATTGTCAACAACTGCGTGGTGGCACGCGGAGAAGTGGTGGTAATGGAAGGCAACTATGGAGTGCGGATCCATGAAATCATGACCCGGCAGGAACGCCTGGAGACCCTGCCATGAGCGCCTTGCCGGGGATCGCCTGGAACCCCGACTGCATGCTGCAACCGCTAGCCTTCTATGTCCTGCTGGCGGCGGGTTTCGGATTGTGCCTGTACCTGTTCGCGACCCTCAAGGCCGAAATCCAGGGATTGCTTCGCCGCTCGCTGGCGGAGCGGCAACAGTTGCAGATCCTGGAGAGCGCCCTGGGGGACGCGCGCCTCACGGTGCAGTCGCTCGAAACCGATCTGCGCGAAGTGGAACGGCAGACCGGCATGCTGGTGGCGCCGGCGCCCGCGCGATCGGGCCTCAACCTCAGCAAGCGCACGCAGGTTCTGCGGATGCACCGCGCCGGCCAGGACAGCGCGGGGATCGCGGCCGTGCTGGCCCTGCCGCGCAGCGAAGTGGAACTGTTGATTAAGGTCCAGCGCATCGTCGTGGGGCAGATCTGAACACGGCGTCCGGCGGACCTGGGCTAAGGCCAATACTGTTCACTTTGGTGGGGCAGACCATCGCACTTCGTGGTCTGCCGCCTTCGGGGAGCGCTGGCAGACGACATAAAACGATCGTCTGCCCCACCGAAACATCATTAAGTGAACAGCATTGGGGCTAAGGCGAGGCTAAAGGCTTTGTGCGCACCTGTCGATGATTGCCATAGCCATGGATATTGTCGAACCAGCCCGGCTGTTATGGATTGCAGCGGAAGATAGCCTGACGGCAGCGGCCCGCGTCCCTGAAATCGGCGGACTTGCGGTGGAGTACGCCGCCGGAATCCCCGAAGCTTTGGAGTACCTCAAGCGCTCCCGGATCGACGCGGCGGTGGTCGCGTTTCCGCTCCCGGAATACACCCCCGCGGAGGCGCTGGAGGAATTGCAGCGCGCCGACGGCGGCATTCCGTTAATTCTTTGGGATCCGTCGATGGGATTGCAGGATGCCGTTCATTTGGTCAAGTTGGGAGCTTTCGACGTTCTGGGCGGGGAAGCCGGACCCGAGCGGCTTGCCGCGGTTATAGAGGACGCCATCGCCGACCGCCGCAGCCAGGTATCGGCTCACCCAGACGCCGATGAGCCTTGGCGGCGGATCCTGGTCGGGTCCACCCAGCCGTTTCAGGAAGTGGTGCGGATGGTACGGCTGGTGGGAAGCCGGCGCTCCACCGTGCTGATCACGGGCGAGACCGGAACCGGCAAAGAGATGGCGGCGCGGGCGGTCCACATGGCGGGGCCGCGAGGCCGTCTGCCCATGGTGTCGGTTTGCTGCAGCGCGCTCCCCGAGAATCTGCTGGAGGCCGAGCTGTTTGGACATGTGCGGGGGGCTTTCACCGGCGCCCTCAACCAGCGCATCGGACGCTTTGAGCAGGCCGACCGCAGCACCCTGTTTCTGGACGAAATCGGAGATATGCCGCTGGAGTTGCAAGCCAAGCTGCTGCGCGTCCTGCAGGAGCGCGAGTTCCAGCGGCTGGGCAGTTCCGAGAACATACGGGTGGACGTGCGCGTGGTGGCCGCCACCAACGCCGACCTGCCGGAGCGGGTCCGGCAGGGCCGCTTTCGCGAAGACTTGTACTACCGTCTCCATGTGGTCCCCATCCATCTGCCGCCGCTGCGCGCGCGCTTGGGCGATGTGGCGGCTTTGACCCATCACTTTCTAAGGAAAATCTGCCGCTTGGAGGACCTCCCGCTGAAGCAGATCTCCCGCGAGGCGCTGCACCGGTTAAGCGAGTATTCCTGGCCCGGTAACGTGCGCCAGTTGGAAAACGCGATAGAACGCGCCATCGTCCTGAGCGGAGACCGGGCCATGCTGTACCCGTCCGACTTCCCGCTGGACGGCCCCATCCCGCGCCCGGCTACCGGGCGCGCGAGCGCCAACTTTGTGCATGTGCCCGACGACGGCCTGGATTTCGAGCAGACCGTAGGGCAGATCGCGCGCGGCATCCTGGAACAGGCGCTGCGCAAAACCAACGGAAACAAGAAAATGGCGGCCGACCTGCTGCGTCTCAAACGCACGACCTTGGCCGCAAAACTGAGGAGCCTGGAAAGCATCGCTCCGGAACTTGCGGCGATGGCCTCGGATTTCGTGCATTGCGCGTGAGGCAGACCGGATCGATGCAGGATGGAAGTCAATGCCGGATTTTCCAAGTATGCCTGAAGAGCTTCTAGCCACACAGCCAATCGGCCCGCGTCTTGGCATCGCCGTGTTGCGCAGAGTGCTGGAAGCGCACGGCGCCTGGCTCGAGCGGCGTCCGGGCGGCCGGCGGGCCAGCCTGAGCGGCGTGGTGCTGGCCGAGGCGGCCCTCGACAAAATCAATTTGGAGCGCGCCGACCTGAAAGCGGCGAACTTCATCGACGCCAGCATGTCCGGCGCTAATTTGAGCGGCGCGAGTCTGCACTTCGCCGACCTCAGCAACGCGACGCTGATCGAAGCGGACTTGTCGCACGCGGAGCTGGTGGACGCCAAACTGGACTACGCTTTGCTGGGCGGGGCGAACTGCAGTGAAGCCCGGTTTCTGCGAGTCTCCTTACGCGGCGCGAATCTGCGCGACGCACACCTGTTGGAGGCGAGCATGGAGAACTGCGACTTCGCGCGCGCCGTGCTGCACCAAGCCCAGTTGCTGCAAGCCAAGGCGTTCGACTGCAACTTCGCGGAAGCGGAACTGGAGGAAGCCAATCTTTACCACAGCGTGTTCCGGCATTGCAAGCTGTCCGGAATATCCGCCGCCGGATCGAATTGGGTCACCGCCATGGTGCAGAATTGCGAATTCCGGAGAGCCGATCTGAACTCCGCGCGTTTCGACCGGGCCGATCTGCGCCAAAGTTCCTTTTGGAAGGCCGATCTCAGCAACTGCAGCTTTCAGAACACCCGCGTGAACGGCGTCGACCTGGAAGGCGCAAACCTTACCGGCGCCCGTTTCCACGAAGCCGCCACCATGAGCGCGAGCTTTCGCGGGGCCGATCTGCGGGCCGCGCAAGGGCTCACCCCGACCCAACTCGGCCAAGCGCTTACGGACCGCGATACGATCCTGCCGGATGGTTCGCACGGTCCCTTCCTGCGGGGATCCGGGGCCAACCGGCCCTGCCGGATCTAGCTTAGCTCTCCGCGAATTAACGTACAATTCCGGCGCCCGGCGTGGCGCAGACGATCGCTGTTTGTCGTCTGCGCACCGTGCTCGAACTCGGCAGGCCACGAAAAACGATGGCCTGCCCCACAGCGAATCTGCTGTACAGGTCCTAGCACTGCGCGGCCATCAGCGCCCCGCGCGCCGTCGAATGCAAGGGGTCGCCGGATACCCGGACTTCCGACAGCCGCAACGGAAACTCCTCGGATTGCAAGATCCTGATGAAGTGGTCCAGAAACCCTTTGGGCATAGCCGTGCCGCCACTGAGCACCAGCGGCACCGATTGCTCCAGCTTTGGCAGTTTCTGCGCCGAGGCGATGTGGGCGCGCAAGGACCCGATCAGGTTGGAGATCACTTCCTGGTAGTAGACGGTCAGCGCATTGTGAACCCGATCTGAGGTAAAGCCGTTCAATTGGAATGCCTTTTCCTTCGAGATGCGCAACCGGTTGGCGCGTTCGCCGGTCACCTGGGCGGCCTGGGCATCGATGAAATCGCCGGCCTTGGGTACGCTGAAGCTGATCACCGGCACCGACAGGACTGCCAGGCAGATATTGCATAATCCGCTGCCGCACGAAATACCCACCCCGCTGTAATTCGATGCGGCCATCTCGCCATACACCACCGCCAACCCCTCCTCGATGGGGGTGGCCTCGTAGCCCAGTTCCGCGAGAATCTGCCGGATGGAGGCCTCATGGTATCGAATCGCGCCGCTCAGGCTATCGCCCTGCGCGGGCACGCTGAAGAAAACTTTCTGCCCCTCGGCGGCCGCCCGTCCAACCAACCTGGTAATGATCCGCCGCACCACCGCGAGCGAGTACGGCTCTTCGGGATTAAGCACTCCCTGAGCCATCGGCCGACGCGTTTCGACGTGAAAAACTTCGGCGAATTTTTCCGCGTCGTTGCCCGCCACTACGATATCCGCGCCCTGCACTTCGTGGAAAACGTTCTCGCGTTGCAGAAGGCTCTCCGCGAGTTTCGAGTAGGGTAACGTCAGGAACGCGTTGAGCTGGGAATCGTATTCTTGTTTCTTGTCCTTGGCGCGCGCCACCACCACGCGGCTGGTACCCACGTCCAGCCCCAGCGGTTGCGTGTAATCCTGTTCGAGGTTGTTCATCGCTCTCTCCCGTTTCATGCTTAGTCGAAAAGCCGGGTTTGCTCGGTCTTCTTCAGCGCGCCGCCGCGCTCGAGGCACGTTCCAACACCACCGTCAACCCGGCCGCTGCCGGCGTGTCGGCTTCCGGGACGCAGCAGTCCGCGGCGTCGGCAATGCGCTGCGCCTCCTGCCGTTTGCGCTTCTGCCAGACCCGGAAGTTGTCCTGCGCGCGCGCCACTTCATCCAGATTGCTTTGCATGCGCGCCATGTATTGGCTGGTGATGCGGTCCATCTCCGCCTGAATCGCGCGGTTCTGTTCCTGGATGGCCGCCTCGAAGTTCAGCAGGTCCCGCTGGCGCGCCTCTTCGTAGTCGTTGAGGGACCGCTGCCGGACGATGGCGTCCTGCAGGATATCCTCGATCTTGGCGCCGCCCGCGTCCAGGGCCATCAACAACGCGGCGCGCTTGGATTCCGCCGGCATGCCGCCAAGGTGCGAGCTGTTCAGCATTTCCGCCACCTTCAGCACGCCGTAGCAGATACGCGGCGGTTTCACGGCCCCGCTCTGATAGATCTGCTCGAAGTCGGTGAGCAAGGCGGGAGCGCGCTCCGCGCCCAACCCGGCCAGCCGTGCGCCCGGCCCTTCGGGCTCCATTACCGCCGGTATGCGGCCGTTGGATCCATTGCCGCTTCCGCCGGTGGACAACTCCTCACGGTTTGCATTCGATAGCTGCAGCATTCGCTTCCACATACGCGTCTCCTTTACAGACGACCGCCTCGCCGCCCGAGCTGCCGGTAGTGGGTCAATTTGCGTAGCATCGCCTTTGGAGGGCGGCCAATCTTGGTCGCAGCCGCCTTTTTAGGCGGCCATAGCCGGCTGAAAGCCGCCCCCAGAGGGACCCGGGGCAGAATTGCCCGCCCTCCAATTGCAAACTGACCCACTACCGAGCTGCCAGATGCGGCTTCCGCGACGGACGTCGTTATTCTGTTTTTTCCGGTATCTCCTTAGAAGTACTCTTTTGGAGAATTTCTCTCATGTCTTTTGATGGGTGGCGGCCGCCAGCTCGCGAAATAAGAGAAAGGGATAAGATTTTTCGCTCTGCCGGACGACATATCTACGACAGACGCATGCGTAGGCCATGGCCAGGACGGAGGTTGACGCGCGAACTGCGCGAGGCGGCCGTCGGTCGCATCGCAGGTTGCATCGGGGATCCGGTTCTGCGTCTGCGGTTCCTGAGAGCGGTGGCGCCGCGGACCTCGTTTGCGCAACGGGTGTCCCCACTGCGCCTGCGCCACTGGATCCTCTGGACAGGTCTCGTATTACTGCTGCTTATCCCCTTTTTGATGAAGCTCGCAGCGGGCAAGCCGGAACCGCCACATGCCGCGCCGATCCCTCCCCGCCGGGCGGCGGCCGACGGCGCTCAGAGAACGGTTTCGGTCTGGCAAGTCGAACAAACCGGCGATGCGGAGTTTTACAGCAACGGACTGCGCGTCGATACGCGTCTGACGGTGGCCAATCGGCCCAGACTCTACGCCGCGTTTCCACGCGCTGGCGCCGCCTCCATCGACCGCGCCCGGCGCACTCAGCCGGCCGGTATTGTCTACCACACCACGGAGAGTTGCCAGGCGCCGTTTGAAGCGGAGGACACCCCGGTTCTGAAGCGTTTGGGGGAATCGCTGCTGGAGTACGTGTGCCGCAAGCGCGCCTACCACTACCTGATCGACCGCTTCGGCCGCGTATACCGGGTGGTCGCCGAGTCCGACGCCGCCAACCATGCCGGCTATTCCGTCTGGGCCGACGACGAATGGTTCTATATAAATCTCAACGAGAGCTTTCTGGGAGTTTCCTTTGAGGCCCAATCGCATCCCGGCCAGACGGAGGGAGTAGTGAGCCCGGGCCAGGTGCGCAGCGCCGCCATGTTGACGGAAATGCTCCGCAGCCGCTACCGGATTCCCGCCGGAAACTGCGTCACCCACGCGCAAGTCTCGGTGAACCCTTCCAACATGCTGGTGGGCTATCACAAAGATTGGGCGGCGGGCTTCCCGTTTGCGGAGTTAGGCTTGCCGGACAACTACCAGCGCCCGCTGCCGTCGCTGTGGGCCTTCGGCTTCGATTGCGAGCCCGCCTGGCTGGCTTCGAGCGGGAGCCGCCTGTCGTTCGGCGTCCAACTGGCGGAACAGGATTTCGTGCGCCGGGCAGCCGCGGCCGGTATACCGCCGGCGGCTTACCGGAAGGCCCTTCGCGAGCGGTACCGGGCGTGGCTGGCGGAAGCGCGCCGCGCCGGTTCGCCGGTCGCTCAACTCCGTTCCGGCTCCGTTGGCCGGTAGCCGTTCTCCAGCAGTACGCGCCGCGCGGCTTCCGCTCGATCCGGGAGCACGTAAAAGAACGCGCCCGTGCGCACCCGCTGGAAAATGAACCCGCCGCGATACTCGTCGGCTTCCACGCCGTAATCGATGCCGGCGGTCGAGAGGGTCGCTTCCAGCCGCAACGCCTCGTTCAGCTTCTTGGCGATATACACCAGCACGGAATCCTTGCCTTCAAAAAACGATGCATCTTGGCGCATGTTTTCCTTGAGAGAAGCGGCGGGCACCGCCATCTTTACCATATTAGGAGATATTTGGATGGAAGGATTAATGGCAGACGCCGCGCAAGGCTCAATCGGCCGGGAAGAGGAACTGCACTGGTTGGCGCTGACCCTGATCCCCGGCCTGGGAACGCGCATGGCGGGAAAGCTTCTGGATCGATTCCGCACGCCGCAAGCCGTGTTCCGCGCCTCGCGCACCGAGCTGGAGGCGGCCGGCGTGGGCGGCGCGGTGGCCCAGAGTATTGCGAGCGGCTGCTCGTTCGAGGACGCCCTCGACCAGCAGCGTAAGATGGCGGAGCACGGAGCAGTCGCCATCGTGCGCGGCGACCCGCGCTATCCGGCTCTGCTGCGCGAGATTTTCGATCCGCCCATCCTGCTGTTTGCCCGCGGACGCCTGGAACTCCTGCAGCCCTTCCATTTCGCGGTGGTCGGCACCCGGCGGCCTACGCCCTATGGTTTGGCTGCCGCCGAAAGGCTGTCCGCCGACCTGGCGCGCGCCGGACTCACCATCGTCAGCGGGATGGCGCGCGGCATCGACACCGCCGCGCACAAAGGCGCGTTTTCCGCTGGCGGCGACACGGTGGCGGTGTTGGGTTGTGGCGTGGACGTGGTCTACCCTTCGGAGAACCGCAAGCTGGCCGCCGACCTCACCGCGAAAGGACTACTGCTGTCGGAGTTCGCCATGGGATCGACCGCATTTCCCCAGAACTTCCCCATCCGCAACCGGATCATCAGCGGCTTGAGCGCCGGCGTCCTGGTGGTGGAAGGCGCCCAATACAGCGGCTCGGCCATCACCGCGAAGCTGGCGCTGGACCAGGGCCGGGAGTGTTTCGCCGTTCCCGGCAACATTACGTCCAAAGCGAGTTGGGGGCCTAACCTATTGATAAAACAGGGCGCCAAGCTGGTGCAGGACTGGAACGACGTAATCGTGGAACTTCCCGCGGAGGTCCGCCGTCAGTTAATCGAGCGGGGCCGGACCCGCCTAATGGGGAACGCCGGTGCATCCCAAGACGGCGGCCGGACATCCCAGTTAGAGGGATCTCTGCCCGAGGTCGGCCGCAGGCTGCTCGCCGTCCTGAAAGTGGATACCGCCATACATTTGGACGATCTGCTTCAGATTGTGGAAGATAGCTCGGCTTCCGAACTGATCGCCGCGCTTTTCGAGCTGGAAATGCTGGGCCTCGTCAAGCAGCTTCCCGGAAAGCACTTCGTGAAAGTGTGGTAGCCTCTGGGGTATCTGTGGAAGGTTATTGAAGTCTTTTTATGCCGAAAGCTCTCGTAATCGTGGAATCGCCAGTCAAGGCGAAAACCATCAATAAATATCTGGGTAAGCAATACATCGTCAAAGCTTCGCTGGGCCATATTAAGGATCTCCCCAAGAAAGATCTGGCCGTGGATGTGGAGCACGGCTTCGAGCCGCGCTATGAAATCATCGAAGGCAAACGCAAACTGCTTGGCGAGTTAAGACAAGCCGCCAAGGGCGTGGAATCCATCTACCTGGCAGCCGACCCCGACCGCGAAGGGGAAGCCATCTGCCTCCACCTGCAAGAGGAATTGCAAGGCAAGAAGGGCGGCGGGCCGCGCATCTACCGGGTGATGTTCAACGAGATCACCAAGAACGCCATTCAGAAGGCGTTCCAAAACCCCGGCATGGTCGATGAAAAGCTGGTCGACGCGCAGCAGGCGCGCCGCGTGCTGGACCGGTTGGTGGGTTACAAGATATCGCCGCTTCTATGGGATAAAGTCCGGCGGGGCCTCTCCGCCGGCCGCGTGCAAACCGTAGCGTTGCGTGTGATCGTGGAGCGCGAGAGCGAAATCGCCGCGTTCCTCAAGAACGAGTATTGGACCATCGACGCGGACCTGGGCGCGCGCAAACCGCCGCTGCTGAACGCGCACCTGATCAAAAAGGACGACCAGACGCCGGAGCTCGGCAGCCAGGAGGTCACTGATCGGGTGGTCGCGCAACTCGATGGCGCGGATTACATCGTCAAGTCGGTCGGTACGCGCGAGAAGCGCCGCAATCCGGTGGCGCCCTTCATCACCTCCACACTGCAGCAGGAATCTTCGCGCAAGCTGCGCTTCAGCGTCAAGCGCACCATGATCCTGGCGCAAAGGCTCTACGAGGGCATCGAGCTGGGCAAAGAGGGCGCGGTCGGCCTGATCACCTACATGCGCACGGACTCCACGCGGATTTCCGAAGACGCGCTGCAGGAAGCGCGCGCTTATATCGCGGTCAAGTTCGGGGCGGAGTTTCTGCCGGAGTCCGCCAATATTTACAAGTCCAAGAAGGAGGCCCAGGATGCGCACGAAGCCATCCGCCCCACTTCCATGGAGTACAGCCCCGACGACGTGGCCAAGTATCTGGCGGAGGACGAACTCAAACTCTACCGCCTGATCTGGAACCGCTTCGTGGCCTGCCAGATGGCGCCCGCGGTTTTCGACCAGACCACCATCGACATCTCGGCGCGCGGCAAGGACGCCAGCGATTACCTCTTTCGCGCCACCGGGTCGGTGCTCAAGTTTGGCGGCTTTCTCCGGGTCTACGAAGAGGGCAAGGACCAGGTCGACGAAGAAGACGAGGAGACCAAACACAGGCTCCCCGCCGTGGCCGAGGGTGAACATCTCAAGTTCCGCCACCTTCTGCCCGAGCAGCACTTCACCGAGCCGCCGCCGCGCTACAACGAGGCCACGCTGGTGAAGAAACTGGAAGCCGACGGCGTGGGCCGTCCGTCCACCTACGCCTCCATCCTCTCCACCATTCAGGAACGCGAGTACGTGAAGAAGGAGGGCGGTCGGTTCTACCCCACCGAGCTGGGCAGAGTGGTGACCGGGCTGCTGCTGGAGAACTTCGACGATATCTTCGACATTCAATACACCGCGCGCATGGAAGAGGAGCTGGACGAGATCGAAGCGGGGAAGATTCCCTGGCGCGAGGCCATCGGCGAGTTCTACGAAAGGTTCGACAAGGACCTGAAGCACGCCGAAGAGCACATGACCGACATCAAGCGGATGGAGCGGCCCACCGGCTTGACGTGCGAGAAGTGCGGCAAGGATCTGGTGATCAAGTGGGGCCGGCACGGCAGCTTCATCGCCTGCACCGGATATCCCGATTGCACTTACACACGCGAGCTCACCGTGGATCTGCCGGATGTGGACAAGGTGGACCTGTCCGAGCAGGGCGACGAGGAATACTGCGAGAACTGCGGGCGTCCCATGGTGCTGAAGAAGGGCCGCTTCGGGACTTTCTTCGCCTGCACCGGGTATCCGGACTGCAAGACCACCAAGCCCATCGGCGGCACGCAGAAGAAGCCCGATGTGCAACTCGACGAGAAGTGCCCGCAGTGCGGCAGCAATATGGTGCTGAAGACGGGCCGCTTCGGCGAGTTTACGGCTTGCGGCAATTATCCAACGTGCAAGCACGTCAAACAGAAGACCATCGGCATGAAGTGTCCGGAGTGCAATGAGGGCGAGGTGGTGGAGCGGCGCTCCAAGCGCGGCAAGACGTTCTACGGCTGCAACCGCTGGCCGGATTGCAACTTCGTGACGTGGGGCAAGCCGGTGGAGGAGAAGTGTCCCGAGTGCGGCGGTCCGTACATGGTGGAGAAGTGGCTGAAGGCTGGGCCGGTGCTGCAATGTCCCAACGCGGATTGCAAGCACAAGCAGCCCATGCTGGCGCCGGTGGAGGCTTTGGCGCAATAACCGGGTTGTTCCGCGCGTTAGGATTACGTGGCGATGTACCGGGTCG
>Ga0224558_1000568_pt1 | contig 43008 bp, 28 predicted proteins | sample 714S32024metaG_FD_180682 | JGI IMG/M metagenome (GOLD analysis project Ga0224558, IMG submission 180682) | Peat soil microbial communities from Stordalen Mire, Sweden - 717 S3 20-24 | ecosystem: Environmental > Terrestrial > Soil > Wetlands > Peat | place: Sweden: Norrbotten County, Stordalen... | reverse complement strand
TCACCGTCCAGGTGAACGAGGCCGAGCCGGTGGCACCGGAGCCGTCGGTGGCGGTGATGGTCACCGAGTAGGTGCCGGCCGTCGTGGGCGTCCCGCTGATGGCGCCGGTGGAGGCGTCGATGGCCAGGCCGGTCGGGAGGGTGCCCCCGTCCGAGTAGCTCAGGGTCGCCGTGCTGGACGAGTCGGTGGCGCTGATGGCCAACGGGGTGATGGCCGTGCCGGAGACGCTGGTCTGGTCACCGGGGCTGGTCACCGCCACGGTGTTGGTCACCGTCCAGGTGAACGAGGCCGAGCCGGTGGCACCGGAGCCGTCGGTGGCGGTGATGGTCACCGAGTAGGTGCCGGCCGTCGTGGGCGTCCCGCTGATGGCGCCGGTGGAGGCGTCGATGGCCAGCCCGGTCGGGAGGCCGGTGGACCCAAAGGAAAGTGTGGCCGGCGACGACGAGTCGGTGGCGCTGATGGCCAACGGGGTGATGGCCGTGCCGGAGACGCTGGTCTGGTCACCGGGGCTGGTCACGGTGACCGAGCTGGTGACCGTCCAACCGAACGAGATGAAGGACGAGAAGCCTGCGTTGTCGCTCACCGTGATCGTCACCGTCGAGGACCCCGCCGTGGTCGGCGTGCCCGAGATCGTCCCGTTGGCCGGGTCGATGGCCAGGCCGGCGGGGAGGGTTCCCCCGTCCGCGTAGGTCAAGGTCGCCGTCGGGAGCGAGTCGGTGGCGCTGATGGCCAACGGGGTGATGGCCGTGCCGGCGGGGCTGGACTGGTCACCCGGGTTGGAGATGGCGATCGTGTTGGAGATGGTCCAGGTGAATGAGGCCGAGCCCGAGTAGCCGGCGTTGTCGGTGGCCGTGATGGTCACCGACGAGGAGCCGGCCGACGTCGGCGTCCCGTTGATCGTCCCGGTCGAGGCGTCGATCGACAGGCCGGCTGGGAGGGTGCCCCCGTCCGAGTAGCTCAGGGTCGCCGTCGACGACGAGTCGGTGGCGCTGATGGCCAGCGGGGTGATGGCCGTGCCGGACACGTCGGCCTGGTCACCGGGGCTGGCTACTGCCACGGTGTTGGTGATGGTCCAGGTGAACGAAGCCGAGCCGGTGGCCCCGGAGCCGTCGGTGGCGGCGATGGTCACGGAATGGCTGCCGCCGGTGGTGGGCGTTCCGGTGATCGTCCCGGTCGAGGAGTCGATGGACAGGCCGGCCGGCAGCCCGGTGGCCGAGTAGGAGAGGGTCGCCGTCGGCGACGAGTCCGAGGCGCTGACCGTCAGCGGGGTGATGGCCGTGCCGGAGACGTCGGTCTGGTCGCCGGGGCTGGTGACCGTCACGGCGTTGGACACCACCCAGGTGAGGGAGGCCGATGCTGTGAAACCGGCATCATCGGTCACCGTGATGGTGACCGGGTAGGACCCGGCTGTGGTTGGCGTGCCCGAGATCGCCCCGGTGGATGCGTCGATCGACAGGCCGGTCGGGAGGGTGCCCCCGTCCGAGTAGCTCAGAGTGGCGGTCGACGAGGAGTCGGTGGCGCTGGTGGCCAGCGGGATGATGGCTGTGCCGGAGACGCTCGACTGGTCACCGGGGCTGGTCACCGAGAGGGTGTTGGTGACGGTCCAGGTGAACGAGGCCGAGGCCGAGGCGGTGGAGTCGTCGGTCACTGTGATGGTCACCGGGAAGGTGCCCGCAGTGGTCGGCGTGCCGCTGATCGTCCCGGTCGAGGTATCGATCGACAGGCCGGCCGGTAGCCCGGTGGCGGAGTAGGAGAGTGTCGCCGTCGGCGACGAGTCAGTGGCGCTGGTGGCCAACGGGGTGATGGCCGTCCCGGAGACGCTCGACTGGTCACCCGGGCTGGTCACCGAGAGGGTGTTGGTGATGGTCCAGGTGAAGGAGGTCGATGCCGAGAAGCCGGCGTCGTCGGTGGCCTTGACCGTCACCGAGTTGCTGCCGCCGGTGGTCGGCGTGCCGCTGATCGTCCCGGTCGAGGTATCGATCGACAGGCCGGCCGGGAGCCCGGTGGCCGTGTAGGAGATGGTCGCGGTCGACGACGAGTCGGTGGCTCCGATGGCCAATGGGGTGATGGCCGTGCCGGAGTCGCTCGACTGGTCACCGGGGCTGGTCACCGCCACGGTGTTGGTCACCGTCCAGGTGAACGAGGCCGAGCCGGTGGCACCGGAGCCGTCGGTAGCGGTGATGGTCACCGAGTTGCTGCCGCCGGTGGTCGGCGTGCCGGTGATGACGCCGGTCGAGGAGTCGATCGACAGCCCGGCCGGGAGGCCGGTGGCCGAGTAGGACAGGGTCGCCGTGCTGGACGAGTCCGATGCGCTCACAGCCAGCGCGCTGATGGCCGTGCCCGAGACACTCGACTGGTCGCCGGGACTGGTCACCGCCACGGCATTGGTGATCGTCCAGGTGAACGAGGCCGATGAGGTGAACGAGGCATTGTCGGTGACATGGACGGTCACCGGGTCGGTGCCCGCTGTGGTGGGTGTGCCGGAGATGACGCCGGTCGAGGAGTCGATCGACAGACCGCTAGGCAGGCCGGTGGCTGCGTAGGAGAGCGTGGCGGTGCTCGAGGTGTCCGAGGCGCTGATCGCCAGTGGGCTGATGGCCGTGCCGGAGTCGCTCAACTGGTCGCCGGGGCTGGTAACCGACACGGTGTTGGTGACGGTCCAGGTGACCGTGTCCGAGCCGGAGAAGCCGGCATTGTCGGTGGCGGTGATGGTGACCGGGTAGGACCCGGCGGTGGTCGGCGTACCGGAGATGACGCCGGTCGAAGCGTCGATCGACAGGCCGGGGGGAAGAGTGCCCCCATCCGAGTAGATCAGGGTGGCGGTGCTCGACGAGTCCGAGGCGCTGACGGTCAGCGGGCTGATGGCCGTGCCGGACACGGTCGACTGGTTCCCCGGGCTGGTCACCGACACGGTGTTGGAGACCGCCCAGGTGAAGGTGACCGGCGCCGAAGCACCGGCCGAGTCGCTCACGGTGACCGTCACCGAGGAGGAGCCGCCGGTGGTGGGCGTGCCGGTGATGGTGCCGGTCGAGGAGTTGATCGACAGCCCGGCCGGCAGGCCGGCGGCCGCATAGGAGATCGTGGCCGACGGCGACGAGTCCGAGGCACTGATCGTCAGCGGGCTGATGGCCGTCCCGGAGGTGCTGGCCTGGTCGCCCGGGTTGGTCACACTCAGGGTGTTGGTGACCGTCCAGGTGAACGTGGTGTGGGCGATGGTTCCGGCCGAGTCGGTCACGGTGATGGTGACCGGGTAGGACCCACCGGCTGTCGGGGTCCCGGTGACGTGTCCGGTCGACGAGCCGATGGACAGCCCGGCGGGCAGCCCGGCGGCCGCGTAGGAGAGCGTCGCCGTCGACGACGAATCGGTGGCGGTGATGTCCAGCGGGCTGATGGCCGTGCCCGAGGTGCTGGCCTGGTCACCCGGGTCGGTCACGCTCAGGGTGTTGGTGACCGTCCAGGTGAAGGTGGCGTGGGCCGTGTATCCGGCCGAGTCGGTCACGGTGATCGTCACCGAGGAGGAGCCGCCGGTGGTCGGCGTGCCGGTGATGCTTCCGTTGAGCGCGTTGATGGTGAGACCCGCGGGAAGCGTTCCGCCGTCGGTGTAGGTGAGTGTCGCGGTCGAGGACGAGTCGGATGCGGCGATCGAGAGGGGAGTGATGGTCGTGCCCGACACGCTGGACTGGTTGCCGGGACTGGCCACCGACACCGTGTTGGTGACGGTCCAGGTGAAGGCGGCCGAACCCGAGTAGCCCGAGCCGTCGGTGGCCGTGACGGTCACCGGGTAGGACCCGCCGGTGGTCGGTGTGCCCGTGATGGAGCCGGTGGTGGCGTTGATGGACAGCCCGGCGGGTAGGCCAGTAGCCGAGTAGCTCAGGGTGGCCGTGCTGGACGAGTCGGTGGCACCGATGGTGACGGTGGTGATGGCCGAGCCCGAGACATTCGTCTGGGTGCCGGGGTTGGTCACCGTCACCGTGTTGGTCACCGTCCAGGTGAACGAAGCCGTGCCCGATGCTCCGGAGCCGTCGGTGGCCTTGACGGTGACCGAGTTCGTCCCGGCCGTGGTCGGGGTGCCGGTGATCGTCCCGGTCGAGGAATTGATGGCGAGCCCGGCGGGCAGCCCGGTGGCCGACCAGGTGAGGGTGGCGCCCGACTGGGAGTCGGTGGCCGAGTTGGTCAGCGGGGTGATGGATGAGCCGGTGACGCTCGACTGGTTACCGGGGTTGGCCACGGCCACCGTGTTGGAGATGGTCCAGGTGAAGGTAGCGGTGCCGAAGTAGCCCGAGCCGTCGGTGGCCTTGATGGTGACCGAGTTGGAGCCGGCCGCGGTCGGGGTGCCGGTGATCGTCCCGGTCGAGGCGTTGATGGACAGCCCGGCGGGCAGCCCGGTGGCCGACCAGGTGAGGGTGGCGCCCGACTGGGAGTCGGTGGCCGAGTTGGTCAGCGGGGTGATGGATGAGCCGGTGACGCTCGACTGGTTACCGGGGTTGGCCACGGCCACCGTGTTGGAGATGGTCCAGGTGAAGGTAGCGGTGCCGAAGTAGCCCGAGCCGTCGGTGGCCTTGATGGTGACCGAGTTGGAGCCGGCCGCGGTCGGGGTGCCGGTGATCGTCCCGGTCGAGGAATTGATGGACAGCCCGGCGGGCAGTCCGGTGGCCGACCAGGTGAGGGTGGCGCCCGACTGGGAGTCGGTGGCCGAGTTGGTCAGCGCGGTGATGGCCGTACCGGTCACGTTGGCCTGGGATCCGGGGTTGGCCACGGCAACGTGGTTGCTGATGGTCCAGGTGAAGGTGGCCGTTCCACTGAAGGGCCCCCCGTTGCCGGAGGTCACGTTGTCGGTGGCCTTGATGGTCACCGAGCTCGAGCCGGGGGTGGTCGGGGTGCCGGTGATCGTCCCGGTCGAGGAATTGATGCCGAGCCCGGCGGGCAGTCCGGTGGCCGACCAGGTGAGGGTGGCGCCCGACTGGGAGTCGGTGGCCGAGTTGGTCAGCGGGGTGATGGATGAGCCGGTGAGACTGGACTGGGTTCCCGGGTTGGTGACGGTCACCGTGTTGGTGATGTTCCAGGTGAAGCTGGCACTGGCAGTCAGGGCCTCGGAGTCGGTGGCCGTGATGGTCGTCGAGCAGGCGCAGGCCGTGGTCGGGGTGCCGGTGATGGCCCCGCTGGTCGAGTTGATGGACAGGCCGGCGGGCAGGCCGGTGGCCGAGAAGCTCACCGTGTTGCCGCCGGTGGTGTCGTGGGGGGCGCTGATGGTCAGGGTGCTGATGGCGCTGCCCGACACGTTCGACTGGGTACCGGGGTTGGTGACCGACAGGTTGTCGACGTTCCAGGTGACGGAGATCGATCCGCCGCCGCCGCCGCCGCCCGAACCCCCCGCTGAACCGCCGCTACCTGCGTAGGACACGCTGCTGGCATAGGCCGAGGCAACTGCGGACGACCCGCCGCCGCCGCCACCGCTGGCATCCTCACCCGTAGTGCAACTATCACCGCCACCGCCGCCACCGCCGGTGTACCCGCCACCGCCGCCACCGCCACCGGTTCCGGCCTCACCACCATTGCCGGCACCGCCGGTGCCGCCCGACGAAGCGTTCGGAGTATTGCTCCCGGCCGACCCGCTGTGGGATGAGCCATTTCCTCCCGAGCCACCGCCACCGCTGGCACCGCCTCCGCCACCGTTGCCGTTGCTGCCGTCCTGCCCGTTCGTGCCGGCGGTGCCGGCGCTGAAGGTGCCTGATCCGCTGGTCGCACCGGGGCCTCCGTTGCCCGGACCGTCGGAGCCGGTGCAGTCCCAGCGGCTCCCACCGCCGCCGCCACCTCCGGCTACGGCCACCTGCGTAGTGCACGCGGAACTCCCAAGGCAGAGTCCGGTGGCGCCACCGGCGCCGCCTCCGGAAGACTCACCGTCAATCTCGCCGCCCGGGGTACTGGCACCCCCACCGGCCGCACCAGCTGCATACCCGCCTCCGCCGGCACCACCGTTGGCGGAGCTGCCGCTGAAGAAGCTGCTGCCCACCTGTGAACCCGCCCCACCACCACAGCCGAGCTTGGCGGAGACGGCACCCGTGCTGTGCGTGAGAGCCACCGTCCCAGTGACCTGTCCACCGGCGCCACCGCTGCCACCCGAGCCCGAGTTGGTGGCGCCTCCGCCGCCCCCGGCGCCGTTGATGGTGACCGTGGCCGAGACGGTGCCGGCCGGGGGAGTGGCGGTGCCGTAGGCAGTGCAGGACGGAGCAGGGCTGAAGGTCGCCGCTACCGGTGTGGTGGCGGCTGCCGCCACGTTGGCCGTGGTGGTGGCCGTGACCACCGAGAGCACGCCGACGATCAGGGCGACCACCAGGCCGCAACTGGCGACACGGATCGAGCCCGGCCGGGTGCTCCGGGAACGGTCCCCGACCTGGGAGGAGGGTGCTCCTGCCCCCGGTCCGTCGGAGTGCGCCACGGAATACAACGAAGAACGAAACGAACCCATTGGGTCCACCCTCCCCTAGATCACAACGATCGAGGGCCCGCTCGCCCTCCACCCCTTTTCTTGCCGACATAGCGACCGGCAGTGGCCAGTTAAGACGACTTCTTATGATTTCGCAATCGGTTCCACGCTGCGTAGTCAGCCGTCCACGGAGCGGGATATTCCGCTGCCGATGTCGGAGGTCGGATGACCGAGAACCACCAACGTCGCACGAGTCGGTGCGAACTGGCGAAAGGCCATCGGCCCGGAGTGGGCCACCGGTTCCCGCCCCCGACATGGGCCAGGAAGTCTGAAGGTCGGGTCGAGGGTCGCGGAGGCGACAGCACTCCGCCTCGAATTCGTCCTACCGCGTCGGTACCCGTCGTTCCGGAGGACCTTCCGGGCACGCTCCATCGTGCCCCGAAGGAAATTGTTGGTAGACCCCGAACCCGAACCCGACCCTCAGTCGGCCACCGCTCGGGCCGTTCAGCGGGGCGCTGGCGACACCTCTCTATTGGAATGCGGAAGCAACCCAAGTTTACAAGGAAGGGAGCAGCTCACCTGCGGCACTGACCACACCTCTTGCGTCGCTGTGGGGAGTCGACCACTCCGCGTGGAAATGATTGCCTTTCGGCAGAACTTCCTCTAGCTTGCCCTCGGGAACATGTTCGCGGTCTGACCAAGGTGGCGGGGGAAGTCCAGCCAATTTTGGTGGCCTTATTCAGAGGGGGAGGACCAACCCAATGGGTTCCTCACAGTCGTTGTCACGTCGCATCGTCACCGTGGTCAAGCTCGCCTTGACCGCACTCGTCGCCATCGCCGGCATCTCGGTCGCCATCGCCCTGCCGGCCAGCGCCGCGTCAGCGCCGACGATCGCCAACGGCTTTGCCGGCTACAGCCCGGGCACCACCTCGCCGCCGAACCAGTTCGACGCACTGACCCTGGTCAGCGGCGGAGCCGCCTCGGTCAACACCGCGTCGCTGACGATCGTCACCCAACCGGCCAGCGGCACGGCCACGGTGACGGCCAGCAGCACCCACGGGATCATCTCGTACACGCCGGCCAGCGGAACGACCGGCACCCAGACGCTGACCTTCGCCTACTGCGCCCCTGGTGACACCTATCCGAGCGCCGGCAACTGCACCACGGCGACGATGACTTACGGAGTGGCGTCCGGCCAGTACATGGGTGGCGATGCCGGCGGTCTGGCCGGTGTGATCGACCAGGTGCAGATCGCCGTGAGCCTCCCGAGCACCGTCGTGCAGGGCTCCACAGTGTCGATGTCCTCCGCTCCGGTGGCCACCGCCGTCCCCTCCTCGGACGACGGGATCACCGTCAACTACGCCGAGCAGTTCTCGGCCATCATCCCGGTTCCCAAGGGTCTCACCTATGTCCCCGGCTCGATCGGCGTGACCGGCGGCGACGCCACCTCCTCAGGCAACTACAAGGCCACCTACTGCACGGCTCCGGTGGCCAACGCCTGCACCGCCCAGATTGACACCGGAAACTACAAGACCATCTACCCCTACATCGAGACCTTCCTGAACACCAGCACCACCATCGCCGGTGGCCAAAACGTGACGCTGCCCACGGTGACCGCCCAGTTCACGGCCACCGGAACGGTCAACACCGTCGCTCCGATCGACCTCACCGAGTTCGTGCTCACCACCAACGTCCAGATCGTCGGCGCGGTCACCTTCGACGCCTACCCGTCCTGTGCATCCTGCGCCAACGGGGACAACCCGAACTACGCGGCGCCCACCCCGCTGGCCTCGACCACCATCACCTCGGGGGCCGCCAACGTGGTGGCCGTCACCGGCATCAGCCCCGCGACCGGCCCACCGCCCGGCGGGACCAGCGTGACCATCACCGGGACTGACTTCTCGAATGCGACGGCCGTGGACTTCGGGTCCACGCCGGCGACCAACTTCACGATCGGCTCCTCCACGTCGATCACCGCCACCGCCCCGGCCGGCACCGGAACCGTCGACGTGACGGTCACCGCCCCGGACGGCACGTCGGCCACCTCGTCGGCCGACCAGTACACCTACACGGTGGTCATCCCCCCGCCGACACTGACCAGCATCACCCCCAACTCCGGACTGGTGACCGGCGGGACCAACGTGACCATCACCGGGACCAACCTCCAGAACGCCACGGCGGTGAACTTCGGCCAGTCCCCGGGCACGATCGTCTCGGACTCCTCGACCCAGATCACGGCCGTCTCCCCGCCCGGATCAGGCACCGTGGACGTCACGGTGACCACCCCGAGCGGAACGTCCGCCCCGATCGTCGCCGACCAGTACTCCTTCGGCGCCCAGGCGACCTCCCAGATCGGCACATGGGCTGACGCCCAGGGCTGCGGCACCCAGTCCACCACCACGGTGCCCAACGGCGCGAGCTCGGTGGTCATCAGCACCAGTGGCGGCACCGGCGGCGGCGGCGGCGGGGCAGCCAGCAGCGACTCTGGCGGTTCGGGCGGTTCGGCATCCACAGTCTCCGGATCGTTCCCCGTGTCCGCCGGCCAGCAGCTCACCGCGGTAACCGGGTGCGGCGGGGCCACGGCCCCGCACGGCTCGGGCGTGGTCAGCACCGGTGGAGCCGGCGGCATCGGCTACAGCAACGGTGGCAGTGGGGGTAACGGGAACTACTGCGCAGGAATCGCCATCTCCGGAGCCTGCATCGGTACCGGCGGCCCTGACGGGAGCGGCGGCGGCGGCGGCGGATCCACCGCAGTCTGCGTCGCCCCGAACTGCCAGGTCGGCACCACCCCCTTGATCGTGGCGGCCGGCGGCGGCGGTGGCGGCGAGTCGATGTGCGCCGGGTCCGATGGCGGCTCCGGCGGAACCGGGGGTGGCGGCTCTTCGACCTCGTCGGTCGACCTCACCGGAGCCGGCAACAGCGGCACCGGGGGCGGGTCGGGCGCCACCAGCGGCGACGTCGGCGGTACCGGCGGTGTCAACAGCTCGGGCAACACCCCGGGTGGCACCAACGGTGGGCCCGGATCGACCAATGTGTCGTTGGGTGACTCGGCCGGCAACGGCGGCGGCGGTGGCGGGTACGTCGGTGGGACCGGAAGCACGTCCACGGCCGGCGTCGACTGCGGCGCCGGCGGCGGGGGCGGCGCCGGCGCCTCCTGGGCCGTCAACGGCTCCGGGGCGTCCTTCGGCACGACCAGTGCCCCGGCAGCGGTCGCGCTGACCTACTTCGGCTTCGTCGGCACCGGGCCGACCGTCACCACCCAGCCCACCGCGACCACGGCCAACGCGGGTCAGACGGCCAGCTTCACCGCTGCAGCCAGCGGCAACCCCTCGCCCGACGTCCAGTGGCAGGTCTCGACGGACGGCGGTGTCACCTTCACCAACGTCAACGGCGCCACCCACAACGCCTACAGCTTCACCACCACGGCGGCCGAGACCGGCAATCGGTACCGGGCCGTCTTCGCCAACTCGCTGGGCTCGGTGACCACCACGGCGGCGACGCTGACGGTGGACACGCTGCCCACCGTCACCACGCAGCCGTCGGACGCCGAGGTGACCCAGGGCAGCACGGCCAGCTTCACCGCCGCCGCCACCGGCAATCCGACGCCGACGGTCCAGTGGCAGGTGTCGGTCGACGGGGGCGTGACCTTCACCAACATCGCCGGCGCCACCAGCCCCACCTACTCGTTCACCACGTCGGCCGGTGAGAGCGGCAACCAGTACCAGGCGGTGTTCACCAACACGGTGGGCAGCGTGGCTTCGGACGCGGCGGGCCTCACCCTCGACCTCGCCCCGGTGGTCACCACCCAGCCGACCAGTGTCAGCGTGGTCACCGGTCAGGTGGCGAGCTTCACCTCTGCCGCCAGCGGCTCACCGGCCCCGAGCGAGCAGTGGCAGCTGTCGACGAATGGCGGCGTGAGCTTTTCCGACATCGCCGGGGCCACCTCGGCCACCTACTCGGTCGGCGCCACGGTGCTCAGCGAGAACGGCTACCAGTACCGCGCCGTCTTCACCAACTCGGTGACGTCGGCGACCAGCAACGTGGCCACCCTCACGGTCACGCTGCCGCCGCCGCTGACCATCACCACGACGTCGTTGCCCGAGGGCTCGGTCTACAGCAGTGCGTCGAAGGACGTCTACAGCGCCACGTTGGCCGCCACCGGCGGGAACCCCCCGTACAAGTGGTCGGTCCTGAACGGGACCCTGCCGACCGGGCTGAAGTTGAGCTCGAAGGGCGTCATCAAGGGCAAGGCGGCCATCGCCGGGACATTCACGTTCACCGTGCAGGTCGTCGACCACAAGCTCAAGACCAAGCCGGTTCCCCCGGTGAACACGGCGACCAAGCAGCTGTCCATCACGATTGGGTGAGCCCGGTGGCCCGGGCTGCGATCCGGGCCAGCGTCGAGCAGGTTGTTGCGCTGCCGCCCGGCTCCCGCGCATGACATGACGGCCCACCGTGGCCAGAGGGCGGGCCCCGGGGCCCGTCCTCTGCGCCGGGGCCGGATGGTCGTGGTGATCGCCGTGGTGGCGACCGTGCTGGCCTCGTGTGGCTCGGCCGGGTCGTCGACGCCGACCGCTTCGGGATCGGGCTCGCCGCCGGGCACGCTGGCCCCGGCCCACTACGAGGTCGGTGGGGACCCGACCACCATCGCCACCCCGGACGGCGTCGTCCACGGCGTGTCGGCGGGCGGCAGTCGACAGTTCCTCGGGATCCCCTTCGCCCTGCCGCCGGTCGGTGCCCTGCGTTGGCAGGCGCCCAGGCCCGTCGTACCCCGGACGACCACCCTGGACGCCACCAGCCAGGGGAGCGAGTGCCCACAGATCGTCCCGGTGATCAACACCTACGCCGGCAGTGAGGACTGCCTGTTCCTGAACGTCTACGCGCCGGCGACCACGCCGTCGGCACCCCGGCCGGTGATGGTGTGGATCTACGGGGGCGGCTTCACCGTCGGGAGTGCCGGCGACGACGACGTGGCCAACTATGCCGCCGACCACGACGCCATCGCCGTCAGCTTCAACTACCGCCTCGGGCCCCTCGGGTTCCTCGCCCTCCCTGGCCTGGCCAGCCAGGATCCGCACCATTCGACGGGCGATCTCGGCCTCCTCGACCAGCAGGCCGCTCTGCGCTGGGTCAAGGCGAACATCGCCTCCTTCGGGGGCGATCCGCACGACGTCACCATCTTCGGCGAGTCAGCCGGGGGCATCAGCGTCTGCGCCCAGCTGGTGTCGCCGGGCTCGGCGGGGCTGTTTGAGAAGGGGATCACCGAGAGCGGCCCCTGCAACCTGCCTCCGCAGCCGCTCGGTGCGGCCGAGGCCCAGGGCGCCGAGCTGGCGACCAAGCTGGGCTGCCCGTCCGGCCCGGGGTTGCTCGACTGCATGCGCTCCAAGCCGGCGGAGCAGCTCGTCGAAGCGCTCCCGCCGGATCCCTCGTTCCTGTTCGGCGCCGGCGCCGACTGGAGCCCGGTGGCGGACGGGGTGACGCTGCCCACCGATCCGGTGGCCGCCCTGGTCGCCGGCCGGTTCCACCACGTGCCGTTGATCGTCGGCGCCAATCGCGACGAGGGGAGGCTGTTCGTCGCCCTCCACTACAACGTGGAGGGCGACCCCCTGACCGATGCCGAGTGGGCCGGCGCCGTCGACCAGTACTTCGGTCCGGCCGTCGGGGCCGAGGTGCAGCGGGAATACCCGCTGGCCGACTATCCCGACGCCGGTGCGGCGCTCGGCCAGGCCGTGGGCGACGCCGTGCTGGCCTGCCCGTCGGTGACCAGCGCCGGCATCCTCCAGAGGTACGTGCCGGTCTACGAGTACGAGTTCGACCAGTTGCCCAACCCGTTCGTCCTGGCCACGCCGGGTATCGACCTCGGGGCGTTCCACTCGAGTGAGCTGCCCTACGTCTTCGACGGGCCGGTCGAGTCGAGCGGGGATTTCGCCTTCACCCCGGCCCAGCAGCAGCTGGCCTCGACGGTGAGCGGCGCCTGGGCGCGGTTCGCCGCCACCGGCAGCCCGACGGGTGGTGGGCTGGTCTGGCCGCGCCTCACCTCCCCGACCGGCGCGTATCTCAGTCTCGACACGCCGACGGCGGTCAAGTCGGCGATGAAGCAGCACGAGTGCTCCTTCTGGGCCCGGACCGGTTGGTCGCCGGCCGACAAGCTGTCCCGATAGCGTCGGGACGCACTGGCCGTCCGGCCCGGTCGCAGGCCTCACCATGGAGGTGACGATGTTCGGCATCAGGATACGACTGGTGACGGTCGTCGCCCTCGGGGTGCTGGCCGCCACCGTGGCGGCCTGCAGCTCGACCCCGACGTCGTCGGCCTCGAAGGACGCGGCCCCGACCGGGCTCCCGTCCTTCTACTCGGTCCCCTCCCGGTTGCCGTCCACGGCCGCCGGCACGCTGGTCAGGTCGCAGGAGGTGCCGAGCGACGGCATCCACGGACACGTCTACCGGGTCATGTACGTCTCCGAGGCCGTCAACGGGCGACCGACGGCGGTCACCGGCCTGGTGATGGTGCCCGACGCACCACCCCCGACGGGCGGCTACCCGGTGGTGACCTGGGGCCACGGCACCAACGGGATGGCCGACCAGTGCGCGCCGTCGCTGGCGCCCAACCAGGCGGTGCCCCTCCAGAACCAGCTCCTCGACCAGGGGTGGGTGGTCACCGCCAGCGACTATCAGGGGGAGGGCACCCCGGGGCTGCTCCCGTACCTGGTCGGGGTGGTCGCCGCCCGCAACACCGTCGACATCGTCCGGGCGGCCCGCCAGCTGCCCGGTGCCCACGCCGGCAAGCGCTACGTCGTCTGGGGCCACTCCGAGGGAGGGCAGACGGCCATGTTCGCCCTGGCCATCGGCACCTCCTACGCCCCCGACCTCGACCTCGTGGGGGTCGTGGCCGGTGCCCCGCCCTCACAGTTCCAGGACATCTACGCCTTCTTGAAGACCAGTCCCTTCCGCTACTACCTGTTCATGGCCGGGGCCGGTTTCAACGTCGCCTACGGGTCGGCGGCGGCGCCCCTGTCCGAGGTCCTGACCGCCAGGGGGCGCTCGCTGCTGCCGGTGCTGGGCAAGGGGTGCGCCGACTACATCGCCAAGGAGACCAACGGCTATCCGCTGGCTGAGATCGTGAAGGCCGACCCCTTCACCGTCCCGGCCTGGAGGACGCTGTTGACGGCCAACGACCCGGGCAACATCAGCGTCCCGAGCACCGCCCCCCTCCTCATCATCCAGGGTGGTGCCGACGAGCAGATTCCGGTGGCCACCACCGCCCTCCTCGAACAGCACGAGTGCTCGATCGGCCAGGGCGTCGAGCGGTGGATCTACCCCGGACAGGACCACTCCGGGGTGATCCCGGTGTCGATGGGCGACATGGTGCACTGGATCTCGGACCGGTTCGCCGGTCGGCTCGACGCCGTGGCGCCGACGGGGGAGTCGGGCGTGGAGGTCACCTCCTGCGCCAGCTGAGCCGGGTCGACCACCCGGGTGGCCGTCGACGGTCTCCGGCCGCCGGTAGCCGGGGCGCGTAGGGTGGGCCGATGCGCCTCGTGATCGGCTCGGACCATGCGGGCTTCGCCCTCAAGGGGGAGGTGGCCCGCCACCTGCGGGACGCCGGCCACCAGGTGGAGGACATCGGGACGTTCTCCGAGGAGCCGGTGGACTACCCGCCGATCTGCGCCGACGTGGCCCGCCGGGTGGTGCGGGGCGAGGCCCACCTCGGGATCGTCATCGGCGGCAGCGGCCAGGGCGAGGCCATCGCCGCCAACAAGGTGCACGGCGCCCGGGCCGCCCTCTGTCACGACGAGTACACCTCCCGGCTGGCCCGGCGGCACAACGACGCCAACGTGCTGTCACTCGGGGCCCGGGTGGTAGCCACCGAACTGGCCCTCGACATCGTCGACGTGTTTCTCGCCACCCCTTTCGACGGCGGCCGGCACGTGGCCCGAATCCAGGAGCTCGGGGCGATCGAGGCCCAGGAGTCACGCGGTGCCGGGCCCGGGGACTGAGGCGGTCCGCTTCCTGGCCGACGTGGTGGTGCCGTGCGACGGCACCGGCCGGGTCCTGCGCCCCGGTGTCGTCGCGGTGTCCGGCGACACGATCACCCAAGTGGGGGGACCCGATGGCTGGGGTGACGAGCCGCCCGGTGATCACCGGGCCCGGGAGGTCCGGGTGCGGGGGGCGCTCCTTCCCGGGATGGTCAACGTCCACTGCCACTCGCCGATGACCCTGTTCCGTGGGTCGGGCGAGAACCTCCCGCTGCACCGCTGGCTGACCGAGGTCCTCTGGCCCCAGGAGGCCCACCTCACCGCCGAGGACGTCTACTGGGGCATGACCCTTGCCGTCGGCGAGCTGCTGTGCTTCGGGGTGACCACCACCTGCGAGGCGTACTTCCACGAGGATGCACTGGCCGACGCGGTGGTGGCGGCGGGATCCCGGGCGGTGGTCACCCCCGGGGTGCTGCAGCTCCCCGGCCACGAGGGTGGTGAGGGCTGGTGGGCTGCACGGATCGACGAGATCCTCGACTTCCACGCCCGGCGTGACGGCGAAGCCGGCCGGATCGAGGTCGGGTTCGCCCCCCACGCGCCTTACACCGTGCCGCTCGGCGTGCTGGCCGACGTGGCCGGCGCCTGCCGCCGGCTCGGGGCGCTGTTCCACATCCATCTGGCCGAGACGGAAGAGGAGTGCATCCGCTTCGCCGCCGAGCACGGCCGGTCAGCGCCGGTGGCGCTCGCCGGGGCCGGGGTGTTCGACGGCCGGGTACTGGCCGCCCACAGCGTGTGGCTCTCCGAGGAGGACCTGGCCGTCTACCGCGACCACGACGTGGCGGTGGCCCACTGCCCCCAGAGCAACGCCAAGCTGGCCTCGGGCATCGCCCCCCTGGCCAGGCTGCTGGCCCAGGGGACCCGGGTCGGGCTGGGGACCGACGGGCCGGCCTCCAACAACGACCTGGACCTGTGGGAGGAGGTCCGCCTGGCCGCCATGCTGGCCCGCATCAGGGAGGGCGACGCGGCCGCGCTCCCGGCCGACGCCGCATTCGACCTGGCCACCCGGGGGGCGGGCCGGGCACTCGGCCGGCCCGACCTCGGCACCCTCGCCGCCGGGGCCAAGGCCGACATGATGGCCGTCGACATCGACAGCCCGGCGTTCGTCCCCCTGCTCGAGGACGCCCAGATGATCGAGCACCTGGTCTGGTCGGGATCGAGCCGGTTGGTGACCGACGTGTGGGTGGGCGGCGATCAGGTGGTGGAAGGCGGTCGGTGCCTGACCGTGGACGTCGAGCGGGCCTGTGCCGAGGTCGGCACCCGGGCCCGCCGCCTGTCCCTCGCGGCAGGCTGACCAGGCCGAGCTCTCCCGGGCCGCCCGGGCCGCCTACGAGCGGCTGGACCCCGTCTGGTCGGCGGCCCCCGATGTCGGACCGTGCAACGGGCATCTCGAGCGACCAGCGGTGCGCTGACTCGTTCCTCGTCCCCTCGCCGGTGCCCGGGTGCTCGACGGCGGCTGGGGCTCGGGTGCCCAGTGCGAGTGGCTCGCCGGTCAGGGGGCCGGAGTGGTCGACCTCGACCTGAGCCCGGCCATGGTGGAGGAGGCCCGGCGCCGGTGCGGCGGCTACCTCTGCGCCGAGCTGGTGTCGGACACCTGGCGGAAAGGGGAGGTGGAGGTGACCCAGCACCTCTGGAGGCGCCCCCTGTCCGAGGCCACCGACGCCTTCGCCGACGTCGGCCTCCTCGTCGAGCGGGTCGTCGAGCGGTTCGTCGAGCGCCAGCCTTCGGCGGTGGCCCTCGAGCGCTTCCCGGCCGAACCGGCCCGGGTCGTTGTGGTGCCCTGGTTCATCGTCTACCGACTCCGGCTGCCGGCAGTGACCGACGGCGGTCCGGCACCCGGAGGGCCGGGTCAGGCGGTGGAGGCCGGCGGTCGCTCGGCGTAACGGGCAGCCGAGGTGGCGAAACGGGTGATCAGCGCCCGCAGTACGACGACCAGCAGACGCCCGGTCCCGGGTACCAGGGGGTCGAACGTCGCCGCCCAGGTGATGCGGGTGCCCGGGCCGTCCGGGGCACAGGTGACGTCGGCGCGATAGTGGCGCACCGGGAACCCCTTCACGATGGTGTAGCTGAGGTGGTGGGGCGGGTCCCAGGCCACCACCTCCTCCTGTGAGCCGAGGCCGTGCCGGGTGAACCGCCGGACCGCCCCGACCCCGTCGGGAGACGGGTCTCCGTCACGGAGCAGGTCGCTGCGGTCGAGGAACGACCACTCCTTCCAGCGGCGCGCTTCGCCGATCAACGGCCACACCACCTCGACCGGCGCCGACGACCGGGCCCGGACTTCGAACGACCACCGCCCGGTGGGCGCCGGAGCTCCGGGCGCGGCCGGTCCGCTCATCCCTCGATGTGAGTCTTGAGCGCGTCGAGCGCCCCCTGGTAGATGGTGGCCATCAGGTCGGCCATCTCGTCGGGGGTGGCCTCGACCACCCAGGTCACGTGGCTGGAGTCGCCGGTCGGCGTCACCGTGATCACAGCCTCGTGGCTCTCGACCGGGGCGCCGTCGGCGATGGCGTAGGTGAGGGCCCGGCCGGCGTCGTCCTTGTTCACCAGCCGTTCGGTGATGGTCATCCCCATCGTCTCGAGGATCCGGTCGTCGCCCTCGACCCGGCACGAGTCGATCCCCGGCATCCAGCCGCCGATCCCCCCGAAGTCGCCGACCACCGCCCAGACGGCATCTGCCGATCCGTTGACGTCGATCTCTGCCTGTCCGGTTCCCATGGTTCTCCCTGTGCTCGGTGCGGCGCTGCCGGGCCGATGGCGGCACGGGGGCCCGCGGTGTCGAACCGATGGTAGGCGGAACCGACCGGGCGCTCCACCGCTAGCCTCGGCGGGCGTGACTGGCCCGCCCACCGGATCCGACGTCGACGCCGCCCCCCCCGTCCCGGATGCGGGCCGGAGGGGGCCCACCTGGCGAGTCCGGGGCCCCGTCGTGGCGGTCGCATCGTGACCGACGCCGCGGCCCCGACCACCGAGCCGAGCGTCGCCGACCTGCTGGTGGACCGGGCCGACGACGACCACGTCGGCCTGCGATTCGGGGACCGGCAGTGGAGCTGGCGGGAGGTCGTGGCGGCCAGCGCCCGGCGGGCCGCATGGATCCGGTCGGTGTCGGGCGGCGATCCCCTCCATGTCGGCATCCTGCTCGGCAACGTGCCCGAGTACCTGTTCTGGTTGGGCGGCGCCGCGCTGGCCCGGGCCGTGGTGGTGGGGATCAACCCGACCCGCCGGGGCGACGCCCTGGCCGGTGACATCCGGCGGACGGACTGCCGGGTGGTGGTCACCGACGCCGAGGGGGCCGGGCTGCTCGACGGCCTCGACGTGGGCGTCCCCGCCGACCGGGTGCTGCGGGTGGACCGCGGCGAGCCCGCGGCCGTGGTGGGTGCGGCAGAGGCGGTCGACCCCCGCGCCGTGGTCGACGAGGCCGGACCGGGGCCCACCGACCTCTTCCTCCTGCTCTTCACCTCGGGGACCACCGGGGCTCCCAAGGCGGTGCGGTGCACCCAGGGCCGGCTCGCCTCCATCGCCGTGCGCTCGGCCGGGGCCTACGGCTACGAGCGGGACGACGTGGCGTACTGCACGATGCCGCTCTTCCACGGGAACGCGCTGATGGTGCTGTGGGGTCCCACTTTGGTGGTCGGGGGGACGGTGGCCCTGGCCCGCCGGTTCTCGGCCACCGGGTTCCTGCCCGACGTGCGCCGGTTCGGGGCCACCACCTTCACCTACGTGGGCAAGGCGCTGGCCTACGTCCTGGCCACCCCGCCGGCACCCGACGACGCCACGTCCACCCTGCGGCGCGGCTTCGGCACCGAGGCGTCCGTCGCCGACCATGCAGCATTCGAGCGCCGCTTCGGGTGCGTCCTCACCGAGGGGTACGGCTCCAGTGAGGGCGGCGTGGCCATCAGCCGCACCCCGGACACCCCGGTCGGCTCCCTCGGGCGCCCGGTCGAGGACGTGGCCGTCGTCGATCCCGACACGCTGGAGGAGTGCCCGCCCGCCGTCCTCGACGCCGAGGGGGGCCTGGTCAACGGCGACGCGGCCATCGGCGAGATCGTCAACCGATCCGGGACCGGGCGCTTCGAGGGCTACTACGCCGACGAGGAGGCGACCGCCGCCCGCACCTGCAACGGGTGGTACTGGACCGGGGACCTGGCCTACCGCGACGGGGCCGGCTACTTCTACTTCGCCGGGCGAGGCGGCGACTGGCTTCGGGTGGACTCGGAGAACCTCACTGCCGGGCCCATCGAGCGGGTGCTGGTGCGGTTCGGCGATGCGGCGGCGGTGGCCGTCTACCCGGTGCCGGACCCCCGCTCGGGGGACCAGGTGATGGCCGCCCTCGAGCTGCTTCCCGGACGGGCGTTCGACCCCGGGGCGTTCGGCGAGTTCCTGGTCGCCCAGCGGGACCTCGGGACCAAGTGGGCGCCGGCCTTCGTACGCATCGCCAGCACCCTGCCCCAGACGGCCAGCGGCAAGGTGACCAAGGCGTCGTTGCGCCACGACGGGTGGTGGTCGGGCGGCGACCCGATCTTCGGGCGCCGGGAGGGCCCACTCGAGTACGCGCCGCTGGACGGCGGCGATCGCCGCCGGCTCCGTGCCGAGTTCCACCGGCACGGACGCGATGGATTCCTCAACCCATAGCCGGCGGAAGGGATGACCGCCGCGCCCGTCCGCTATTGGAAGCGAGTCACCGCGTCGGTCACCCGGGCCGTCGACCGGACCGATGCCCTCCAGCAGCGCCGTCCGGCCACCGCCGTGCCGGCCGCGGTGGCCCGCAAGTACTCCGACGACCAGGCCGGGCGGCTGGCCGGTCAGATCTCCCACGCCGCCTTCCTCGCCGTCTTCCCCATGCTGCTGGTGCTGCTGACGGTGGTGGGGATCTTCCTCGACGGGCACCGGGCCCTGCAGGAGGACATCGTCGACTCCGCGCTCCGTCAGTTCCCGGTGATCGGGTCCGACCTCCGGGACAACGTCCACGAGCTGACCACCGGGAACACGCTGGCCCTGGTGATCGGGCTGGTCTGGCTGGCCTACGGCTGCACCCGGCTCAGCCGAAACTCCCAGGTGATGATGGTGGCGGTCTGGGGCATCGACCGCGACGACCTGCCCGGCTTCTGGCACTGGATCCCCCGGGCGGCCGGGTTCCTGGCCGTGCTCGGAGTGGGGTTCCTGGCCGGCGGCGCCCTGTCCGGGCTGGGTGCGTTCGGTCGCCTGGGGAGCGCGTCGGCCTGGGTCGGCCTGGCCGCCTCGCTGGCCGTCAACATCCTGATGTACTGGGGGGCCTTCTCGGTGCTGGTGCGGCTGCCGCCCGGCGACAGCGGCGTATGGCCCGGTGCCGTCGTCGGCGGGGTGGGCTGGACCCTCCTGCAGTTCGCCGGGGCCGAATTGGTCAGCCACCAGCTGCGCCACCTCTCCAACCTCTACGGCACCTTCGCCACCGTCCTCGGGCTCATCTGGTGGATCGCCCTCGGCGCCATGGTGACGGTCTTCGCCGCCGAGGTCAACGTGGTCCTGACCCGCCACCTCTGGCCCCGGTCCTTCCGACGGGAGCGCCGGTCGGTGGGGCCGCCGCCCGGGCCGTTGGCCGGCGGTGCCCAGGGGCAGCCGGGCTAGCCGCGGCGGTCGCTCAGAGTTCGGTCAGCCCCACGTCCCGGCCGCCGACCCCGGCCGCCGACCCCGGCCGCGGAAGGGGTGCCGGCTGCCGGGGGAGCGCTGGCCGGTGCCGTCTGGGCCGGGATGATCAGGGCGAGCAGCCCACCGGCCAGGGCCACCACCGAGGCGATGAGGAACCCCCGCGCGTAGCCGGCGGTCATGGCCACGCGCTGGGCCTCGGGGCCGGCGTGGTGACCGGCCAGCAATGCGGTGATCCTGGAGGCCGCCACCGTGGCCAGCACGGCCAGGCCGACCGACGCCCCGATCTGACGGCTGCTGTTGACCAGGCCCGAGGCCAGACCGGCCTCCTCTCGTCGCACGCCGCCGGTGGCGGACAGGGCGATCGGGGTGAAGGCCAGTCCCATCCCGAAGGTGGCCATGATCCCGCCCCCACAGGCACCGTTCCAGTAGCTGTCGCCGGCCTGGATGAAGGACAGCCAGTAGAGCCCACCGGCGGCCAGGAGGGCGCCGACCATCAGGAGGTTGCGGGGGCCCACCCGGTGGGCGAACCGCCCGGCGATGGTCGCCCCGATGGCGATGGCGGCGGTCTGGGGCAGGAAGGAGAGGCCGGTGACCACCGGGTCGTAGCCGATCACTTGCTGGAGATAGAGCGACAGGAAGAACCACATGGCGAACATGGCCACGCCGAAGCAGAACATCACCAGGTTGGCCCCGGTGAGGGCGCGGGAGCGGAAGAGTCGGAGGGGAACCAGTGGGTGAGTGGCCACCCGGGCTTCGATCACGACGAAGGAAGCCAGCAGGAGGAGGGCGATCCCGCCGGTCAGGAGCGTCGACTGTGACGTCCACGCCACCTGGTCGGTGTGCACGATGGTGTACACGAGGGCGAGCAGGCCGGCGGTCACCGTGACCGAGCCGGCGACGTCGAGGCTCTGGCGTTCCCCCTCGGCCCGGGACTCGGTGAGGAAGAGGCGGGCGACGAAGAAGAGCACGACCCCGATGGGCACGTTGACGAAGAGGATCCACCGCCAGGACAGGTACTGGGTCAGGATGCCGCCGAACAGGGCACCGGCCGCGCCACCCCCGGCGGCGACCGCGCTCCACACCCCGAGGGCCTTGGCCCGGGCCCTGGCGTCGGTGAAGGTGACGGTCAGGATGGTGAGAGTGGCCGGCGAGAGCACGGCGGCCCCGACCCCCTGCAGGGAGCGGGCGGCGATCAGCGTCGCCTGGTTGCCGGCGAAGCCGCCGAGCAGGCTGGCGCCGGTGAAGAGGGCCAGGCCGAGCAGGAAGATCCGCCGCCGGCCGAACAGGTCGGCCAGCCGGCCTCCGAGTAGTAGCAGGCCGCCGAAGGTGAGCGAGTAGGCGGTCACCACCCACTGGAGGTTGGCGGCACTGAAGTGGAGGTCGTTCTGGATGGACGGCAGGGCGACGTTCACGATGGAGACGTCGAGTACCACCATGAACTGGGCGAGGCAGACGACGACCAGCACGGCCGAGGTCGCCTGGACGAAGTGCGAGGCCTGGGTGTCCGGGGCGGAATCCATGAGGGGAGCGTACGGGTGGGCCGCCCCGCCCGGTGCAGCCGCGCCCGACCACCCCGGGCGTGGTCAGTGCGAGAGCCAGGCGTCCGGATCGGTGGTCAGCTTCTGGACCGACTTCGGGAGCTCGCCGGACACGATGTCGGCGATGGTCACGTGCTCGAGCACCGCCCGCAGGCTGGCCCGCACCGCCACCCACACGTCCTGGAGGCGCTCGGCCGAGCCCTCGTAGCTGGCGGCCTCCGGCCGCAGGCCGCGCACCTCGGCCAACGGGCCGTCGAGCGGCCGGATGACCTCGGCCACGGTGATGGACTCCGCCGGCCGTGACAGGCGGTAGCCGCCTTCGGCCCCCCGCTGGCTGAGCAGCAGCCCGGCCCGCCGCATGTCGTTGAGGATGCTCTCGAGGAACTTGGACGGGAGCCCCTGCGACTGGGCCAACGACTCGGCGGTGACCGGCCGTCCCTCGGCGTCGGCCAGGGTGCAGAGGGCTCGCACCGCATAATCGACCTTGGCGGAGATATACACGGAGTGGATTCTGTCAGACGGCGCTCCTTCGTGTTATCCCCGGGCATTCGAACCGATCGTTTCTGCCGTTTCGGGCTGTCGACGGGGCCGCCGTCTTTTTGCAATCCCGTTCAGTCGGCCGAGGTGTCGAGCAGCCCATACCGGCGTCGGACCGAGGTGTCCACTCGGGTGAACGCGACGTCCACCATGATCCCGATGAAGACGATGACGATCATCATGGCCACCACGGTGGGGAAGTCACCCTGGGTGAGCGCGTTGACGGTGCGACCGCCCAGACTGAGCGGGTTGATCAGGATGAGGAACTCGCCGGCCATGAGCGCGTGCCAGGCGAAGGCCCACCCCTGCTTCAGCCCACCGAGCACGCTGGGGAAGGCCGCCGGGAGCACGACGTGGCGCTCGAGCGCCAGGCCCCGGGCGCCGAGGATCCGCCCGACCCGGAGCAGGCCGGGGGGCACGTGGTCGATGCCGCTGATGAAACCGTTGGCCACCGCCGGTGCCGCCCCGAGCACCATCATGAGGATGATCGCCTTCGAGGTCTGGCCGAAGACCATGAACCCGAGCGGGTACCAGAGCACCGAAGGCATGGTCTGCATGCCGGTGATGAGGGCGGCGATTCCGGCCCGGAGGACCCGGATCCGGGCCACGGCGGTGCCGACGATGCCGCCGATCACCACGACCAGGGCATAGCCGATCACCGCCTGCTGGGCGGTGACCCAGCAGGCCTGCCAGAAGTAGGAGGTGCCGAGGAGGTCCCAGAGCTGGCGGGCCACGATGGTCGGGGACTGGAGGATGTACGGCTTCCAGTGCACCCATACGGCGATCTGCCAGACCAGAAGGATGACGGCCAGGGCGATGAGCTTCGGCCATGTCGCCCGCCACAGGCGCTGGGAGAGGGTGCCCCGGGCCGATCGTCCGGCGTCGTCGAGGGCGTCGAGGCCGGCCAGGGCCCGGTCGAGGGAGGGTCCGACCGGCACCGCCGACTGGGCAGGGGACGCGCCGTTGGGCCCCGGGGTGGTCAGCGGCCGATCAATGGCCATGGCGGCCCACCTCCGCCCGCAACTGGTCGGTCACGGTGGCGGCCAGGCCGGCGATCTCCGGAGAGTCGATGCGGCGGGGGCGGGGGAGCTCGACCGGGTAGACCGCCGCCACCCGTCCCGGCCGACTGGTCAGCAGCACGATCGTGTCCCCCAGGCGGGCCGCCTCCCGGACGTTGTGGGTGACGAACAACGCGGTGAAGCCCCGGTCGGTCCACAGGGACTCCAACTCGTCGTGGAGCAGGTCACGGGTGATGGCGTCGAGGGCGCCGAACGGCTCGTCCATCAGCAACAGCCCGGCGTCCTGGGCCAGGGCGCGGGCCAGCGCCGCCCGCTGGCGCATCCCTCCGGACAGCTCGTGGGGACGCTTGGGCCCGAACCCGCCGAGATGCACCCGTTCGAGGAGGTCGTCGGCCACCGCGCGTCGCTCGGCCCTGCCCACCCCCCGGAGCCGGAGGGGGAGCTCGACGTTGGCCGCCACCGTCAACCACGGGAAGAGGGCCGAGTCCTGGAAGAGCATGGCCGTGCCCGTGCCGCCCGTCTGGGGTGCCGATCCCGGGGGTCGATCGCCGCCGGCCGCGAGCTCCTCGGCGTCCTCGGTTCCGGTGGCGACGTCGACCGTCCCGACCGACGGCCGGTCCAGCCCGGCCACCAGGTTGAGCAGCGTGGTCTTCCCGCACCCCGAGGCGCCGACCAGGCAGACGAACTGACCCGGTGCGACCGCCAGGGAGATGTCCTGGAGGGCCACGACCGCGGCGTCCCCGGTCCCGTGCCGCTTGGACACGCCGCTCAGGGTGACCGAGGGGGCGCGAGGGTTGGCGCGCCGGGTCGGGACGGGGGCGGTGTCGGTCATGCGGCCCGCAGAGCCGCTTTGCCCCCGCTCGTCAGGAGCTGGTTGACCGGACCGAGGTCGAAGATCCCGGCGATGTTCGAGGTCGGAAATCCGGCGGCCTTGGCGTGGGCCAGGTCGGTGACGATCGACGAGGCGAGGGGATCGTTGGTGAAGGTCATGTCGGACCACGCCGTGGCCAGCTCGGGTGCCTTGAGCGGCTTGCCGGTAATGGCGGCCAGTGCGGTGTTGGCGTCGGCCTGGGCCTTGGCCGGCTGGGCGTTGAGGAAGGCGTTGGTGGCCAGTTGGCCCTTCAGCAGGTCGGTCACGACCGCCGGATTCGACGCCAGGAAGTCCTTGGACACCACGAGCAGCGTGGTCGTGAAGAGGCCCTTGGGCCACTGGGTCTTCTCGTTGACCAGGATCGTCCCGTTGCCCTCGTCGACCATGCGGGTCGCCCAGGGCTCCGGGACCCAGGCGCCGGCGATGGTCCCGGCCTCGAAGGAGGTCAGGGTGGTGGCGTTGTCCTCGGGGAGGATGGTGACCTCGCCGCTCCCACCGTTGGGCCCGGGAAAGGTGAGCCCCTGCTTCTTCAGCCAGGTGCGCAGCGCCACGTCCTGGGTGTTGCCCAGCTGGGGCGTGGCGATGGTCTTCCCCTTGAGCTGGTCGGGCGAGGTGATCGACTTGTCGACGACCAGCGCCGCTCCGCCCGAGGTCGCCCCCGAGATGATCCGGATGGCCCCCTTGCCCTGGGTGTAGGCGGTGATGGCGGAGTTCGGGCCCATGTAGGCGGCGTCCAGCGAGCCGGCCAGCAGGGCCGTGACCTCTGCCGGCCCGGCGTTGTAGGTGGAGGTCTGCAGCGTCACGTTGGCGGGGAGGCTCTTCTTGAAGTAGCCGTCCTGGACGCCGACCAGGGCCGAGGCGTGGGTGAGGTTGGTCAGGTACCCCAGACTGAGCGTCACCGGCGCCCCCGAGGTCGTCGACGACGATCCGCCGGCCCCGGTGGTGGCCGACGAGCTCCCGGTGCCCGAGCTGCATGCCGCGGTGGCGAGGGCCACTCCCACCGCTGCCGCCGTCGCCGCCAGGCGAAGGCTCCGTGATCGACGTGTGGACTGGTGGCGCATCTGGCTCCTTGTGGGTCGGTGACGGCAGGTGGCGGGCGCACGCCCCGTGCGAACCACCCACCCTGCCGTCGGGTCAGTGGAGGTCCGGATCTGACGGTCCATCGCTGGGTGGCCGCCCCCGGGCCACGGTTCGATTCCATCCCCATATATCTAGTAAATAGGTAGGAATATGGGCTAAAAACCTAGAGGCTTTATAGGAATATGATCAGGTCAAGCTAGCACCAAATGGCACCCACGGCGAGGGCGGCCGCCCCGGTCACGGCCGTCACGGGGGAATCCGTGCCGGCCACCAGGGTTCCTACCCGGTCAGGCGCTCGGTCAAACGGGAGCGGTGGCCGGGCCACTCGTCGGCCAGCATGGAGTAGACGGCCGAGTCCCGCACGGTGCCGTCGGCGCCGGGCATGTCCGCCCGCAGCACCCCGTCGAGGGTGCACCCCAGGCGCGAGATGGCCGCCCGCGACCGCTCGTTGCGGACGTCGGTCTGGATCCGCACCCGCTGCACCCGCCACCGGTCGAAGGCGTGGTCGAGCATCAGCACCTTGGCCTCGGTATTGACGGGGCCCCGCTGCGCAGAGGGATCGAGCCAGGTGTACCCGATGCCGGCCGCGTCGGGCCGGTCGGTGGGTCGGCCGGCGTCCGAACCGGGGAACAGGGACGACCAGTCCCACCAGGCCAGGTCGTAGAAGCGGGTGGACCCGACGACCCGTCCGGCCTCGACGCTCCAGGTGACGAACGGGTACTGGTCGCCGGCGTCCCGCTCGGCGATGGCCTTGTGCACGTAGGCGGTCATGGTGGCCCGGTCCCAGGGCACCGGTGTGTAGGCGAACGTCGACCGGTCGCCGGTCGCCGCCTCCAGCAGGTCGTCGACGTGGTCCAGGCTCAACGGCAGCAGATGGACGGAACGGCCCCTGAGGGAGAACAGCTCGGACATCGGCCAATTGTGCCCGGCTACCGGAGCAGTCGGGACATCCGCCGGTCGGCCAGGACCCGGCCGCCGGTCTGGCAGGTCGGGCAGTACTGCTGGGACCTGGTGGCGAAGGAGACCTGCCGGACGGTGTCCCCGCAGACCGGGCACGGCTCACCGGTGCGACCGTGCACGGCCATCCACCGCTTCTTGTCCCCCTTGAGATCGGACATGTCCACCGACGAGCCGCGGTCGACCGCCTCCGTCAGCACCTCCACCACGGCCCGGTGGAGTCGCGCCACCTCGGGAGCGGTGAGGGTGCCGGCCACCTTGTACGGGGAGAGCCGGGCCCGGTGCAGCGCCTCGTCCGAGTACGCGTTCCCGATGCCGGCGATCACCGACTGGTCGGTCAGTGCCGTCTTGACCGTGGCACGGGTGGCGGCCAGCAGTTCGCCCAGTCGCTCGGCGGTGAAGTCGGTGCCGAGGGGGTCGACGCCCAGCCCGACCAGGGGCCTCACCTGGTCCAGGCCCCGGGCCACCCACAGGGCCAGTCGCTTCTCGGTCCCCATCTCGGTGACGTCGAAGCCGCCCCCGTCGTCCGTGCCCACCCGGAGGGCGATCGGGCCCCGACCCGGGCGCACGGCGGTGGTCGGGAGCCGGTCGTACCACCGGATCCATCCGCCCCGGGCCAGACGGGCCACCAGCCACAGGCTCCCGGTGTCGACGCAGACCAGCTTCCCCCGCCGCTCCACGCCGGCCACCGTCCGGCCCACCAATTCGTCGAGCGCCGGCTCGACCGTCTTCAGGGCGGAGAACGACGCCAGGCGGCACCGGTCGATCCGGTGGCCGGACATCCGGACCGAGAGGCCGGCGGCGAGGGCGTGGACCTCGGGCAGTTCGGGCACAGGGCAATTGTGGACCCTGGGCACCCGTAGTATCTGTTCCGCACCGGCATCAGGGTCGAGACCGTCCGGAGGAGTCGGGTCCGAGCGTGCGGGCCTGTGCCCGTCTGCCGTCGCCCCGCCCCGAGCCGCCATCCGATCCGAGAGGAAGTCCCCGTTTGTTCCGCCCGGTCCCCGCCGAAGCCGATTTCACCGCCCTCGAGGCCGACGAGCTGGCTCGATGGGGTGTGCACCGCGTCTTCGAGCGCTCCGTCGAGCTGCGGGCCGGGGCCGAGCCGTGGGTGTTCTACGAGGGGCCACCCACCGCCAACGGCCGTCCCGGGCTCCACCACGTGTGGGCACGCGTGTACAAGGACCTGTTCTGCCGGTACCGGACCATGCGGGGCTACGCGGTGCCCCGCAAGGCCGGCTGGGACACTCACGGCCTGCCGGTGGAGGTCGAGGTGGAGAAGCAGCTCGGCATCACCGCCAAGCGCCAGATCGAGGAAGAGGTGGGCATCGCCGAGTTCACCCGGCTGTGCCGCGAGTCGGTCCGCAACTACGTCGACGAGTGGAAGGCGCTCACCGAGCGCATCGGCTACTGGATCGACATCGACGCCGCCTACTGGACCTTCTCGCCCCCGTACGTGGAGGCGGTCTGGTGGAACCTCAAGAGCCTCTGGGACCAGGGCCTGCTGTACGAGGACATCAAGGTGGTCCCGTACTGCCCGCGGTGCGGCACCGCCCTGTCCAGTCACGAGCTCGGGCAGCCCGACGTCTACCGCGAGGTGGAGGACGCGTCCGCCTACGTGCGATTCCCGCTGACCGACGAGGGGGAGGCCGCCGAACGCCTGCGAACCGCCCTCGGTCGGAGCACGCTGGAGGGAGTGTCGCTCATCGCCTGGACGACCACCCCGTGGACGCTCCTGTCCAACACCGGCGCCGCCGTGGGCCCCGACCTCGGGTACGCCGTGGTGGGCGGCTCGGTGGTGGCGGCCGATCTGGTCGAACAGGTGTTCGGCGAGGGGGCCACCGTCGATCACCGGGTTGCCGGGAGCGACCTGGTCGGGCTCCGCTACCGGCGGCCGTTCGACGATCTGGCACCGGGCCCGTCCGACGCCGGACGGGAGGGGTGGCGGGTGGTGGCCGGTGAGTTCGTGGAGGCGGACGAGGGCACCGGCATCGTGCACCTGGCCCCGGCCTTCGGCGAGGTCGACCGCCAGGTCGGACGCCTGAACGAGCTGCCCACCCTCAACCCGGTGGGACCCGACGGCCGTTTCACCGAGGCGGTGCCGTGGCTCGTCGGCCAGAGCGTCCGCGACACCAACGACGCGGTCAACGGCCGGCTCGAGTCGGCCGGCCTGCTGTTCCGTCGGCACCCCTACATCCACCCGTACCCGCACTGCTGGCGGTGCGGAACCGCCCTTATCTACTGGGGGAAGCCGAGCTGGTACGTCCGGACCTCCGATCGCAAGACCGACCTGGTGGCCCAGAACCAGACCATCGGCTGGCACCCCGAGCACATCCGCGACGGACGGATGGGGGAGTGGTTGGCCAACAACGTCGACTGGGCGCTCTCCCGCGACCGGTTCTGGGGCACCCCGCTGCCCATCTGGCGGTGTGCGGAAGGCCACGTGCGGTGTGTCGGATCCCTGGCCGAGCTGTCGCAGCTGGCCGGGCGGGACCTCTCCGGGGTCGACCCCCACCGCCCGGAGATCGACGCGGTCGCCCTGCCCTGTGGGGAGTGCGGGACCGCCGGCTCGGAGATGCAGCGGGTGGAGCCGGTCATCGACGCCTGGTTCGACTCGGGCTCGATGCCCTCGGCCCAATGGGGCTACCCGGTGGCCGACGGATCGGACGAGCAGTACGTCTATCCCGCCGACTTCATCTGCGAGGCCATCGACCAGACCCGCGGCTGGTTCTATTCGTTGCTGGCCGTCAACACCCTGGTCCGCGGGTCCACCCCGTACCGCAACGTCCTGTGCCTCGGCCACATCGTGGACGCCGACGGCCGCAAGATGTCCAAAAGCGTGGGCAACGTCATCGACCCGTGGGAGATCCTGACCACCCGCGGGGCCGACCCGCTGCGGTGGTGGATGTTCTCGCAGGGGTCGCCCTGGACGCCCACCCGGGTGAGCTTCGACGTCATCGACTCGGCCATGCGGGACACCCTCCTCACATTGTGGAACACGTGGTCGTTCTTCACCACCTACGCGTCGCTCAACGGGTTCGACCCATCCGACCCGTCGATCCCCGGCCCCGACGAGCGCTCGGTGCTCGACCGGTGGATGCGATCGCGCCTGTCCGCCACGGTGTCGGCGGTCACCGGGGCGCTCGACGGGTACGAGCCGTTCCCGGCGGCCAGCGCCATCGCCGAGCTCGTCGACGACACCTCGAACTGGTACGTCCGGCGCAGCCGGCGGCGTTTCTGGCGCACCGACCCCGACGCCGACCCGGCCGACTCGCTCGGCGCCCAGGCCACGCTCCACGAGGTGCTGGTGACCGTGGCCCGGCTCTTGGCCCCGATGTGCCCGTTCGTCGCCGACCGCATGTGGCGCGATCTGACCGGCGCCGCCGAGAGCGACTCGGTCCACCTGGCCGACTGGCCGGGCACCGAGTTCGGTGCGCTCGACCCGGCGCTCGAGGAGGGGATGGCCCTGGCCCGACGGCTGTCGTCGCTGGGCCGGGCGGCGCGCTCCGAGGCGGGTGTCAAGGTCCGCCAACCTCTCTCCCGGGCCCTGGTCTACCTGCCGCCGGGCAGTCCGACCCCGCCCCCGGGTGTGGTGGAGGACGAGCTCAACGTGGACCGGGTGGAGGCCACCGGCGAGCTGGGTGATGTCCTGGCCTACGAGCTGGTCCCCAATTTCAAGCTGCTCGGCCCCCGGCTCGGCGCACGGGTCCAGCAGCTGCGGGCGGCGATGAGCTCGGTCGACGGCGCCTCCGCCGCCGCCGATCTGGCCGCGGGCCGCCCGGTCGTGGTCACCCTCGACGACGGCTCCATCGAATTGACCGGTGACGAGGTCGAGCTGCGGGTCCGGGCCCAATCGGGGTTCGCGGTGTCCCGGGACGGCGCCGAGGTGGTGGCCCTCGACCTGGCGCTCGACGACGACCTGCGCCACCGGGGCCTGGCCCGGGAGGTCATCCGCAACGTCCAGGACCTCCGCAAGGCCAGCGGCCTGGACGTTGCGGACTGGATCCATCTCCATCTGGTCGGCCTCGACGACCTCGCTCCTCTGTTCGAGCTGATCGGCCGCGAGGTCCTGGCTCGCTCCGTCTCGACGACGGCCCCCGACGGTGCCGGCGGTGCCGGCGGAGCCGGCGGGGGCACGGCGCTCGAGCTCGACGAGGGAGAGGGGGCTCGCCAGGCCGTGGCCTGGGTGGTCAAGGCGTGAGCGGCTCGGCGGCGGGCGCCCCTGTCGAGCCGGCCGACGAGGTCGTACTGGCCGTCGACCTGGGCACCGGCGGCCCGAAGGTGGCGGTGGTGGCAGCCACCGGTCGGATCGTCGCCCATGCCACCGAGCCGGTCGTCCTCCATCTGCTCGAGGGGGGAGGGGCAGAGCAGGATCCCGACGAGTGGTGGTCGGCCATCGCGGCGGCGGCCCGCCGGGCGGTGGCGGACGCCGGGGTGCGCCCCGGCGCGTTCATCGGGGTCGGCTGCACCTCGCAGTGGTCGGGCACCGTGGCCGTGGGTGCGGACGGCTCCCCCCTCATGCGTGCCGTCATCTGGATGGACTCGCGGGGCAACAAGGCCATCCGCAAGGTGGCCGGGGGCCCGGTGAACGTGCTCGGCTACGACCCCCGCAAGATCCTCCGTTGGGTGCAGGTGACCGGCGGCGCACCGGGGCTGTCGGGCAAGGACCCGGTCTCGCACATCCTGTTCATACGCGAGGAGCGCCCCGACGTCTACCGGGACACGGTCACGTTCCTGGAGCCGGTCGACTATCTCAACCTGAGGCTGACCGGCCGGACCTGTGCCTCCTACGACTCCATCGCCGCCCACTGGGTCACCGACAACCGGGTCATCGACCGGGTCGACTACGACGATCGGCTCCTCGAGCTCACCGGCCTCGACCGTGACAAGTTGCCTGACCTGATACCCCCGGGGACGCTAGTCGGGGAGCTCACCGAGTCTGCGGCGGCCGATCTCGGCCTGCCGGCCGGCCTGCCGGTGGCGGTCGGCTCCGGCGACGTCCACTCCGCGGTGTTCGGATCCGGCGCGGTGGCGGACTTCGAGGCCCATCTCTACATCGGCACGTCGTCGTGGATCTCGGGCCACGTGCCGTTCAAGAAGACCGCGCCCACCAGCAACGTCGCCTCCATCCCGGCGGCGCTGGCCGGCAAGTACCTGATCGTGGACGAGCACGAGACAGCGGGGGCGTGCCTGACCTTTCTCCGGGACAACCTCGGGCTGGCGGGCAGCTTCGATGAGATGAACGCCCTCGTCGACCAGGTGGAGGTGGGAAGCGGCCGGGTGCTGTTCACCCCGTGGCTCAACGGGGAGCGCTCGCCGGTGGACGACCACACCGTGCGCGGTGGGTTCCACAACCTGTCGCTGGCCACGACCCGGGCCCAGATGGTCCGGGCCGTCTACGAAGGGGTGGCCTTCAACTCCCGGTGGCTGCTCGAGGCGGTCGAGAAGTTCGTCGGGCGCCGGCTCGACTCGCTGGCCTTCATCGGGGGCGGGGCCAACTCCGACCAGTGGGCCCAGATCCACGCGGACGTGCTCGGGCGGGAGATCCGCCAGGTGGCCGACCCGGTGTTGGCCAATGCGCGCGGTGCGGCGCTGATCGCCCTGGTGGCCCTGGGGCGGGTGACCGTCGGGGAGATCCCGTCCATGGTCGAGGTCCGGCGGACCTACGTCCCCGATCCCTCGACCGCGGACGAGTACCAGCTGCTCTTCGACGAGTTCGTGACGCTCTACAAGCAGACCAAGGGCATCTTCAGGCGGTTGAACCGGTTCTGAGCTCGCGGCGGGTCGGCGGAACCCGGTGTCACCGGCCCGGTGCGGCATCGTCGATTAAGAGATCGATCATGCGCAGCGTGGCGGAAAACTCCAGGTCGGCCTCGTCCCGGAGGTGTGGCTGTCCGAGGCCTGCTGCCTCGCGAGCCGCGCATCCGAGCAAGGCGGTGGTGATCACGCGCTCGACCCTGGGAGCCTCGAGGCGCGAGATCCCTGCGGCGCGGAGGTCGCGTTGGATCCAGTCACGAAGCGGGCGTGCGCTGTGGGCGTCCGGTGATCGACCGAGCAGGAGCGGGGCGATACCCGGGTTGCGTTGTACGGCGCCGCGTACTGCTTCACCGATCCATCTGATCCGCTCGCGCCACGGCAGATCGCGGGGCGGGGCGGGAACATCCTCGTAGACGACGTCGACCAGGCCCTCGAAGAGGGCGGTCTTGTCGGCGACGTGCCGATAGAGAGCCATCGGCGTGACCCCGAGGTCACGGGCGACGGCCCGCATCGACACCGCGCCCAGGCCCTGGTGGTTGGCGATGTACGCTCCGGCTGCGAGGATCGACGCACGGTCGATCAGCAACGGTCGAGTCACGGCACCGGGTTCTCTTTCCATTCGCCGATTTCCGTGTACGGCGTATACACCAGCCGTGAGTATACGTTGTATACCGTTTCCGTGAAATGGGGTAGCGGCATCCGACGTCCGACGTCCGACGTCCGCCGCCCGCCGCCCGCTGGGCCCAGTGGTCGCCCCGGCGTCAGGAGTCCGGTGCGGCCTGACGGGACAGGGTCCGGTTGGCCGCGCTGACCACCGCGTGGAGCGATGCGTCGAGGATGCTCGAGTCCATGCCCACCCCCCACCAGGTCGATCCCCCAGGGCCCTCGGCCTCGATGTAGGCGACGGCCGACGCCCCGCTGCCGGCGGTGAGGGCGTGCTGGCTGTAGTCCTTGACCTCGAAGTCGACGCCCAGGTCGGATCGCAGTCCGGCCAGCAGCGCGTCGATGGGGCCGTTCCCCTCGCCCATGACCGTCCGCGGCTCTCCGTCCACCAGCAGCTGGGCGGTCACCGTGGTGCGCTTGCCGCCCGTGGTCACCTCGCTGCCGATCAGGCGCAACCCGGACTCGTCGGGGAGGTAGGTGCGCGAGAAGACGTCCCACATCTCACCGGCCCGGATCACCGTGCCGCTGTCCTCGGTGACGGCCTGGATCTCCTTGGAGAACTCCACCTGGAGGCGCCGAGGCAGGTCGAGCCCGTGCTCGGCGTCCATCACGTAGGCGACCCCACCCTTGCCCGACTGGCTGTTCACCTGGATGATCGCCTCGTAGGTCCGCCCGGTGTGGCTCGGGTCGATGGGCAGGTAGGGGACCTCCCACCGCTCGTAGTCGTGGCCGATGGCGGCGAAACCCTTCTTGATGGCGTCCTGATGGGAGCCGGAGAAGGCGGTGTACACCAGGTCACCGGCGTAGGGATGGCGGGGATGGACGGGCATCCGGGTGGCGTACTCGGCCACCCGCCGCACCTTGTCGATGTCGCCGAAATCGAGCGCAGGATCGATTCCCTGCGAGAACAGGTTCATGGCCAGGGTGACCACGTCGACGTTGCCGGTGCGCTCGCCGTTCCCGAAGAGTGTGCCCTCGACACGGTCGGCCCCGGCCAGCACCGCCAGCTCGGCAGCCGCCACCGCGGTGCCCCGGTCGTTGTGTGGGTGCACGCTGAGGACGATCGAGTCCCGGTTGGAGATGTTCCGCCCGAACCACTCGATGACGTCGGCGTACACGTTCGGGCCGTACATCTCGACCGTATTGGGGAGGTTGATGATGATCGGGCGCTCCGGGCTCGGCTCGATCACCGCCATCACTGCCTCGCAGATCTCGACGGCGAAGTCGGGCTCGGTGCCGGTGAAGCTCTCCGGCGAGTACTCGTAGCGGATGTCGGTGCCGGGCAGCGTCGACTCGAACTTCTTGCACAGCCGAGCGGCGTTGACCGCGATGTCGACGATGCCGGCCCGGTCGAGTCCGAACACCACCCGCCGCTGCAGCTCCGAGGTGGAGTTGTAGAAGTGCACGATCGCCCGGGGCACGCCGGCCAACGACTCGAAGGTGCGCTCGATCAGCTCCTCGCGGCACTGGACCAGCACTTGGATGGTCACGTCATCGGGGATGATCCCGTCGTCGATGATCTGACGCTGGAAGTCGAAGTCGGTCTGGGACGCCGACGGGAACCCGACCTCGATCTCCTTGAACCCGATGTCCACCAGCATCCGGAACAGCTTCAGCTTCCGCTCGGGGTCCATCGGGTCCACCAGGGCCTGGTTCCCGTCGCGGAGGTCCACGCTCGCCCACCGCGGCGCCACGGTGAACTGACGGTCCGGCCAGGTTCGGTCGGGGAGAGTCAGCGGGAGATGGGGCAGGTAGAGGTGGAACGGCATCGGGGACACGTCGCACGGCATGGCCGGGCGGCCCGCAGCGCCGCCGGACCGGCTGGTGGTGTGGGGGGTGTGGGGTTCGCTGCTCACTGGTGATGCTCCCTTGAGGCTCGGTCGGTCGGTCGGTGGATCGTGCCGGTGGCCCGTGCGGTGCACCCGGCCCGGCGCAACAAAAAACCCCCTGGCCGATCCGGCTCAGGAGGTTGCGGGCGAACGCGATGGGGCGCTCGCCGTCAGGTAAGAAGGAGTCCCGGGTTGGCGGACGAGTACATGGTGCATTCCATGGTGGCAGCCTCGTCCCGATCCGTCAAGGACCCGGCCCCCGACAGTGGGGGACACCGTCGCCGACGCCGGGTCAGATACGTTCGAAATTGCGGGCCAGCTCCCAGTCAGTGACCACACGGTTGGCGGCCGCCCACTCCTGGCGCGCGGTGTTGAGCAGGTGGTGGTGGACCTCGGTCCCGAAGGCCTCGGCCGCCACCTGGCTCGAGGCCAACAGATCGATCGCCTCGACCAGGGTGGCGGGGATCCGGGGCACGTCGGGTGCCTGGTAGGCGTTGCCGACGAACGCCGGGCCGAGCTCGAGCTCGTGCTCGATGCCCCACAGACCGCCGGCGATGGCCGCCGCCAGTGCCAGGTAGGGGTTCACGTCGGCGCCCGGGACGCGGCTCTCGATCCGGCGACCGCTTCCGGTCCCGACGGTCCGGAAGCCACAGGTGCGGTTGTCCTCACCCCAGACCACGGCGGTCGGGGCCCACGAGGCGGGGACGTAGCGGCGGTAGGAGTTGACGGTGGGGGCGAAGCACCACGCCAGCTGGCGGGCGGCGAAGAGCTGGCCGGCCAGGAACCGTTCCCCGACCGTCGACAGGCCCGACCTCGACGTCACCCCACCGGCCGGAGCCATCATGGGACGGCCGGTGGCGGCGTCCCACAGGCTGGTGTGGAGGTGGCACGAGGACCCGGCGGTGCCCATCGACCACTTGGCCATGAAGGTGGCGGCCCGGCCGAACCCCGAGGCGATCTCCTTCACCCCGCTCTTGAACACCAGATGGCGATCGGCGACCTCGAGCGCCCCCCCGTAGGTGACGTTGATCTCGTGCTGACCGGTGCCCGCCTCGCCCTTCGAGAACTCGACCGGTATGCCGGCCTCGACCATCTGGTTGCGGATCCTCCCGATGATGTACTCCTCGCGCGACGTCTGAAGGAGCTGGTAGTCCTCGATGGTGTCGGTGTGGGGCGCCAACCCGTGCCACCGCTTGTCGGCGGCCTCGGCGTAGGAGTCGAGGAAGAGGTAGAACTCGAGCTCGGTGGCGCACCTCACTTCGAGACCGTGGGCGGCCGCCCGCTCCAACTGGCGCCTGAGGATCCGCCGGGGTGACACCTCGACCGGCTCTCCCGCCATGGTGAGGAGGTCGCAGAGGACGAGCGCGCTGCCCGGCACCCATGGGAGGGGCCGCACCGTGTGCGGGTCGATCACCGCGTTGAGGTCGCCGTAGCCGGTCTCCCAGTTGGCGAACTCGTAGCCGGGGAGGGGCTCCATGTCGACGTCACAGGCCAACAGGTAGTCGCACACCTCGATCCCGTGGTGCAGCACGTGCTCCAGGAAGAAGGCCCCGGTGACCCGCTTCCCGACCGGTCGACCCTGCAGGTCCGGGAAGGCCACCACCACGGTGTCGATGTCGCCCGACTGGATCTGGTGGGGGAGCGTCTCGATGGTGAGCATCCCAGCACTCTGGTCCAGCCCCGGCGAGCCGTCCAGCGCTACTCGGGGGTCACGTAGGCCGCGGTGATGCCCCCGTCGACTACCAGGGCGGAGCCGGTCACGAACGAGCTGTCGTCCGAAGCCAGGAAGAGCGCGGCCTTGGCGATCTCGTCGGGACGCCCGAACCGCCCGATCGGGATGTGCACCAACCGGCGCTGGCGCCGGGCCGGGTCGGCGAGGAGCTCGGCCAGCAGCGGCGTCTCGATGGGCCCCGGGCAGATCGAGTTGGCCCGGATCCCCCGTCGGGCGTACTCGACGGCCAGTTCGCGGGTCATGGCCAGCACCCCGCCCTTCGAGGCGGTGTAGGCGATCTGGGCGGTGGCCGCGCCCATCAGGGCGACGAACGAGGCCACGTTGACGATCGAGCCTCCACCCGAGTCGAGCATGGCCGGAACCGCCGACCGGCAGCCCAGCCAGACGCCCTTCAGATTGACGTCCATGACCCGTTGCCAGGTCTCGGGCGGGGTGTCGAGGATCCCGCCGTCGTCGTCCGGGAAGATGCCGGCGTTGTTGAAGAGGACGTGGAGCCCGCCGTAGGTGTCGACCGCGGCGGCGACCATGGCGGCGACCTGGGCCTCGTCGGACACGTCGGCGGTCACCGCGGTGGCGGTCCCACCGGCGGCCACGATTTCGGCGACCGCCGACTCGACGTGGTCGCCCACCATGTCGGCGACCACCACCCGGGCACCTTCGGCGGCGAAGAGGGAGGCGGCCACCCGACCGATGCCACTGCCGGCTCCGGTGACCACTGCGATCTTGCCGTCGAGTCGTGCCATCGATTCCTCCATCTCCTGAGATCGCTTCCGTCGGGGAGCCGGGCGGACCGGTCGGGAGTCCCCCACGGTGCGGCACCCGGTCCGCTCGGGGCACCCTACCGGCGTCCCGCGACCCGGTGGAATACTGGCCGGCGTGCCGTCGACCGGATCACCACCCCTCGTCGGGGTCACCACCTACCGCCAGGTCAGCTCGTGGTGGGCCTGGGAGCGCGACGCCGCACTGGTGCCCGGTTCCTACCTCGACGTCGTCGAGGAGTCCGGCGGACAGCCGGTGCTGATCCCGCCGCCGGCGGGCTCGGCTGCCGGGAACGGTCATCGTGGGGCGCGGCGGGACACCGGGCGCTTCGACGCACTGGTGCGTTCCCTCGACGGCCTGGTACTGATCGGCGGGGGCGATCTCGATGCCGACCTCTACGGGCAGGGGCCGGACCCGAGGAACGGCGGGACCGACCGCCGACGGGACGACCTCGAGATGGACCTGCTCGCCGCCGCCCTGGACCGCGACCTGCCGGTGCTGGCCGTCTGCCGGGGACTGCAGGTACTGAACGTCGCCCTCGGCGGCGACCTGGTCCAGCACCTCCCCGACCTGGTCGGATCGACCCGCCACCAGCCCCGACCCGGCGCCTTCGGTCCGGTCGAGGTCACGACCGTCGAGGGGAGCACGGTACGGCGGGTACTGGGTGAGCGGACCGACGTCCTGTGCTCCCACCACCAGGCGGTCGGCACCCTCGGCGACGGGCTCGTCGTCACCGCCCGGAGCGACGACGGGACCGTCGAGGCGGTCGAGCTGCCCGGACGGGACTTCGTCCTCGGCGTGCAGTGGCACCCCGAGGAGACCGGCGACACCCGGCTGTTCGAGGCCCTGGTCGAGGCGGCCGGTGGCGGTCCGGCACGAACCGCGGAGGCTCGATGCCCGAGGTGACCACGATCGTGAACCCGGCCACCGAGCTTCCCATCGCCGAGGTCCCGCTGCAGGGGGTCGAGGAGGCGGACGAGGCGGTGGCCCGGGCCGGTGCGGCCGCCCCGGCGTGGCGGTCGGTGGCCCCGGCGGACCGGGGCCGTCTGCTGCGGAGGTTCGCGGCGCAGGTCGAGGAGCACGGCGAGGAGCTGGCCCGGGTCGAGACGGCCAACGTGGGCAAGCCGCTCGCCGAGAGCCGCGACGAGGTGGCCATGGTGGCCGAGGTCCTCTACTTCTACGCCGGAGCGGTGGACAAGCACCGGGGGGCGACCGTTCCGGTCGCCGGCGGTGTCGACATGACCTTCCACGAGCCGCTCGGGGTGGTGGCGGCCATCGTGCCGTGGAACTTCCCGGTGGCCATCACCTCCTGGAAGGTCGGCCCGGCCCTGGCCACCGGGAACACCATCGTGGTCAAGCCGGCCGAGATCACCCCGCTCACCGCCCTCCGCCTCGCCGAGCTGGCCCTCGATGCCGGTATCCCCGAGGGGGTGCTCCAGGTGGTGGTGGGGAAGGGGTCGGTCGTCGGCGCCCGACTGTGTGACCACCCGGGCGTGGCCAAGGTGGCGTTCACCGGCTCGACCGAGGTCGGCCGCGAAGTCATGGCCCGTGCGTCGGGGACGATCAAGCGGGTCACGCTCGAGCTCGGTGGGAAGTCGGCATCGGTCGTCTTCGCCGACGCCGACCTCGGCCGGGCGGCGGCGGCCACGCCGGGCGGCGTGTTCGCCAACGCCGGGCAGGACTGCTGCGCCCGCAGCCGGGTCCTGGTGGAGCGCTCGGTGTTGGACGAGTTCCTCGGGCTGCTGTCCACCGCCGTCGAGGCTTGGACGGTCGGCGATCCCACCGACCCCGCCACCGACATGGGGCCCCTGGTGACGGCCGCCCACCGCCGGGTGGTGGCCGGGTACCTGGCTCCCGGCATGGGCGACCCCGACGGGGGGCCGGTGGCCGCCTACGCCACCGGCGCGGTCCCCGAGGGCCCCGGGTTCTGGTTCCCGCCCACCGTGGTGGCACCGGCCGGGCCGCACTGGCGGATGGCCCGGGAGGAGATCTTCGGTCCGGTGGTGGCAGTCATCCCCTTCGACGACGAGGAGGATGCCGTCCGACTGGCCAACGACACCCCGTACGGACTGTCCGGATCCGTCTGGACCCGTGACGGGGCCCGTGCGCTGAGGACGGCCCGCGCCATCCAGTCGGGCAACCTGTCGGTCAACTCCCACAGCTCGGTGCGGGTCCAGACCAGCTTCGGAGGGATGAAGCAGTCCGGACTCGGACGCGAGCTCGGGCTGGAGGCACTGGAAGCCTACAGCGAGGTGAAGAACGTCTTCATCGCCACCGACGAGTGAGAGGGGGTGGCATGGGCGACGGGCGGCAGGTCGGGAAGGTCGCGGTGGTGACCGGCGCCAGCCGAGGGCTCGGGGCCGGACTGGCGGTGGCGTTCGGCCAGGCCGGGATGCGCCTCGGCATCTGCGCCCGCTCCCTCCCGGTGGTACCGGTGGGGGCCGAGGCGGTGGCGCGTTCGGTGGACGTGGCCGACCCGGTCGCCGTGGACGCGTTCGCCGGGGACGTCATCAAGCGGTTCGGTCGGATCGACCTGTGGGTGAACAACGCCGGGGTGGTCGCCCCGATCGGCCCGCTGGCCGACGCCGACCCGGTCGCACTGCGCCGGCAGATCGAGACGAACGTGCTCGGTGCCCTCCACGGCACCGCCACCTTCGCCCGTCACGTGCGTGGACGTGCCGGGGAGGGGGTGCTGGTCAACATCTCGTCAGGCGCGGCCACCAAGCCCTACGAGGGCTGGGCGTCCTACGGCGCGTCGAAGGCGGCCGTCGAGATGGCCACCGAGGTCGTCGCCCGGGAGGAGTGGGGCGCGGGGCTCCGGGCCTGCGCACTGTCGCCCGGTGTCGTCGACACCGACATGCAGGCCCTGATCCGGTCGACCTCGCCCGAGCTGTTCCCGAGCGTCCGCCGGTTCCGTCGCCTCCACGACGAGGGCAGCTTCAACTCGCCGGGATGGGTGGCCCGGTTCATCCTCGACCGACTGGTGGACCTGCCGGCCGGGACGGGCCACGGCGCCGACGCCTGGACGGTGCGGGTCAGGGTGCCCGACGAGCCCGGCTCCGGCTGACCGCACGGCTCGCTCGCCTCGGGTCCCGCCCGGGGTCCCGGCGTCGTCGGGCCACCGGTCCGGCCGGGTAACGTCAGGCGCATGTCCGATCGCTCCCGCAAGATCGCCAAGCCGGTGGCCGGCCTTGGCCTGCTCGTGACCATGGCCAGCATCTGGTGGTTCGCCCTTCGGCCGTGGCGCAAGTCGAAGCACGGCGGCTGAGGCGTTCCGTCCTCGGCGCCGGGCTCTCGGGCCTAATCTCGCCCGGTGGCCCTGGCTTCGCTCCGCCCGCTCCGGTCGCGGAGCTTCGCCCTCATCTGGTCTGCGGCACTCGTCTCCAACGTCGGATCGTGGATGCAGACGGTCGCCCTCGGGGTACTGGTCTTCGCCCGGACCGGCCAGCCGGGGTGGACCGGGCTGGTGGCCGCCGCCGGGTTCGTCCCGATCGGGCTGCTGGCCCCGGTGGGAGGCGCCCTGGCCGACAGGTTGGACCGTCGGCGTTGGCTGATCGCCACCACACTGGCCGAGATGTTCTTCGCCGCCGTGCTGGCCGTGCTGGCCGCCACCGGGCACGACCCGCCTGGCGTGCTGGTCGTCCTGGCCTTCCTGGGCGGGGCGTCCGGGGCGATCGGATTCCCCGCCTATCAGGCCATCGTGCCCGACCTGGTGCCGACCGAGGACCTGCTCGGTGCGGTCTCCCTGTCGTCGGCCCAGTTCAACCTGGGGCGGGTGGTCGGCCCTGCGCTGGCCGGAGTGGCCCTCCTCACCCACAACTACGGCGTCGTGTTCGGGATCAACGCCGCCTCCTTCGGTGCCGTGGTCATCGCCCTCACCATGGTCCGGCTGCCGCCACCGGTCGGTGGCGCAGGTGACGGCCAGGGCATGGTGGCCCGCATCGCCGGTGGGATCCGGGCGGCGCGGAGCGAGCCCGGGTGCCGTGCTGCCATCGGCCTCATCGCGGTGGTGGCCCTGTTGGCGTCGCCGTTCATCGCCCTCGTGCCGGCCATGTCCGGTGTGCTGCACCGTGACGGGATCAGCACCCAGGTGGGAACGGCGATCCTGGTCACCGCCCAGGGGGTGGGCGCGGTGATCGGCGCCCTGGCCCTGGCCCCGCTGGCCGATCGCTGGGGTCGCCGGGCCGTGGTGCAGGGCGCGCTGTTCGTGCTGCCGCCGGCACTGGTCCTGTACGGAGTCGCCCCGTCACTGTGGCTGGCGGCGCTGCTCTTCCTGGGTGTCGGGGCGGTCTACATCGCCGTGCTTTCCGGGCTCAACACGGTGGTCCAGCTGCGCGCCCCGGCCGAGGCCCGGGGCCGGGTACTCAGCATCTACATGATGGGGTTGGGCCTCGTGTACCCGCTCGGGGCGGTGGTGCAGGGGGCGGTGGCCGACCGGACCGGGGTGCGGTGGGTCACCATCGGGGGAGCGCTGGCCCTGTTGGCCGTGGTGACGGCGATCGCCGTGGTCCGCCCGACGGTGTTCGGCGCGCTCGGCGATCGGGCCACGGTCGGGGCCGGGCCCGCCGACCTGGCGACCGAGGAGCTGCCATGACCCGCCCGATGCACCACGAAGTGACCGTGGAGGTACTGACCTCGGCGGACGCCGAGGTCGCCCAGCGTCGGGTGGCCGGTGCCCTGGTCGCCGCTGGCCTCACCACCGGGGACCGGGTGGCCTTCTGCCTGCCCTCGTCGGCCGCACTGCTCTGCGCGGTGCTCGGCGCCCTCCGGATCGGCGTGGTACCGGTGCTGTTGAACGCCACCCTGGTGGCGCGGGAGCGAGCCGAACTCGTCGCCGACGCCGACCCGGTCCTGGAGGTCGCCGACGCCTCCCACCTGGCCGCCCTGGGCAGCGGGGCGGAAGTGGGGCTCGCCCCCTATCCGCTGGCAAGGCCCATGCACTACACCTCGGGCACCACCGGCCGTTCGAAGGGGGTGTGGTCCGGTGTCTGGGATCCGGACACCGCCCGGGCGGCGTTCGACGACGAAGCCGACCTCTGGTCGTTCGGGCCGGACGACGTTCACCTGGTCTGCTCGCCCATGTACCACTCGGTGTCGGTTCGCTTCGCCGGCGCCACCCTCCTGCGCGGCGGCGACTGCGTCGTCCTCAGTCGCTTCGACGCGGCAGTGGCGCGGGCGGCGCTCGCCGGAGCGTACGGACCGGTCCCGACCACGACGTTCATGGCCCCCTCGGCGTTGGGCCGGCTGCTCGAGGACGTGGAGGGAGCACCCGACCGCTTCGACTCGCTGCGCCTGCTGGTCCACGCCGGCTCGGCCTGCCCCCCGTCGGTCAAGCGGGCGGCCCTGGAGCGGGTCGGGCCCGACGCCTTGTGGGAGTTCTACGGATCCACCGAGGGCCAGTTCACCGTGTGCTCCCCGTCCGAGTGGTCAGCCCACCCGGGCACGGTGGGCCGGGCCCGACCCGGCCGGACCCTCTCGGTCGACGACGACGGCACCATCTGGTGCCGGCCCCCGGAGTTCGCCCGCTTCTCCTACTGGGGCGACGACACCAAGACGGCGTCGGCCTGGCGCGACGGCGCGTTCACCGTCGGTGACCTCGGTCGAGTCGACGGGGACGGCTACCTCTTCATCGACGGCCGCCGCGACGACCTCATCATCACCGGAGGGGTGAACGTCTACCCGGCGGAGGTGGAGGCGGTGCTGAGCGAGGTGCCCGGGGTATCCGAGGTCGCGGTGTTCGGGCTGCCCGACGACCGGTGGGGGCAGCGGGTCTGTGCGGCCGTGGTCCCGACCCTGCCGGGCACGCAGCTCCATGCGGACCGGGTCCTCGACGCGGTGGGCGCCCACGCCGCCGCCCACCTGGCCGCCTACAAGCGACCCAAACAGTACGAGGTGGTCGAGGGACTGCCGCGCACGTCGACCGGCAAGGTCCGGCGCAACCGCATCCCGGACCTCCTCGACCCCGACTGAGCGACCGTCGCGCCCCGTCGTCAGTGCTTCGGCGACGCCGACGTGAGGGATACTGTGCCCATGAGTCCCGCCGAGGCCGGCCCCCCCATCGCCACGGTCAACCCGGCCACCGGCGAGCTGCTCCAGTCGTTCGAGCCCTACGACGCCGCCGGCGTCGAGCGTCGGCTGGCCACCGCTGCCGCCACGGTCCCGGTGTGGGCCAGGAGCTCGAACGACTGGA
>Ga0224558_1000561_pt1 | contig 43142 bp, 37 predicted proteins | sample 714S32024metaG_FD_180682 | JGI IMG/M metagenome (GOLD analysis project Ga0224558, IMG submission 180682) | Peat soil microbial communities from Stordalen Mire, Sweden - 717 S3 20-24 | ecosystem: Environmental > Terrestrial > Soil > Wetlands > Peat | place: Sweden: Norrbotten County, Stordalen... | reverse complement strand
GATTCGCTCTCGAGGCGATGGGCGCTTAGCTCAGGTGGTTAGAGCAGCTCGCTTACAACGAGCAGGTCGGCGGTTCAAGTCCGTCAGCGCCCACAAAGTGCCATCTACCTGGATGTATAGCGTAGTCGAGATCGAAGAGCACAGCGTACAGCGCACCTAGACCTGCCAATAGAGCTGGGTAAAGTCCGGCACGGCCCGAATGTCGGCGTCGGGAGCCGCTAGGGGACCGAGTGGCAACAAAACTCGCTGATGCAGAAGGTGGCGAGGTCGACGAGTATCTCGAGAGCTGGGACCGTCGCCTTCGAGCGCGCAATCGCTCCGAGAAGATAATTCGTGGCTATAGCGAGACCGTTCAGGCCGAGGTCATCAATGTCGTAGGCAAGGGAAAGCGTCCGCGGTCGGTACCGTACGGACCGAAGACCAGTTCCGCTCTTGACCGATATCTCCGTCTGCGAAAGCGCCATCCTTAGTCGCATTGCACAGCCCTGTGGCTCGGTCCGAAAGGTGGCCTAACCTCCAGCGGCGTGGCGCAAATGCTCAGGCGGCGCTGCGCGACGGCGGGTATCCCCCAGCTGCATCCCCACCAATTCAGACTCCCCGGCGACCGTATCTAGAACACAATCACCGTGGCCCGGAGCGTTTCTCGGTGTGCGTGTCGCGGTTGGCCGAATCTGCTCTCGCGCCACCGGCGAAAGACCCCAGCATCAGTTGCGTTCTCATGTTGTTCTCGACCTCGGCCGCGACGACGCCAAAGCCAATCGAGTCATGTGCGCCCTTAGATCTGCCTGTGCGCGCCTGGCACGCTCGGCAGGTGGCAGCGAGCCGTCGGGGTCTACTTCACGCTCGAAACGGTTCAGGAACGCGGCACGGGCCGCTTGGGTCGTCTCTTTGGGATCACGCTTGGCGTGGAGGCTGTAGCAGCTAAGCGGGAGCAAAGGGATCGTTGTGCAGGGGTCAACCCCCTCGATCATGCACAGCAATCCCTCGTTGCCAGTTGCGATACCGCCGGTTGCCTTCCGGCCACCGCGGACTGCCACGAGGACGCAGATTCGGGGAGCAGGGTACTCGTAGCAGTGGACACGCGATGGGCGGAGCGGAGCCGAATCATCGCGCGATGATGCGCCGATCGACTCACAGCACTTCTCACAGCAGTGCTCACAGACGAGCCCGTGGAACGGTTTCTCGGTTCGACCATCACGCAGTGGAAGGGTCTGCGCGCTCCCGAAGCTCACAGGAACACTCACAGACCCAGGTCACATCACAGCCCTGTGAGTGGAAAGGCCTGGTCGGAGCGCTGGGAGCTCCTCGGCCTCACCCCGAACCTGCGCCTAGAGGCGACAAGACCGGCATCGACCAGGCGACATCAGCAGGATCGAGCGTGGCTCGATCTTCCCGAACGAGAAGACGCTCGTTCACCTTGCCGACGCCCTCGGCGCTAAGTGGCGGACGGTCGACAAGACCACGGCCTGAATCCAGAATCCAGCCTAAGGCCGGTTCGTGCGATGGAGAGTCCGTAGGTGACTGAGCTCCTGCACCTCAGATTGCAACGAGCGCGATCGACTGGACGTCACCTCGAGCACTCGGCACGGCGGTGCGTACGCTGCAACGTCGCAACTTCGGCGGCAAGTGGCACGGGGGTCCAAAGGCGATCCGAACGCTTCCACTCACGATCGGCTGTGGCTATGCGAACTGGGTCAACCAGGCCTGGTTCGCCGCGAACATGTCGTCGGTCAGTTTCCATATCTCGTCGAGAGAACAGACCGCGGCGGTGAGCGGATCGAGGGCCACTGCCTGGTAGATGGCCTCCTTGTCCCCTTCGAGGTGGCCTTTTACGACAAGTTCCTGCACGGCGATGTTGCTCCGGTTCAAGGCGGCCAGCTGAGGGGGGAGGGCCCCCACGACACAGGGGTGCACTCCCCCGCGGTCCACAAGGCACGGGACCTCGACGCACGCCCCGGCAGGCAGGTTGGTGACGAGGTCGTCGTTGGGCACGTTGCCGTTGATCCGAAGAAGAGTGCCGGTCTGCTCGGCATTGATGATGAGGGCGCCGTACTCGTCCGAACGCCGTAGCTCGATGGGCTCGGTGCCGGCGATCTGGCGGGCGACCTCCTGCTCGTAGGCCGGTTCTTCGAGTCGCCTGGCGGCGACGTCGCCACCGGTGTGGCCGTAGCCGAACCACGCCGAGTAGTCCGAGCCTGCCGACTCGAATGTCTCCACCAGCGTGGCGAGGAGGTCGGGCCGCTTGCGGAAGTAGGGCAGGTACTCCGAGGCATGGCCACTGGACTCGGTCACGAAGTAGCCGAAGCGGCGCATGAGCTCGAAACGCACAGGCTCGAGCGCGAGCGTCTCCGAGTCCTCGAGACGGGCGCGCAGGCGCGGGTACAAGTCGGCGCCTTCGTGCTCGAGGCTGAGGAACCAGGCCTGGTGGTTGATCCCCGCCACCCAGTAGCTGAGCTCGTCGTAAGGGACCCCGCAGTACTCAGCGAGCAGGCGCGCCGTCCCCTGGACGGAGTGGCAAAGGCCCACGACCCTAAGACCAGAAAGCGCCGTGCGCCAGGTGAGGATGGCCATGGGGTTGGAGTACTGCAGGACAAGGGCCCTCGGGCACAGCTCGGCCATGTCCTTTATGAGGCCGTCGAAGACCGCGAGGTGGCGCAGGCCGCGGAAGACCCCGCCTGGCCCCAAGGTGTCGCCGACGCACTGGCCCACCCCGTAGCGTTCCGGGACGGATATGTCGAGCTCCCACTGGGCGGTGCCGCCCACCTGGATGGTGACGACCACGTAGTCGGCCCCCTCAAGGGCCTGGCGACGATCAGCGGTGGCGACGACCCGCGCCGGCGACTTCGCCGTCTCGGCCATCCGGCTCACGAGCCTTTCGGCACGCGAGAGCCTGTTGGCGTCGACGTCCATGAGCACGATCTCGCTCTCGCCGAGCTCGGGAAAGGTGAGGATGTCCCTCGTGAGGTTCCTCGTGAACACCACACTTCCCGCTCCGATGAAGACGATTCTCATCTGGGCCTCCAATTGGTTCGAACGTGCACGTGACGAGAGACTTCATGTTGCACCTGCTGGTGCAGTCCGTTGAAGAGGCCGACGATAACTCGGCGTCGCACGCATGGCCATCGATCTCCGGGAGCTCCTCCTCGCTGTATTCGAGGCAGCTCGATGCAGTGAGTCTCTCTCCGGGCTGTGCCACGCTGCGGACACCGACGAGGGCAGATGGGTGAGACGCGAGTCGCGCAGCACAAAGGCGATCGCCATTTTGGCGAGTGACTGCCCACGCTGGCGGGCGATCGCGCCCAGGGCGCGCACTGGTTGCCCCGAGGTCGAATGCCGGTCGGACGATCGCCCGAGCGTCGTCGATCGAGCTCGAGACGCCGAAGTTTGTGCCACAAACCAAGCGAGATCGGTGATAACGGCTGGCCGCTTGCCCCGCGACGCCGATAACGCATGTCCCGGTACCGGTTCTCGTCAGCGCGGCGCATGTTCCTCCGGCAGCGAGACGGAAGCACCCGACCGCGACGCACTTCTCTCGACCCTGCGGACACCGAGCCGGGCCGTGAGCCTCAGGCACTGGAGAAACAGGACCGGCAACCCGATCAGCGCGAGCGCCGGGTCGAGCAGGAGCACCAAAGCCGTCGCCGCGAACTCGGCGACGAACAACGGGCCGGTCGTCAGCAGGTTCCGCACTGCCAGGCCGACCGACAGGTTCCAGATGTCGCTCGGTGCCATGAGGGGCTGCTGCGCGCCGAGCACGAGCACGTAGCCGATGCTCGCCAGCGTGACGAGCAAGGCGGCGATGCCGAATCCGAGGCTCACCCAATCGCCCGGCGAGCCGCCGCGGCTGAAGAAGTGCACCTCCTCGGCAGCGATCACGGCAACGGCGAGCGGCGTGCCCACCGTCACGGTTGTTCGCAGCGGGGGCCGGGACCTGAGCGCGGCGAGAAACTCCTGCACCACACGGTCCTCGCCCGACACGCGCCACCGTTCGAGGGCGACCGTAGCCGCCTGGAGGGCCATAGGCACCGTCACGACCGGGAGGCAGGCGGCCAGCAGCACGAGGTTGAGGGCGAGGAAGTTGAAGCAGGCAGTCAGGGCACCAATGACCTTGCCTTTGAGGGAAACGAGGACGAGGTTCTCCGCACCGACGGCCGCCGTCCCCGCACCCGCCCGGGCCGCGCCGGGGAGCGAGCTAGGTCTCATCCCTTGACCCCTGTGCCCTGAATGGAGATGCCCTTGATGAACGTTCGTTGCGTGAAGAAGAACAGGACGATGATCGGTGCCGTGGCTGCCGTCGCGGCCGCCATCACCCAGGGCCAGTTGGTCGTGTACGTGCCGAGGATCAAGTTCAAGCCGAGCGACAGCGGGTACCACACCTGGTTGTTGATGTAGATAAGTGGTCCGATGAAGTCGTTCCAGCAGTAGATGAACTGGAAGAGGATGACCGTCGCCAGGGCGGGTTTCGCCATCGGCAGGATGATCCGGCTGAAGATCGTGAACTCGTTCGCGCCATCCACCCGGGCGGCGTCGGAGAGCGACTCGGGGATGGCCATGAAGAACTGGCGGAGCAGGAAGGTACTGAAGACCGAGCTACCGAGAAACGTCGGGATCATCAACGGCAGGTACCAGCCGACCATGTGGAAATTTTTGTACATGGTGAACAGAGGGATCAGCGTGGCGAAGAACGGGATCAGAAGGGTGCCGACCATCACCTGGAACAAGATGTCTCGACCTCTCCAGCGGATGCGGGAGAAGCCGTAGGCCACGAGGCTGCTCGAGACGCACACCCCGACGATCGTGACGCCGGCGTACATGAGCGTGTTGAGCACGAACCGCCAGAAGGGGACGGCCGAGAGCATCTCGGGGTAGTTGCGCCACACGAAGGGGTGCGGCCACCAGAGCGGTGGGACGGCGAGCGACTGCGGATTGGTCTTCAGCGAGGTGAGGACCATCCAGAACAACGGGAAACCGAGCAGCACACTGACGGCGATCAGCGTCGCGTGCTTGGCCAGGCTGCCCCCGAGCCTGCGGGTCGACCTACTGCTGCTCGTTGGCATAGTAGACCCACCGCGCGGAGGACCGGAACAGAACCACCATGATGACGGCGCTGATCACGAACAGGAAGAACGCCATCGCCGAGGAGTACCCGAGCTTGAGGAACAAGAAGGCCTGTTCGTAGAGATACTGCACGTAGAACCACGTCGAGGTGCCGGGGCCGCCGGGGTCGGCGGCTTCGATCACCTGCGCCTGGGTGAAGTACGAGATGCAGAGCACCAGCTGCAAGATGACGTTGAAAAGGATGACGGGGCTGATCATCGGCAGCGTGATGTAGCGAAACCGCTTCCACGCACTGGCTCCGTCGAGGGCGGCGACCTCGTACATATCTCTGGGCACGCCTTGCAGGCCCGCCAGGTAGATCACCATCGGCTGACCGAGCCCCCACAGTCCGAGCAAGATGAACGACGGCTTCGACAAGGCGACCGAGAAGAACCAGTCCGGCGACGGCAGGTGCGCGTCAATGAGGAGGTCGTTGACGATTCCGAATGCCGGGTTGAATAGCCAGACGAAGATCATGCACGAGGCGACGAGCGGCACGATCGAAGGGATGTAAAAGATTGTCCGGTAGACAGCCCGGCCCCTCACGTTCATGTTGAGCAGCAGCGCCAGGCCGAGCGCGGCGACCGTGGACAGGGGCAGCTCGATCACTGTGTAGTAAAAGGTGTTGAAGAGCGACGTCTTGAACAACGGGTCGTGGAACAGGTTTACGTAGTTGGTGAACCCGATCCAGTGCGCCGCGCCGACGCCGTTGAAGTCCGTGAAGCTGTAGTAGATGGTGGCGAAGAACGGGTAGGCAAAGAAGAGGAGGAAGCCGGCGATCCACGGGCTGACGAAGAGCAGCCCGAGTCGGAGGGCCCGCCGGTGCGGAGAGCGAAGCGAGCCCCGACGCCGCGTGCTCGCGACCGTCAGCGGTGCGGTCGGCGACTTGTTTGTTTGCACGTCGACCTGCATGTCAGCAGTGCTCCTCCACCTGCCCGTGCGCACACAGTAGGGGACAGCCAGGACTCAGCCCGGCTATCCCCTACGTGTGAGGGCGGACTGCTAGCTCGAGGCGTTCGCCTGTTGGTCGATGTACTTGAGCGCCTGCGAAGGAGTCATGATCTTCTGTAGGACGTTGGCTGTCGCGGTGTTCTCCGCGGTGAACAGCTGTGCCTGCGTCGCAGTCAGGAGCGGAGCCTGGGTGTAGGGGCTGGTCATCTGGGGCAGGAAGCCCGACAGCCACGAGTTGGCCTTCAGCCACGCCTGGTACTTCGGGGCCTTGGTCACCGTGGGGCCAGCGGGCACCCAGCCGCCCGTCGGGTCGATGGATCCGACGAAGCTCTCGTTGTGGTAGCCGGCGAGCCAGGAGATGAACTCGAAGGCCTGAGCCGGGTGCGCGGAGCCCTTGGGGATGATGTTGAAGTTGCCCTGACCGAGCGTGCTCGGCTTGGGGACGATCCCTGGGAAGGCCTCTACGCCGAAGCGGCCTTCGAGGTCCGGGTTGGACACGGGGATGTTTTGCGCTCCCACCCACGGACCAGACAGCTCGAAGCCGGACTTACCGTTCGTGAAGATGTCGGTCTGGCCGCCGGCCACATACCCTAGGGCCGTCTGCTCGGCCATCACCTGTGCGTAGGGGTACTTGTCGAAGCTGGCGATCCAGTTCATCTCCGCCTTTGCACCCGGGCAGCTCTCGAAGTCGTACTTGCCGGCCTTGTTGAAGCAGTTGGTCGCGCCGAAGAAGGTCGTGTAGAACTGGAAGCCGTTCCCGTCCGTGTCCGGGTAGAAGCCCATGGTCACGATCCTGGAACCGCTGAAGGTCCACATCTTGGCTTGGTCGGCGTCGAACTGGGCCAGGGTCTTGGGCGGTGACTTGATGCCGAACTCGGCGAGCAGGGGAGTGTTGTAGTACAGCGCCCAGGAGTTCAGTGACATCGGGACGGCGTACAGGCCGCCTTTATAGCTGGCCGCCTGAACGGCGACGGGGTACTCCCACTTCTCGAAGCCGGCATACTGGCCGGTGAGGTACTGGTTCATGTTCACGATGTCGCCGTCGGCGGCAAAGGAGCCGATCTCCGGCCACCACTCCGTGAAGATGTCCGGCGGGTCCCCCGCCGCGATCGTCGAGAGCAGTTTGGCGGTGCTCGTCGTCGCAGAGCTGGGGATGTTGGTCTCGGTGACGTGGATGCCGGGATGGGTCTTGTTGAACTGAGTCACCATCGTGTTCAGCAGCTGGAGCGTCGTCCCCGACCACATCGTCCACCACGTCAGGTTGACCACCGGCGCTCTCGTCGTCGAGCTCACCGCTCCAGCGGTGCCCCCGCCCGCGGCGCCGAGAGAGACGGTGCCGACGACGGTCACGGCGGCGAGCGCCACCGCAAGACGCCTATTCCAGCCCAGGAAGCGCGAGCGTCTGCGGCTCGTGCGACCCGGTGCGTAGCTTTCTTGTCCTTCCTGGTCCTTCATTCGCTTGCTCCTTACTGTGTCCGGGGCAACCTGCCCCCTTATAGGTCACTCGCCTGCGGATGCTTGCCGGCTGGAGGTCCTCTCCCGCTTGCCTTGCGGCCCCGGCGTGACGCGCATCCTGCGGACGCATTGGCAAGAACGCCTGGCGCGGCGGCCGTAAGGGCACGGCGCTCTCGCATGTCACGAGGTGAGCACGTCGATGCTCCACTCGCTCGACACGGCGGGCTGCCGACCTGTACGACCAGATCGCCGACGCAGCCACTTCTCCGGGCGGTCCTCGAGTCCTGGCGGACACGGGACGTCCTGCCGCGTCGAGCTGGTCAGGTGCGTTGTGGGTTTATCGTGATACTCCTTTCGCCGTCTTCCTGGTTTGCTCTGGCCCGACTCCGGAGCTTGCGGCCGGCGCCGGGGCGGGTGATCGGGTGCCCGGCGCTCGCCGCGGGCGGCCACCGGCCCCGGTTCCAGCGCGCACCGAGCCGCTCTGCCCATTCGCTCGCTGCCGCGGTAAGGGCGGTGGCCCGGCGCTCTCCCGGACGATCAGTTCGGCCTGCGGCCAGGGGTGCGCGTCTTGACTGGCGTTCGCATCCAGCAGTGAAAGGAGCTTTGCGAAGCACGCTTTGCCCAGGGCCGCGAAGTCCTGGCGGACGGTCGTGAGGGCGGGAATGTAGAACGCCGCGAGGGGCGTGTCGTCGAAGCCGACGATGCTGACGTCGTCGGGAATCGCGCGCCCCGCTTGGTGCATGGCCCGCATGACACCTATTGCAAGGTCATCGTTGCCGCACAGCACCGCTGTCACCTTTCGGTCGCGCGTCAGCCTGTGCTGTGCTGCTTGGCTGCTCGACTGCGGGTCCCATCCGGCCTGCAACGGCTTTGGCACACTGACGCCAGCATCCTCGAGGGCTGAGCGCCACCCCAACATACGCTGGCTGGTACTGGTGGACGACGGTATCGAAACGTAGTGCACGGTCTTGTGCCCCAGGCCCAACAGGTAGTTCGTCGCGTCTCGGGCTGCCTTGCGGTCGTCGAACCACACCCACGGCTTGCCCGCCGCCTCGTCGCCAGAAGGAGTCTCGACCATCGCAGCCATTGGCACGTCGGGCGGAACAGCTCTCAGTGCAGCAATGCCCGCACGGTCGTAGGCGATGACGATCAGGGCGCCTGCTGGCTCGATCGCTCGCTCGACTGCGTCCCGCACGTCCCCTGGAGTACCGGACTCCACCACCCTGACGCCCAAGGCGAAGCCCGCCGCGCGCGTCGCCTCCTCAATGCCTTCCAGAGCCGCAGCAAAGCCATACTGCCGGGTATTGGACGTCAACACCGTGACCGACTGCACCGGCCCCCCGGCCAAGGCGCGCGCGGCGCGGTTCGGCCGAAAGTCGAGCCGGGCGATCGCGTCAAGCACGACTTGGCGCGTGGATTCTTTCACGCTCGGGCTCTCATTGATCACTCGGGAGACGGTCTGGTGCGAGACACCAGCTTCACTGGCGACGTCGCGGATACTCACTGAGGCCAGTCGGTCACTGGGTACTGGCATTCAACGCACCCCTTCTCGGCTCCTGCTCACCCTGTTAGCTTGTGTGACCGGTCACAACGCGCTATTGTGACCGGTCACACGATCTCTGTCAAGCGCTTGCAACAAAAGAACTGAGGAAGACTGTTAGCCGTGCTCGAGGAGGATCGACGTGGTTGGCGCTAGGACATCGTCTCCGTCGGAGGTGAGCTGGGCGGACGACGCGCTCGAGCTGCGGATCGAGGTAGGCGAGGACGGCCTGGCACGACTGGTTCAGCTTGCCGCGTGTGCGGCCGGCGTGGCAGCACCGACCGACGGGAACGGCGAAGAACCCACGACGCGCGATTGGCGGGCCGCCGGGTTGCCCTTGGTGGATGTAGTCATGTCCGGTAGCGGCCGGGCGTGGTCGGGGGGACGCTACGCAGAGTCAGTTGTCGGCGGTCGGCTCCGCTATGTAGGACACGAAGAGCGCGTCAACGATCTGTGGCGTGAACTGCAGATTGACCTCGAGGACACGGTCACGGGGCTCAGAGCAGACGTCGTCTACCGCGCGCTCAAGGGACGGGGCGTCCTCCAGTCTCGGGTGCGCCTCACAAACGATGGTGCTGTTCCGGTGACCATAGAGTCGGTGACCTCCTTTCTCGGCTCTGGGCTGGCCGGTCCGGCGGGTCGGTTGGCTGATGTTGATCTCATGTGGGCCGAGAACGACTGGTTGGCTGAGAATCGATGGCAGGTCCGGGCACTTCGGGAGGCCCTGCCAGATCTGAACCGCGGCGCGCACGAGCATGATTCGCGGGGTTGGTTTGGTTTCACGAGTGCTGGGAGCTGGTCGTCGGGCACATATCTTCCTATGGGAGCTGCCGTCAACCGTCGGACTGGGCACGCCTGGGTGTGGCAGATCGAGCACAACGGTGGCTGGCACTGGCAGGTCGGCGAGCACACGGGTCGTGACGCCTCGGCGCACGATGGCGACAGGCCGACCGATGCCTACCTTGCCCTGCTCGGCCCTACCGACGCCGAGCACCATTGGAGGCTTGTCCTCCGGCCCGGGGAATCCTTCGAGACCGTTCCGGTCGCGGTCGCGTTGAGCAACGAGGGCTTCGAGGCAGCGATGGCACGTCTCACCGACTATCGCCGCGCCATACGGCGGCCGCACCAAGACCACCGACGTCTTCCTGTGATCTTCAACGATTATCTGAACACCTTGATGGGTGACCCCACGACAGAGCGGTTGATGCCGCTGATCACAGCTGCTGCAAGTGCCGGCGCAGAGTACTTCTGCATCGACTCAGGGTGGTACAACGAGATCGGCGAGGGATGGTGGGACACGGTGGGCGCGTGGAGGCCTTCCACGACGAGGTTTCCCAACGGCATCACTGAGGTGCTTGACCGAATCAGGGCCGAGGGCATGGTCCCAGGCCTGTGGCTCGAACCGGAAGTCGTCGGAGTGCGCAGTCCCGTCGCAGAGCAGTTGCCTACCGAAGCCTTCTTCACTCGTGACGGAGCGCGCGTAGTGGAACAGGGCAGGTACCACCTGGACCTGTCACACCCTTCGGCTGTGAAACACCTCGACGAGGTGGTCGACTTCCTCGTAGGGGATTTGGGCATCGGGTATCTCAAGATGGACTACAACATCAGTGTCGTGCCGGGGACCGAGACCGGGCACGTCAGCGCCGGCGTTGGGCTGCTGGCACACAACCGGGCATTCCTTGACTGGGTGGACGGGGTCCTCGATCGCTATCCGAGTCTCACTCTTGAGAACTGTGCCTCTGGAGGGATGCGTACCGACTATGCCTTGCTGTCGCGCTTTCAGCTCCAGTCGACGAGTGACCAACAAGACTTCTTGCGCTACCCGGCGATTGCGGCAGCAGCCCCGACCGCGATCACGCCTGAACAAGCCGCCGTGTGGGCCTGCCCGCAAGCAGAGTGGAGCGATGACGAGATCGCGTTCACGATATGCGGCGCCCTGCTTGGGCGGCTCCACCTTTCAGGGCATATCAGCCGGATGAGCCCTGCCCAGCAGCAGCTGGTAGCCGATGCGATCAGCGTCTACAAGCAGATCAGGCCCGACTTGGCTTCTGCGTTCCCATTCTGGCCGCTTGGGCTGCCGGGGTGGACCGACTCGTGGATTGCTCTCGGGATGGCGGCACGGTCAGTAACCCACCTGGTCGTTTGGCATCGAGGACGCGTCGGCGACGCTTTGGAGCCACACGAGCTAGTTGATCCCACCGAGATCGTGCTCCCCGTGGCACACCTGCACAACCGGCTGGTCGTCCCTGAAGTCAGATACCCGATGCTCGGTGGCGCGGAGGTCGAGTGGCGTGCGCCGCGCGGAGAGCTGGTCGTAGCACTTCCCCGCCCACCGTCGGCCTGTCTCATAAGTTTGCACTCCAGGCAATCGCCTTCCGGCTAACGGCAGACGTATAACCCTGATCGGAGCCGAGCGTAACGGTGGGGATAGGGATTGAGCCAAGAACACAGGACGACGAAGACGCCCGCAGACCCTACCGGTCGCGTTTTCGATTTCGTTGCAATCGGTGAGACTGTCGACAGAGCCCGTGACGGCGCTGTAAGCGGGAGCAAGAGAGATCACGAGTACCTAGGAGTGTGGACTGAGGGCCATTAGCCTGGCAGGGCACCGAAGAGAACTGTGGGCGTGTCGAATGCGAGTAGTGGTCATTGGAACAACGGGCCACATCGGTGGCTATCTCGTTCCTCGATTGGTGGGTGCGGGCCACGATGTCGTATCCCTGAGCCGGTACGCGCGTCCCTACTACCGTGAGCATGCGAGATGGACGCAGGTAACCAATCTGATTGCGGCTCGTGAAGGGTAGACAAACTCAGAGCGACGGTCGCGCGAAGCCGGTCGGCACGCTCTACGATGACACCTTCGGCAACCGGCTGCCGACCGGTGAGGGCGAGTTCGGCGTGGCCGGTTTTTGTCGGCGCGCTGGACAGTCTGGGCTTTGAATGCTTCTGAGGGCTCGAAGTGATGTCGACGGAGCTGCGCTCCGCGCCCGTTGAGGTCGCGACGCGCTGGAGGTGGACCTCGACCAGGCTACCCTCGCGCGCCTGGAGGAGCTCTTCCCCGGTCGCAAGACTGCCCCGGAGGACTACGCCTGGTAGAGCTCGCGCCGTCGTCCGCTCCAAGAAAGGGGCCCTGGGCTAGACGCGCTGCAGTCTCCCGGACGAGCGGGTGCTCGGCGTCGGCAAGCTTCTTGGTGCCCTCTTCTGCTCGGGCGCGGATTCCTGACGGCTGTCCCCCCTGCTACTCCTTCGCTGGCGGCATCTCTCTCTGGCGCGCGCGGGCGTTCAGGCTCTCGGCGAGGGCGCGCAACTCCGACGCCATCGCCGCATCGGCCATGGGCGTTCCGTGGCCGGGCGCCAGCACCTGTGGCTCAAGCCTGGCGAGAGCGGCGGCGGACGCCCTTGCCGTCGGCCAGCTCCAGGTCGAAATCCACGGAGAGCCGGAAACCCGCTGCTTGATCCGCAGCAGATCCCACAAGGAATTGAAGTTGAGGGTCAGAACCGCGTCGCCCGTGATCAAGACCCGGTCACTGGGCCTGAAAAAGGCGACGTGGCCCGGGGTGTGGCCCGGGGTGGGGATGCACTCCCAGTCCGGAAGCCCCGGAACGCCAGCTTCTGGATTGAATGCCTGCGCCGCCTCGGTGATGCTTGCCTTCGCCTCCATCCGACCCCTACGCCGGGCCATGAGACGCATCAACGGCTCGATCAACCACCGACCAATCGGGTCCCCATACTCCGGCAGGTACTTTCCCGCGGCCAGCGGCAGCTCGTCGGGGTGCACGTACACCGGAAGATCCCAACTCCGCGCCAGCTCCAGCGCCGAGCCTGAGTGATCGCCGTGCGCATGTGTGAGCAGGATTGCCGCGGGGCGCGTGCCCACCCCGAACAATCGCTCCGCCGTCTGCTTGATCAACGGGCCGCGGTTTGACCACGAGGTGTCGATCAACACCCACGACGACCCGGACCGCACGAAATAGACGTTGACCCCGCTGATTGCACTGTGGAACACACCGGGAGCGATTTCGGCCGGCGGACTCCGCCAAGGCCTGGCCGACGGTCCGGGCGTGGCCGCCGCCGAACTGGACCCCATTGGCCAGCTGACGTCACCTCTGTGATTGCGAGCCGTGCAGACGAAGCCCAGACGGCTGATGGGGCACTCGGTAGGAGATGGCACGCATATCCCTGCCGAATCGGTCGCGCGAGCCAGCCGTTACATTGTGGTGGGACTACCCATCCGCGCGCGTGTTCGGGCGCGATCCACCGTCGGTAACTTGAAAGGCGGCGACGGCGGCGCGCAGCGGAACGGCTCCCTCGACGTCTGCGACGCTACGCGACCTGTTCGGCTGTACCTGCATCCAGACGGCTCAAGTCAGGAGCAGGTCCAGCGGATGGTACCGGAGTCGATCTCCCCCAGAACACCGTGAGCGCCCCTGAAGCTGAGCGATCCGGAGCCGTCGGCGTTGACCTTCAACTTGGCACCGGTCATGCCGAACTCGTGCGAGCCCAGATCGACCGCCTCGAGAGCCGCGGTAAAGGGGATGGCATACGTCCCCGGACCGTGGTACTCGCCAGGTTTGAGAGCGACCACCATGTAGAAGTAGTGGCCGCCCACCGATTCGGCGACCTCGGGGAGTTCGGAGTAGGCGTCGAACCAGCTACTGCACGACCTCACGGGCGGGGGCGGGTATTTCACCGAGAAGCTGCCGCTGGCGGCCGCGGCCCCGGTCATGAAGACGGTAAAGGTGAGCGTCATGGCACCGCCACCCGCGGAGGTGGTGCTGCTGGCAGGAGCGTGAGTGCTGCTCGGGCCTCCGCTGGCGGATCCGCCGCTTCCAGCCGAGCCACAGGCCGTGACCAGCAACGTAACCGCCATGGCAGCGGCTGGTACTGCCCGCGTCGCGAACCTCATCTTCCGCTCCGCCTGAAAGCGCACAGACACATGGTGAGCCTCCCTGGCGTGGGACTCTACACCGGCGATCAGCCTCCCTTGGATGCCAATCTCAGCGCCACTGCCACAGTGCCCGACGCCACCGCTTCCATGGGCCAGCACTGCGACGACGTAATCGCCGGCGTCCCTGACCATTCCGTTCCAGGCCGCCTACCGGTGCATAGCCCTAGCCACCACGTGGTTCGAGCCGAAGGCACATCGGCGAGCTCCTTGGAGTCAGCTGCGGACAGCGTCGTCATCGAGGGTCACCCGGGCAGCTCCTCCAGCGGCCTCAGCTTGCAGCTGAATCTGGGCCTCGCCTCCGAGCCGCCGACCCGTCACGGCTCCGAGCGTTCTGGCGCCCTCTCGCCCTTCACGCCCCTTTGGCAGGCTGCTCCCTGCCGACTCTGTATTGCACAGGAATCTCAACGATAAGGACGCGAAGGCGTACTTAACGTCCTCTTATGCGCTTCGCATCCAGCGCTTCGCTGGGTGACATGCGAGCAGCGTAGGGCGGGGGCGATCCCGGAATCGATCATGGGTGCGGATGCACAGCGGGGACCGCGCATACCATGCCCTCGCTGAAACCAGCCGAGCCGATGCCGAGCGCCAGGTTGAAGCGACCGCGCATGTTCTCCAGCGCGATGTAATGCGACGGCTCCACCAGCTGACCGTCGTCGAAATGTTGCCGAAGCCTGTCGAATAGCTCGTCGGAGACTTCGACCGGTGTGCGGCTCATACCGACGGCGTAATCGAGAACAAGCTTGCCCAACTCCGAAAACAGCGGGCTCGTGCAGCTTGGCGGTGGCCTGCTCCAGCTTGGCGTAACCCTTGAAGAGCACAGGCACATGGGCGTGCATCTCGAGCGGTTCGATCATCCGCTCCGTCTCTCGACCCGTGAGCTTGCCGATGCTCCTGCGGGTGAAGTGATAGGCGACCTTCACGGACAGCCCGGCTTGGGCGGACGAGACTCCTTTGAAGCGGGCCATGTGAGTGCTCCTTTCGCTGGCGATCGTTGAGGGACTGAGAACCCTCAGTCACCCTCCGCCGGGGCGGTCTGATCGGCGGGCGTCCAGGGATGCAGCCCGGGCAGCCAGGCATGCACGGCGCGCCGGTAAGCCTGATACTCGGCTCCGAATTTGCGGGCCAGAGTGGGTTCCTCGTACCAGCGCACGGCGGCGGCTCCGACACACCAGGCCACCGCGGTGTACTCCAGGAGGCCTGACGAGCCGAACAGCAGCACCTCGCCCACCAGGATGGCGAGAAAGCCGACGTAAATGGGATTGCGCACGTAGCAGTAGAACCCGCTCACCACGAGATGCGGTGGCGAGGCCAGCGGCATGGGACTCCCGTCTGCCTTGGTGAACTCGATGAACGACTCCACCAGCGGGACGAGGCCCGCGCAGATCAGCAACACTCCCGCCGCCTGCGCGACGGCCCAGTACGGCAGTGGCCGGTGAAAGTGCCACTCGTTCAGCAGATACGGAAGCAAGCAGCCAAACGTTCCTCCTACCGCCACGAACCATGCCACGCTGACGACCGCTGCTGCTGACCTACGCATCACCGCCTCCGCGAGAGCCGAGCCCGCCCTCCTCTCCCGCGTGACTCACTCGACTGACCCCACATTGACCGGCAGTGCGGGCGCCTTGCCCTCGCTCGGGACGTGCGCCGCGCTCGACTCGACGGCGACGTTAGGTATGGCCCGTTCTAGCCAACGGGGCAGCCACCAGTTCGCCGACCCCAGGAGCTGCATGACGGCGGGCACGAGCACCATGCGGACCACGGTGGCATCGACGAGGACAGCGACGGCCAGGCCCAGGCCGAACATGTCGAGGATCCGCAGCGGGTCACTGGTCGCCCTCTGCGTGCGTGATAGTTGTACTCTCATATTGAGAGGACTACTCTCACATGCATGGAAACCGATGTCAAGAGCAGCGGCTCCCACGACGGCAAGGGGCGCCAGGCACGGACCCGCCTGGCTCGCGCCGCGGTCGTCGAGGCGGCCCGGGCCCTCTTTCTCGAGCGCGGCTATGCGGGAACGACGATCGAGGCCATCAGCGACCGGTCCGACATCCCGCAGGCGACCGTCTACCGGCTGTTCTCGTCGAAGCTCGGAATCCTCAAAGCACTGCTCGACGTCTCAATAGTCGGTGACGACAAGGCGGTCGCGTTGCAGGATCGGCCGCACGTCCGCGCGCTGCTTGCCGACCGAGATCCCAAGAACCAGCTGTCGGGTTTCGCTGCCAACACCCGCGACGTGATGTCGAGGACCGCTCCCCTATATCGAATCCTTGTGAGCGCGGCGGGTTCCGATCCTGAGGCTAATGCGCTGCTCGCCGAGCAGACGCGGCAGAGGCAAGAAGGCCAAGCGCTGATCGCACGTTCTCTGGCTCGCGGCGGTGCTCTACGGCCGAAGCTGCGAGAGCGTGATGCCGCCGACATCATTCACGCACTTTTGTCTCCCGAGGTCTACCAGTTACTTGTGACCGAGCGAGGCTGGACACTTGAGCGATATGAGCAATGGTTGCGGGGGATCCTCATCGACCAGCTCCTGTTTCTCTCGTCGGCGAGAGGCGCGCGCTCAGACTCGTGACTCGAACTGAGTCCATCGATGCCTGCGCACATGCAAACCTGGGTCGCATCGAGAGTTGCTCGAGCGTGCAAGAGATAGTGGCACTCTCAGTCGTCGCGACAGATCGTTCGCTATTGAGCAGCGTCGTCGCGGCCGCTTTTTGCGACAGGAGCCGAGCCGATCAGACGGTTCCGGTGCGGCTCCCGGACTTGGACGTCCCACCCGTTAGTGACGCGCGCCAACCTGGAGAACCGAGTTGCCTTGCGCGTATGCGTCGATCAGCCGTTCGATGTCAGCGGGTCCAAGGCGGATCTGGGTCTGGCGGTTACAGCTTGTGAGCCGTCTGGCGGCCTCGGCGTCGAGGTCTCTTCGGCACCGTGCGACATTCTGTGGACGATCCTCCACGACTGACAATTAGGACGTGGGCTCAGGTTCCGTCGATGGCAGGTCGCCAGGGGCAAAGTGACCCATCTCTGCTCCAACCTTTAGGCCGATGTTGGCCACGTGCAGATGAATCTCGTCGAGAAGATCCGTGTTCTTCTTCACCTGGGAGGTAAGGGCCGTGTTCTCCTGGATCAGCGTCTTGATGTCGTCCGTGTTACTAGCGGTGTGAAGAGCCACCTCTGAGGAGATTGCGTCAGCTCGCTTGGCGGCGATCAGAAGAGCTGCAGCCTGGACGCCGGCCATCATCGAGAGGAACAGGTTCAGCAGGATGTACGGGTACGGGTCGAACGCCTTGTGGTGAAGGACATGCTCAAAGAGAAGTGTGTTGACAAGAGCCCACGCAATCATGACCGCGAAGAAACCGAACACGAAGGGCCAAGACCCCATCATGTTGCGCATTCGGTCGGCCGCTCGCTCGCCGCGAGAGAGCTGATTACCGGATCGCACGCCTGGGTGCTTGTGCCAGTGGCTCTGCCAGGCAGACCTAGCCATGGCGATCATTGTCGCGTGCACCAGCCGCGAGGAGACGGATGACCTAGAGCGCCGATACCCGAACGGCAGGTGGTGTACACCGGGAGACCCTTATCACCAGTGGACCCGCAAGGTTGCCGCCAAGACGGTGGGACGCCGGCTGAGCCCCGAACAGGCAGCTGACTACCAGGCCTTCATAGACAACCACCGGCGCATCCGCGAGCTGTTCGCCCGCTTGGAGGCCATCGGTCTCGAGACGCTCGAGGCCGATCCCCGCACCCGGCGCAAGAGCTGAGACCGACTTCCGCTGTGGATAGCGCGTGGTGAAGCGGCGCCTAAGGCGCGAGCGAGACCTTGATCAACATGCGAATGGCCAGGTCGAGCCCAAACGTGAAAGCCTCACCCTCAGCCCACACCTTAGCGCCCACCCGAAGAATTGCCCAGGTAGGACAGGCCGCCCGGCGTGGTACCGAACCAGGACGGTGGCGGTGGGGGGCGTCCTGGGTTGTTTCGTTAGAAAGCGGGGCTCGGGCCGGGAGGCGAGTGGCCCAGGAGGGCCGACCGGGGCCGCCGGCGGGGTATGGGCCGGGAGCGACCCAGAGAGAAGCGACGCCCCGCCGAATCGGTACTTAGCCGGGTCCGATGGCAGTGGCCGGAGCCGCTGGTGCGTACCGTTAGGGTCAAAACACCGAGATAACGCTTCGAGGGGGGAACATGATCACGAGAACAAGGTGCCTGGTGACGGTCGCCACGTGTGTGGCTGGACTGAGCATTTCACTCAGCGCCTCGAACGGAGCTGCCACAGCCGCGACGAAGGCTCCAGGGGTCAATGGGATCTGGCTCGCATACGCGTGGGCGACCGGGCAGGGCAAACCTAGCAGCCCCAACCAAGCCTTCCTGCTGAACAACAAACCGGGTTCCGCTCGCGTCACCGGCACCCTGGCGGAGTTCGAGATCCTGGGGACTTTCTCACCGGTGACTGGCAAGGCAACACTCGTGGTGGGCGTACAACCAGGCACCACGCGGACGACGAACTACCACGTCAAGTTCGTGTTTAGGTCGCACAGCGCCGCGCAGTCGAACCACCCCACGTTCTCCGGGTCGTTCGACTACGTGAGCCGAGCGACTGGGGAGCCGGTACCGAACAGCACCGGAAAGGTCACGGCCATCCGATGCTCGTACCAGACGAACGCTAAAGCCATGGCTCTGTGCGGGTTAGATTGAGGAGTAGCACGCAATCGGGCTACTTGTGATCAGGTCTTGGTAGGTGGCGCAAGGAGTCGTCAGCAAAGGCGCGAACGAAGCGCTGTTTCACAACGCGATTTGGCTGAGCTTGCGGACCGTTGCCCAGAGATCAGCCAAGAGTGCACCTGAACCCACTGTCCACGGACATACTCACCGATGATGCCCGCACGGCCGCAGAAGGGACCGGGAACCGTGCCAACCGTAACGCCGGGATCCCACGGGCGCGACAAGATTGCCTCGTGCCCGCAGGACCCCCGGGTTACGCCTGCAAGCCCGATCGGTCGCGTGTTCGGTACCGTTTCCAGCGACGAGGCTGTCGAATGAGCCCGTCACGACGACGTCAGCGAGAGTGGTAGGGATCGTGGGAACATGTGGTCACGAGTGCCTCGGAGATGTTAGGACTTAAGGCCATTAGCCCGGCGGAGCACCGAAGAGAACTGTAGGAGCGTCGAATGCGAGTGGTGGTCATTGGAGCAACAGGCCACATCGGTGGCTATCTCGTCCCTCGGTTGGTGGGTGCGGGCCACGATGTCGTAACACTGAGCCGGCACGCGCGTCCCTACTACCGTGAGCATGCGAGCTGGACTCAGGTGACCAACGTCACTGTGGACCGAGATGCTGAGGACGCGGCCGGCACATTCGGTCCACGAGTGGCTGATTTCGGGGCCGACGCGGTGGTCGACCTCATCTGCTTCGAGCCCGACTCAGCCCGGCGGCTTGTCGAGGCGCTCAGGCCCAAGAGGACCTATTTGGTCCATTGCGGGACCATCTGGATACACGGCCCAAGCACCGTGGTGCCGACGACCGAGGATGCTCCGCGCCGGCCATTCGGTCAGTACGGGAAGGCCAAGGCGGCGATCGAGGAGCTCCTGTTGGAAGAGAGCCGGCGTGGAGGCCTGCCAGTGGCCCTGCTCCACCCAGGTCACATCGTCGGACCGGGGTGGGTGCCAGTGAACCCGGCCGGGAACGTCGAGTTGTCGGTGTTCGAGCGCTTGGCGACCGGCCAGGAGGTCGCACTCCCGAACCTCGGAATGGAGACGCTGCACCACGTGCACGCCGACGACGTAGCCCAGGCGTTCGCTTTGGCAATTGAGCGCCCGGAAGCGGCGGCGGGCGAATCGTTCCACGTGACATCCGAGCGTGCGATGACACTCCGGGGTTACGCGGAGGCTATCGCTGAGCTCTTGGGCCAACCGAGCCGCCTGTCCCTGCTTGCCTGGGAGGTCTGGCGTGACACCGTAACCGCTGCTGCAGCCCAGCTTACGTGGGACCACATCGCCCACAGTCCCTCTATGAGCATCGACAAGGCGAGGCGTCTGCTCGGATACAACCCGACGTACACCTCTCTCGAGGCGGTCCGGGAGTCGTTGGCATGGCTCGTCGCCAACGGTCGACTGGATGCAGCGGCATGGGCATCATTGCCGTTGTAATCAGCCTCACCAGGGGTGAACGGGCTGAATTACGAGTGACGAGTGACGAGTTCCTCGCATAACGCCTCGCAACAACTTGTGCAGCAGGCCTTGCACCTTGAGGAAAGCACGGTGGTCAGTGACAGAGTGCCGGGGGTTCGCAGGCTCAACAGCCCGCAAGTTATTCGGCTTGCTGATGGAAGCCAAGAGCGCGCGATTCACTCCGCGCTAGCGGGTCAGATGTGCCATCGGTCACCCGCACCGCCGTACAGGCAAACTTGCTCAAGCGGTCCCGGGGGCGACCGCTCACAAGTAAGCCCTGCGCTCGGCCGCGGTGAGCTGACGGTCCACCAAGCTGTGGGCGACCCGCTCCAGGGTGCTCACAGGTCCAGCGAGCTCGGTCGACCAGATGATGGCATCTCCGCTCTCGGTCGTCGACAACACCTCGGTTCCATCTGGGCTGAATTGCGAATCGTTGACGCCGGAACCGGTTTCGAATACGGTCAGCTGCTCGCCGGTGGCTGCGCTCCAGATGCGGGCGCTGGCGTCCGCGCTGGAGGTGACCACCTCGGAACCATCTGGGCTGAACGCCGCTGAGTACAGCTCTGCTCCCCCAGGCTCGGCTATCACCTCCAGCTGCTTGCCCGTGGCTGCACTCCGGATCCTGGCTGTGCCACGTGGACACATAATCCAACCGCTTCGGCCGGGTGAGAAGTCTGTCCACGTCGGCCTGCTCCTCAGGATGGTCGCCTGACCCACTTTGGTGAGGCAAGATCACAGGATGCCCGACCCGATAGCTCTCGGCCGATCTGTTGTGGTGGGCCTCGGGGAGGCTGCGCCGGGTGAATGGTCTTCGTGCAACCGGATTCGTGTAGCCGCCGTGAACCAGGAGATTGCTGACGAGCTCGGGGCGGCCTGGCGCGAGCGGCGCTCGATCGCCATCGAGCTCACGCCGGGCCTCGGTATCGATGATCCCGAAGTGCCGCCTGCCGAGGCCATTACGGATCGGCAGCCTTGGGAGTGGTCGGTAGACCTGGACCTCGTGGCCGAGCGGCTGCACCACGGCGTGTGGGCCAACTCGATAGACGCACGCGCCGGTTCGTCGCACCGACGGTGGCACTGGGCCGAGCTCGCATGCAGTCTCGGCGCCACCCGCACCGACGCGGGAGGCGACGTCGTGCTCACCGACGGCACGCTCGCCGTCTGCGACGGCGGGCCCCTCGACGTCGCCCTCTCGGATCGCGTTGGCGTACCCGTACTTCACCGGATCTCGCTAGAGCACGGGATGCTTCAGCCGCTCGGCGCGAACGAGCCGGTCGGTGTTCGGCTGGCGCCAGACCAGCTCGAAGCCGTGGCCGAGCCCGCAGCGACAGCCCGGGTCATTGCCCCCGCGGGATCGGGCAAGACGAGGGTGCTCACCGAGCGGGCCCGCCTGTTGCTCCAAGGTTGGGGCCTCCCGCCTGCTGCGGTCGCGTTGGTCGCGTACAACACGAGGGCGGCGAACGAGATGAAGACGCGTCTCGCCGATGTCGCTGGCGTGCAGGTGCGGACGTTGAACGCCCTTGGGCTGCGGTTGTGCGGGCGCCGCTCGACCATCGAAGAGGTCGATGTACGCAGATTGCTAGGCGACCTCGTCAGGTTCCCGAAACGCTCGGAGACCGACCCCCTGGCGCCGTGGCTCAAGGCGCTCGGGCGAGTCCGCCTCGGGCTCGCCGACCCGGCGACCGTCGAGGACGAACTACCCGACGTGTCCGATCTCGAGCGTGTCGCCCGGGTCTACAGGGCCCAGCTGGCCGAGCAGGAAGTCGTCGACTTCGACGAGCAGGTGACCGGCGCCATCGAGCGGCTGCTGGGCGATCCCGCCTTCCGCCTACGGGTCCAACGCTCAGCTCGCGTGCTCCTCTTGGACGAGTTCCAGGATCTCACGCCCGCGCACCTGCTCCTCATCAGACTGCTCAGCGGACCGGCGGGCGCAGTGTTCGCGGTGGGCGACGACGACCAGACAATCTATGGATATGCCGGTGCCACACCGCGCTGGCTGGTTGACTTCGGCCATTGGTTTCCCGGCGCCGCCCTGCACTCGCTCGAGGTCAATTACCGGTGCCCGGCCCCGGTGGTGACCGCGGCGTCGAACCTGTTGACCCGAAACGCCGTACGCGTCGCGAAAGTGATCCGCGCTGGCCTCTCGGAGGGCGCGCAGGCCAGTGACCGCGAATGTCTGTCGATACTTCCGGGTGACGACGGCCCGGCTACCCGGGCTGCGCACCGGGTGCGGGACCTCCTCGATGGAGGCGCACCACCCAACGATGTGGCCGTCCTGGCGCGGGTAAACGCATCGCTGGCCCCCGTGCAAGTCCTCCTTCGCAACGACGGGGTGCCCGTGAACGGAGGAGTGAGCAGACGATTCCTCCAGCGAGGCGGCGTCTGGGCCGCGCTGGCATGGCTGACCGTGACGACCGCTCCCGATTGGGCGCTTCCTGGTCCAGTGTTGCGAGAGGTGGCGCGGCGCCCCAGGCGCGGCATGAGCAGCTCGCTTCTCGACCTTGTCGGCAAGCAGCGTTCCGTGGACGGCCTGGCCAGCCTGGCGGGCTGGCTCGATGCCAAGGGCAGCGATCGGGAGGCGGGCAAGGTGCGAGATCTTGCTGACGACCTCAAACAGGTCCGCAAGGCGGCTGAAAACGGGACGACTGCCGAGGTCCTGGCTGTGCTGCGATCCCAGATCGGCGAGGGCGGGCTGGACGCGAGCGCGACGGCGCTCGACCAATGGAGCCACGGTGCCATCTCCGCCCACGGTGACGATCTCGACGCGCTGGGCGAGCTGGCCGATCTCGAAAGCGACGCAAGCCGGTTTCCTGACTGGCTTTCGGAGCAGTTGGACGCGCCAGACGACGTCGATGGCGTCACCTTGGCATCGATCCATGCTGTGAAGGGCCGGGAGTGGCCACACGTCGTGGTGCATCACGCCACCGCCGGGTTAATGCCACACCGACTGGCCGAGGACATCGAGGAGGAGCGACGGGTATTCCACGTCGCCTTGACTCGCTGCCGGTCAAGCACGTCCATCATCCCTGGGTCACCGCCATCCCCGTTTCTCCTCGAGCTGGCACAACCCGGCAAACCGATGGCTCGTGACAGGACGCCGGACGTCGCGGCGACACGGGCGACCCGGGTCCAGGAGGCGGGTTCTCGACCGGCATCGGTGTCTCGTCAGGCGACAGCTAAGGCCGAGATGCTGATGGGGGCGGTGGGATCGCGCTTTACCCACCGCGGCCACGATTGCGAGATTGTCGAGCTGACCACGGACGGAGCTCGAGCGCTGCTCGAAGGAGGTCCGGCAACCACGACTGTCGCGTTCGGCGCGTCCGTGACTGTCGAAGGCCGTCCGGCCGTGCTAGCCCATCCCCGCTTTGCAGAGGCGTGGGAAACCCTGCGAACCTGGCGGGCAGAGCGGGCTCGGGCGGCCGGCAAGCCCGCATTTGTTGTGTTCGATGACAAGACCCTGCGGCTAGTCGCCGCCGTGTTGCCGACCAGTGAGGCAGGCCTGCTCGTGATCAGCGGGATCGGCCCGGCGAAACTAGAGAGTTATGGCGACGAGCTCATCGCGATCGCCGAACAGCTTCGGGCAAGCTAAGGCCGGGTTGGAAGTTCTGAGGTGAGCGAAGCTCATTTTCACCGTCATTGGCGACTTCTGCCCATCGCTGAAACCACGCGCTCGGCGAGTGGCCCAGGGAGGCCGGGATCGTGCGTGTCAGTCTCACCCGCGAGGTATCAGATTCTGATACGGATGCTTCCTTCATGACACGCTTGGCCCCGGAAATCTCCGTCTACACCGTCGACCCCACCTGCGTCTCGAGACTTCCCGGTGCCTAAACGCCCCGATGACCCGAGATAGCAGTATTCGGTGGTGCCCGCCTGCGTGTTCGGCTTCGTTCATCGACTCGGCGGCACGACAAGACATTACAAGGGCGGCAAATGCCACTACCCGAGCAAGGCGACCTATGCGGCCTCGTTCTCGGCTTCGGGTTCGAAAGCCTGCAGGATGGTGGCTGCGCTCTTTTGAATGCGCCCACAGGACGCCTTGATCCCAGCGACTGCCTGGTCGCCATCACCTGCCCAGGTTGCGACGTACCCGAAGGAGTAGTCACCTGAGTCGATCCCAAGTACCTGGCAGACGACGTATGCCGTGGACTCAGCCTCCAGCTCGGCGAGCGCCCGGTCGTCGTAGCTCTCGTGGAGCAGGGCGTGGGCCAGCTCGTGTACGAGTGTCTTCACCCGCTGCGCGGGTGTGTTAGTCGTCTCGACCCGTATGTGGTGATCGTCATGGCAGCAATCGCCATTCGTGCCGCCGTTGAATTCGTGGTCCTCGACCGTGAAACCGATGGACCGGGCGACGGTCACGAGCCGGGCGTAGAGACCTTGGGGATCGTCACCTTCGAGCCGGTCGCAGATGGACGGCAGCTCCTCGCCGTCGGTCTGGGCGATGTCGAATACCGGCACGAATTTGAAACCTCGTAACACCCGATCGGTCTCGCCGTCCTCAGCGTTCTCGTAGATCATGGGAGCGAGAACCCAGATGGCCTTTTCTCCCTTGCGGACGAAGCGGTTGAGCTTCCGCCAGGCGTTGAAGCCCGCCACCCGAGTCGCCTGGTGACACTGGTTGGCGATGAGGAGAACGTTTCCGAAGCTGTAGTGGTGAAAGCGGCTCTGGAACTCGAGGTAGCGCTGCCATTCCTCGGACGATGTGAGGGCAGTGATTCCCTCTGTCAGCTGGGCGACGAGTTCCGGGTGGTAGTTCTTGGCTGTCATTCCTGAGTCTTCCGTGTGGTGCCGATGGGTGCACCTGGTCAGCCAGAGAGAGGCCCGGCGGATAAGTGCCGAAGGACGCAGACCAAAGAGTTCAGGGCTTGCAGCTCGCAGGACGAAGCTCTGGCCAGGTGCGATACGCGCAGCGGCGCCGTGGCAGGGGCGAGAGACCGCACCAGCGACCTGGTACAGCCTGGAGCGGGCGGGCTAAGAGGGGATCACGACGTGATCCGACGGCAGCGGACGCTACAACTGGCCTGTAACGCCCGCCTCTTGGGATCGGACTGGGCCCGCTTGTCTCGGGCGCTAGATGTCGCAGAGGAGAACAAGGCCGTCGTTCGTCGGTTCATGAGCGAGGTGGTGGGCGGTGGCAACCTTGATGTGGCCGACGAAGTGCTTGCGCCGAACTACGTGAACCTTGCAATGGGGGGGCCGACCTCGCCGGCATCAAGGCGATGGTCACTGCCACCACTGCCATGGTCAAAGAACAGCGGGTCGACGACGAGGAGTTAGTGGCCGAGGGGGACGCCGTGTTCGCCCGGTTCAACTACACCATCACCCTTCCTGACGGGAGCACGACGACCGCCCGGGCTCTCGCGTACTGCCGCCTCGCCGACGGCAGGATTGCTGTGAATGACGTGATGTTCGACCCAGACCCGATGAAGGTTCTCGGGCCGCTCATGGCACCGCCGCCTGGGGCAGTGTGAGCGTCCGCAACTGCCCCATCGCGTACCCCATCCGCGGGTTGGACTGGTGGTCGGCCGTCCGGGCCGAGCAGCGGGTCAGGGCACACCGATAGCGGGGCCCGGCCCGGTACCGCGTTGGCGGTTCTCAAGCGAGCTCACCGACCTGCCGATAAGTGTTTGGTACTAACGAGTTCCATCCGAGCGGTGGTGACCGATGCAACAAGCGACGGGCCCGGATCCCATTCCCTTGAACAACCTCCTTGAGGTGTTGCCCGACGGGATCGCCTTCGTAGACGAGTACGGCGTGATCTCTCACGTGAACGAACGCCTGGAGTCCCTGACCGGCTACGCCCGTGACTTCCTCGTCGGCCAGGCCGTCGACGTGCTCTTACAGTCCCGGTACCAAGATGCCAACGCCGCGCGTCGCCGTGGATTCGTCCGGCACCCGCTCTCGCGAGCGCAGCCGATGCCGGGCGAATTGGGCTACTCGCTCTTGTGCCAAGACGGCCGCGAGCTCACAGTCGACGTCGCCCGCGCGCCGTTCGCACTTGACGGCAAGCCGTGGAGCGTCGTGGCAATCCGCGACGGCAGCGCCCAGAAACCAGCAGGGCACGTCCCCACCAGGGCCGAGCTGCGTGTGATCGCCAACGAGCTTGCTGGCGCCGAGGCGCTCGCGAATAGCGAGCAGCGCTTCCGCCTCGCATTCGAGAACAACATGGCCGGCATGATCTTCGTCGACGGTGAAGACAGGGTCCTGGCAGTCAACGACTCGTTCTGCAAGATGGTCGGACGCAGCAGGGAGGAGATCGTCGACAAGGGCGCGTCACCGTTCACCCATCCCAAGGGCCACCGCATCACCAAGGAGGTCCACGGCCGCCTGGCCTCCGGCGAGGCTGATCAGGTGAGCTACGTCGACCGCTATGCGCACAAGGACGGGCGGACAATCCTTGTCGAGGTGTCGAAGTCCCGTGCGCGTGACGCGGCGGGGGCGACGCTCTACTTCCTCATCTCGGTCCGGGACGTCACCCAGGAGCGGGCTCTCAGCGCGCAACTCTCCCACCAGGCACTTCACGACTCGCTCACGGGGCTCGCCAACCGGGTGCTCTTCGAGGACCGGCTCTCCCAGACGAACGCGAGGACTGCTCGCCGAGGCGGGTGGAACGCTGTGTTGATGTTGGACCTCGACAACTTCAAGGCGGTGAACGACACCCTCGGCCACCACGTCGGCGACCTGTTGCTCGTAGCGCTCGCGCGTCGCCTCGAGGAAGTGACTCGCTCCTCGGACACGCTGTGTCGCTTGGGGGGCGACGAGTTCCTCTACTTGGCCGAGGACCTGACTTCCCCGGCTCAGGCCGAGGATGTGGCCGAGCGTCTTCTCGGCGTGGTCGCCGAGCCGTTCTCCCTCGCTGGGACGCTGGTCGAACAGCACGCGAGCATTGGGGTCGTGGTCTGGGAGGGGACGAGCAAGGACAGCACCGAGCTCCTCCAGAACGCCGACGTCGCCATGTACGAGGCCAAGCGCCAGGGCGAGGGCCGCCATGTCGTCTTCACCCCCGCTATGTACGAGGACGCGGACAATCGCTTCGCGCTCACCCGTGAGCTTGGGCACTCTCTGCAGTCAGGTGAAATCTCGATGCACTACCAGCCCATCGTCGATCTCGCCACGAGCGAGGTGGTCGGCTTCGAGGCGCTGATGCGCTGGGAGCACCCCGAGCGAGGACAGGTGCCCCCAGGCGTGTTCATCCCTCTAGCCGAGCAGAGCGATCTCATATTCGAGCTTGGCTCCTTCGCGCTGCGCGAGGCCGTTTCCGAGGCGAGCTCCTGGGAACGAACAAGTGTTCAGACCAGCCAGCTTTTCGTCACGGTCAACCTCTCCGCGCGCCAGTTCCACGACCCTGACCTCCTGTCAATAGTCGAGGGAGCGCTCGCGGAGAGCGGACTTGCACCAGAGCGTCTGGTCCTGGAGATCACAGAGAGCGTGGCGCTAGTCGACGTCGTCTGGACGACGAGCGTGATCGAGCACCTCGCCCGCCTCGGGGCGGCAATCGCTCTCGACGATTTCGGGACCGGGTACTCCTCGCTCTCGTACCTCGCGCTCTTGCACCCAATGATCATCAAGATCGACCGGTCCTTCGTCAGCCCATCACACGAGAGCGCCTACAACGACACCGTGCTCGAGGCGATCGTCTCGCTCGGCCAAAAGCTCAACATGACCGTGCTCGCCGAGGGCATCGAGACCGAAGGACAGCTCGAGCACCTCCGCGCCCTCGGCTGTGAGGTCGGCCAGGGCTACCTGTTCTCACCTGCCGTACCGGCCGTCGAAGTGGCGGCCTTGCTTGGCTGGAAGTCGCGTCGCCGGGGGCGGAGGTTGGCACTGCTAACCGCCGCTGGCCCTCCTCTTGCTCGGAATGGGGCGAGACGTCTCGGGTCGTAGCGACGCTGCTCATCGGGATCGGCTGGACAGCAGATCGGGCTCGCTATGCGCGCCGTCGAGGCGGTGCGTCAACCCGAGCGTCGAGGACGTTGGCGTGGCATCAAGGCGGCACGAGATGTTCTGCCAGGTTGACGCCGCGGCGTCCGTGCGACGGCCTGTCTACACGGTCAGTTTCGAGGAACCCGAGCCGCTGGAGCCACTTAGGTTGGCGTCACCGCCATAGGTGGCCGACACCGGGTACGAGCCCACTGCCAGGGCAGAGTCGGCGATTGTGCAAGTACCCTTGCCACCCGTGAGCGCCACCGTGCAGCTGGCAGAACCGACGTGCACCGTCACAGTCTCGGCATTAGGCACTGCCTCGCCATAGTGGGTCGCGGCAGTGACGGAAAAGACCGACGCCGATTCATGGCCGTAAGTGACACTGGTCGGTGACTCCGAGACCGTGGTGCTCGTGGCGTCCCTGTTAACCGTCAGTTTCGAGACACTCGTCCCATTAGAGCCGCTCAGGTTGGCGTCACCGACATAGGTGGCTGATACCGGGTACGAGCCCACGGCCAAGGCGGTGCTGGTGATCGTGCAAGTCTCCTTGCCGCTCTTCAGCACGACTTTGCACGTGACCGAACCGACTGTCACTGTCACCGTCTCGCCGTCGGGCGCTGTCTCGCCATAGTGGGTGGTGACGGCGACTGAGAAGACCGACGCTGTCTCGTTGCCGTAGATGACACTGGTGGGTGACTCCGAGACCGTGGTGCTCGTGGCGTCCTTGCTCACGGTCAGCTGCGAGAGGCTCGCGCCGCTGGACCCACTCAGGTTGGCGTCGCCTCCGTAGGCGGCCGACACCGGGTACGAGCCCACCGCCAAGGCGGTGTTGGCGATCGTGCAAGTTCCCTTGTCGCTCTTCAGCACGACTTTGCAGGTGACAGAACCGACTGTCGCCGTCGCCGTGTCACCGTTAGGCACTGGCTCGCCATAGTGGGTTGCGACGGTGACTGAAAAGACCGACGCCGATTCGTGGCCGTAAGTGACACTGGTCGGTGACTCGGAGGCCGTGGTGCTCGTGGGGAGCTGTCGCTCGAAGTACCCGAAAGCATCGATCAGGAGGTTGATCGTCGCACCGTGGCTGTTGTAGATCTCCACGCTGCCAGTGCCCCCCGTGTCTGCGACCGTGAAGTTCGGGACCGCTTGGGATCCGTGCGCGGCCCAGTTCACATCAGAGGCAACCGGCACTGTCGAGTCCGACGAAGGGTAGACGGTGAGATAACCCGGAGTGCCGCTCGGGACGACCGTGACGTTGGTCGCCACGGCAGCAGCAGTCGTTGGGATCCCGCTGACGGCGGTGGAGAGGTTGAACTTCTCCGAGGTGTTCGCTGCGCTTGGCGTCCCGTTGGTGGGCACACGAGTGTCAGTGAGGCGAACCGGGGTGATCGGCACGAAGGCTGAGCCGGTGCCCCCCGTGCCGGTGTAGTAGCCGTCCACGTCGATGTCCACCTTCACCGTGCCGGTGTGGTTGTAGACCTCTATCCGACCATAGGTGCCGACTCCGACCGTCACGCGGTTCGCGACGACCTGGTCAGTCACAAAGTTGACGTTCGATGCGGTCGGCATGGTCACCCCTGCCGGGTAGACGGTGAGAAAGCTCGTCTTCGTCCCTAGGGCAGCAGTCGCGTTGACGACAACGGCGGTCGCGTTGGCAGGGACGGCGGTGGCGGTCCCCGTCACTGTGACGGCTTGACTCGTGTTCGGCCCTATCGCGGTACCAGACGCCAGGGTGCCAAGAGCACGCACGGGGGAGAGCGAGTTGTACAGACCGCGGCTGTTGACCAACGGAGCGCTGGTGTAAAAGCCCTCCACGTCGACTACGACGTTTGTGCTACCGGCATGGTTGTAGATCGACACCATGCCAGAGGAACTCAGCGGCACCGTGACCAGGTTCGCCACTGTCTCGCCGGATGCGAAATTGAGATTGGAGACGGTCGGCATCGTGATCCCTGCGGGGAAGACGGTCAGGAACCCGGAGGCCGCCGGGTCGACCGCGGTCACGTTGAGCACCACGGCAGCAGCTCCAGCGGGTACGGGCGCAGTACCCACCCTTGTGACCTGGACATTCAGCGTGGAGTTGGCGGCCAGGGACTTACCAGCGTTCGGCTGGCCGGAGTTCGGCCGGGTGTCGGTGATGCGGAAGGGCGTCACCGTGACGTAGGAGCCCATGACGGGTGACGTCGCATGTGGAGAGCTTGAGGCCGAGGCGGCTAATGCGAGTGGGCCGACGAGCACGCCGAGGACGGCGATCAGGGCCGCTCCCAACCGGATCGGCATGCGCCTGTCCGTGTTCTGGCGCGGCGACGCTTCACTGAATGGCCTGAACATGTGGTTCTTCCTCCATCCTCGCAACGGCGCTGAAGAGTTCCAGCTCGGCCCATCACTTGGGCCCCCGTCTTGTTGCCGTAGCTCGAGGCCACATGCAGTCGGCGACGAACATTGTTACTATACTCTAGTTTTAGAAAACTAGCAAGTTGTTTCCAGAATGGACTATACTAGGGCCATGGCAGACTGGAGCTTTCTCACCAACCACGCCAGAGTGCTCGTTTGCATCGCGCAAGATCCCGATGTGCGCCTTCGCGACATTGCTGCCTCCCTGGGCATCACCGAACGCAGCGTCTTTGGAATCGTCACCGACTTGACCTCAGCCGGCTACGTGCTAAAAGACAAGGACGGCCGTCGAAATCGTTACCGCGTCCAGGTTCACGTGCCTTTGCGACAGGGCATAGTTCGAGACCAGACGATCGGTGAGCTGTTGGCGGTGCTCGTCGACAAGAACGCTCGTCGTGAGCTTCAAGGGGCCGGTGAAGTCACTGCTTGATAGCGCAGGCAGAGTAGTGCTGGCTTGGCAGTTTGCTTCATGAGACGCCCCTTGCTGGGTGCCTTTCCACCTGTACCCACTCGCGCTCGGTGAGAGGTCCGGACTTGCACAAGACCTCCGGGTCACCGCCCGCCGGCGTTGAATCGGAACCGGCGTCACCTTGACTAATCAGATGGCCATCCGGTGAGTCCTCGTACTAGCTCTGGAAGTATCGCGCTGAGCGAGGCGATCCGGTCTTTGGTCGCTCGCCTGTGTCGATAAGGTCTTGGGCGACTTCTCGCAGCTTGACGTTGAGATGCTGCGAAGCCTGGCGCAAGATGTGGAAGGCCTGGTCTCCGGTGATCCGCTCGCGTTCGATCAGGATCCCCTGTGCCTGGCCGATCAGCTCTCGAGTGACCAGGGCGGCATGAAGGTTCTCGGCACGTCGTTCCTCGTCCTCGTGAAGGCGCGCGGCGGAACAAGCGAATCCGGCCATTGACGCGAGAAGCAGACCCCGAGCCCGGTCTATGACCCCGAAGGCGTCGGGGTAACGGGCATAGAGGTTGATGGCTCCGGATGTGCCGGGCGCCGCCATGGGGATGGCCAACAAGCTGCGCATACCTAGCGAGGCAGCGGCCGGCCCGAAGTTCGGCCAGCGAGTGTCAGTCCCAAGCTCGGAGGCGTAGGAGGGCAACCTGTGTGCTACGGCATCGAGGCACGGCCCCTCGCCGGTGCGGAGTTGAAGCGCGTCGACCTCGGCCACGATTGGATCTGTGCACGCTCGAGCAGTGACCTCGTCTCCCTCGAGGAGGAAGGCGCCGGCGAACTCACAGGCCTCGATGGTGACGACGGAGAGGTCAACTGCCCGCGTCAAGATGTCCTCGACTCTGCCGGCCAGGAACAAGGCCCGGGCGACTTCGGTAAACGCGTTGGCCGACGCGATGGCGGAGTCCTCGATGGTGCTGGTCTCATGCTCAGTTGAGTCCACGGCGCCTCGCTTAGTCGTTACCCAAGTGCATAGCATTTCACCAGGAAGATACTCAACTGTCTCCTCGCTACCTCGGCATCGAGGTGTAGGGTAGCAATCACCTTCGACAGTGAGGGGCGTCGCAGGCGGCGTGAGTGATCAGCCGCCATTCGGAGGCAACGACTTCGTGTCCAGTCCCGTACCGTCGCCCGAACCGTTCTCAGCGTCGCGTGCTGGCACTTTCCCAGCCTTTTGGGGGATGTCCAATCCGCTGCCAGTTGCCTTTCGTGGTCGCCATCACGCCCGCCCCCGGCCGCGCGGCCGAAGGCTGTGACGCCGAAGTGACCGCGCCCAAGGATCCTCTCGGGGAGTGTGCGGTCTCCATCGGCTTTGTGAACGCACGCGCGGCGCTCGCTATCCGCAGCGAGGTGGACCGTGTCAACGCTCCAGGACTGGGCGCGATCTTGGACGCCGTCATCGAGCGACACCGGTCCGTGGTGTTGGACCTCGGCGAGTTGGACTCTATGAACGGCTGGGGACTGGGAGTAATCGCCGCCCAAGCGTCGCGCCTCAGGCGCTCGGGCGGCACACCCACCATCCGCTCACCCTCGGACTTGGTCCTGCGCATGCTCGACATCTCGGGTGTGGCGGAACCTCCGCACATCTCGAGGATCACAGCCATTTCCGCCGATACCGACGTTGTCGACGGCGCCCTGCGTCTGGTGGTGGCACTGGCGCGGGCCACAGTCGGCGGTGCCGACGGCGTGAGCGTGTCGCTGCGGCGCCATGGACACCTCGCCACGGTCGCGGCGAGCGACCAGACGATCTCGGACATGGATGCCAGTCAGTACGCGACCGGCGAGGGACCCTGCGTCGACGCCTCGGTCGACGGTCGTTGGTTCCACGCTGAGTCATTGGACACCGAGACCCGGTGGCCCGCCTTCACACCGAGGGCTCAGGCTCTCGGGATCAACGCCATTTTGTCTTCGCCCCTATTGGCCGAGGGCAGGCCGTTCGGAGCCCTCAACATCTACTCCCGCACCGCGATGGCCTTCGCTCCGAAGGATCAGGAGCTGGCATCGGTGTTGGCCGCCGAGGCTTCGCTCATGCTCACCAGCGCCGGCGTGGATGTGACCGACGAGCAGCTCTCCAGCCGTCGTAACGAGGCGCTAGGGACCCGACGGCTCATCGCCCAGGCCGAAGGCGTGATCATGGAACGCGAGGGCGTCGAAGCTGATGACGCCTACAGCATGCTCTGTGACTACTCGCGGAGGTCGAACCGGCCGTTTCGCGAGCGGGCTGAAGATGTTGTGGCCTCCACCAAGCGGCCCCAGTTCGATCCCGAGCCCGGACCGAGGCAAAGCCACTATGGCTGAGATATCGGCGACTGAGCGACCTGCCGACCTTCTCGACCGGTATCGCCGTAACGCCGGTCTCTCCCACGGCGATCTGTGGTTGCGCTACTTCGAGCTCGGCGGCATGGACGATGCCCTCGAGCTGGAGGCGATCCTCTGTGGCGCCATCCAGCCGAGCGCGCACGATCGCGAAGTGATCGCCCATGCCCTGAACGAGCGCTTCGTCGAGATCGGTGGGAACCATCCCGTCCCTTATTCCGAGATCGACGCCGAGAGGCGTCCGGAAGAGAAGCACGGGCCATGACATCACAGCAGCAGCATCCGTTGAACTGGCCAGGCCCCCCAGCGGGCTGAGGATCAAAGAAAGAGGTGGTGCTGATATGACCGAAGATCAAGACCAGGCAAAGTGGAACGTCGCCGAATGGCACGGCAGGGTGCTCGTTGACCGCAACGGCGAGAAGATAGGCAAGCTTCAAGATGTCTACGTTGATGTCGAGACCGACGAACCGCAGTTCGCCACAGTCAAGGAAGGCTTCATCGACCGTCACTTGACCTTCGTGCCGTTGGGCGGCCTCCAGATCGGCCCCGATGACCTACAGGTCACTGCGACGAAGGACCAGGTCAGGTCCGCGCCCGATATCGAGATGCATGGCGAGGAGCTGACTCAGGCCGACGAGTCTGCCCTTTATCACCACTTCGAGATGAACTACACACCGATCAACACCGAGAGTGGACGCCGACTCGCTCGCCGCTGATGTTCGCCAACCGGACGCGGCCATCTCATGCCACAGCCCGCCGTTCAAATTGATGTTGTTACCGGTGGCCTCACCGGGAGCACCATCGCCGACATAGGCGTAAAGGGGATGGCGGTCATAGGTGACCTGCGTCACGCCGTCTGAGCGTCTGATCGTGCCCAGCTTGCCGGTCACACCCGGGCCGGCGGCGGGGCTCCCGATCACCGGTGGCCAGTACACGGCGCAGGTCCCGTAGCAGGTCGACTTCGTTGGTGTATCGGGGGCAAACCAGTACAGGGTGAAGCCTCGGGCATTGGTCAAGACCGACACGCCACTGATCGTCGCGGTTTTGAGAAGCGCTCTCGACGAGCCAGAGCCCGTTGGTGTTGGTCCTGTGGCTGCCAGGGAGATGCCCAACAGCACCGCGACCAGTACTAAGAGCGCGCCGGCTGCCCGCCGAGCGCCCGAGAGGCTCGCCTGCAGCCTGTCCCGCAGCCTGCTGATGTGGGTCGTCGGCCCGGCGGGATGGGGCTGCGCGCGTGAGCCGAGGGCGAGCGTGGCCAGCGCCGCGAAGGCACTCACCTCTATTACCCCGGCCACGATCCCTGCAGAAGTGCGGACCTCCCGAAATCCGAAGAGGTCGATCCGCAGCGACAATAGGTAACCACCAAGGGTCGAGAGGGCGAACCTCGCACCCGCCGCCGAGGCCAGCCGGCTACCGGACGCAAGGACGATTGCGCCGAGGCCAAATGCGGCTATCACCTGAAACAGGAACAGCCAACCAATCGTTGGGATCGTACGGTAGCCGGTCAGGTACAGGTCAAGGTGGATCGCTCCAGTCGCAACCAGTAGCCCGGCCCCGGTCACCCGCAGTACGACCCGTTGCCAGACCGGTTCCTGATGTGCTTTCTCCACGACTGTTCCTACCTCCAGGTGCCGCACTGGGTTGCGACCAGGAATTGGTGCCATGAGTCGGCCTCGTGCGACCACCCGCTTCGACTACGTCCTGGCCGTTCGTCACACTCTGGGTAAGTCGCCAGAACGGTGTCGGTGCGTGGCTCTCGATTGGCATCACCTCTCAGCACAATGGCCTCAGAAGACGAACGTTGTAGCCACAAGCTTGAGCAAGTGGCCGCTCGAGCGAATCGGCTCATCGTGTGCTCGCGATATCGAGCGCATTGGTCCCGTCGTTGACGAAAACGAGTTCGCGGCCGCCCGAGGCGACGGTCGCTCCGAAGAGATCTCCGGCGCCATTGGTCACAAGCGTTACCTTCGCGACCTGATGACCCTGAGGACTGATCTCAACCGCGTTACCGTCGTTTCCGTTCATGGCGATGACATCGCCGTTCGGAGCGAGCGTCACGCCGAGAGGTCCGTTCAGCCAGCCGCCCGCGGACAGCGTGCTCCCCCCGTCTGGGACCGCCGCCGCCCGCGTCATCGCGTCCGGGATCTTGCTGACGCGGTTGGTGACGGTCTCCGCGACATAGAGCGTGCCATTGCTGGAGAGTGCGACGCCGGTCGGCGCCTGGATGAACGCAGCCTTGTTCGCACGCCACACGAAACCCGACCCGACGACGGTCGAGCTCGTCAACCGCGGCATCTGTCCGGCCGTCAGCGAGACCTTGATGCGCACTACCGTGCAGAGGCCGCTCGGCGGTGTCGTCTTCAGACCCTTCGGTCTGCTCAAGGCGTTTGCGACGAACAGATCGGCTCCTTCGCGTGTCGCAACGGTCGTCATGTCCCAAGGACCGCTGATGTTCTGATTGGACCACGTCTCTGCCGCGTCGCCATCGCTGTTGAGCACGATGAGACATCCAGCGGGGTTGGCCACCGGAAGTGCGCCACCGGTCCTCGGGGGAAGACTTCCCACCACACTCGGTTTGCCCAGCGTCAAAAGGAACGCCGATCCTGAGGTTGACCGAGCAAGAGAGGCAGCTGCGATACCTCCAGCGCCAACCAACGCGATCCCCGTTGCGAGGGCGACCATGAACGACGACAACGTTGCTCGAGGAAGCGGTTTCATGAATTCACGTCCCTTGTCTCGGCGTCGAATGAGACAGCTCGCCAGCTATCAAAGAGACATACGACGGAGCAACGTCCAAAGATTCATTCGGCCCGGAGAACGCGCGCCCAGGTCCTCCGACGCCGCAGCCACAGTTATCTTGCAGCCGACCACGCGGAGTACCCCGCGAGAGTGAGCAGCACCACGGCAGTCACTGTCCGGATCGTCACCACGCTCACAAACCGGGGCATGCCTTTGCCGCCGATGACGGCGATGGCAGCGACCGTCCACAAAGCAGCAAGTGCTCCAACGCCAACCGAAACGGGCGAGTGATAGTGCACCGCGAGGTTTGCTGTCAGTATCTGGGTCAGATCTCCCCACTCGGCGATGAAGATGACCGCGAAGGCAGTGAGCGCAGCTTGTCGACGAGACGCGACCTCGGTCTCGACGAGTCGCCTTCTGCCGTCTTGACCTCGCCGTTGCCTCGCCACCTCGTTCAGGGCAACAAGTGCGCCGAAGAAGAAGATGCCGCCAACGAGGCCCTCAATGGCCCGATGCGGCACGACCCGGAACAAGACGACGCCGACCGTCGTCGCGATGACGACGTGAATGACGAACGCACCGGCAGCTCCGAGCCAGACCGCCATCGGCTTTCCCCGTGTCGCCAGTACAAGAGAGGCGAACATCGTCTTGTCGGGCAGCTCGCCGATGAAGATGATCGGAAACACGGCTGAGGAAATGGCGAGGTTCATCAGAACCTTTCCAGCCGGAACGAAGGGTGTCCTCACCCCGGCCATGTTGACTACACGGCTGAGACGAAGGTCTCGCCCGCCCGCATTCCTACAGACCCGGCAACCGGCAACCGGGCGCCTCTCGACGCCAGCATGTCGATTACCGGTCTTGGGCTACTCCCCTTCGATGACTCACGATAGTCGGACAAGATGGTGCTGGTGGCGACACTGGCTGACACGGCCTGATGGCAAGCTCGTCGGAAAGAAGAGAGGGTCAGCCAGCACTACACAAAGTGCGGACAAGCAGGGGGAAGACGAGAGCGGGAGCCAGTCAGCCAGAGCGTCAGCGTGGATCCCGCCAGCCAGCCAGGACGGGGGCAGGGAGCCGCGAGAACAACATTGGAAAGATGCGACGGTTTCACGCGATCGCCTACCAAGTGGCCATCTGTGAGTTGGGGACATTGAGCCGCTGGGCGCTCCCTCAACATCAGGACCACGTTCATCGGACCAGCAGCGCCGCCACTTTCGGTACCCCCCAACCTCAGGAGGTGAGGCTGTTGCGCACCAAGCAGCGGCTGCAGCCGGAACTCATGAGATGGCCACACCCTGCCGATGATGAGGTAGCAGGCTTGCACGTGAAAGACGTGCCCAAAGAGAGACTTTCGTGTCGCCGAGACCTTCGACTAGCAAGGATGCACCGCCGCCTGGAACTGTGTGCGGACTCGTCGGTGGTTGCTCCGCGTGGATGGCCTGGAGCTCACTGATCCCCAGGTGGGTGCTCGGTGACTGAGAGCGATGAGCTGGCCTTTGTCCGAGGTGAACTGGACCGCTACCGGATGAAGCTCGGAGAAACACAAATCGAAAGGGACCGCCTACGCGCCGAGCTTCGAGACGCTCTCAATGAGCTTGAGCGCTGGCACACCCTTGCCGAGTACCGAGAAGCGATGCTTGACGAACAACGGGGGAACACCGACAGACCCAGCGAGTTTCCGTCGTTGGGCCGCACGGTTGCACTGTCGTCTCGGCACCGACGTCGGATCACCTAGGCCGAGGAGTTGTTCCGCCAGCGCGGTCGCGACGAACTCGTCCGCGCGCTTCGGATCGGCCATGCGGCCCTGCGTCACCGTGACCCGGTCCTGATCGAAGTACTCACCGTTGATGTTGCCAAGCGTCGATACCTCGCCCGACAAGCATGGCGGACCGATGATCGGGGCGCCGGTTTGTCCCAGCGAGAACGCGGTGAGGCCGATCGCGGCCTCGACTCGCTCCACACCGGGAAGGTGCGACAGGTCCTTGGTCAAGTTCGGCCCGTACGCGCTGTTGAGGTTCATGTCGGAGGGGTTGGTGCTGGCGAGGAACGTGGAGAACGAGGACTGGGTGCGCCGCGCGGCGGCGATCGAGCCCATCCCGATTCCGCCAGTCAGGCCGATCAGCAACACGATCGACAGGTAACCGCCCCACCTACGACCGAAGGTAGCCCAAAAGCGGTACCAGGCAACCTGCACAACCTGTCCGCGCACGGCGCAGATTCCCCCCTAATGCGGCCCGATCTCCTCGCCGCACACCGAGTCTGGCTGATTCCGAGATTGCAGCCAAGGTGGTCAGCCCATTCGTCTCCCTCGTGTTAGCACACCCGTCAGATCGCTTCGATCCCAGAGCTGCCAGCTATTGGCCCGTGGGGGTGGTGACTGGCCGGTTACGAGTGGATCGCCAACTATCAGAAATCAGTCTGCGTCTCAGCCACGCCTTCCTGGGTAGGAATTCTTCAGCGCGGGCTGCCACGAGGGGCGCCAGATGGGGCTCGTATGGCTTCGACGTCCAAGTCCCGGCTCATCACCTGCCTCGCCACCTCCGAGAGCAAGAGTTTGTGATGTCGGGCATAGCCGCGCAGCAAAGCGAAGGCTTCGTCCACGTCCGTGCTGGTTGCCGCGGCGACGACGCCCTTGGCCTGCTCCAGGACGGCCCGGGCGTTGAAGGCCACCTGTAGCTGCTCGGAGACCTCCTCGCGCTGGCGGATGAAGCGCTCGTGGAGGATGCCGATGGTGGCCACGTCTGCCATGGCTTGGGCAACAGCCTCATCGGGCTCGATCAGGCCGTAGGCCTGGTTGGCGAAGAGGTTGAGGGCACCGAGACGCTTGTCGCGAAGGCGCATCGGAACGGCGTACGCAGAGAGGAAACCAGCGGCTAAGGCCGTTGGAGCGAAGACTGGCCAGCGTGCCTCGGCCCCTGTCAACTGGTCTTCGCGTACCGCCTCGCCGCTGCGCCAACAGTCCAGGCAAGGGCCGTCTTGGCGTTGCACCTCGATGAGCTCGATGAGATGCATCCGTTCGCTCGAGGAGGCCAGCGGCCGGAGCTGGCCCTCCGAGCCGACCAGCACCACTCCCGCCTCGGCCACGCCGAGAAGTGACACGCACCGCTCGGCCAGTCGATGGAGGAAGTCGATTTGGTCGTAGTTCTCGACCAGGGTGTCAGCCAATTCCACGAAGGTCCGTGACAGGAGATCTTGTCGGGTCACGACATCGTCACCTCCTCTACGCTCGGACCGCTACCGAACAAACTGAATCTTCGTGCAAACCAAGGATGAACACAACCCGTCATGGCACCAAGTACCGTCAAGGGTCAAGACGGAGCCTCCGCGAGACCACGTCAGCGGCCACCTCGCACACCGGTCGGCCGACGGCATAGGCCCGTGCCCGAAGGACAGCGATAGCCTCCTCGGGACCGACGCCCAGCTGCACCATGATCATGCCCGTGGCCTGGTAGACGACGGTCCGTTCTGTGGCGAGAGTCTCGATGACCTCGTGCAGGGAGCCGGGGGGCACCCGGGCCTGCAGGCACAGCGTGATCTCGCAGGCAACGTCGGCCATGGCCAGCGCGTCGACGAGGAAGGCATCGCGTAGTGGTCCAGGCCGATCGCGATAGAACGTCAAGACCCCAAAATTCGCCGCGCCGATCTGCAGGGGCAGAGCGAACACCGCCGCCACGCCTGCTGCTACCGCCTCGGGGGCGAAGGCCGGCCAGCGAGTCGTGGTCGCCAACTCTGGCTCGAGCACCGGTCGTCCATCGCGGTGGGCGTCAATCGTCGGCCCCTCCCCGGAGGTGAACTGCAGGTCTACGACAAATGAGGCCCGTTCGTCAGAAGCGGCGATGTTGCCAGGATCGTTGCTGCTCGGGACGAGCGCCACCGCCGCCCCGGTCATCCCCAGCTCGTCCGCACAGGTGCGGCACAGCCAGTCGAGCGATGCGTCGGGGTCTCCGAGGTGTCCCAGCGAACCTACGATCGTGGCCAGCTGGCGGGTCACCGCAATCCCGGCCCGGCGGGTCCGCCCTTTCCCGGGCGGACCGGAGGCCCTCCGACGTCATCAAGGCGATCCTCGATCCCCACGTGCAGATCCTTCTGTCGGTTCCCGGCCACGGCCACGGAGGATGCCATACCGAGGTCCGGATGGAGCATCGGTGTTCCACAACGATACGCCGCGTGCGAAGTCTGAGCTGTCGTCCGCGCAGGATCGGGTGCCTGTCACCGCTCGACGGCAACCCGGACGACCATCAGTAGCGATACTTGCTCGTAGTCGTTGTCTTGCTGGATCCACCTACGGCGGACACCGTGACGTAGACGGTGCCGGAGCCGGAAGGCACGGTAGCCGTGATCTCAGATGACGAGAGCACAACTAAGCCCGTTGCCAGCTTCCCACCGAAGCGTACCGACACGGTCCCCACGAAGTTGCTGCCTTGGATTGTCACCTTCGTGCCGCCCTTCGTGGGTCCAAGGGCTGGTGTCACCCTGGAGACGGTCGGCGCGGCCACGAAGGCGTACCTGGCCGTGGCAGTTGTCTTGCTGGGCCCACCGACGGTGGAAACGGTGACGTAAACGGTGCCGGATTCGGAGGGCGCAATAGCAATGAGCTCAGATGGCGAAAACACACGCACGCCCGTTGCCAGCTTCCCACCGAAGCGTACCGACACGGTACCGACGAAGTTGCTGCCTTGGATTGACACCTTCGTGCCGCCTCTAGTTGGTCCACTGCCAGGTGCGATCTTGGTGATCGCCGGGACGGGCACGTAGGTGAACTGGTCGGCCAACGAGGTGGTGGAGGTGCCGCCCGGGGAGCTGATGGTGACATCGACTGTGCCTGCCGATTCACCTGGTGAGGTGGCGGTGCAGCTCGTTGTCGAGGAGCAGATCACTGCCGAGGCCGAGGTGGTACCGAAGTCGATCTCTGTGTCTCCGGCACCGGTGGAGAAGCCGGTGCCGGTGATCGTGACCGAGGTACGCCCCGAGACCGGGCCAGAGATGGGGGAGACCCCGGTGACCGTCGGGGGGGAGGGCGGAGAGGAAGGCGGGGAGGAAGGTGGGGAAGGCGGGGAAGGCGAGGAGGAAGGCGGGGAGGAGGTCGCCGTCCACTGGGCGTAGAGCGTGGCGCTCGTCGTGAAGGGGTAGGTGGCGCCGTCGGGGTAGGCGGTGCCCAAGCCGCTGGCAGCGGTGTTCCAGCCGGAGAAGCTGTAGCCGGTCCAGGTGAAGGCGTTGGGCGTCAGCGCAGTCGGGGCGTTGTCGGTCTCGGCGGCCATCGTCCCGGTCCCGCCGTTGGCGTTGAAGGTGACGGTGTAAGGGGTCGCCGTGCCGTTCGCGGATGCCTCGTTGGAGAACGGGCCTACCCCGCTACCGTTCACTGCCTGGACCACGTAGTAGTAGGTGTAGGTGGAACCGCCGGTGGCCGATGTGTCTGTGTAGGTCATCGTGGGCGCGCTGACGGTAGCGATATCGGTTGTCTCTTCGCCTGAGGCGGTGCCCCGCCAGACGGTGTACTCAGTCGTCGGAGCGCCGCTCGGCGCGCTCCAGCTGAGCGTGACGCCGCCGGAGGCGCTCGTCGTGGTGAGGCCGGTCGGCGCACTCGGGGTGTAGGACCAGGCACCCAGTCCGGTGGCGAGGTCATAGCCGGTCGAAGCCGGGTATCCATTACTGCCCGAGGTGATGTCGCGGAACGGGATGTTCGCGGGGCTCGCATAGACGTACTCGGCATTCATGTCGGCTCCAGCCACCGCCGCCTCCGCCGCCACCATGGGTGTCGCAGCGCTCGTGCCTCCGACCGTCCACCAACCGGACCCACCGTCGTAGGACATGCTGTCGTACACCGATACCCCCGAGCTCGGGTTGGCGTCGAGGGCGAGGTCCGGCGTTGCGCGCTTGCCGTGGCAGTTCACACCTCCGGTCGACTGGTAGGTGTTCGCGGTCTCGTAGCTGCTGCAGCCGCCGCCGCCGCCACTCCAGGCCACTTCCCCAGCAAGACTGCCCCCGGATGTGAACGTGAGGCTGGTCCCCCCGACCGAGATCACATCGGGCGAGGACGAGGGCCAGTCCACTACTCCTCCTTTGTCACCGGCGGACGCGAAATAGCTGACACCGGGTTGGGTGAAGTAGGAGTCACCGGACGTCTCACCGGCGAACTCCGTTGCCCCCCAGCTGTTGGAGACGTACTTCGCGTTGTCGGCCGCGTACTGCTCGGCCGCGAGCAGGTCTGGGGTGTTGTTGCTGGTGGCCTCGACGAGCAGGATGTTGGCCGCGGGGGCAAGCGCATGGGCCCACTCGATGTCGAGGCTTGTCTCAAGGTCCCAGTCCGAGTTGCTAGGTGGCAGTGTGCTCCCGCCGGTCTGGCTGACCTTGTCGAACTCGAAACATGACGGAGGAGACGATTCACCCGTGCACTCCGGAGGCAATCCGTACTGCGCGCTGAACTCGTTCAGGTCGCTCGCCGCGTCCGGATCGTCGTAGGCGTCCACGAGCGCGATCGTCTGACCGGAACCGGCGGTGGAGGCGGACGTGTAACCATAGGCGCCCTCGATCGTGCTCGGTGACAGGCCAGTCGGAGAAGCGGCATCGGGCGCGGCGCCGCTCGGCTGCAGGACGTCGATCAGGCACTGTCCGACGCCGACTCCAGGCCGTCCACAAACGGCCTGGGCGGATCCGGCAAACGGCAGATGGGCACCGCTCGGCGCGAACAGACCAAGCGAATAGGTACCCCCCGCGTGCGCACCTGGCGCAGACTGAGCAGCTGCCGGCGCAACCAACAGCGCAGCGACTACGAACGACGCGACTGCGTACGTTGCGGTCACCCTTGCGCATCGCGCTGCGCTACTCATCGTTCCTCGTGGCATTCATGCGTCTCATGACCGGTTAGATCGATGCCCCTCAAATCCTTGAACCTTCTTGTCGCACACAGAGTACCCGTGCTTGTCGCATACAGAGCACCCGTGCTCGTCGCACACCGAGCACCCGTGCTCGTCGCACACCGAGCACCCGTGCTCGTCGCACACCGAGTACCCGTGGACAGCCCGACAACTGGCGACGTAGAACTTGAGGGGTTTGCGCAAGCGCGGCGTTGCCTCGCCAAGCGTCTTCCAGGAAAAGGCGTGGAGGAGGGAGCGCCTTTTGGCGCTCCCTCCTCCACTTTCCCGCTATCAACGACAAACCGAACAAGACTTGAG